>Ga0164305_10000581_pt1 | contig 13902 bp, 11 predicted proteins | sample Whisoiple_237_MG_FD_110215 | JGI IMG/M metagenome (GOLD analysis project Ga0164305, IMG submission 110215) | Soil microbial communities amended with pyrogenic organic matter from upstate New York, USA - Whitman soil sample_237_MG | ecosystem: Environmental > Terrestrial > Soil > Agricultural...
CGACTCTAAAGGGCAATTGCCGGCGAGTAGCAAGCAATTTTGAACATCTTTTAAATCGCAATTGGCGACGGACTCCAGCAAGCAACTCTGGCGGGCAATAGCTTGTACAATTAAGTCGCTGACAAAGACTATTCCCGATGCCAGAATCAATAGTATAATTGTGCCGACACTCAGCGCCAGAGAAATGAGTTTTGCTTTCCAAAATGGTCGAGTTCGATCGCTAGGGATTTCATGGATGCGATCGAGTGCAGCCATCGCCGTGCTCATTACTCCAGAAAATGCCCAAATCGCCCCAAGAAAGCTCACCGAAAACAGCCCTTTACTGCGAGTTAACAGAATTACTTTGATTAAGCCACCAATCAAATTCCGAACGTTATCGGGTATAACTTCGCCCAAAAGACGGGCGATTTGATACAGTGTTGACTGCAAAGGTTCAAAGAGAGCGATCGCAGATAAGATAGCCAACAGCCCCGGAAACAGCGCCAGCATAGAATTGTAGGCCATTTCCGCCGACAGCCCCGGCAAGCGCTGTTCTCCCGCCTTCCCGCCGACCTGCTTGAGTGTGCCCCAAGTCAAACACCGACAAAACAGCCAAAAAACCCCAAATTTCCGTTTGAGAGCTCGAAGCAGCCTCAAAAATGCCTTAAACAAAGCTAAAATCAGGTAGCGCAACCAGTAAAAAATGTTCATAGCGCACAGGCAATGGGGCGAAAGATGAGGTACACAAGTCGTTAATTAATTAAGCCATTATCAACTCGCAATTGCCAATTCCCAATTCCCCAATCTAAAATCTAAAATCTAAAATCTAAAATCAATATTATGGCTCAGGATGTCAGACAGTGGTTAGATGAAATCAAGCGGCTGCAACAGCAGTTAACAGAAGTTTCGCGCGATCGCGATGAGGCCGGTGAAAGTGCCGCTCAGTGGCGCCAACTCTACAATACTGAAGCCGAGCAGCGGCGGAATGATGCTAAATTAACTCAGCAAAGCATCGCTTCTCTGGAAGCACAAATAGAGCAATTACAAAATTTTTCCCCCATTATGCCCGAAGGCGACGATGCTGGAGTTGCTCGCCAGCACGAAGTCGAACAACTGCAAACAGTAGGCGAACTTAAAGCTAAGTTAGCAGAAGTTCTCGAAGAGCGCGATCGGGCGATCGAACAAGTTAAACAACTCACTCAAGCCCTCAAACAAGAAGAAGCCCGTCACGCCGAAACTAGCAAAAATTTAACTAGCGCCCTCGGAGATGCTGTTGACTTGCTCACCAAAGCCCAAAATCCTGCCCCTGCAAAAACGGAGACAGTATATTCTTTAGAAATAGTACCTACTCGCACTGCAAATCCTGGCGAAACTGCTCTGGAAATCCGCCAAACTTCCGCCCCAGGCAAAAATCCCGCCCAGCTTCCACCTTCTAAAAATCAGTTACTCGATCTACCGCCCTTTGGGAATTAGGAGTTAAAAATTCAAGAATTTTCGGCATCGCGAGTCCCCTTAGCAGGTGGGATTTAGTCACCGATGCGTTGTTTTTGCCTTAACTGCAATTAGAGGGCATTAATTCATCAGCTTCTTTATTATTCCCCATCTACAGATGGTTTACTAATCGATGTAAATCTACTATATACCAACCTATAACCCGCATTCAAAATTTTGAATCCTGCCAAAAAATATTCCTCGCGTCGTACCAACCTACAGTCTTTAGATAGAACTTAACCGAGCTAAATTTTAGTAATATCGACAACGACTGATATCGTTTCCGGCTGCATCGTCAGGTGATAAATTAGAGGGCAATTCATGAATGATTGTTACAAGTCGCCACCTATCTCGGCGCAATTTTCAGTTGTTCGATTCACAGTCAACAGTCAACAGTCAACAGTCAACAGTCAACATCATTCCGGTGCAACCGGAATTGATATGATACGCGAGGAAACTTCATGAAGGCAGAGATATCCGCAGTCTGGGTAAAGATTCAGAGCATGATCGACGGCTTGATTATCCTGTTGCCCAATATTGTGCTGGCGTTAATTGTCTTTGCAATCTTTTTCTTTTTTGGCAGGGCAATTAAGAGAACGGTCAGGCAGCTTACTCGCAACCACCACCAAGCACGAAATTTGGGGCTGGTGTTAGGACGGTTGGCGCAGGGTACGATCGTTCTAGTTGGCCTGTTTGTTGCTCTTTCGATTGTAATTCCCACATTTAAAGCTGGGGATTTGATTCAATTGCTTGGAATTAGCGGGGTGGCGATTGGTTTTGCCTTTCGCGATATCTTGCAAAACTTCTTAGCCGGTATCCTAATTCTGTTAACTGAACCGTTCCGAATCGATGACCAGATTGTGTTTAAAAACTTTGAGGGAACGGTAGAAAATATTGAGACCCGCGCTACAACAATCCGAACCTATGATGGTCGCCGGATTGTCATTCCCAATGCCGAATTGTTTACGAATTCGGTGACAGTGAATACTGCTTTCGATAAACGCCGCACGGAATACGATTTTAGTATTGGTTACGGCGACGATATTGACCGCGCCAAGCAGTTAATGCTGGAAGTATTGTACAGCATAAATGAGGTGTTGAAAGATCCTGCACCCGATGTGCTGGTGGTTGAGCTAGCAGAAAGTACCGTCAATATCCGCGTTCGGTGGTGGATTGCTCCGCCGCGCCGAATTGACGATATGCGATCGCGCGACAAGGTAATTTGTGCTATTAAAAAAAAGCTTGTGGAAAACGGCATCGATTTGCCTTATCCCACGCGGCAAATTTTGTTTCACGACCAAACCGAAGAAACCGATGGCGATCGCTCCCAGCAGCGCGAAGGATGGCCTGCGGGTAAAAGTAAAGTTCCGAAACCTCGCCCTATTGGGGGCACTGTGGGAAAAGTAGCCCAAGGGCGATCGCAACAAGACGACAACGGAAAATCCTAACAGCATCACCAGTCATGAAAAATATGGCGTTGCTGAATACAGGTATGAATTCAAGATTTCCCAATGGCTATAGGCAAAGTATGGTGAGTTTTGTAACATCAAGCGAAAAGGTGATTCATACCGCGAATCAGCAACGCCACAAATTGGTTGTTTGAGGCAAGCGATCTCAAAGTCTATCCAACCGCAGGCTGTGGAGTAATCGCTACAGAATTAAAATCAAGCAATTAGTGAGCAGCAGGTGCTTTGGCTCCAGCGCCTCCCTTGCCGAGAAACAGCAGCAATGGCAGCGAGCAGAGAAAGACTATGCCGACAAAGCGAAAAATGTCTGCGTAGGATAGAACGGCTGCCTGCGTATTGACTAATTGGGAAAGCGCGGCGAGGGCTTGTTGTTGGGCAGTTGCGGCATCAGAACCGCGACTCTGAAACACACCAGTGAGTGCACTGAGCCGCTCCGTTGTTTCTGGATCGTAAGGCGTTAACTTTGCCAACAAAATGGCTCGATGAAAAGCTTCTCGTTGAGCCAGTAATGAGGTCAGAATGGCAATGCCAATACTACCGCCGAGCTGACGAGTCAAGTTATAGAAGCCAGATCCAGCCGATACATCTTCTTTGGGGATGGAACCCAATGTTGCCAAACTCAGGGGCAGGAACATCAAAACCGTAGTTGCACCGCGCCAGATTAAGGGCCAAAACAAATCATCAGTTCCGGTTTGGGGCGTGATTTTTGCCAGCTCGAACATGACGGCTGCCGTTCCACCTGCTCCCAGCGCAATTAAAATGCGGGCATCCACCTTAGTCGAAATTTTGCCCAGTAAAACCATTACGATGGCCGACGCTAAAGCTCCAGGAGCGAGTAGAAATCCGGTTTGCGTTGCCGAAAAGCGCAGCACGCCTTGAGCAAACAGCGGTACAGCAAACAAGGCTCCGTACAACCCCATGCCCAAAATACCAGAGTAAAGGCTACCGGCTGCCAGGGACTTATGCCGCAGAACCCGCAAGTCAACTGCTGGTGCTTTTGTGCTGAGTTCTCGCCAGATGAACAGAAACAGCCCCATAACAGCCACAAACGCCAGGAGCGCAATGAAACCGGATTCAAACCAGTTTTCTTTTTCCCCTTCTTCCAAAAATGCTTGCAAACTACCTACCGCAATACACAGCAGTAGAATTCCTGTCCAGTCTACTTTCTGCTGGCTCCGTCCGTGTTGCTTCGAGTCTGGTCGGAGAAACACGATCGCCATGATGACAGCCACAATGCCGACGGGCAAATTGATAAAGAAAATCCAGCGCCAGCCTAATGTATCGGTCAGATAGCCTCCTAGCGTGGGACCAATAGCCGGGCCTGCAATCACCCCAACTCCAAACACCGCCTGCGCTAACCCCTGTTCCGCAGGGGGAAAAGTTTCAAACAGAATCGCTTGCGCTTTTGCCAACAATCCGCCTCCGCAAAAGCCTTGAAGAATTCGAGCTACCACCAGCACCGGCAGGTTGATGGATAAACCGCATAACATCGATGCGGCTGTGAACCCGATCATGGAAAAGACAAAGTAGGTTTTCTTGCCGAAGAAGTCCCCCAACCAAGCAGAGAGCGGAATCATCACAACGTTGGCGATCGCGTAACCCGTTACGACCCAAGCAATTTCGGTCACGGTTGCGCCTAATGTCGCCTGCATATCTGTTAAAGCAACATTCACAATGCTGGTATCAATGACTTCTAGAATGGCTCCCAGAGAAGCCGTCAGGGCGATCGCCCACTTGAGCGGTCCCTGCACGTACCCGGCTGCATCGTAGGCAGATTGTTTCAATTTTTTTAATGGTTTTTCTCGCTTTTGTTGAGCGTTTTGTTGAGCGTTTTGCTGGTCTTGAGGCTCAGACTCTTCCAAATCGGTAAAAGCCTGAATATCAATCGAATCTGGTTCAGTTGCATGACTCTGTATTTGAGGGCGTTCCATCTTTAGTCTCTACTTCTGCGATCGCCAAGGGCAGGTGCTTCGCACCACCGCAACGGCTTAGGGTGCTTCAATCGGAAAATGCCAAATTCATACGAAAATTGTCAGAAACCTTTATTCTGGAGACGAAGTACGACTTACAGAAGACGCTGCTGTGCTGACTCCCCGCACCCATAAATCCACACACCCTTCGATGTATCGTTTACGGCTGTAGCCCCGGTTTACTTGAGAAACATGGCGGCGGATCATACCAGACAGCAGCATTCCAGTTAATTGATCCACTGCTAGTGGCAGGTCAACATTCGGACGAATACTGCCGCGTTCAACACAGGTTTGTAGATAGGAAATTAGTTTTTCACGCAGCGGTAAAAATGATTGCTGAAGCACCTCCAGCGCTTCTGTCGGATGCCGGTGAGCTTCACCAATAAACATCCGAAATAGAGCTTCGTACTCCTCCAGCATGTCGTCGTGGAGCTTTGCATAATGCAGGAGATCGCGGCGCAGGTCATAAGTCCATTCGTCTTGATGCGCCAACGCCTCCGTCCGCAATGCTGTAATGTGGTGGGCAACCGCACTCAACACTTGCTCTTTGCTCTGAAAGCGGCGAAATAAAGTAACTTCACTCACATCTGCAACACGAGCTATTTCACGAGTTGTCGCTCCAACGTAGCCTTCTGTAGAGAAAACTTCAATCGCGGCTTTCAACAGGCGATCGCGGGTTTCTGCTGCACTTCGATTCGTTCTACTCATCTCTATTAATGTAAGCACTAACTTACATATTCTAGATCGCCAAAGGGGTATACTTCAGCAGAAAGACGGATTTTTGAGACACAGGAGGGTGGGATTTACGCTGATCTAGCGGGAAACTAGGAAAAGTCGTCGCGCCAGGAAACTAGAGTTCGCAGCAAGAAACCCGGTTTGTAGGGTAGAGTTGAGGGAGTGTTGCCACTCCACCCCCTCAGTTCCGAAACCATGCTTGCGATTGTTCACTGCACAGGTTGACGGGGTGACAATTCCGTCAAAAGCCTTACCTGTAGCCTAGGAGCGAAACTCGCAGCTCAAAAAAGATGAGCCAAAATTCAACCTATTCAGTAATTCTGTGCGTGCGATCGCTGTGCGATCGCGTTAAGAATTTTAGAGTTCTGATTGCCAGTCGGGATATACATATAGCAAAACCATTTGATTTGTAAACAATGGATTCAATCATCACAAACGTTTCAGGTTGTTCTACATTCACGACTCAAATAGACTTGCTATATCTGCAATCTATCAGAGCAGGTTTTAATTTAAGCGTTTTTAGGTATTCTAATACTGCATTAACATCTTGATTTGAAGCAGATATCACAGCAAACTGCTGTACTCTTTTGTGAAAGATTGCATAGTACCCCCGATCGCCACTATTATTTTCCTCCTTATCAATCCATTTGACATATAGTTCTTCACGAACAGCTTTTAATAATCGCAAGCATTGCTGATTTCTTGATACGTATTGCTCTTCGCAAGGCAGCCTCAATAGCTTCTGTTTGTGTGCTCACAGGCGGAAGTTCACCATCGTAAACCAAGCGCTGACTCAGGAATATCTGACAGATCTAAATTCTCGAATTAAATTTGTTGGTAATTCGCTCAATATTTCTGATTTCACCCTGAAGTTTAGGCAGATCGTAAAACATGATGCTACGGCTCAGTTATCCGCTAATGAGAATTGTTTGAGAGCAGGCATTCGGGTTTTGGCGTTGCTGATTCATTGTATGAATCACCTTTTCGCTTGATGTTACAAAACTCACCATACTTTGCCTATAGCCATTGGGAAATCTTGAATTCATACCTGTATTCAGCAACGCCGAAAAAAGTTTGGGGTTCGCGGCACTGCGATCGTGCAACCGGAATTTATATTAATCACCGAGTGATTAAAGGAGTAACCAACCAGGATTGATATGATGCCTAATTTTCAAGCAAAAACCACAGTCCGATTGCCGTAAACTAAAACACGATTTTGTAAATGATATCGCACGGCCCTTGCTAACACAACTCTTTCTAAATCTTTACCTTTGCGAATCAAATCAGACACTTCATCGCGGTGACTCACGCGCACAACGTCTTGTTCGATAATCGGCCCAGCATCTAAATCGGGTGTAACATAGTGCGCTGTTGCACCGATAATTTTTACCCCTCTTTCATAAGCCCTTTCGTAGGGATTTGCCCCCACAAACGCGGGTAAAAATGAATGGTGAATATTAATCACATGGGGAAATTTTCTGATAAAGTCTTGACTCAAAATTTGCATATATTTAGCCAAAACTACTAAATCAATATTATATTTTTTAAGAATTTCTAACTGTTGTGCTTCTTGAATAGCTTTATTGTCTTTAGTAATGGGAATATACTCAAAGTCGATACCGTATTGTGCGGCAATGGGCTTTAAATTTTCATGGTTGCTGATTATCAGCGGAATTTCACATCGGATTTCTTGAGATCGCTGTCGCCAAATCAAGTCTAATAAACAGTGATCTTGACGGCTTACCCAGATTGCGATGCGTGGAATTTTATGAGATAAATGCAATTGCCAATTGGCTTGTAAATCCTTGGCAATTTCACTAAAAGCAGGTGTTATTTGTTCGGTGGTTAAGTCAAAATCATGTAATTGCCATTCTAACCTGCTCAGAAATAATCCAGCGGTAAAATCTGTATGGTGATCCGCGTGGATGATATTGCCGTTGTGGGAGGCTATAAAATTGGCAAGTAAGGCAACGAGTCCTTTGCGATCGGGACAGGCAATTAACAGGGTTGCAGTAGGGCTAGTCATAATATAATAACAAAATTGTCTGGCTGGGTTTATTGAGAAAAAAGTTATTTCAAAGGAGTTTATTGATACTAACTCCGAGGGTAAATTGTTATCTCATCCGGATTTTTGGGGTGCATGGATATCTCAGGGGGAAATGTAGGATGTCGCGTTTAGGGACGGATTCTTCGGCCCACCCCACAAGAGATTTTAACTAAAAGTGGAACAGGCCGGAAAGCCTGTTTCTTATATTTGTGGAAGATGTGAATTTAAACTGATATCTTGCAACAATATCACTCGATGACTTTCGCGCGGGGTGGGGGCGGGCTTTTTAGTCTTTTGGTATCCTTGAAAGCTATTGGGGAAGCAGCCCCTTATATCTTAAAAGAGGTAGATTGCGATTTACTGTTGGGTGGGGGCGGGTTTATTCAGATTGTTGGTACTTGTTAGATATTGGCAGGTTTACCCGCCCCTACAGGTTGTTGACCACCAGTGCAATATCTTAGTTTAAATGAACCACAGAGGACACAAAGAACACAACTGACAACTGTCAACTAACTTCTTAAAATCCCATCGCCCCAGCTACTGCATCCAAAGTCGGAGCAATGCCGCTTTTAAATTGATTGTTGCTGTGATTAATTGCCGTATCCGGGTCTTTCAAACCGTTACCAGTCAGCACGCAAACTACCGTCGCCCCAGTCGGAACTTGGTCTTTTACCTTCAGCAAACCGGCCACAGAAGCCGCACTCGCCGGTTCGCAGAAAATTCCTTCCTGTGATGCTAACAAACGGTAAGCGTCCAGAATTTCGGCGTCGGTGACTGCGGCAAAACTGCCGCGGCTGGCTTCGGAAGCTGCGATCGCCTGTTTCCAGCTAGCCGGATTCCCGATCCGAATCGCCGTCGCCAGGGTTTCTGGGTGCGATACCGGTGAGCCCGTTACCAGCGGTGCAGCCCCGGCGGCTTGAAATCCCATCATCTGCGGCAAGCGCGAACATTTTTTTGCTTGGTGGTATTGACAAAAACCCATCCAGTATGCTGTGATGTTTCCCGCATTTCCCACGGGAATGCACAGCCAGTCGGGGGCGTCGCCCAAAGCGTCCACCACTTCAAAAGCTCCGGTTTTCTGACCTTCCAAGCGGTAAGGATTGACGGAGTTGACCAATGTCACCGGATAATTGACAGCCATTTCGCGGACAATTTCTAGGGCCCGATCGAAATTTCCGCCAATCGAAATTACTTCCGCACCGTAAAGCAAAGCTTGCGCCAGCTTGCCCAAAGCCACGTAACCTTCGGGAATCAACACGAAAGCTCGCATTCCCCCGCGTCGGGCGTAGGCGGCCGCCGATGCCGAAGTATTGCCGGTACTGGCGCAAATTACTGCCTCGGCACCCGCTTCCTTCGCCTTGGAAATCGCCATTGTCATCCCCCGGTCTTTGAAACTACCAGTGGGGTTGAGGCCGTCGTATTTCACCAAGACGCGCACGTCTCGACCGATGAGAGAGGCGATCGCAGGTGCTGGAATCAGGGGAGTATTGCCTTCTTGGAGGGTCACTACCGGCGTGGTTTCCGTCACCGGCAGGTAGGGGCGATAAGCTTCGATCAAGCCGGGCCAGCCGTAGCGTTTCGGCTCGGCGGCGCGGGCAGCGGAGTTAGCAGCAGAGTCAGTAGCAGGTAGAATCAGGGTCACGATGTCAATGGTTTGAGGCAATGGCTAAGGAATTTACACTAATTTTAGCTCGATCGGTTAATTTGATGTTTAATACGATCGGTTCAGGTTAAAGTAACTTAATGGTGTGAATGTGTAGATATGTCTACCCAATTACTAATGTCAAATAATTCATCCACTCTTTCCCGGCCTCAAGTCACCGCGAGCAACCCCGAAATGGCTAGTTCTTCTACCCTATCGACCAGTTTGGCCCGCAAAGTAGATTCGGTGAAGTGCCCCTACCAAGCCGACCAGCAAGTTAAGTTCCTGCACTTGCAAGCAGAAATCGAATCCTTGCTGCTGGAAGTGCAAAGCCTCAAACAGCAACGCTCGATCGCTGGCTTGCCGGCTCTCGACCCGATTTCTGGTAGCAACAGCAATTAGCAGACAACAGCCGCTAATGCTAACTGTGCTGCCCCTGTGTTATAAAAACAAAGGTTTTGCTACCCGCAGTATTTTTTGCCAAAAGTGCTAGAAATTCCTAACTGCGGATAGCTATCGCTAGCATTTGCTAAAACGCGCTTGCCTACTGCTCAACTCGTCTGCCACAAGCTGGCAACGAGCTGACATTTTATTGCGCTAATTTGTTAAGCCATCCTCATGGCATACGGAGAATCGAAATCTATTTATGACAGCATCGATCGAAAAACCACTAAATTTGACATCCGCAAGTGACACTTCCAACCTGCGCCTCAAAGATATTCTCAAAACCCTGCCGCGGGAAGTATTCGTCAAAAACCGCCGCAAAGCTTGGACAAAAGTAATCGTCAACGTTTTGCTCGTTGCTGTTGGTTATTGGGGCATAGCAGTCTCTCCTTGGTTTCTACTACCCCTAATGTGGATTTTCACAGGAACCGGATTAACCGGTTTTTTTGTGATCGGCCACGACTGCGGGCATCGGTCATTTGCTAACCGCCGCTGGGTAAACGATTTAGTCGGACATATTGCATTTCTGCCGTTAATTTATCCGTTTCACGCATGGCGGCACGGACACAATTACCACCACAAGCACACCAATAAAATTGGCGAAGATAATGCTTGGCAGCCGATGACAGCAGCAGACTACGCTGCCGCGCCCAAGGCTTTACAAATAGCTTATAGTTTAATATTCGGTCGGATGTGGTGGATCGGCTCGATCGCCCACTGGGCAAAAGTACACTTTATGTGGTGGCGCTTCAAAGGTAAACAGAAACAAGAGCAAGTGCGGTTTTCAGTTTTTGTCGTTTTAATCGGTGCTGCGATCGGATTCCCGATTTTAATTGCAACCACAGGCATTTGGGGATTTGTCAAATTTTGGTTGATGCCCTGGCTGGTTTACCATTTCTGGATGAGCACTTTTACGATCGTTCACCACACAGCACCAGACATTTCATTTCAAGAACCCGAAGAATGGAACGAAGCCCAAGCGCAACTATCGGGAACAGTTCACTGCGATTATCCCCGCTGGGTAGAGTTTCTGTGCCACGACATTAACGTCCACGTTCCCCACCACCTTTCAACTGCTATTCCCTGGTACAACTTGCGCCTCGCCCACAGCAGCTTAAAGGAAAATTGGCAAGATCGTCTCTACGAAACAGAATTTTCTTGGTCTTTAATGAAGCGGATTGCCGACAACTGTCACCTGTACAATCCCGCTGGCGGCTATCAAACATTGCAGGAATTTAACGCTAAAACCAAGTAAGTTTTAAACGCGATAAATGCCAGAAAAACCCGGTTTGTCAAACACAACCGGGTTTTTCGATATTACAATCCGTAGCCTTTGTAAGGGGAGGAATGCGCGCCCTGCTGTCAATATCACAATCCGTACCATTATTAAATTAGTCATTCCAATCTAAAATCTAAAATCTAAAATCGAATGACTTTCAATCCCAATAACTGTCGCAACGAAAGCGAAGTAGAAAGCAAACTCATTGTCAGCTATCTGCTACCAAAGTTAGGCTATACCCCCGACACTTGGCACCAAGAAGTCACCTTTGGGAATATTCGTCTAGACTTCCTCTCCTTTGGCACCCAAGTTATTCCCCTAGTTCTCGATGCAGACTCGCCGATGAGTGTGATAATTGAGGCGAAACATCCCAAGGAAAATTTAGACCGCCACGTCAGGAGACTGAAGCGTTACTTAACAAGTTTAAGTATTCGCTACGGATTGATTACCAATGCTAAAGAAATTAGAATCTACCAAAGAGTCGCCTCAGAAATTCAGCTAGTATTTAAGTGTGCTGGACAAGACGTGGAAACTAGAATTGATGAAATTCGAGGTTTAATTGGCAGAGATAATTTAAAATCTATAAAAATTCCACATAATCTTCAACTTAAAGAACATCAAAATAATTTGGTAACTCCTGAGTTAATTAGTACAGTACCCTTACAAAAAAACAATCCCGTCCCTGCAGAACCGGAGCCAAGTCAAATCACAGAACGGGAACAAACACCTGAAAATAATCCCGTTAATATTCAAGTTAAGTCAGATGTAATCGTTCCACAAAAAAGGCAAAATACTATGAAAATCATTGCAGTGTACCACAATAAAGGCGGCGTTGGCAAAACTACAACCGTAGTCAATTTAGCCGCAGCGCTGAGCAAGAAAGGTAAGAGAGTCTTGGTGATAGACTTAGACAGTCAGGCTAATACAACCTTTGCGACGGGTTTAGTAAAATTTGAGGATGAAGAACAAGATGATTTGAAAGATAATAATATTCTTCAAGTTTTGCAATCAGAAGACTTTTTCTCGATCGAAGAAGTAGCTCGCAAGTCTAATTTTTGCCATCCAGAAATAGATGTGGTTCCTTCCCACATTGATTTAATGCAATATGAAATGGAACTCAATCAACTAGATTACAGCCGAATGATTTTAATTCAGAAACTAGCCGAAGTACAGGATAAATATGATATTGTCCTGATTGATACGCCACCATCGTTGAATTTTTATGCTAGAGTTGCCCTAATTGCGGCGGATTATTTAATTATTCCCTCTGACTTAAAACCTTTTGCGAATCAAGGACTGATTAATGTCAAGGATTTTATTAAAAAAGTTAATGGATTCAAAAAACAAATTGGCAAGAAACCTCTAGAAGTTTTAGGCGTACTCTCTTGCAAAATCTCAACTAATACTAAATTTGTACAGTACAGTTTGCCCAAGCGGAGGGATGCAATTCCCCAACGCTACGGCTTTGAAATCATGGACAGCGTAATTTACGAGAGAGACGATTTAGCAAAGTGTGCAGAACAATTTCAAATCGTGGGAAATATGGAAATCTCCGATCCCATTTCAGTGCTAGACTTTAAGCCTGATTGCATCGCATCCCAAGAATTTGAAATGCTAGCACTCGAAGTTTTGGAAAAAATAGGTAAAAACTAATGAAAAAATTATCTCCGTCACTGGTTGCAGTTAAAAAAATAACATCCGCAGTGCCACGTTCCAATTTTGCAGAGCCGGATTTGGAGAAACTAGCGAGACTCATTTTAGAGTCAGGAGGATTGATTAACCCGATAATTGTCCGCCGAAACGGTATGGATGCTTACGAAATAGTAGACGGAGACTTTGAATATTATGCGGCCGCGAGAGCAAAGGAAATAGATGCTCCCAAAGGCGAGACAATCGGAGCATTCATCCTGGAAGAAGAAAATGAAGAACTTCTCCTCAAACAACTTGAAATTCTCAGAAAAACCGCAATCACTGAGAATTTAGTTGAGAACCTAGAAACCGGGTTTTTGTACGAAAATACTTCGTCGCCGCCCGCAGATTCAATAACAAACCCGGTTTCTTTGGTCGAAGTCCCTAATTTAGGTGAAAATGAAACTTCCGAAGATTCATCTAGTTTAGAACAGCGACTAACAAATATTGAAGCTCTGTTTGCAAATCAAATTAATGAACTAAAAGCCGAGTACGCCCGCGAACAACAAGTTTTAGCCCAGAGTATCCAAGAACTTGAAAACCGAATCTTACAACAAGTACCTCTGTTAGTTGAAGCTGGGATAGCAAACAGAATTAATGAGTTGAAATCAGAGTCGCTACCCGAAAAACAAGCGGTGGTAGAGAGGAGACCCGAAGTTGCAAACTTAGCTTCCGAATCAATGTCGCTGTTGGAAGCACTCAATACTTTAGATAAAAATCAACTGTCGGCTAATTTGAAAGATGCTGGCTTGAAGCTTCCAATAATCCAAATAATACTCAAAGAGCGAGATGTGCGGCCGTTTGTCTCATTTGCAAATGTGGTGGAACGTGTTAAAGGGTTAGCCGACAAAACAATGATTAAAATAATTGATAAGTGGCACAAATACTCATAACTCGCAATTCCTGTCGCCACTGGCAACTTTGACTCAGTGAGTCTCTACTCCAAAATAAGTAAAGATGCTTAGTGGTGCAGAAAACTATTTTTGTTAATAAGAAAATGACATAACTTTAGAAAATTCAATCCGCCGCTCTAACTACGCTAGTTTTTTGATAGAAGCACAAGCGGGAGGAATTTTCACCCAAGGAATGGGCGTGAGAAGTGGAATTAAACGAGCTTGATGACATAAACTTTTCATAGCTCTGATACCAAGCTGTAAAAG
>Ga0164305_10000584_pt1 | contig 13875 bp, 12 predicted proteins | sample Whisoiple_237_MG_FD_110215 | JGI IMG/M metagenome (GOLD analysis project Ga0164305, IMG submission 110215) | Soil microbial communities amended with pyrogenic organic matter from upstate New York, USA - Whitman soil sample_237_MG | ecosystem: Environmental > Terrestrial > Soil > Agricultural...
CCGTGCTCGCCCTCGGCGCAATTCCCGCGAGCGCCTCATGACCCAAGGCTATACCCCGGCCTTTTCCCGCAACGACCAGAGCCCTCTGGCCAAATGGTTCTGGACCGTCGACCGCGGCCTGCTGGCGGCGGCGCTGACGCTGGTGGCGCTGGGGGTGTCGCTGAGTTTCGCCTCCAGTCCGGCGGCCATTCTGGCGGACCAGTCGATCACCGATCCGTTCCACTACTCATGGCGGATGATCGTCTGGGCCACGGGCGGCGTCGTCCTGATGCTGCTGGGATCGCTGTTGTCGCCGCGCGGCGTGCGGCGCATCGCCCTGCTGGCGCTGCTGGGAGCCATCGTCGTCATGGCGGCCCTGCCGTTCATCGGCAATGAGGTGAAGGGCGCCGCGCGCTGGGTGAACCTTGGGCCGTTCAGCCTGCAGCCGTCCGAATTCGCCAAACCCAGCCTGATCGTCTGCGCCGCCTGGATGTTCTCGGAGGCGCAGAAGGGGCAGGGAGTGCCCGGGGTCAGTATCGCCTTCGGGGCCTGGGCCCTCACCGTGGGCCTGCTATTGATCCAGCCCGACATCGGCCAGACCCTGCTGATCACGACGACTTTCATGGCGGTCTTCTTCATGGCCGGGGTGCCGCTGAAGTGGGTGGCGGCGTTGGCTGCTGCGGGCATGGCGGGCGTGGTGGGCCTGTATTTTGCTTTCAGCCATATGCGCGACCGGCTGAGCCGCTTCTTCGCGCCCGAGACCACCGACACCCACCAGATCGACCGCGCCTCCGAGGCCATCCGCGCCGGCGGACTGGTCGGGCGCGGCGTCGGCGAGGGGGTGATGAAGCGGTCGGTGCCCGATCTGCATACCGACTTCATCTATTCCGTCGGCGCCGAGGAGTTCGGCCTCGTCCTGTCGCTGGCGATGATCTCGCTCTACGCCTTCATCGTCATTCGGGGGATGAAGCGGGCCATGAAGCTGACCGATCCGTTCGAGCAGACGGCGGCGGCGGGGCTGTTCATGCTGATCGGGCTGCAGGCCTGCATCAACATCGCGGTGAACCTGAACCTGATTCCGACCAAGGGGATGACCCTGCCTTTCATCAGCTACGGCGGCTCATCCATGCTCGCCATGGGACTGACCATGGGTCTGGCCCTGGCCTTGACCCGCCGTCGCCCCGGCGCCTACGAGCCGGGCGCCAGCCTGCCGCAGGGCCGGCGCATCCTGCCCTAGGACCGCCATGAGCAAAGTCTGCGTCGTCGCCGCCGGGGGCACCGGGGGCCATATGTTCCCCGCCGAGGCCCTGTCTCGCGAGCTGCAGGCGCGCGGGTGGCGCATCGTCCTGGCCACCGACCATCGCGGCGAGGCCTACGCCCATAACTTCCCCGCCGAGGAGCGGATCGCCCTGGACGCCGCCACCGGGCGCGGCCCGATCGGCATGGCGAAAGCCGGCGTCGCCATCGCGCGGGGCGTGCTGAAGGCGCGCAAGGCCTTGAACCGGCTGGACGCGGCTGTCGTCGTCGGCTTCGGCGGCTATCCGTCGGCGCCGGCGCTGATCGCGGCGTTGAGCCAGTGGCGGCCGACGCTGCTGCACGAACAGAACGCCGTGCTCGGCCGGACCAATCGCTGGCTGGCGCCCTATGTCGGGGCAGTCGCCTCGTCCTTCCCCGATCTTCAGAAGGTCCCGCAGGGGCTGGGCGCGCGCGTGTCGCTGATCGGTAATCCCGTGCGGCCCGACATCCAGGCCCTGTACGACCGCGCGTGGAGTGCGCCGACGGCGGACGGACCGATCCAAGTGCTGGTCACCGGCGGCAGTCAGGGGGCCCGAATTCTGGCCGAAACCGCGCCGCGCGCGCTGGCGGCTCTCCCCGAAGCGATCCGCGCCCGGCTGAAGGTGCAGCAGCAGTCGCGGGCCGAGACGCTGGAGGCCGCGCAACAGATCTATCTGGAGGCCGGGATCGCCGCCGAGGTCGCGCCCTTCTTCCGGGACATGGCCCAGCGGTTGTCGGCGGCGCATCTCGTCATCGGCCGGGCCGGCGCCTCGACCTGTTCCGAACTGGCGGTGGCCGCCGTGCCGTCGCTGCTGATCCCGCTGAAGATCGCCATGGACGACCACCAGCGGTTCAACGCCCTCAGCCTCGCCCGGGCGGGCGGGGCCGAGGTGATGCTGGAAGACGATGTGACGGTTCAGGCCCTGACGGCGGCCCTGCTGCCGTTACTGTCCGATCCCGCCCGCCTGTCGGCGATGAGCGCCGGCGCGCGGTCCGCCGCCCTGCCGGACGCCACGCGGGCGCTGGCCGACATGGTCGAGGCTGCGGCGCGCCCGTCCTGATCCGTCAGTGCTGGGCGGCCAGGGTCTGGGCCGCCGTGGCGCGGACGGCGGTCAGGTTCGGCGAGGGGCGCGTGCGTGAGCGCTCCGTGGCGCAGGCGGAAGCCATGGTGACGGCTCCCGGCGTGCCCGCGGCAGGTGCCGCTCCGGCGGCCGGACCCGGATCCGTCCGCACGTAGGTCGTGTCCTGATAGGTGGCGGTGCGCACGGTCCTCACGGTCCCCGCCGCGCAGTCGATGTCCCACTCCAGCGCCAGATTGTTCGCGCCGCTGGGAATGGCCTGTTTCAGAAACAGCCAGGTCCACACCTGTTTGTGACCGTTCTCGAGCGGTTTGGGCGCGGTCATGAAGGCGACGACGCCGGGCACCTGAAACAGCATCTGCATGGGCTCGTCGGGGCCTTGGGTGGCGTCCTGGGCCGAGGCGGCTGCCGGGATCGCCAAGGCCATCGCCGCGGCAAGACAGAGTTCGAGTATTTTCATTTTGAGCCCCTCCGGTCGCGATTATGTCCAAAAAGCGACAATACGCGAGTCCCGGAAGCGCTTGAATTCAATATTCAATGTCTGGTTATTGGCTCGCGAGCGCTGCGCGTCCAACGCGAACGGCGTCAGCCAGATTGTCGGCGTCGGCCTCACCCGCCGAGGCCGGGTCGCAGGCGACCGCGAGCAATTCCGCGGCGTCTCCACCGGGGGCGGCGGCATAGGCCGGAGCCGGATCGGGCGTGGCGGGACCTTCGGCGCCGCCTTCGCGCACAGAGGTGAAATCCAGCCGGTCGGCGGTCAGCGCTGCACAGTCGAACGCCCACCACGACCAGCCGCCCCAATAGGTCTGGCCGCCCGCCTGGAAGTCCTCTTCCGTCACCTGCAGGCTGCGCATCCGCGCCCGGTCGCCATCCCGCAAGATGGTTGAAAGGTCCGCCAGCACCGCGAAGCGGCCCACGCCGGTCAGGACCAGCCGGGGACCCTGCTGCGGCTGCGCGCAGGCGGGCGCGGTCAGCAGGGCGGCCATGAGGATGGCGTGCAGGGTGCTTTTCATGCCCCATCGTAACCGGGCGTTGACGGCGGCGCGACTAGTCTGGGCCTATGACGCGCTTCATGACGCTCGACTTCGCCGGCGGCGACCGCTCCGCGATGCTGGACCGCGTCATCGGCATGGCGCGCGGGCCCTACGGCTATGTCGTCACGCCGAATGTGGATCACGTCATCAAGCTGATGGACGGCCGCGTTCCGCGCGATGTGTATGAGGGCGCCGATCTGAAGATCTGCGACAGCCGCATTCTGGCTCATCTGGCCCGGCTGCGCGGCCTGCGCCTGCCGGTCTATCCCGGGTCCGATATGACCGCCGATCTGCTGGCCTCGCCGGAGGCGGAGGGGCTGGTCATCGCCGTCTTCGGCCCCGACCACGCGGCCTTCGACGATCTGGCCGCCCGGTATCCGCGCCTGACCCTGCGCTGGATCGAGGCGCCGATGCTGACGCCCGGAACACCCGGCTGGGCCGCCGCCGTCGAGACCGCCGCCAAGGCCGAGTGGGACGTACTGCTGGCGTGCGTCTCCTTCCCCAAACAGGAGCTGTTCGCCCACGCCCTGCGCGCCGCCGGGCGCAAGCAAGGCGTGGCCCTATGCGTGGGCGCATCGGTCGACTTCCTGACCGGCCGCCAGCAACGCGCCCCGCGCATCTTCCGGCAGCTGTCGCTGGAATGGCTGCACCGTCTGCTGAGCCAGCCGCGCCGCATGTTCCGACGCTATGTGATCGAGGGACCGGCGATCTTTGCGTGGTTCGTGAAGACGGAACTTCTGAAGAACTGAACCGCGCTCAGTCGAACGTTTCGAAATCCTTCGGCGGGTTTTCCCGCATCGCCGCCAGCCTGTTGTCCAAGGTCCCGAGATGGAGCTCGAGTTTGTGGCCATCCGGATCGAGGAAATAGACCGACGCGCCTTCGCTCCGGTTGTCCTTCCAGATCGGCGCCGTCGCGACGAGTCTGTCCTTCAGCGCCCCGAAGGTTTCGGGCGCCGTCGAAAGCGCGATGTGAGTGTAGTCCGGATGCGGTTCGGCCCGCGCAGCGGGATCAAGTGACAGGCACAGCCAGATATCGCCCATCTCCAGATAGGCGCCCGCCGCCCACCTCCCCCGAAGACGGCAGCCGAGAACGTCCCGATAGAAGACCACGGCACGGTCGAGATCGCGGGTCGCAAGGGTAATGTGATTGAGCCCGCTGACGCTCACGCCGCCACGATCTCTTCCGCCTGTGTCAGGTCCACGCTCACCAGTTGGGACACCCCGCGCTCGGGCATGGTCACGCCATAGAGGCGGTCCATCCGGCTCATGGTCACCGGGTTGTGGGTGATGACGATGAAGCGGGTGTCCGTGCGCTTCCGCATCTCGTCCAGCATGCGGCAGAAGCGGTCGACATTGGCGTCGTCCAGCGGCGCGTCGACCTCGTCCAGCACGCAGACCGGGGCCGGATTGGCGAGGAAGACGGCGAAGATCAGGGCCGCCGCCGTCAGGGCCTGCTCGCCGCCCGACATCAGGCTCATGACCGCCAGACGCTTGCCGGGCGGGCAGGCGTAGATTTCCAGCCCCGCCTCCAGCGGATCGTCGCTCTCGACCAGCTTCAGCTCGGCCTGGCCGCCGCCGAACAGGGCCTCGAACAGGCTCTTGAAATTGTCATTGATGACGTCGAACGCAGCGACCAGCCGTTCGCGGCCCTCGGCGTTCAGTTCGTCGATGCCGTCGCGCAGCTTGGCGATGGCGCTGGTCAGGTCGCTGCGTTCGACCTTCATGGTCTGCAGGCGGTCGCCGTATTCGGTCGCCTCGTCCTCGGCGCGCAGGTTGACGGCGCCGAGGGCCTCGCGCTCGCGCTCGAGACCGAACAGCAGGCTTTCGGCGCCGGCGGCGTCGGGCGGGCGGGCGATGGCGTCGTCGGTGAGCTTCTGGCCCAGCTCTTCGGGGGACATCTGGGCCGTCTCGCGGACATTGGCCGTGGCCTCGAACAGCCTTTCGGCCGCGGCTTCCGAACGCGCGGCCAGACCGGCCCGGGCCTCGCGCGCCGAGGAGGCCACGCTCTCGGCCGCCCGCGCCGTCCGGTCGGCCTCGCCCGCCGCGCCCTCGGCCGTGGCCAAGGCGTCGCCCGCCGCCTTGCGCCGAATCTCGGCGGCGGTCAGGGCGTCAAGCAGGGTCGAGCGCTGCGCCGCCAGCTGTTCGGGCGCGTCCGCCGCCTGTTTCAACCGTTGCGCCGCCTTTTCCGCATCCTTCTCCAGGGCGCCGATGCGGGCGGTGGAATCCTTTTTGCGCGCGGCCCAGCCGTCGCGTTCGCGGGTCAGGCCGTCCAGTCGGGACTGGCGGCCGGCGACCTCGCGCGCCTCTGCGTCGCGTTCGACCCGGGCCGTGGCCTCCGCGCCGCGCGCCGCGTCCGCCGCCGTCCGGGCGTCCGTCAATTCGGCGCGCAGGCCGTCGAGGGTCTCTGACGGGGAGTCGGTCCCCTGCGCCTCGGCCAGAGCCGTCCGGGCCGCCTCGACCTCGGCGGTCAGCCGCACGATCGTTTCGTCCAGCGCCTGCGCTCGCGCCTCCTTGCGCGCCTGTTCGCGGCCCAGGGCCTCGACGCGGTCGCGGGCGGCGGCGACGGCCTTGTCCAGTGGGAAGGGGGCGGCGCGGGCGGTCTTCACCGTCTCCTCGGCGGCGCGGAAGGCTTCGGTCGCGGCCTTCTGCGCAGCCTGCGCCTGATCCAGCGCCGGCTTGCCCGCGTCGATCTCGGCTTCCAACTCCGAAAGGCGGGTGCGTTGAGCCAGACGGACGGCGGCCGGGCGCGGCGCCTCGGCGCGCTGGACGAAGCCGTCCCAGCGCCACAGGTCGCCCTCGCGCGTCACCAGCCGGGCGCCGACGGGCAGGGATCTCGCCAGCCGCTCGATCTCGCCGGCCGCCGCGACGCCGCACAGGGCCAGCCGGGCCGTCAGCTGTTCCGGCGCCGATACATGATTCGCCAGCGGCTCGACGCCCGCAGGCCACGCCGGGGAAGGGACATCCGCGCCGGCCCAGTAAGCCGCCGCCCGCGCATCGAGCGCCGCATCCAGATCATCGCCCAACGCGGCGGCCAACGCCGCCTCGTAGCCCTTGTCGGCCTGGACCCTGTCCAGCGCCGGGGCGTGTTCCCGCTTGCCCTGCACCAGCAGCTGCGCCAGTCCGCGGGCCTCGGTCTGCAGCCGCCCCAGTCGGTCCTCGGCGGCGCGCGCGGCCGTGCGGGCCTCGGCTTCGGCGCGGGCGCGGTCGCCCCGTTCGGTCTCCGCCGCCTCGACCGCCGCGCGGGCAGCCGCCAGTTCGGCCTGCGCTGTCTCTAGCGCCGCGCTTGCCGCCTCGATCTCGGGCGTGACCAACGGTCCCAGCCCCGCGCGTTCCGCCTCGGCAGAGGACAACTGGGCCTCTGCTCGCGCCACCCGCGCCTCGGCGTCGCGCTTGCGGGCGCTTTCGGCGTTGACCCGGGCCTCGACCGAGGCGACGGCGCCGGCCACGCGCTCGACCTCGGCGTCGGCGGCCTTGCGGGCGTCCTCGGCGGCGGTCAGGGCGGCTTCGAGTTCAGGTCCGCGCGCGGGGGCGGCGGCGATCTCGGCGGTCAGGGTCTCCAGCGCGGCGCCCAGCCGGGCCAGTTCGTCCCCGGCGTCGCCGGCCATGGCGGTTTCGCGCTCGATGTCGGCGGCGATCCGGGCCGCCTCGGCGGTGAGCCGCTCGACCTCGGCCCGCGCGGCCTGCTCGGCCATGTCCAGACGGTCCCGCTCCAGCGAGGCGCGGTGCAGCAGGGCTCCCGCCACAGCGTCCTCCTCACGCGCAGGCTTCAACGCCTCCTGCGCGCCCAGAGCGGCGGTCTGGGCGCGGCTGGAAGCGGTCGTCGCCTCCAGCACGGCCCGGTCGGCCTGGGCCAGTTCGGCGGCGGCGGCCTCAGCAGCGACCTTCGCGTCGTTCCAGCGCACGAACAGCAGGGCGGCCTGCAGGGCGCGGATCTCGGCCGAGATCTTCTTGTAACGCTCAGCTTGGCGCGCCTCCCGCTTCAGACGCGACAGGGCGGTTTCCAGCTCGCGGCCGATATCGTCCAGCCGTTCGAGATTGGCCTCGGCGGCCTTCAGCCGCAGCTCGGCCTCGTGCCGGCGCGTGTGCAGGCCGGCGACTCCGCCCGCCTCCTCAAGGATGCGGCGGCGGTTCTGGGGCTTGGCGGCGATCAGTTCGCTGATCTGGCCCTGACGGACGAGTGCGGGGCTGTTCGCGCCGGTCGAGGCGTCTGCGAACAAAAGCTGGACGTCCCGCGCCCGCACCTCCTTGCCGTTGATCCGGTAGGTGGAGCCCTGGCCCCGGTCGATGCGGCGCGACACCTCCAGAATGGCGCTGTCGGTGAAGGGCTGGGGCGCCCGGCGCTGGGCGTTGTCGATGGTCAGCTGGACTTCGGCGTGGTTGCGCGGCGGACGGTCGGCGGCGCCGGCGAAGATGACGTCGTCCATGCCTTGGCCGCGCATGGCCTTGGCCGAGTTGGCGCCCATGACCCAGCGCAGGCCTTCAAGGACGTTCGACTTGCCGCAGCCGTTGGGGCCGACGACGCCGGTCAGGCCCGGCTCGATATGCACTTCGGCGGGATCGACGAAGGACTTGAAGCCCACGAGCCGGAGGCGCTGGAACTGCATGGGTCCCTACGCGGTCAACGGGCGGCGGCCGCCCGGATCGCGACCTCCAGCCCGCCCAGGGAGGGGTCCATGACCCGACGTCCGTTGACGAAGAAGCTCGGAGTCTGGTCGACGTCGGAGGCGCGGGCGCTGTCAATGTCGCGCTCGATCGCGGCGCGGGTGGCCGGCGTCGTGGTGCAGGCGTCGATCTGGGCCCGGGTCCGCCCGCTGGCCGCGATAGCGGGGACGTACCAGGCGTCCAGCGTCCCGCCGTTCAGCACTGCGCGCTGGCCGTGCATCAGGGCGGCCGTCACGTCAAAGAAACGGTCCGGGACGGCGCAGCGCGCCAGCGCCGCCGCGGGGACGGACATCTGCAGCGGCTCCGTCGGAAGGTTGCGGAACACCAGCCGGACCTGACCCGTGTCGATCAGGCGAGACTTGAAGACCGGATAGACGAACTGGTGCCAGTCGGCGCAGTGGTGACAGGCGAACGAGGCGTATTCGATCACCGTCACGGGCGCGTCGGCGCGGCCGATGCTGCGATCCGCCGCCGTCACGGGCGCGACCTGTTCGGTCGCGACCGCGGGCGCGGACGCCGAGGCGAAGGGCGCCGCGATCGCCAGCGCCAGAATCAGCAGGAGACGCGGCGGCCGCACCGGAGCGATCAGCCCTTCGCCAGCTCGGCGTCGATGGCCTTCGACAGGTCGGCCATGGTCGCGCCCTCTTCACCGGGCGAGACGACCTGGACGCCGTTGACGAAGAAAGCGGGGGTGCCCGTGACGCCGGCCTTGAAGGCGGCCTGCGAGCGGGCTTCGGACGCCTTCAGGTTCTCGGGGTCCTTGATGCAGGTCTCGATCTGCTGGTTGTTCAGGCCGGCGCCGTTGCCGACGCGGAACAAGGTGTCGCGCGGGTTCACGCCGGCGCGCCATTCGTTCTGGCTGGCCATGATGCCGTGGATGACGTCGAAATATTTGTCCTCGCCGGCGCAACGGGCGATCATGAAGCCGGCGACGGCGACGTTCGCCGGCGGGGTCGGCAGTTCGCGGAAGACGTAGCGGACCTTGTTGGTGTCGACATAGGCGGCCTTGAACGCCGGCCAGGTGGTTTCCTGCCATGCCGCGCAGTGGGGGCAGGTGACCGAGGCGTATTCCACGACGGTGACCTTGGCGCCGTCTGCGGCGCCCATGGCCATGTCGCCCTCGGCCGTGCCTTTGGTGCCCCCTCCGCCGCAACCGGCGAGCGTGGCCATGGCTGCCATGGCGGCGGCGGTCATGGCCGCACGGCGGCTCATGGCGGCGTATCTGGTGGTGGCGCTCATGGCGTCTTCCTCAACTGGCGGCGGGAATTTCCGGAGCATCGCGCGATTCCCCGCGGTCGCGCGCGTATGGCTACCTTCGAGAACAGAAAGGGCGAAGTTTTGTCAACGGCCTGCGCGGTCGCGGCCTTTTCCCGGATCGCCCAGAACAGCCCGTCCCAGTCGTTCCAGAGGGCCCTTCAGGGCGTCGGGCGCATCGGCGACGGCGGCCTTCAGCGCCGCCTCGTCCTGGGCGGCCAGGGGCTGTAGCGGGGGCCGGCGTTTCGGCGGGGCGGCGATGTCGGACGGGGGCTTCACAGGTCCCTGGGCGATGCGCAGCTTTTCGACGCTGCCGGCGCCGAGGAACAGGTTCACCCGGGCGATGATGTCTTCCGACTGGTGCTGCACCAGCAGGGCGGCGGGGCCCGCCACACGCAGTTCCAGCGTGCCGCCGGCGCCGCTTCGGCCTTTGGTCAGCTTCTGGGGCCGGGTGACGCGGGCCAGCCGGTCGCCGACGATCTCGCGCCAGCGCGGCTCCAGCGCCGACGCGCCGCGGCCGAACTTTGCATCGAGTTCCTTGATCAGCCCCTGCAGCGCCCGCCCGGCCTTGGGCGCGGGACGAGGCGCAGGGCGCGTGCGGCGGCGCGACAGGATTTCGCGGACCTCGGCGTCGGTGGGCAGCGTGCGGGGCATTTCCGGGTTATAGCGCGGTCGATGCCTTCCGTCCCGGTTCACCCGTCCGCCGACCTGCCCGCTTTCCGCGCGGCCCTGCTGGACTGGTACGACGCCCACGGGCGCACCCTCGCATGGCGAGCCGCGCCGGGGGCGGCGGCCCCCGACCCCTACCGGGTGTGGCTGTCCGAGGTCATGCTGCAGCAGACCACCACGCCCCACGCCACGCCCTATTTCGAGACCTTCACTGCGCGCTGGCCCACCGTCTCCGATCTGGCGGCGGCCGAGGACGGGGACGTCATGGCCGCCTGGGCGGGGCTCGGCTACTACGCCCGCGCCCGCAACCTGCTGGCCTGCGCGCGGGCGGTGGCGAACGACCACGGCGGGGTGTTTCCGGACACCGAGGCCGGTCTGCTGGCTCTTCCGGGCGTGGGCGCCTACACCGCCGCCGCCGTGGCCGCCATCGCATTCGGCCGCGCCGCCAATGTGGTGGACGGCAATGTCGAGCGGGTCATGGCGCGGCTGTTCGCTGTAGAGACGCCGCTGCCAGCGGCGAAACCGGAGCTGCGGCGGCTGGCGGGATCGCTGGTCGCCGACGACCGGCCCGGTGACTGGGCGCAGGCGCTGATGGACCTCGGCGCCACGGTCTGCCGCCCGGGCCGGCCGCTGTGCGAACTCTGCCCGCTGACGACGTGGTGCGCGGGTTTCCGGTCAGGCGCGCCGGAACGCTATCCCCTGAAGACGAAGAAAGCCGAGCGCCCGCACCGGACGGGAACAGCATGGGTCCTGCGCGACGAGCGGGGCCGGGTGGCGCTGGTGCGGCGGCCCGACAAGGGGCTGCTGGGCGGAATGACCGGCCTGCCGACCTCGGACTGGGCCGGGACGGTCGGCGAGCCGCCGGTCGCCGCCGACTGGCGCGATGCGGGGGCGGTCGAGCATGTCTTCACCCATTTCTCGCTGACGCTGGCCGTGCGGACGGCGACCGGGACAGGCGATTTCCTGTGGACCGATCCGGACGAGGCCCTGCGGTCGCTGCCCACCGTCTTCCGCAAGGCGCTCGAGCGGGGGCTGGCCTAGCGGATTGTCCGCACCGACACCGGTCCCTCGCGGCGCTGGGGGATGACCACGGTGTGATTGCCCATCTGCTGGAAGGCCAGATCGACCACCCCGTCGCCGACCTGCAGATTTGTGATGTTCAGCCGGTCGATTCCGGCCGGCAGCACCGGGTCGTCGATCTCCACCGTCCCGGCGACGGCGTCCAGACTGATCCCCAGCGCCGACTGCAGCATCAGGAACACCGAGCCAGCGGCCCAGGCCTGGGGCAGGCAGGCGACAGGATAGGCGATCGGCGGCTCGCCCGGCTGGCGCTCGAAGCCGCAGAACAGCTCGGGCAGGCGCAGGTGAAAATGGGCGGCCGAGGCGTAGATCTCGCCCAGCAGCAGCGCCACCGCCCGGCGCTCGCCGTAGCGGGCCATGCCGGCCGCGGCCATGGCCGTGTCGTGGGGCCAGACCGAGCCGTTGTGATAGCTCATCGGATTGAACCGGGCCTGACCCGTCGCCAACGTGCGTACGCCCCAGCCTGACCGGAACTCGGCCCCCAGCAGCCGCTTCGTCACCCGCTTCGCCCGCTCGGGCGACGGCAGGCCGGTGAACAGCAGATGCCCCGCGTTGGACCCGATCGAGCGGCACTGCTCGCCGTCGCCGTCCAGGGCGATGGCGTAAAAGCCCTGATCTTCCATCCAGAACCGGTCCTCGACCAGCGCCCGCACGCGTTCCGCCTGAGCCGCCCAGCCGAGGGCGCCCGGGTCGCCGAGCGCCGCGCCCAGTTCGGCCATCGCCTGCCAGGCTGCGTATGCGTAGCCCTGAACCTCCAGCAGGGCGACCGGCCCCTTGGGAAAGCGCCCGTCGGTGTGGAAAATAGAGTCCTCGGAGTCCTTCCAGCCCTGATTGGACAGGCCGGTGTCGGCGCCGCGCTGATAGCTGATCAGCCCATCGCCCTGGATGTCCCCGTGGTCCCGCATCCAGCCCACTGCGGCGATCAGATTTGGCCACAGCTGGCGGATCAGGGCGTAATCGCCGGTTCTCCGGGCGTAGGCTCCCGCCAGAGCCACAAACAGGCAGGTGGTGTCGACCCCGCCGTAGTAGAGGCCGAACGGCACCTCCCCCAGCGCGCTCATCTCCCCACCGCGCGTCTCGTGCATGATCTTGCCGGGGGCGGAGTCCTGGAAGGCCGAGAACTCCGTCGCCTGCCGCATGGCCAGATAGGTCAGCACACCCTTGGCCAGCGACGGGTCCAGCCAGAGCATCTGCCAGGCGGTGATGATCCCGTCCCGCCCGAACGGCGTCGAGAACCACGGCACGCCCGCATAGGGATAGGGCCCCGTCGGCAGGTCGGTGGTCAGAAGGGCCACGTCCGCGCGGCTCTGGTCCAGCCATTCGTTAAACCGCGGGCTGCGCGGGCCCCGCAGCGATGCCCCGCGCCGCCGCCGGGTGCGCATGGCCAGTCGCGCGGCCACGGCGTTCAGCCGGTACCGCGCCTCGTCGGGCTGGTCACAGCGGTCGGGGCCGCATTCGATATAGAGGTCGCAGCGTTTGCCTTTGGGCAGACTGAACATGAACTCCGCGCGCGTCCCGCTCAGCCGCGCCGGCGGCTCGGAGAAGGCGAGGCAACTGGTCCGCCGCACCTCGTCCAGCCCGACGTAGGCGAAGGTCACCCGCCGGCCGTCGTGGCTCGGAGTCTCTGTGACGCCCCGCTTCTCCCGCAGCGTGCCGCGGACCTGAAAAATGTCGGCGAAGTCGGCGGCGAAATCGAGCGCCAGCGGCAGAAGCATGTCCTCGACGCCGTGGTTGACCATCCGCACCCGCTCGAACATCCGCCGGTCCCAGACGAACCGCCGCCGCTCGATATGCAGCACCCCCGCTGGCGCCGACCGTCCACCCATCGGCGGAAGGGGGCGGTTGGTCGAGTGGCAGGTGAAATAGACGTTGTCCTGACTGACGCCCGAGCTCAGCCGCGACGGCCGCGCGCCGCCGACGGTCAGGATGAGGCGGGAAAGGATGCGCGTATCATGGTCGAACAGGCCGTCGGCCCCGCCCTTCATATCGCCCCACCCGTCGGCGACCGCGAAGGTGTCCGCGTCCTTCAGCGCCATCAGCCGCTCCAGCCCGTCGGTTTCCGACGCGTCGAGGGCGGTAGTCTGAACGGTGTAGGCGTCGTCCATGAAGGCTCCAGGGGGCGGTTCAGGATCGCCGGAACGTCTCACCCGAATTGGGACGCTTGATGGCGCCTGCGTACGGTAATGGACGAAACCCGGGCGGGTTCAGCCGCTCAGCCGTTGGCGGCGAAGCTTTTGGCTTCCAGCCCGCGCAGGGGCGTGACCACATCGGCCAGCGGCTCTTCCGCGAACGGCCGCTTGGCCAGCAGGTCGCCGTAGACGTCCAGGTATCGGCGCGCCATGGCCGTGGCCGAGAAGCGCAGGTCGAACCGTGCGCGGATAGCCTCGCGGTCCAGCAGATGCGCACGGCCCGCAGCGGCGATCGCCTGCTCCAGCGTATCGACGAGGAAGCCGGTCTCTCCGTCCTCGATAACCTCGGGCGTCGAGCCGCAGCGGAAAGCCACCACGGGGGTGCCGCAGGCCATGGCCTCGATCATGACCAGACCGAAAGGCTCGGGCCAGTCGATGGGGAACAGCAGGGCCTCGGCCCCGCCAAGGAAGGCGGACTTCTGGTGGTCGCCGATCTCGCCGATAAACTCGATCAGCGGATTGCCCTCGACCATCGGCTTGATGACCGTTTCCCAATAGACGTTGTCGGCCGCGTCGACCTTGGCGGCCATTTTCAGCGGCTTGTTAAGCGCCGTGGCGATCTGGATGGCCCGGTCGGGCCGCTTTTCGGGTGAGATGCGACCGAGGAAGGCCAGGTAGCCCGCCGACTTCGGCGAGAAGCGATAGGCGTCGCCC
>Ga0164305_10000585_pt1 | contig 13871 bp, 13 predicted proteins | sample Whisoiple_237_MG_FD_110215 | JGI IMG/M metagenome (GOLD analysis project Ga0164305, IMG submission 110215) | Soil microbial communities amended with pyrogenic organic matter from upstate New York, USA - Whitman soil sample_237_MG | ecosystem: Environmental > Terrestrial > Soil > Agricultural...
TATTCTGACGAGGTTGAACAGTTAATGAAGTTAACTCCAAATAAACGGCGCTTTTATCAACAAGGTATGCGGGCAGCAACCCTTATACAGTCTATATCGTAGACCTCTTTGTCACCCCCCCAGGGCTTCATCAGGAGGAATTGATACAGTCCGTCCTCTTTTACTCTTCGTGCAACCAGATCTCAGAGGACAAATTGCACATTCATTCTGAGGAAAATGAACAATTTTTCCGGGTTCAAATGGGATACTTACCTGATTAGGACACCTAATTAGGGCTTGCTGAATAAGTAAGGGAAAAGTTCGATCGAGATCGCTGCTCTATATTAAGCTCAGCTAATATAAGTTTAATTGGTCTATATCTGAGCCAATCATAGCTTTTGATAATCATCACTTGGTTAAGAGGTATTATTTTGAGTTGTCGATCAAAAATGACACCAAAAACCCGGCGCCACCAGGTAGAAAGATTCATGACTAAAAAGGTAATAGCAATCGCAGTCTGTGAAGTATTAGCAAGTTTTGTCATTACTCGATCGAGACTAAACTTTCTTTTGGCTTGTCCAAATTTTACCTCAATTGCATTGCGAATTTTCTCATCTTCAAGAGCTTGCCTCTTTTTTTCTTTGCTGACCTGGAGAGGAGGTCTTCCTAAAGCCGGTCTACTAATTCTCATGCCTCTTTCTTTACACCAAGCTCGGTTGTCTCTCGTCCGATAAATTTTATCGACATGGACGGATTCTGGGTAATAACCAGTGAATTGACGATAAGCCTCTATTTGAGATTTGAAGTCTCCCGACTCGTTAAAATTATCCCAACTGATTCGATCTAAAATTACATATCCTTCAAAGCAACTCGCTGAAAGTTTAGCTCCCAACTCTACTGATTTTCCTGCTTTTCCTCTGATAATGGGACGAATCTGAGGTTGACTTAAACTTACAATCCTGTCGGCAATACTTTGTTGGTTATTTTGCCACAACCACAATTGTTGCCGATAGACTTCAGACACTACTAGCAAGGTCTTATATTGTCTTTTACTGAGATTTTCTAGGGAGGCTCCTAATTCGATTAACCGTGCGATGTGAGAGAGGTTTATTTTGAGATACTGGAGTTGTTTTTTCAGGGATTTCCTTTTCTGTTTCCGGGAAGGTCGTCTTTGTTTGGCAACTTCTAGGTAGTCTTTTCGGGCAATATTGCGATAGGTTCTCGGTTTTTTCGGGACTATATAGTGCAGCGTTTTATAGAGGATATCTATGATTTTTTCCGTGTGAACTCGGGCTTGGTTTAAGAGCTTTAAGTCCGTTGGATAACTAATATCGGCTGGTGCACAGGTTGCATAAGCGTATTAATTTTCCTTGATTTTTAGGCGCGTCGCTTTCTCGATCGGGATTTTTTTTCCCTCATCTGAGCTAGTTCCTAACCGCAATCTCCTCACCACTTCCGCGTTGATTTTGTTAACGAGTTCGGCGTTGATTCTTTGTCGGAAGTGTACCAATAAAGATGGATCGAATGGCGCTTCATTGCTATAGGATGATTGACCAATAAAGTATTGTAGGTAAGGGTTTTCCCTGATCTGTTCTACGGTTTCACGCGGAGCTTGTTCCTAATTTTTCCTTAATAATTAATGCTCCCAAAGCGAGCAGAAATGATTTAGCCGGTGGCCCCATTTCTGTGGTGAAGTTTTGAGCATATTCGGCTTCAAATTCTGACCAAGGTATTATTTGGGCCATCAGCACCCAACGGTTATCTGTTGCCAGCCTTCCCCCGAAGGGGAGTTCAAATTCTGCTGCTGGGCCCTTAACTGGTTCAGCTTTTCGGTACACGATCGCCCGTCCTGATGTACGAGTTTTGAGCTATCTTACCTTGAATTCTGGCATTTGACTACCCCTGTCGCCCCTGCTTGCCCGCTCGAACATGAGACCGTCTCCCGACGTTAGTACCATATATATGGTGTTTGATTGTACTTAACCGCTATTACTAGCTTTTTATTTTTCTTAGGCAGCAGGGGTGATCGAGTTGTTCTCTTTATTCAGCAAGCCCTAAGTATTTACGACGCTTTGAAGTCGATCATTGGTATAGATTTGTTAAGCAACGATTACATTGGACATTGCCTAACTTGAGAACTCCCGAACAATCAGAGCGCTGGAGCGATTTAATGCCATTGATGAGTTGGCAACTCTGGCTGGCTAGGGATTTAGTTCTGGAAAATCGACTTCCAAGGGGCAATCTGCTACGATTAATTTAACTCCTGGACGTGTTGCCCAATCAATGTTGTCGGTTTTAGTTGACATTGGTACTCCCGCTACAGTGCCTAAACATAGGGGAAAATCACGCCTGTTGGGAAAAAGGAAAAGTACGTACTAAGGCACCGTGCTATCCCACTGCTAAAAAACGCGTTTCTCGACGGAAAAAGTCTTCAAGATTAGCTGTTTAATCTTCTACCTCTTGAGTTTTTGAGCAACAGCTTGCCTTCTGCTAAAAGGCTGCTACTTTTAGCTGCACTGATTTTTTAGTCTAAACTACAGTAATATAGAGCAGCGATCTCGATCGAACTTTTCCCTTACTTATTCAGCAAGCCCTATTTAGGATTGCGAATTAAATAACTTACAATTTTAATTGTTATGGTGGGGTGGGCGTCCCGCCCGTCCAAAAAGGGCGGGCGGGACGCCCACCCCACAAACTTGTGTAAGTTATTTAATTCTCATTCCTTAGTGCAACAAGTAACTGCTTTCTACGGTTCTTTAAAAAGTCACCGTCGCCAAAATATCATCAGTCAACTGTTCCGCTGTAGGGTATTGAGCGTAAACTTGACACCAATGGGCATTGCCGTGTCCCTACCGGCACTTCGATCGCGGGTTCGCGTCATAATAAGTGCAAGTCTTGTAGTTCTAAACTAAGGAAAAAACGATCGTGAACGACAAACAGCATCACGAAAACCCGGACTCCACTCCAGAGCAATCTAGTTCCCATCCCCTCGCCACAAGTCTTGGTGCAGCAGGCGGTGGTGTTGCCGGTGCCGCAATTGGGGGTTCAGTCGGTGGGCGCGTGGGCGCAACGCTGGGAGCAGTGGCGGGGGCGATCGCCGGTAGCATAGCCGGAAATGCCCTCGCAGAAGTGACCGCAGAAGTAGCTGAGCAGGTAAACGAGGCCATAGGATTGGACTTGGGAGCCAATAACCAGGAGATTGAGTTGCCCCGGCACTACTCTTGGGATGAGTTACGCGCTTTATCCAAGCCCCAAAGCTAAAAACTAGGGGCTTGCGCCCTCCGATTCCCGATCAGGATTTCTGGTCTCGATCGTCATGACTTAGCATATTCAGCAATTTTTTGGCAACTATAGCGCCCACTACTACTCCACCAACAACTTGAGCAACCTGGACAGCTTGCTTTACCCCATCACCAGAATTCATGTGTTCCTGGAATATCTCGTCTTTTAGCCAGTCTGTAGTGACTTTGAAGTTATGAACCGGAGTTGGCAATAGTTCTAGATAAGTGCCTTGACGAATCAGATGACCGACTTCGCCTGTCACTTCAAAAACATCGTAAATGTTAGCGGCACTATTTTCTAACCCTAGTTTGAGGAGGGTTCCGCGTAGGTTAACTCGAGCTGGTTTTGGCTCATGTCCTAATGCGATCGCTTTCAGATTATGCGCGATCGCAGCTCCTTGCTGATAGGCTACTTGGGCTGTGGCAGGCAGAGGTTTCGTATCCTTGTGTGGTTCAGATGAGTAGGATATGAGTTCGGGATGCAGCTCAAGATGCTTGTACTCGTGGCCCTCAACTGTTGATGATTGCACGTCCACCGCACAATCACCACCTGCAAAAACTTCTGGGAAATCGGGCAACTGCAAAGTGGGAGTAACGTGTAAGCGACCATCTTTATCGCGGTGTTCGTCGGGAATTGGCAAGTTTTTAATCAGTGGATGTGTAGCAGTTCCACTTGTCCAAATCGTGGTAGATGCTGATAATATTTCGGACTTACCATCACGCTTATATTCAACTGAATCTCGACGAATAGCCGTCGCTTCTGCTCCTGCGATTAACTCCACTGGTACAGCGCGTTTTTCCAATTCCTGCTCGGCGGTTTCGCGGAGATGACTGTTAATATCACCCTTGAGAATTTCGTTGCCGTGATTGATTAGTACCACCCGGACTTCTTGAGGATTACCTCCCAATGCTTCATACCAGTGAGGTAGCAAATCGGCTAAAGTGGCGGCCATTTCCACACCACTTGGCCCGCCACCGATCGCAGCTACAGTTAGCAGCCGACGACGTTGTTCGGGGTCTTCGATTTGAACGGCTCGCTGTAAGCAGTCGCGCAGGTGGCGATCGAGCGCGATCGCATTTTCTTGGGTACGGAAATCAAAAGCATAGTCTTTGGCACCCTCAACGCCAAAATAGCCCGTAACGCTACCTAAACCTAAAACTAAGTTGCTGTAGTTGTAGCAGTCCCCGGAAGTTAATTTGACTTCTCGTTCATGGAGGTCGATCGATTGCACCGTATCTTGCACAAAAATGACACCGCTATCCTCGAGCAGTTCCTCAAAACGCGGTACTACCTGATTACCGTCCATCTCGCCACTGAAATACTCGTAAAGTAAAGGCTTAAAACAAAAGCGTTCAGAGCTATCAATTAGGATGATGCTTCTTGGATAGTGTTCATGGGCTAGATGCAAAGCTGTAAAAAGACCAGTAAAACCACCGCCAACAATTACAGTCTGATAAATTGGGTTGTTCATACAATCATTTTGCTCCAGTAATTGAGAGTACAGTTGACAGTTGACGGTTGACGGTGAGTTGAAAATCGGAGCGTCAACGCAAGTTCTGCTATTTAATGAAAAAGAAAGCAATTAATACCAAGCTGAGAAAAATAGCGAGCAGGATAGCGTGTTCTACTCTGGGGCTAATAATCTTGACAGCCATCACTAAACTAACAGCCAGGAGGAGAACGCCAACGTCCACAATGGTTTCTCCGCGTTTGTCAATTAGCGGATCTTTTTGGACTGATTCAGCAGAAATCAGAAAGTAAGTTCTGATGATTGCCGGCAATTGTTGAGTTGGTAAATTCATCAAAAAGCTCCTTGAATTTTATCAACAGTCCTGGACGCAAGTGTCACATTTTAACGACGCTGTAGGGTGCGTCAGTCTTGAGTTTAGTACGAAAAATTAGGGTTTTTCTTTCCTGACGCACCCTACCTTCTGTACCCGTTGCGTAAGTCCCGGTCCAGCAAGGTACCATTGCATTGGTTTGAGCGGCAACAAACATTTCATAATCCACTTGTATTCCCAGTACCTTGTCTGCAAAGTTATCTCCTTAATATAGCAATATTCAAGTACGATTTGGTTACAAATAACCCTTCGTTTTTAGACTGCAAATTGCTAAGTTCGCCAGAGATAGACCAGCGAGAATAGGACGACCCAAATCACGTCAACGAAGTGCCAGAACAGAGTAGTTGCACTAACGCCGAAGTGACTGGAGTTGTAGTTACCCCGAATGAAGGAACGAGAAACCATGAGCAACTGCAAGAGAATGCCCGCAAGAACGTGCAGTCCGTGGAATCCTGTCAGCAGGTAAAATGTTCCCCCCATCAGCCCATCCGTCAGCCGAAAATTAAGGTTACTCCACTCGATCGCCTGAGCAACTAAAAAGTAAATTCCCATCCCAGAAGTCAATGCTAAAAGCCAGCGAAATTTAATAATTTTATGGCGTTTAAGGGCATTTTCGGCGGCTTGAATAACGAAGCTACTGGAAAGCAGCACTACTGTATTAAAAATGATAAATTGAGACAATTCCGGCCCCTTGACACCGGGCGGCAACCAATTGGGATGGGTCAATCGGAGCGCAATATAGGTGAAGAAAAAACTCAGAAAAACTAGGCTCTCCGACAGTAGGAATACGGTAACGCCAAACATCCCTTTACCATGATGATCGTGAGCGATGCCACCACCAATTGGCAAGAACCTTTGCAACCAATTAGGCAGAGACTGTACTAATCGATCGAAACGGATTGGGCTTTCATCTATATGATGTGTAGGATTTGGCATAACTCAGATGATTTTGGATTGTGAATTTTAGATTGAATACAACTTCTCAATTACTCCTCCTCGCCCGATCTATTCTTGAGTAACGGCAGCTTCGGGTATCGCTTTAGAGTTGTAATGATAAGGCGGCTCATTGACAACAGGGATTTCCTCAAAGTTCTCCCTCGGTGGCGGTGAAGAGGTCTTCCACTCCAGCCCTGTAGCGTGCCAAGGATTGTCTGATACTTTTTTACCCAATAGCAAAGAACCGACCATATTGGCAATAAATGGCAGCGTAGATATTCCCAACAAAAATCCCCCCAAGCTAGCAATAATATTCCATCCTTGGAATTGCGGATCGTAAGATGAAACCCGGCGCACCATACCGTGTAAACCTAGTGGGTGCATGGGGAAGAAAGTAAGATTAGCGCCGATAAAAGTTAGAAAGAAATGCACTTTTCCCCAGCCTTCGGCGTACATTTTTCCAGTTATTTTCGGGAACCAGAAGTAAATCGCGGCAAAGATTGCCATCGTGATTGTATTGTGGACGATGTAGTGGAAGTGGCCTACTACAAAGTAGGTGTTGTTAACGTGAATATCAAACGGCACTGAACTAAGCATGATGCCAGTAATTCCACCGAAAACAAACATCACTACACCTCCCAAGGCAAATAACATGGGGGTGAAAAGATGCAGTCTGCCATTCCAGACTGTGGCAGTCCAAGCAAATACTTTGACACCAGTAGGTACGCCAACCAACATTGAGGAAACCATAAATAGCATCCGCATCCAATTAGGTGTGGCGCTGGCAAACAGATGGTGTACCCAAACGAAAATACTTACCACACCAATTCCGAAGGAGGCGATCGCTACCGATCGATAGCCAAACAAAGGATTGCGAGAAAAGGCGGGGAGAATTTCCGAAAAGATGCCGAAAGCAGGCAGCGCCATGACGTAAACTGCCGGATGGGAGTAGAACCAAAATAAGTGCTGATAGATGATGGGGTCGCCATTCTCCAGGGGTTTGAAGAAATTTGTCCCAAAAGTGAGGTCAAAAAATAACAGGACGATCGCGCCCGTCAGGGAAGGTAAACAAATTAGTTGTAGCAACTGGGCGCTGAGAACTGTCCAAACGAAAATCGGCATCCGAAAAAACGTCATCCCCGGTGCCCGCATCCAAACAATTGTGGTAATAAAGTTGACTCCCCCCATAATCGATGAAATGCCCAGCAGCATTACACTTAGTATCCAAATTGATTCGCCGTTAATGGGATAACCAGTTGGGTTTTGGAGGCTGATTGGTGGGTAAGACCACCAGCCAGCTTGTGCAGGACCACCTTGTACTAAAAAGCTTGATAGTAGCAGGATACCGGCTGGGGGAATTATCCAAAAGGCGATCGCATTCAGAACTGGAAACGCCATGTCTTTTGCCCCGATCATCAACGGCACTAAGTAGTTGGCAAGACCAGCATTGAACGGGATAATCCACAGGAAAATCATCACGGTGCCGTGCAAGGTGAATAAGCCATTATATAAAGAGCGATCGACCAAATCTGATTCGGGAGTAAGCAGTTCGCCCCGAATAATCATCGCTAACAGCCCGCCAATCAAAAAGAAAATAAAAGTCGTCACCATGTACTGAACACCAATCACTTTATGGTCGGTGCTAAAGCTGAAATACTCCCGCCAGTTGGTGTCAGGTTTGCTGTTGCGATCTTCGGAGTCGTCAGTAATTTGGATAGGGTTATTTGTCATATATTTTTTATTTACGGGTAGCAGCTTGAGAAAGCCATTGACTATAAGTTTCACTTGAATCAACGTATACATCCGCCACCATCAAAGCAAAGTCGATGCCGCTGAATTGGGAATCGCGCAGGTGATATTTACCGATTTGGGTTGGTGTTAACACAATGTCAATGTTGCGGTTGGGGATCATATCTTGCTTTAACCGGAATTCAGGGACATAAAAGCCGTGAATTACATCTTGGGAATGTAAATTTAAACGGGTACGTTCATTTACTTTTAGGTGTAATTCGTTACTAATCACATTATTTGGATAGCGGAAAGACCAAACCCATTGTTTAGCTATAACCTCAATATTTTCAGCTAGTTGAGTCGTGTTTTTGACTGTTGCAGCGGCAGCAGGTTCTTCCAATAGGTGCAGATGGACGATCGGTTGTAGCCCCTCAATATCTAGTTGTTGATAAATGCTGAAACTTTGAGCGGCCAGCCATAAAACTAGGACGGTTGGGGCGGCAGTCCAGAGGATTTCCAGCCGCACATCGCTTCTGGCAGGATGACCGTGACTCCAGTCTCCCTTGGGCGCACGACCGATGAGAATTGAGTATCCGATCGTACCTGCGATCGCCAAAAAGATGAACGTTCCCACGGAGGTTAAAAAGCTAAATATGCGATCGACTCGTTCTGCTTCTGCGGTTGCCTGAATCGGCATCCAAGAGTAGGCGCGATCGCCAATCCAGCGGGCTATTACAAGAATTACCGCGATAAAAACCATCAATAACAGCGCGTCGAAAATTCTTTTCATCGCATCCCCTGTAAAATCAATTCTTCTAATATCTTTATTGGCATCATTTGAGTAACAAATTGGGATTTTTACCTTGTCGGATTAAGCCTGCCGCCGTATTATGTATGCCGAACCCATCTCCCATCTGCGCTCCTAATGTTCCGTGAACAAATAACAGTCCCAACATGGCAATACCCACCAACAAATAGCTCCACTGCACTTGGATTGTGGCATCCTTGCGCCAGCGGTAGCGCTGCAATCCCCTCCACACGGTCATAGCAACAATCGCTGCTAATAGTAAAATCCCACCGATACCGTGCAACAGCATCGTTGTACCAGCCCCCAACCCCCAGGCACTCTTCATATCCGCAGGTGGGTTTGCCAGCATCATCTCAAAAAAGCCCGCCGCCACGGTAAAAAACGTGATAACAGCACTAGCTAAAAGATTGTACCAACCAACATCGAAAAAGCTGGAACGAATAGCAGTCAGAGCCAAAAATTTGAGGATGGGTTTTTCAAAGCGAAACAGCGTTCCTGCAATATCAAAAATTATGGCAATAATGAATAAACCCAAAGTTAAATGCACTAGCTGTGGATGAATTGGAACCTCGTAGGGTAATCCATTCGCACCTATCTTGAACCACAACTGATCGATAAGTTGGGAGTTCATTGTAAGACTCCATTCTTTGTGGCTTCAACTACGGGTTCTACGTGCAACCCGTATACCCAAACTAACTGACTCCCTAAATATTGTTGAAAGAATACTAAACAAATTAAAAATGTTGCTCCACCTAGATAAGCAACAGGTATTTTTAGCGGATTGCGGGTGCGAATCGCGAATCGCCATGCGGTTATTGCGACAAGGATTGCCGCCAACGACCAGCCAGTAATTGTGTGCAAATTCAGTGTCGGCTTGACGGCTTCGTAAGGTTGCGCCAAACCAGCTTCAAACTGACCAAAGATGACGGCTAAAAAAATACTGACTGAAGCAACAAACATATTCCAGAAACTTACCTCAAACAAACGATGATTGCGGGTAAAATAGCCTACCACGTCGCAGAAGAAGGAAAAAAACACCATCGCGATCGCGAAATGAACGATGATGGGATGGAGCGGATCTGGGTAAGGTAGATTCGCATTATTGAGAGGCAGAGGCATCGCTTTCTCTTTTTTTACTTGACTTGTTCCCGGCGGAGAGCTGAGATGGATTTCTCTAAGTATATAGATTGAGACTAATTCTAAACAAACATATCTATCTAAAGGTTGATCTCAGCCTAAAAGACAACCCTTGCTTGTAAAACTATTTGGCTTTCCACGGTCTACAGTTTTAAGGAGATCGCTTGTCAGATTAATGACACTAATGACACACTAATGACATAATTTTTCTTTATGTATCACATAAAGCCTTGTTGAAAAATTAAAATAATATGTAAGTTTTTCGATAAAATCATCATGAAATTCTATTGTCTTCTCAGAAATAGACGCTAATTACCCCATTAGATAGACGTAGTTACTTCTATAAATCCCTAAACTTAGCGCAGAAACTAAGAGATAAATCTTTAAGTAGTTACATTAAGTATGGTGGGCGATAGCCGATAACCAGATTAGCTATGAGTTACAAATTTTTGGCGACGAGCGCCCACCTTACTTTTAATTATGTCCATCTACTTAACTGGTTGTTAATCGTATTTATGAGGTAAAAATTTAGTTTCTAGGAAACAAGATGAGGAAAAAATATGAGCTATTCCCCTAATCTTCTTAAAGGTCAAAAAGCACTCGTAACGGGTGCAAGTTCTGGGATAGGTGAAGCGATCGCCCGTGCTTTAGCTGCATCGGGCGCTTCTGTTACAGTCAACTACCATTCTGAACAGGAAGCTGCAGAAAAGATTGTTAGCGATATTAAATCCCTCGGTGGGGACGCGATCGCGATCGGTGCAAATGTCGCCAAGGAAGAGGAAGTTTTGTCGATGTTTGACCAAATGTACCAGCATTTTGGCACGATCGACATCTTAATCAACAACGCCGGACTGCAAAAAGACTCAGCCTTTGTAGACATGACTCTCGACCATTGGAATTTGGTGATTGGCGTGAACCTAACCGGACAATTTCTCTGCGCCCGTGAAGCGGCAAAAGAATTTCTCAAGCGGGGCGTGAAGCCAGATATCTCCTCTGCCGCAGGCAAAATCATTTGTATGAGTTCGGTACACGAGGTGATTCCTTGGGCGGGTCACGTCAACTACGCTACTAGTAAGGGCGGCATCCACATGATGATGGAAAGTATTGCCCAAGAACTCGCACCGCACAGAATTAGGGTCAATAGCATTGCACCCGGTGCCATTAAAACCCCAATTAATAAGGCAGCCTGGGATACGCCAGAAGCTGAGGCAAAATTACTAAAACTCATTCCCGCAAAACGGGTCGGAGATGTAACAGACATCGCTAAAGCTGCTGTTTGGCTTGCCTCGGATGACTCAGATTATGTCAATGGTGAAACTCTATTTGTAGACGGCGGCATGACTCTGTATCCAGGGTTCGCTACAGGAGGCTAGATGAACGCAGAACAGCAAAGGTTAGAGGAGAATCGCGAACCGGATGCGCCTTGGTATCGTTGGGGTTCCTACTTGAGCGATCGCCAATGGGGTACAGTGCGAGAAGACTATTCACCTGACGGTTCAGCTTGGGACTACTTTCCTCATGACCATGCGCGATCGCGCGCTTACCGTTGGGGTGAAGATGGACTAGGTGGATGGTGCGATCGTCACAGTCAACTCTGCTTTAGTCTAGCAGTGTGGAATGGCCGCGATCCAATTTTAAAAGAACGCTTGTTTGGACTGACTAACGAACAAGGTAATCATGGTGAGGATGTCAAAGAATACTATTTCTACCTAGACAACACGCCTACCCATTCCTATATGCGCTGGTTGTACAAATATCCGCAACAGGAATTTCCCTACACTCAGCTTGTAGAGGAGAACGCCCATCGCCACAAGGATCGGCCAGAATTTGAATTATTGGATACGGGCGTGTTTGACGATAATCGCTACTTTGATGTGGTTGCGGAATACGCCAAAGCCTCTACAGACGATATTTGCATTCGGATCGGTGTCACAAATCGGGGGGCGGAAACTGCCGCAATTGACGTTCTACCTACCCTTTGGTTTCGCAATACCTGGATCTGGACGGGCAATAAACCACAGTCACAGCTATCGAAAGTTGTTGATGGTGTAATTAAGGCGAACAGTGAGAAATATGGGGATTATTGGTTATTTTGTGAGGGGAATCATCAGCTTTTATTTACAGAAAATGAAACCAACACGCAACGCCTCTACGGAGTTGCTAATGCCTCGCCTTATGTTAAAGACGCTTTCCACGAGTATGTAATTCATAACAACCAAAATGCGGTGAATCCGAATCAGCTTGGTACAAAAGCAGCAGCTTGGTATCACTTGGAAATTGGGGCGGGAGAGACGAAAGTAATTCAATTAAGATTCACCAACCAATATACAGATACGCCCTTTAATGCAGCATTTACTGATACCTTCAGCCAGCGTCAAACCGAGGCAGATGAATTTTACGAAACGCTCACATCTGGTCTAGACGATGATTGCCGCAACGTCCAACGACAAGCGTTTGCCGGACTGCTGTGGAGCAAACAGTTTTACTACTATGATGTCCGTACTTGGCTGCATGGAGATTCAGCAGAACCTACCCCGCCCAGTCAACGCCTCACTGGGCGAAATGTTGAGTGGTGGACGCTCTACACTGAAGAAGTTATTTCCATGCCCGATAAATGGGAGTATCCTTGGTTTGCTGCCTGGGATTTGGCATTCCACTGTATTGCTTTGGCATTAATCGATGGAAACTTTGCCAAGCAGCAATTACTGTTACTAACTGGCGATCGCACCATGCACCCCAACGGTCAATTACCCGCTTACGAGTGGGCGTTTGGCGATGTCAATCCTCCGGTACAAGCATGGGCGGCGTGGCGCGTCTACAAAATTGAACAGAAACGAGTTGGAAAGGGCGATCGCAACTTCTTGGAGCGAATGTTTCACCGCTTAATACTCTACTTTACCTGGTGGGTAAACCGCAAAGACCTACGAGGGCAAAACTTGTTTCAAGGAGGATTTCTCGGACTAGATAACATCGGGCTATTTGACCGCAGCAAGCCATTACCAACGGGGGGATATTTAGAGCAGGCAGACGGCACGGCATGGATGAGTATGTTCTCACTAAATATGCTGGCGATCGCTCTGGAACTGTCTCGTGAGGACGAAAGCTACAGCGATATGACGTTGAAGTTTTTTGAACACTTCCTCTACATTGCTAACGCCATTAATCATGTAGGGCCTGAAAAAATTGTCCTCTGGGACGACGAAGACGGCTTTTACTACGATGCCTTGCACTTACCCAATGGAGAGGATGTGCGACTGAAAGTACGCTCAATGGTGGGATTGATACCGCTATTTGCAGTTGATACTATCGAGCCAGATTTGTTAGAAATTGTGCCGGGGTTAAAAGACAAAATTGAGTGGTTTCTCAACAACCGTCCCGAATTGGCAAAAAATATTGCTTGTATGACCATTGAGGGAGAAGGCGCTCGCCGCCTGCTTGCCATAACCAGCCCCGAAGCCCTGCGCCGTATACTGCGACGATTGTTAGATGAGGATGAATTTCTCTCACCTCATGGTATCCGCTCGGTTTCCCGCTATCACCAAGAGCATCCCTTTATTTTCGATTGGGATAGCACTCGCTATCAGGTAGACTATGAGCCTGCTGAGTCTACTACCGGCCAATTTGGCGGTAACTCTAATTGGCGCGGGCCGGTTTGGTTTCCAGTTAACTTTCTACTCATTGAATCTTTGCAAAAGTTCTATCACTACTTAGGCGATGACTTTAAAGTAGAGTGTCCCACAGGTTCAGGAGTAATGCTCAATCTCTGGGAGGTGGCGGCTTATTTGGAGCAACGGTCGATCGCTATTTTCTTACAGAATCAAGATGGGCAGCGTCCGGTTTACGGTGGTACTGCAAAATTTCAGCAAGATCCTCACTGGCGCGATTTGATTCTCTTTTACGAATACTTTCACGGCGATAACGGGGCTGGATTGGGGGCAAGTCACCAAACCGGATGGACAGCACTAATTGCCAAGTTGATTCAGCAGGTGAATGATAAACCATGATTCCCTACTCCTAATACCAATTCTTGAAACTCTGGGGGGGTAACAACCAGCCCCAAACCCATACTTTGTAAGGATTGAGCCAATGTGTGCTAAAAAAAGATAGGCAGCATAATTGTTACACGCTTGCCTATCTCAAAAATAATGATACCAACA
>Ga0164305_10000586_pt1 | contig 13851 bp, 11 predicted proteins | sample Whisoiple_237_MG_FD_110215 | JGI IMG/M metagenome (GOLD analysis project Ga0164305, IMG submission 110215) | Soil microbial communities amended with pyrogenic organic matter from upstate New York, USA - Whitman soil sample_237_MG | ecosystem: Environmental > Terrestrial > Soil > Agricultural...
AGGCCGCGCCCGTTCCTGTTCAGGCGCCCCGGTCGCCGATCGCGGTCTTCGCGGCCGGCGCGACCCACGTCGAACTCCCCGCCCCCAACGGCCGCACGGTGGATCTAAGCGTCTGGCAGGCCCCCGACGAGCGCGCCGTCGTAATTTTCAGCCATGGCTTCAACGGCAGTTCCGCTGCCTACGGCCGGATGCTGTCGCAGTGGGTCGGGGAGGGGTTCACCGTCGTAGCCCCGCTGCACGTCGATTCACTGCGCCACCCCCACCACGCCGACTATGACAACCAGGCCGCCTTCGCCACGCGGATCGCCGACCTCGCCATCGCCCGCGGCTTCGTCAGGGCGACCCACGCCGGCAAGCCCCTGATCGCCGCCGGCCACTCCTTCGGCTCGCTCATGTCCCTGATCGAGGGCGGCGCGGTCACCGTCGCCGGACCGCTGGGCGATCCGGACATCAAGGCGGTCGTCGCCTTCTCCTCGGCCGGAGACCTGCCGGGCGTCATCCAGCCCACGACCTATGCGGACCTCCACACGCCGACCCTGATGATCACCGGCGACGCCGATCTGGTCGAGGGTTACGTCACCGACTGGCATGCCCACCGCAGCCCGTTCGACCGCAGCCCGGCGGGCGACAAGATGCTGCTGGTCTTCGCCGGCGCCGACCACAGTCTGGTGCGCAACGCCGACGAGGCTGACTTCGACCTGATGCTGCGGACGACCACCGACTTCATGGAGGCCTACGGTCTCGGCGACGCCGCCGCCCGCGCCCGTCTCGACGCCCTGACCGCCCCCGAGGGCGTTTCGCTGGAAAGGCGCTGAACCGATGAAACTCTACGTCACCGCCCCGTCCCCCTTCGCCCGCAAATGCCGCATCGTGGCGCGTGAGAAGGGCCTGATCGACCGGATCGAGGAGATCATGGTCGATCCCTACGCCAACACCCCCGAGTTGGTGGCCGCCAATCCGATCGTCCAAGCCCCGACCCTGATCGCCGAGGACGGCCTGCCTGTCACCGACAGCCCGGTCATCTGCGAATATCTGGACGGCATCGGTTCGGGCCCGCGCCTCCTGCCCGACGGCGCCGCGCGGCTGCGCGTCCGGCGCATGGAGACCCTGGCGAACGGCGCGCTGGAAATGGGCGTCAAACTCCTGCTGGAGATCCGCCGCCCTGAATCCGAGCGCTCGCCGTCGTGGATGGCGCGATGGACCGACAACATGGCCCGCGCCCTCGACGCCCTCGAGGCCGCCCGCCCCGACGCCGCCCGGCTGGACATGGGCGTCATCACCGCCGGCTGCGCCGTCGCCTGGATCGGCTTCCGCCACCCCGACTTCGACTGGCGTACGGGACGGCCGAATCTGGTCGCCCTTCACAACGCGATTGAGGACCGGCCGAGCTTCTCGGAAACCCGGCCAGCCTGAAGGAGATCAGGCCAGAACCCCCGCCAACTGCAGCCCCTGAAATATCGCCAGCAGCAGCAGCAGCCCGCCCACCGCATAGGTCATCGCCTTCCTCGGCACCTTCTTGGTGATCAGCCCGGCGAAGGGCGCGGCGACCAGGCCGCCGACCACCAGCCCGCCCACCGCCGACGCCTGATGCTCCACCGCCGCAGCGTCTTCCCAATGGCCCGTCAGCAAGGCCCAGACGAAGGTCGCGCTGATCGCCACGGTCAGAAAGAACTCGGCCGTATTGGCCGTGCCGATGGCGCGGCGCGGCTCCTGCCCGGCGCCGACCAGGGTCGACGACACCGTCGGCCCCCAGCCCCCGCCGCCCGCGGCGTCCAGAAAGCCTCCGACCAGTCCCAGCGGCCATGCCGCCCAGGACGGAATGTGCCGCAGCAGGACGTCATGTCCCGCCCGCCACAGGATGTAGATCCCCATCAGCCCCAGATAGGCGATGACGAACGGCTTGATGACCTTGCCGTCGATGCCCGTCAGCACATAGGCCCCGAGGCAGCCGCCGATGATCCCCGCCGCCGCCAGCGGCAGCAGCAGCCGCCAGTCTACATTGCGGTGCGCCACATGGCTGCCGGCCGAGGCCGCTGTTGTGAACACTTCCGCCCCGTGCACGCTGGCCGAGGCCATGGCCGGCGGCACGCCGAAGGCCAGCAGCACCGAGGACGAGATCACCCCGTAGGCCATGCCCAGGGCGCCATCGACCGACTGCGCCAGCACCCCGACCACGAAGAACAGCAGAAAGGTTTCCATCTGGCCCGCCCTCGCGGGCCACAACGGCGCCGCAACATCAGGCCAATGTCGTCCGACGGCCAGGGTTGCGCCATCGCCGCTCCTCTGACGTTCTGTTTATCGCTTCGTGATCACCGGACGCCGTCCGGATCGACAGGCGGGGCGGCGGTGGGGTAAGCCTCCGGCCCGTTTCGTCCCCACAGGAAATCCGCCCCTTGCGACTGCCCCAGGCCCGTCTCGATCAGGTCCTAGACCGCTTCCACCAGGTGGAGGCGCGGATGGGCGCTGCGTCCGACGGGGCCGAGATCGTCCGGCTTTCGAAAGAGCATGCGGAGATGAAGCCGGTCGCCGACGCCGTCATGGCGCTGGCGAAGACCCGCGCCGAAATGGCCGACCTCGAGATCATGGCCGCCGATCCCGAGATGGCCGAGATGGCCGCCGAAGAGCTGCAGACCCTCAAGGAAACGCTGCCCGACATGGAGCGGGACGTCGCCCTGCTGCTGGCCCCGCGCGACGCCGACGAGAACGCCTCGGCCGTGCTGGAAGTCCGCGCCGGCACCGGCGGCGACGAGGCCGCCCTGTTCGCCGGCGACCTGTTCCGCATGTACTCCCGCTACGCCTCCACGCGCGGCTGGCGCGTCGAGCTGGACTCGGCCACGGAAGGCGACGCGGGCGGCTATAAGGAGATCATCGCCACCGTCACCGGCGACGGCGTCTTCGGCCGGCTGAAGTTCGAAAGCGGCGTCCACCGCGTCCAGCGCGTGCCGTCTACGGAGGCGCAGGGCCGCATCCACACCTCGGCCGCCACCGTCGCCGTCCTGCCCGAGGTCGAGGACGTCGAGATCGACATCCAGGACAAGGACATCCGTATCGACACCTTCCGCGCCTCCGGCTCGGGCGGCCAGCACGTCAACAAGACCGATTCCGCCGTGCGCATCACCCACTTCCCCTCGGGGATCGTGGTCACCTCGTCCGAGAAGTCGCAGCACGTGAACCGCGACAAGGCCATGAAGAACCTGCGCGTCCGCCTGTACGACATGCAGCGTCAGGCCAAGGACAACGCCCGCTCCGACGCCCGCAAGTCGCAGGTCGGCTCGGGCGACCGCTCGGAACGCATCCGCACCTACAACTTCCCGCAGGGCCGGGTGACCGACCACCGCATCGGCCTGACCCTGCACAGTCTGCCTCAGATCCTTGAGGGCGACATCGACCCCCTGCTGAACGCCCTGATCGCCGAGGATCAGGCCGCCCGCCTCGCCGATCTGGAAGCCGAGTTCGGCTGACTATTCCGGCGGCCGGATCTTCCGCTTCATCAGCCGATCCGACAGCGCCTCGGCGTGCTTCAGGGTGAACTTCAGCGCTGCTGGCGAACCGCGTCTCGGTCCCACCGTATCCGCCACCACCGCGCCCCGCTCGCCGATCGCCAGCGGATCGCCGGTGGTCGTGTCCATGGCCGTCTGATGTTCGATCTCGGCGTTCAGCTCCGCGCCCATCAGGATGATCTGCACGCTCAGCCACGTCCAAAGCAGGAAGCCCATCATCGCCGCCAGCGGCCCGTAGGAGGCCGTGCGCACGAAGGTCTGCAGATACCAGCTGAAGATCAGCGACAGGGTCAGGCTCAGCAGGGCGGCGAAGATCGCGCCGGGCGTCAGCCAGCGCCAGCGCGCCTTCTGGCGGCAAGGACCCATGCGATATATCAGGGTCAGGGCGGCCCCATAGACCAGCAGCAGCACCGGCCATCGGAACGGCGCCAGATAGCTCCACTCCGCCGCCCAGCCGAATACCCCCAGCACCAGCGGCACGCCCACGATGATGGCCGCCGTGATCAGGATGGAGGCCAGCCCGCCGACCGTGAAGGCCATGCACATCAGGTTGTATCGGACGATATTGCGCTTTTCGACCTCGTGATAGGCGACGTTCAGTCCGTAGAAGAGCACCTTGATGGCGCCGTTGGCGCTCCACAGCGACAGCAACAGGGTCCAGACGAGAGTGAAGGTCAGTTGAGTGTTCGAATTCTCGGCCAGCCGCTGCATCTCGCCGGACAGGAATTGCGCCACGGCCGACGGCATCACGGAATACAGGAACGACACGCGCGCGGCGGCGTCGGTCGGATCCGCGAACAGGCCGTATACGGTCACGAAGGCTGCAAGGGTCGGGAACAGCGACAGCATGACGAAGAAGGTCACCCCGCCGGACAGGAAGCCGATCCGGTCGCCGAAATAGGACATGCCCAGCCGCCAGAAGATATCGACCCAGCCCTTGTGCGGAATATGTTCGGGCCGCTGCGCCAGCCGGCCCCGGCCCGGCTCCTTCGCCTCGAACTCCTCCGGAGTCGGCGGCCGAACCGGCAGCGGCTCCGGTCGTTTCGCCCTAAGCTCGATCCCGTATTTGTGGCCACGCGTATAAAGCAGGTGCGCCGCGCCCGCGCCGGCGGCCAGCCCGCCTGCGAGGGCGGCGATCGCCCCCCACGGGCCGAGGCCGCGCTTATGTCCCGACTGACTTCGCATCGCGCGACAACGGCTCCGCCGGGACGGCGTTCCGCCCCCCTTCGACTTGAAATCTGCGGGCGTCCGCGTCAAGCGATCAGAATGACCGACGCCGTCGTCGCCGCCCTCTGGCGCCATCCCGTGAAGGGCTTCACGCCCGAACCTCTTGCCGAGGCGCGGCTGCTGGCCGGCGGCTGGTTCCCCGGCGACCGGATGTACGCCGTCGAGGACGGCCCGACCGGCTTCGACCCTGCGGCTCCGACCCAGCTTTCCAAGACGCGCTTCACCGTCCTGATGCGCGACCCGGCCCTGGCCCGCGTCCGCACCCGCTGGGACGAGGCCACCGATCTGATGACGGTGCAGGCCGACGGGCGCCCCGATCTCGCCGTCCGCCTCTCGGATCCGGACGAACGCGCCCGGTTCGACGCATGGCTGACCGACTTCCTAGGCGACGCCGTCGACGGCCCGTTGCGCACCATCCCGGCCGGCGACCGTCACCGCTTCATGGACAGCCGCAGCGGCTTCGCCTCCATTCTCAACCTCGCCAGCGTGCGCGACCTCGAGGCCGGGATCGGCCGCCCGCTCGACCCCCGCCGGTTCCGCGCCAATGCCTGGGTCGAGGGGCTTGAGCCCTGGGTCGAGAACGGCTGGAGCGGACGCGACATCTCGCTTGGCGACGTCGCCTTGAAGGGCGTCAAACCCATCACCCGCTGCGCCGCCACCCACGCAAATCCCGAAACCGGTGAACGCGACGTCGACGTCTGCGCTTCACTGTTCGAACACTACGGCCATGTGCTGTGCGGCCTGTACGTCTCCATCGAGACGGGCGGACGCATCGCCGTCGGCGACCCTCTGGAGATCCGGCCATGACCGCCCCGACCCTCGTCACCGCCTGGAAGGCCGCCACCGCGACCCTCAAGACCGGCCGCATCGACAGCCCCTCGATCGACGCCCGCCTGCTGCTGGAGGTCGCCACCGGCGCGACCCGCACCGACATCCTCGCCGACCCCTACCGCGAGGTCACCGCGGACCAGCAGGCCGCGCTGGACGGCTTTGTCGAGCGCCGCCTGCGCCGCGAGCCCGTCTCGCGCATCCTGGGCAAGAAGGGCTTCTGGAAGATCATGCTGAACGTCACGCCCGACGTCCTCAGCCCCCGCCCGGACACCGAAGCCATCCTCGACGTGGTCATGCTGGCCTTCCCGCCGAACCGGGCCTTCGAGATGATCGACCTGGGCACCGGCTCGGGCGCGATCCTGCTGGCCACCCTGGCCGAGCGAGCGGGCGCGCGCGGCGTCGGCACGGACATTTCGTCCGAGGCGCTGGCGGTGGCGAAAGAGAACGCCGCCAACCTCGAGCTCGACAACCGCGCGACCTTTCTGCGCACCGAATGGGCCGCCGGCTTCGGCGACGACAGTTTCGATCTGGTGGTGTCCAACCCGCCCTACATCCCCTCGGGCGACATCCCCGGCCTTGATCCTGAGGTCCGCGACCACGATCCGCTTCTGGCCCTCGACGGCGGCCCCGACGGCCTCGTCGCCTATCGAGAGCTGGCCCCCGAAATCCGCCGCATCCTCAAGCCCGACGGGATCTTCGCCGTCGAGATCGGCTGGGACCAGGGCCCGCAGGTCAAGGCCCTGTTCGAAGAGGCCGGTTTCGGGAACGTCATCGTGGTCAAGGACCTGTCCGACCGCGACCGCGTCATCACCAACGGCCCCGATCCGCGCACCAATCCGATTCCGAAGATGTAGGCGGGCGAAAACTTCCCCTTGGAAAGCGGCTCCGCCCGCGCTAAGTCTTCGTCTGTCTCCCACCCAAAACGCACGCCTTGGTCCGCTTCTGGCCCATCCACGCGCGCTCAGGGCAGTGACGGTCGGGCCCGGTGGCCCGGCGGACCACGGGGCGGCAACGGATTTCCGATCACATCGTCAGCGGGGATTGGCCCCGGAACGAAGCGGAACGACCAGACGGACAGCGCCCGCGGCCCTCGCCCCGGACCGTCCCTCATACAAAGCACGGTAGCCTCCGATGAGAGATTTCAAGGGCATGAAGCGTCAGCGCGGACGCAACAGGAAGCCCGGCAGCGGCGGCGGAAACAACAACGCCAACGCCACAAACCCGAACCGTTCGTGGGACTCGCAAGGCCCCGAGAACATCAAGGTCCGCGGCAACGCCCAGACCGTCTACGAACGCTATATGCAGCTGGCGCGCGACGCCTCGGCCGCCGGCGACCGCGTCCTCGCTGAAAACTACACCCAGCACGCCGAACACTATTTCCGCGTCCTGCGCGCCCTGCAGCCCTCGCGTCCCGTCAGTGAAATCGCCCAGCGCGAACTGGCCGGTCAGGGCTTCGACATCGATTTCGAGGACGAGACCGGCGCCCAGGCCGCCGCCATCATGGCCGCTGAAAAGGTCGAGGCCGACCGCATCGCCCAGATCGAGGCCCGCCAGCGCGAGAACGAGGAGCGCGACCGCTCCAATGATCGTCAGGGCGGCGACCAGCCCCGCCGTGAATGGCGCGACCGCGACGACCAGCCCCGCGCCGACCGCGAACCCCGCGAGCCACGCCCCGAGGGCGAGGCCGGAACCAACCCGGACGGCAGCCGTCGCGAGACCCGCCGCGAACGCTGGGAACGCCGTCAGATCGAGCGCAACGCCCGCTTCGACCGTGAAGGCGGCGAACGCCCCGAGGGCGACGCTCCGCCCTCGGACGAAGCGCCCGAAGCCCGCGCCGAAACCAGCGAACGTCCCGAACGCGAAGAGCGGCCTGCGCGCGCCGAGCGTCCGGAACGCCGGCCCCGCCGCGACGCCGGCGTGGCGACCGACGACGGTCCCTCGGCCCTGCCCGGCTTCCTGACCCGCTCGGCTGCTCCGGCTCCCGCCGCTCCCGCCGCGGTCGAGGGAGACGCCTCCGAAGAGGCCCCCGCGCCCAAGCGCCGCGCCCCGCGTCGCAAGGTCGAGGCTCCGGCCGAGGACTGATGGTCCAAACGCGACGTCGGCGCGCTTGACGCCGTCGTCGCGGACTGGCCCAAAGATCGCCCGACCCCAAGCGGAGCGCCCATGTCCCGATCGTCGCGATCCCCGGCCCTGATCGCCCTCGCGGCCCTGGCCCTGACGGCCTGCGCCGGCGCCCCGCCTCCTCCGCCGCCGCCCTCCGGAAACGGCGCCGCCCTGCGTGACTGGCGCAGCATCGTCACCGCCGCCGACCGCGACCGCTATGTCCGCCGCGACGCCGCCTGGTCCCTGGCCCTGCAGCAGGCGCGCCGCCAGACCGGCTCGGGCGACCTGCGCTCTGTCGGGGACCTGATCGACCCCGACATCCGCCGCGCCCCCGTCGCCCCGCCCCCCGGCGACTACCGCTGCCGCACCGTCAAACTGGGTTCGCAGGGCGGCGAACAGGGACTCGGCTATGTCGTCTACGGCTGGTTCGCCTGCCGCATAGAACAGACCCCGCGCGGCCTGAAATTCTCCAAGACCACCGGCAGCCAGCGCCCCGCGGGCCTGCTGTTCCCCGAGAACGACCGCCAGATGATCCTGCTCGGCTCCCTCGCCCTCGCCGAGGAGCCCGCCGCCAACTCGTACGGCCAGCGGCCGGACCGCGACCTGATCGCCGTGCTGGAGCGGATCGGCGAGCGCCGCTGGCGTCTGGTCCTGCCCTGGCCCCAGGCCGAGTCCAACCTCGACGTGATCGAACTCGTCCCCGCGTGACGAAGGCGCCGGCCCCGAAACCTCGCAAGCCGCGGACGAAACCCGTCGCGGTCGAGGCCCTGCCCGACCCTGAGGCCGTCAAACCCCGGAGGCCGCGCACGCCCCGAAAGGCTGTGGCGGAAACGCTCGACATCCCGCCGCCGCCGCGCCGCCCGCGTCCCGCCGACATCGCCGTGATCGGGGCCGGCCCCACCGGCCTCGCCGTCGCCCTGATGCTGGTCCGGCAGGGCCGGCGCGTCATGGTCCACGAGCGGTTCGCCACGCCCCGTCCCGTCGGCGCCGGCTTCATGCTCCAGCCCACCGGCCTGCACGTCCTCGACGGTCTGGGCCTGACCCCGCAGGTCGAGGCCCTCGGCCAGCCCATCGACCACATCTTCGGACGCGAGGCCCGCCGGGGCCGGGTCGTCCTCGACATCCGCTACAGCGACCTGAAACGCCCGCGGCAGGCCATCGGCATCCACCGCGCGTCCATGTTCGACATCCTGTACCGCGCCTGCGTCGAGGCCGGCGTCGACTTCGAAACCGACCGCGAGATCGTCGCCGCCGACGCAGGCCGTCTGATCGACAGCGGCGGTCGCCGCAGCGCCGCCCCGTTCAACCTCGTCATCGACGCCTCGGGCGCGCGGTCGGCCGTCGCCGCCGGCATGGGAGTCGGGCGGCGCGACCTCGACTGGGGCGCCCTGTGGACCACGGTTCCCTGGCCCGGCCAGCCTTTTGATCCGACGGCGCTGGAACAGGTCTATCTGGGCGCCAGCCGAATGCTGGGCGTCCTGCCCTGCGGCGTCCTCCCGGGCGCGCCCGCCGCTCCGCTGGCCACCTTCTTCTGGAGCCTGAAGACAGAGATCTGGGCCGACTGGCACGCGCTCGGGCTTGACCCATGGAAGGAGCACTGCCTCCGCCTCTGGCCCGAACTGACGCCGGTCATGGACGCCATCACCGACCGCGAGCAGATGACCCTGGCTTCCTACGGCCATCAGACCCTCGCCCGCCCCGTCGGCGACCGGCTGGCCGTGGTGGGCGACGCCGCCCATTCGACCAGTCCGCAGCTGGGTCAGGGCGTGAACATGGGGCTGCTGGACGCCCTCGCGCTCGCCGAAGCCCTGAAACAGCACCGTGACCTGCCCGCGGCCCTCAACGCCTACGCCCGCGCCCGTCGTTGGCATGTGCGGCTGTATCAGGCGCTCAGCCTCGGCTTCACCCCCTTCTACCAGGCCGACGGCCGTCTGCTGCCCTGGGTCCGCGACCATCTGCTGGGCAAGGTCGCTCGCCTGCCCCTCGCGCCGCGCCTGCTGGCGGCCACGGTGGCGGGCGTCCTGCTGGATCCCCGATCGTCGGAAGGCGGCTGAACTCCTACGCGCCTGGACCGTTTGCATCGTTCAGCCGCCAAGGAATGCCCATGCGAACCCTCGTCGCCGTCGCCTCGCTCGCCGCCCTGCTCGCCGCCTGCGGAGACAATGCCGCACCCGCCAACGATTCCGCCAAGGCCCCGGCTGACACCGCAGCCCCGCCTTCGACCGCCCCCGCGACGCCGTCGTCCGAGACCCCCGCCGTTCCCGGCCAGACTCCCGCACCGCCCGCCGGGGGCGAACAGGGCGGAACCGCCGACTGGCGTCAGGTCGCCTCGGCCGCCGACGCATCAAACCTTGGCCGCCTCGATCAGGCCTGGCGGCTTGGCCGCGCCGAGGCCGAGGACAAGGGCTTCGCAGCCCAGGTCGAGGAACTGGGTCCGCTGGTCGATCCCAATGCCGGCCAGGCAGGCCGGCTTCAGCCTCCGCCCGGAACCTATCGTTGCCGCACCATCAAGCTGGGCACGAGGAACGAAGCCGGCCTCGCCTACGTCGCCTATCCCTTCTTCCGCTGCACCGTCGAACTGACCCCCGGCGGCGATCTGGTCCTCACCAAGACCACGGGCTCCCAGCGCACGCGCGGCCTGCTTTATCCGGACACGGACAATCGCCTCGTCTTCATCGGCGCACAGGCCCTGAGCGACAGCGAGACCACCTTCCCCCGCTACGGCCAGCAGCCGATCCGCGACCAGGTCGGGGTGTTCGAGCGCATAGGCTCCAACCGCTGGCGGATGGTGGTCCCCTTCCCGCGCGTCGAGTCCAAGCTCGAGATCCTCGAACTGACGCGCTGACCTAGGCCGGCGCGTCCCCGGCAACCATCAGCTGATCCACAAAGGTCGCCAAGGCGTCCTGGGTGAAGGGTTTTCCCAGCCGCGGCAGGCAAAGGCTGAGCCGGCTGCCCTTGTCCGCCAGATCTGCATAGCCGGTGACCACCCCGATCGGGAGGTCGGGCTGCGCCTCCAGCATCCGGGTCGCCATCTGCGATCCGCTCATCTTCGGCATGACCTCGTCGGTGATGACCAGATCGATGCCCGTCTCCCGACGCAGGGCCTCCAGCCCCTCCTTGCCCGAGGTCGCGGAGATCACCGTGTGCCCGAGGTCCTCAAGCATGGCGACGGTGTTGATCAGCACCAGCCGGTCGTCGTCCACCGCCAGAATCCGCAGTCCCTCACGGCTGGAGGATTCCGCCGGCGCGCTCGACGCGACCTCCGCCGCCTCTCCCGCACCCGCGACGGGCAGCCAGATGTGGGCGGTGACGCCCTCGCCCTCGCCGCTGGTCAGGCCGAAACGGCCGCCCGACTGTTCGGCCAGGCCGTGCACCATCGACAGGCCCAGTCCGGTTCCCTTACCCGCGCCCTTGGTGGTGAAAAAGGGTTCGGTCGCGCGCTTAAGCGTATCCTCGTCCATTCCCTCGCCGGTGTCCCGCACGCTGATCCGCACGAAGCCGACGTCCGACGTCCCGGCGAGTGCGTCAGGATGGGCAGAGGACTCGGCCGTGATGGTGATGGCCCCGCCGCGCGGCATGGCGTCCCGCGCATTGACGACCAGATTCAGCAGCGCGGCTTCCAGCTGGTACGGATCGGTGTGGACCCGGGGCAGGCCGCGCGGGAAGCTCAACCTCACCTCGATGTTCGGCCCGATCGTCCGCTCGATGAACTCCGACATCCCCTGCACCAGCAGAGGCACGTCCACCGCAACGAATTTCAGTTCCTGCTTGCGGGCGAACGACAGCATCCGCTGCGTCAGTATCGCCCCGCGCTCGGCGCCCTGGATCGCATTGTCGATCAGCGGCGTGATGCGCGGATCATAGTCCAGCCGCTTGCGCACCAGCTCCAGACTGCCCAGCACCGCCATCAGCAGATTGTTGAAGTCATGGGCGATGCCGCCGGTCAGCTGGCCGATCGCCTCGATCTTCTGCGACTGGAACAGAGCTTCCTTGGCGCTCTCCAGCGCCCGCTGCGACTCCACCCGCTCGGTCACATCGCGGGTGACCTTGGCGAAGCCCAGAAGCTCGCCCTCCTCGTTCCGGATGGCGTCGATCACGACATGGGCGTTGAAGCGCGAGCCGTCCTTGCGGACGCGCTGGGCCTCGGTCTCGAACCGCCCCTGGCGGGACGCGATTGACAGGGCCTCCGCCGGCGCCCCGGCCGCCCGGTCCGCCTCGGTGTAGAAGGTCGAGAAATGCCCGCCGATGATCTCGTCCGGCCGATAGCCCTTGATCCGTTGCGCGCCCATGTTCCAGGTCGTGACCCGCCCCTCGGGGTCCAGCATATAGATGGCGTAGTCGACCACGCCCTCTACCAGCAGGCGGAATTCCTCCTCGCTTTTGCGCAGGGCCTCCGCCGCCAGCTTCCGTTCCGTCAGGTCGCGGGTGATCTTGGCGTAGCCGATCAGCGACCCGTCATCCGGGGACCAGATCGGATCGATGACGACATGGGCCCAGAAGCGTGTGCCGTCCTTGCGGACCCGCCACCCCTCCTGCTCGAAACGCCCTTCCGTCGCGGCCTGTTTCAGCGCCTTGGCGGGCACATTGGCGGCCCGGTCCTCCGCCGAATAGAAGCGTGAGAAATGCTCGCCCAGGATTTCGCTCGGCGTGTAGCCCTTGAACCGTTCCGCCCCGGCGTTCCAGCTGACCACCCGGCCGTCAGCGTCCAGCATATAGATGGCGTAGTCGGTGATGGCGTTGACCAGCAGCCGATAGCGATCCTGCTCGTGGACCGTGTCGCCTCCCGCATCCTTGGCCATTCACGCCCCCTTGCCGCGCCCCCGCCCCGGGCATGCGGGGGCAGAACGACGTACGCTGCCGTATGGTTCCCGGAAGGGCGGATCAGACCTTCGTCAGCCGCAGGTCCTGATAGTCGTACGAGAAGTCCGCGTCCGGACTGACCGCCTTCATCGTCGCCGAGACGGGGACGCCGTTCTCGATCGTGAAGGTGATGAAGGCGTCCTCCTCGCGCCGGTCCGTGAACCGGGTCCTCAGGGTGTCGCCGTCATAGGGCTCCAACGGTCCGTTCAGCGAGGGCGTCCGGCTGAACGTCAGCCACAGGACGACATCCCGCGCCTCGATGGTGATGTCGCCGTACCAGGGATCGCGCCAGGTCCCGCGATAGGCCGACAGCGGCAGGGACGGCGGCGCGCCGGCCGCCTGTTTGGCGTCGATTTCGGCCGCCGCCGCGAGGGATTTCGAAACGCCCTCGGCCTTCAGCCGCACCCCGTCGGCGACCCAGTCGAAGTCGACCTTGCCCATGATGATGTCGGTGATGCCGCTGCGCAGCGCCCGCGTCAGGAAGCTCTCCTCGGCATTGGTGAAATAGGAGAATCCGGCGTCGCGGCCCGGGATCAGCACGGTGCCGGAGACGAAGCCCGGCGCCCCGCCGCCGTGGGTGATCATCCGCTCGCCGCGATAGTCCTGCACCTGCCAGCCGGTCGCATAGGTCGAGGCGACGGCGCGGTTCGGCAGTTCCGCCGTCGGCCCGGCCGAGTTGGAAATCAGGATGTTGGGCCGCCACATCTCATTGGCCCGCGCCTCGGAATACAGCCGCGTCCCGTCCGGCAGGGCGCCCCGCGCCAGCTGCACCGCGATCCATTTGGCCCAGTCCACGGGATTCGTGACGAAGCCGCCGGCCGCCCCCGCCGAGGCCCAATTCCAGACCTCCTGGATCGACTGGCCGATATTCCGCATCTCGCCTTGATACCGCAGCGGCGGCCCAATCCGGGCGTTCGGCAGCGCCGACTTCGCCGGATCCGCGGCGGTCATCAGCGGCAGGGTTTCGGTCATGCCCAGACGGTCGAGGATGCGCGTCTGGACGAACTGCTCCCACGGCATCCCCGAGGCCGCCGCCACCACCTCGCCGGCGGCCACGAACATCAGGTTGCAGTAGTGGTAGGTCGTGCGGAACTGGTCCTCGATCGGCACGTGCGGGATGGCCGCCATGATCTCGGCCCGCGTCCGGTCGCTGTTGGGCCAGAACAGCAGGTCGCCGGCGCCTAGGCCGAAGCCGATCCGGTGGCTGACCAGATCGCGCACCGTGACCATGTCGTTGAGCTCGGGCTTCGAAAGCGTAAACCCGGGCAGGTACGTCCGCACCGGCGCGTCCCATTTCACCTTGCCCTCGTCGATCAGGATCGCCAGGGCC
>Ga0164305_10000587_pt1 | contig 13851 bp, 15 predicted proteins | sample Whisoiple_237_MG_FD_110215 | JGI IMG/M metagenome (GOLD analysis project Ga0164305, IMG submission 110215) | Soil microbial communities amended with pyrogenic organic matter from upstate New York, USA - Whitman soil sample_237_MG | ecosystem: Environmental > Terrestrial > Soil > Agricultural...
AGGGGCAGCAAGTACTCGCATTCGCAAGGATTTTCAAGCTTTAGCTTACTACAATGGCTCTGTACTAACAGATGCGGCGGGGAAAGCTACCGTTACCTTTAAGCTGCCGGATGATTTAACCACTTGGCGAGTGATGACGGTGGCGACGGATGGTAATTTGCACTTTGGGAATAGCGAGGCAACGTTTATCACGACGAAGCCGCTATTATCTAATCCTATCTTGCCCCAATTTGCTCGACCAGGCGATCGCCTAGAAGCAGGTTTATCCATCACCAACAATACTGGACAAGCCGGAAATCTGGCAATTAATGGCGCGGTTACGGGTTCACTCCAGTTTGCGGATAATAAACCGGGAAGTCTGCAAACTCAAACAGAAGCTGGAACTCGTGCTTACCGCTTTCCTATCATTGCCAGAAATCCAGGGGAAGGAAACGTTCAATTTACCACTCAACTGAATGGAACGACGGATGCATTTTCAGTGCCTTTAGAAGTGAAACCCCTAGAGATTACTGAACAGGTTGTAGAAACGGGAACGACTAACAATCAGGTCAAAATTCCCCTGAATGTGGATAGAAAGGTAGTGACTGATGCTGGCGGTTTAGAAGTTTCTCTGGCAAGTACGTTAATCCCAGAGATTATTGCACCCGCAAAACAGGTATTAGAACAAGAAGATTTACCCTTTTTAGAACCTACCGTGAGTCAGTTAGCGATCGCAACTCACTTACAAACCCTTTCTCAAAAATATGGTCAGAGTTTTGCCGCCTTTAACCCCACTAAGCAGGCAACCCAATCTCTAGAACGGTTGCAAAAACTCCAATTAGCCGATGGCGGCTTTGCAACCATTCCGGGAGAAACAAAATCAGACCCCTTAGTTTCTCCCTATGCGGCGGAAACTTTAGCAAGGGTATCTCAAGCGTTTCCAGGGTTAACGAATGAGTCAATGGTGTCTCGTGTCAAAACTTACCTAAAGAAAATCTTAGCCGCACCGCCCCAAGATTATTGCTCAACAACGCTGTGCAAAAATCAGATACGCCTCAATACACTTATGGCTTTGGCAGAATTGGGAGAAAAGCGGAACGACTTCCTGGCAGACATCTATGCACAACGGAGTCAATTTGATCTCGTAACGCAGATGCAACTAACGCGATATTTATCCCAGTTTCCTGAATGGCAGGATGAATCGCAAGCCTTGTGGAACCAACTTCAACAAAATATTTATCAAACAGGTCGTACAGCGACTGTAAATCTACCCGCAGACGTATCTTGGCTGAGTTCGCCCACAACCGCCCAGGCGCAAGCTTTGCGGTTAGCAATGGTACAAAATAGTAAACCAGAAGTAGTGGATCGTTTATTGCAAAGTCTCTTGGGATTGCGGCGCGACGGCACTTGGCAGAGTAGCTACGACAACGCCCAAGCGTTAACGGCTGTAGTTGCCTATAGCCAGTTGCAACCCACTCCCCCGAACTTTGCCACAACCGCTAAACTCGCAGGTAAACAGTTAGTCTCGACCCGATTTCAGGGCTACACTAACCCTAGTCAAGAGGTTAAAATCCCTATCCGTGACTTACCACGCGATCGCCATGATCTCATCCTGAATAAATCAGGGCAAGGTACTCTGCACTATTTAGTCGCCTATCGCTATCGCTTACAAGGCAATCAACCCGGCAGATTTAACGGCTTACGGGTAGTTAGAGATATTCGTCTGGCGAATCAAGACAAGGTATTGCGAAAACTCGGTCTTTATGCTATCGATGAACCCTTAACCCTAGCCAGTGGGCAAGTGTTTGATATCGGTTTAGAAATTATTACCGATCATCCGGTGAATCATGTAGTAATTACTGATCCGCTTCCAGCAGGGTTTGAAGCCGTCGATGCGAGTTTTAAAACCGCGACGGCTGCATTACAGGCGAAAAAAGATCAATTCGACTATAAGACAATTTACCGCGATCGCGTAGTTGCCTATAGCGATCGCCTAGAACCTGGAGTTTATAGCCTTCACTACCTCGTGCGTTCTGTCACCCCTGGAAAATTTCTCTGGCCGGGTGCAGAAGTGCATCTGCAATACGCCCCTGAAGAGTTCGGGCGATCGGCTGATTCTACCTTAGTTGTATCTGATCGTCCCTGAACATTAGTTTTTAGGAAACAATAGAAACATCTCGTTTTTATCACCAGGAGGACACACATTTTTTTCTCCTGGTGATATTAATTAATTTAGATCTGCTCTAAGTTTCGGAGTTAATGGCTAAATTACCAGACCAAACTTTAACGACTATCTTTTACTTACAGCAACGGTTGATAGAACTGATTGATGAAGCAAAAGCCACTGAGTTTGCTTTATTTGAACAGTTTGGTGAGAATGAGACAACCTTACCAGAATTAGATCAGATGCAAAGCAGTGTTGAGAGGCTGAGAATGCCCTACTCACGTTTGCACACCCTAGCTCTAGGGATAGCCGAATACTAGCCAATCGCGACCAATGCTATGCTAAATTTACTGGCTCAAACCATTGAGCAAACTGAAGCATTAATTGGTGCTGTCGAGGCAAGCATTTCTGAAACCAAACAAAATTGGAATTTGCCATGAATCAGCAAGGTCAAATACCCAACGCCGAGACGAGAGCGCGAAGTGTTGCTAGGTGGCGCGAAGTTAACCAACAAATTGACTTGCTTACACTCCAGCTTGATGAATTAGTTTCGATGGTAGAAACGGGTCTACGAGAGCAACGTCTGGCTAGACTGCAAGGTAAAGGTAAAGCAGCAAAAAGTATGAATAGATAAGACAGAAGATCCGCTTCAGGGATGGCGTTTAAAAATACTAAAAAATATGACTGATTTTCCGATATTTGTAGGACAGTTTACTTTACGCCAACGTCATCAACTGCCTGCTCATCCAGGTATTTATTTTGTTGTTAATGAACACGATCAATTACTTTATATTGGTCAGGCTAAAAGTTTAAAAAATCGTTGGGCAGGAGGAAGTCATCACCGTTACAAACAATTTTCTCGAAAAGGCTTAGACAAGATTTTTATTAAATATATTCTAACTTCTGTTTCAGAACTTAATAAATTAGAGCGAGAGTATATCAACCTATTTAAACCTTTGATTAATGACAGTAAAGTTAAAGAAAATCTTCCTAAAACAAGCCCCCGATTATCAGAATTACAACGCTTACTTAAGCTTACCAGTAAACCCCTGTTTCCTTCAGTACTCTACACAAACAAAGATGGAGAAACAATCCCTAGAGAAGCTTGGGACTCATTTAGGGGTTTTGTTGCAGGTGTATATCAACAACACCAGCCTCATATTTTAGTAGTATGTCGGCAGAATATGGGATATATTTTACAGAAAAGTTCATGCCATCGAACCAAAAAGCGTTTTTACATAGAGACAGATTCTAAGTATTTATCAGTTTGTTATTTTTTGGATGCTAGGCAAGCAATTTTTGTGTTTGTAGAGTTGTACGATCCTGATCTAGCCGACTTAATATTTAAAGAAGTTTATCCTCACTTAGTTGATTTCCAACTAATTGGATTAACGGTTAAAAAAATTATAAATCCCAGTTTATTAGGGTCTATCTTAAAAAAATCAATTTATAAACGACCTAGTGCAGCACAAGATTATCTTTTGAGTATTTGTGAAAATTTACAGCCTTTGCCTGCTGACATAAATCTAAATCATCAGATAATGTGGTGAAATTTATTTGGAATATAATTATATTAATAGCGATCGAGCCTAAATTTCTAATATGCTGCCACCCGTAAAATGCATTCCCTTATTTATGGCAATCATATTCTTTCAAAACCCAATGACTGAGAGAATCAAGGTTTTAGCTTCTGACGCACCCATTGTCGAAAGGCTCGTCGAGCTACACTAGCTCCCTCTGTTTCGCTCAATTTCAAAAATTGTACAATCCCTTCAATAATAGGTAAATTATCAAATATGGGGCTAATTTCTACCTGCACATACTCTCTTTCACGTAACAAGAATACTTGCAACTTCCCATTTTCATAACACCAAATTTCCGGCACACCCAACGCTACATAAGCAGAAAGCTGCGTTTTTGAAGTTACGTCTATTTCAATAGCTAAATCTGGTGGTGGGTCGATTGATAGATTAAGCCGCCGCTTACCGATCATTCGGTGAGCATTTTTGATATAAAAACAGGTATCCGGCTCTATACCTGCTGACATTTCTGAACTTTTGAATGTTGTCGATCCGTAAGGCTCCCAGTCAATTTCTAACTCATCAAGTGCCAGCTTAACCATGTCACCGATTAGTTCTTTATTAACTTCATGTTCTGGTAGCGGCATCCGAATTTCCAACACCCCTTGATAGTAAGCAACTCGTGCAGCGCGATGTTCTCCTATTTCATTTAAAATCGCTTCAAACTCTGCCCAACTAATTTCACGCAACGTCAAGTATTGACCTGGTTGAACCTCGATTTGACGCAGTTGTAGTGTAACGACCATTTGATCCTTCTAACTCATATCAGATGGGTTTAATTACTGACGAGCAACGCAGGTTAGGTATAACGAAGTAAAACCCTCAAGAGCAAGCAATCTGTTCTTATGCTAAATAAAGCGGATGAGAACAATTGCTTACTCTTTAACTAAACTTTTGCTATATCTCCATAGATAGCGAGTTGCCAATTAGAGAGACATAGCATTTATAAAATGCTGAGGTTAGCCTTCAGGAGATTTGAGAGCTTGATCTAAAACACTACGTGCTTGTTCGGCTTTAGAACGAGCTTCCTGATAGCGCAAATTTACTTGAGCAAAGGTTTTGAGAACCTTAAAACCATCCTTAAGTTGAGAGATTTCTTCTTCACTCACCGATTTATCTGAAAACAGGATATCTACTTGAGCGCGAACCTTGAGCGCCTCGCTCCGTGACTCCTGAACTTTCAGCTTGAGAGTTGCTAGGTTACTCAGTACCTGAACGGCTTGAGTTACTGCATCCTCATCGCTAGTTGCATCCGTTTCCAATTCTTTCACCTCAATTAACTGCTTAGCACTAAATCCTTCTGCAAGATTTGTAGAGAGTTCACCTGCATCCATGAGTTCCATCAGCTGATCCATTGCTTTCTCGCGGGCTTTGGCTGAATCTTTGCCGGGAACGGTGAGGATGACTTCTGGGCTTTGAGCAAGGGAGTACTGAACCATAATCTTTTTTAAATGTTGCCACTAGAAAATAGGCTAGCTCTTTTAGCGATCGCTTGCTGATCCCATCGCCTTCAAGATACTCATAAGCTATAGCTTTGTTGACGAGCGATCGCGCCACCGAGATACTAAAAGGGTTAAAACCGATAGAAACACAAAAAAGCTAATAGCCAGAATGAAGGAAATATAACTACCTCCCTGCAAGGTATCAGCCCCAGTCACCCCTAGCCAAGTGTAGGCGATCGTACCGGGAATAATGCCAATAAACGTACCAATAATATAAGGTTGCCAAGCAATTGAGGTTAGCCCAAACAGAAAATTTTCGACGTTAAAAGGGGTAATTGGGGGAAAACGAACAATGAGAACAAACTGCAAAGCATGAAGCGCGATCGCGGCTTCAAACCTCTGTAAAGTTGGGTGTCCGCCAAAACGACGCTCTACCCAACCTCGTAATAGATAGCGGCTAAGCCAGAATGCACCAACCGCGCCCAAAGTTGCGCCGATTACTGAGTAAATCGTGCCCCATACCAAGCCAAATACTGCGCCGCCTGCAATCGTGAAGATGACACTAGGGGCACCAATAATTGTGGAAACGGCATAAATAATAACAAAGAGAATTGGACTCCAAATTCCTAACGTCCGCAAATATGTGACTAGCGATTCGCGATCTAAAAACAGCTTTGATGGACTAAAACAATAGAACAAAATCAGCACCAACAAAGCTACAGACACCCAAAAGCGTCTGTTTGTCACAATTTGTTGGAGAGAATTTAGTTTAGCCATCTTCTTGCATTGAAAAATTATTGAAAACTCTAAAGTACCTTGAGATAAACTAAACACGCATAGCCCATTCCTGTCATCATTAGGCTGTCAAATCGATCAAGAAAGCCACCATGACCAGGAAGGAGATTGCCGTAATCTTTAATATTGCAGAAGCGTTTAACGGAAGAGGCTAAGGTATCTCCGCTAAACGCTAAAATTGCAGTAAAAAGTCCCCAAATCATTACAAAGTGTAATGAAAGCCCAACCCAGTCTTTGGCTAAAACTGCTGAAAGTAAACAAAAAATAGTACCACCCATTAGCCCTTCTACTGTTTTCCCTGGGCTAATCTTGGGTATTAGTTTAGTTTTTCCAAATAGTTGTCCGGTAATTTGGCTAAATCCGTCAAATGTGAAAATTTGAAAATAAATAAATAGTAAAAAATCTTTTTTAAAGTGAAGTGAAAAAAAGATCAATCCAAAAGCAATCATAATATAGATAAAAATTATACCAAGAGCAAATAAAATTTTTGGAGATAAAGAAAGTGCTTTTATGATTTCAAAGAGACCTACAAGGGCAATAATGCTAGTAAGGACGAAAAGTTTTTCTAAAAATATTCCCCCGAGAATACTGGCGACAATTACTATATAGGTGCAATACTTTAACCATCGTTGTTGATGAACTGCTTGATTGGCTTTGCGGTTAGCCAAAGCCATACCTATTGCTCCTAGCAGCAGATAAATCAAGATGTAGTAATAAATAGGATGAATCATGGGTTCAAGCTTTTCATGACCCAAAATAACCCTTTGACATCTGTTTTTGCTTCAGGAAGCAATAGCACAATAATGATTTCTTCAATACAAGCTAGAATTCCCCAAGTGATTGATAGGTAATAAAACCAAGGCCAAAAGCCAAACCATAGTAAAGCCATCATACAAGCACCTTGCAAGTAGGCAGTAATTTTAAAGGCGTAAGTATGTAGCCCCACCACCGATTTAAACTTTAGGAACATAACCGCATAAAGTGCTAACCAGGCTACTAGGAAGGTGAGCAACCCAAAAATATGTGGTAAAATTTCTGGCAATTTAAATCTATAAATAGCCCAAAATCCGGCAATATAAGTGACAGTATCTGCCCAAGAGTCTAACTTGGCTCCAAGTTCAGTTTGGAGATTAAAAGTTCGGGCTATCCAGCCATCTAAAATATCGGAAATCAGGCTGAGGAGGAAAAAGATGGCGAAGATTCTTTCTTGATGAACGACAATTAAGAACGCTAAGAGGGGGAAAGCTAATAGTCGATAGATTGATAAAAGATTTGGGATTGTCCAAACGGTTTCTTTGGCTTGCATAGAAAAACAGATAAGTTCTTTTGAGAAATATCACCTTTCTACCAAAAATAAAAGGAATCTTGCTGCTAACTAGGTCAACATAATTAAAGATTAGATCTGATTTTTTAACTCCCTCTGCTCCCTCCGCTTCCTCTACCTCCTCTGCCCCCTCTGCCCCCATCTTAGTGGAGCTACTTATCAAGTGGAACTGCCATCAGCCAATGATTGTTGTTGTGCTAATAGCAGATTTTTAACTCCCTTTTCAGCAAAGTCTAATAGATGATTGAGTTGAGTACGAGTATAACTGCCTTCTTCAGCCGTTCCTTGAACTTCAATGATGCCTAATTGTTCATTCATGACTACGTTTAAGTCAACTTCGGCGGCAACGTCTTCGGGGTAGTTCAGATCTAAAAATGGCTCACCTTGTAATAAGCCTACAGAGACGGCGGCGACTTGGTGACAGAGAGGCGATCGCGCTAACACCCCTTGTTGTACTAGCTGATCTAAGGCATCTGTCAGGGCAACAAACCCCCCTGTAATTGATGCTGTGCGAGTTCCGGCATCTGCTTGCAGAACATCCGCATCCACCGTAATCGTTCTCTCTCCTAGCGCTTGCATATCTAAAGCTGACCGTAAACTGCGACCAATTAATCGCTGAATTTCTTGAGTGCGTCCTGATAATTTGAGAAATTCCCGTGCTTGGCGTTGGGGAGTCGCACCCGGTAACATCCGGTACTCAGCCGTTAACCAGCCTTTCCCAGTCCCTACTAAAAAACCAGGGACTCCTTCCTGAATCGTTACAGTACACAGAACTTGGGTATCACCACAGCGAGTTAACACTGAACCTTTGGCAAACTTGGTAAACTGACGCTCAAAACTAATTGGGCGTAGTTGATCAGGTTGTCGGTGATCTGGACGCTGCCAAGACATTGCTATTCTCCTCATTAAAACGCTGCAACCTTGAACGTTTAAACTTCAGCTTTCACCGTTCAACTTTCCCACCTACTTTACAGGAATCTCTATTTAGGGCAGATAACCTTCAACTTTCCTTCAACCTTGGATTTTCTGCCAAATATCTTGCTTTACCTGTTCTAAGGATTGATCACCCTGAATTTTTAACAATCGCTGGCGCTGATCGTAATATTCCAGTAGAGGAATGGTGCTTTCATGGAATAGCTCAATCCGACGCTGAATGATTTCTGGTTGATCATCTTGAAGAGAACGCGATCGCGATCGCTGCATCATTACCTCAGCCGAAACATCTAACCATATTGCCCAGTCTAGATGTTGTCCCAAATCATCTAATAAAAAATCTAACTCTTCAGCTTGAAAGGCAGTACGGGGATAACCATCGAGTAGCCAACCACGGCTGACATCAGGCTGCAAGAGGCGCTGACGAATGAATTCAATCATGATCGGGTCGGGGACTAGTTCGCCTTGTTCCACGTACAGACGTGCCTGAGAGCCTAAAGGTGTTTGATCCGCGATCGCTTGTCGCAAGATATCCCCTGTACAAATCCAAGGCATCTGCATTTGGCTACAAAGTTGTTGTGCCTGTGTTCCTTTGCCCGCCCCTGGACCTCCCAAAATCACCAGTCTCACGGCAATTTGCTCCTAATTTTCGGGATCTGTTTCGGCTATTCTTCCTCCCAATTATGCGCTGGTTCAAGTTTTAAGGCTATCCCTGGCGGTCGTGTTGTCAAATGCTTTCTGCGTCTATTCCCTCTGGATTCTGGCCAACTGGCTCTTGACGAACACATATATCTAGTGTTTGACTAAGAGGACAATCACCTGAACACGCTACATATCGTCTGCTGATTTTAAGGGTGACAGCAGTTGCGTTACGTCTATAATTAATTGCTCACTGGATAATTGCTTCATGGTTGCACAGCTAGAAACCCCTACACTCACTTCATCTTGTCGCCTACCTTACACGGTTGAAGGGCTAGTACAAGTCTTTACCTGCTCTCATCGCAACTTTTTTACTAGCGTCATGGCGCAGGCACTCAGAATTGCCGGACAGGGTACTTCAGTCCTGGTAGTGCAGTTCCTTAAAGGAGGTATTGGTCAGGGGCACGAACATCCTGTTAGGCTAGGACAAAAATTAGATTGGGTGCGCTGCGACTTGCCACGTTGTATTGATACTCCCCACCTGGATGAAGCGGAAACTCAGTCTTTACTAAAGCTATGGCAATATACGCAAAAAGTGGTTTTTGCAGGTCAGTATTCTCTGGTTGTGCTGGATGAATTAAGCTTGGCGATTAATTTTGGGCTAATTCCAGAATCTGAAGTGCTAACCTTTCTACAGAAACGCCCCAGCCATGTAGATATTATCCTCACAGGACCAGAGATGCCGCGATCGCTCTTAGAGGTGGCTGACCAAATTACAGAAATTCGCCGCAGTCATCGACCTTAAGAGTTATCCTAGTATTCCGGTTGGGATTATTTGTAAAGTTGTGATTAAAAACGATATCTGGATCGCTGAAATGGCTCAAAAAGGGATGATTTCGCCTTTTGAGCCTCAGTTAGTTCGCCGTGTCAATGAGTTACCCGTCATCTCATTTGGTTTAAGCAGTTTTGGCTACGATATCAGGCTCTCGTCTAAAGATTTCCGCATTTTTAGACATATTCCAGGGACTGTTGTTGATCCAAAAAACTTTAATCCTGACAATCTAGAGCAGACAAAACTCCACACAGATGAGAATGGGAGTTATTTTATCTTGCCTGCTCACTCATATGGATTAGGGGTTGCTTTAGAAAAATTGGAAATTCCTGAAAATATTACCGTGCTTTGCATCGGCAAAAGTACTTATGCCAGGTGTGGAATTATCTGTAATTTGACTCCTGCTGAAGCGGGTTGGCGAGGACATCTAACTTTAGAAGTCTCTAATTCTTCTAATGCAGATTGCAGAATTTATCCCAATGAAGGAATTGTTCAACTACTCTTTTTTGAAGGTGAACCTTGCCAGGTGAGTTATGAATCTCGTCGGGGTAAGTATCAAGATCAACCTGAAAAAATAGTCATTGCCAGAATTTAAGGTTAGAAAAACCTGATGCTGCATTAGAGGAATTAGTATGAGTTGGATTGATCCCTTAGAAGACGGGAAAAGCAGAATCGAGATGATTGCTTCCCTAGGAGGCGACTTAGATATTGTTAATGATGCCAGAGCAAGTTTTGAGAAAACTTCTACAAAGCTAAGCGATAAAGATATTAAGCTAATTCATTACTTAATTAAGCATCAGCATACAAGTCCTTTTCGAGGAACCGTTTTCAAATTTAAAGTTAAAGCGCCTCTCTTCGTTTGTCGCCAATGGTGGAAGCACGTTATTGCTAGCAATCATAATGATGAGCAACTAGGCTGGAATGAAAAAAGCTTCCGGTATGTTGAAATTGATGATATTAGCGAATTTTACATTCCTAAAACTTTTCGTCAACAATCCAAGAATAATAAACAGGCTACTGAAGGTGAATTGTCAGCAGAGGCTAATCAAAAAGCGGTAGAAATTTATACTTCTCAATGCCAAACTAGCTACGAAGCATATCGCGATCTTCTAGAGTTAGGAGTTGGGAGAGAACAGGCTCGTGGAGTATTAGTTCCCTCGGTATATACTTCTTGGGTTTGGACAGTCTCTCTGCAAGCTGTTTTACACTTTATAGAATTGCGCCGTGGGGCGGGAGCGCAGAGTGAAATTGGGGCTTATGCTCAAGCGATCACTTCTCTAATTAAACCGATTGTTCCGATCTCAATAGAGGCTTGGGAAACTTATTATAGTCATCTTTAAGATCAATATGAGTTGATATCAATATCGCCATACATTAAAGCTTAATAGAATCTAAATCCGAATTATAGACAAGGTGCTAAAACTCTAATTCTGCAAAGAGTTCTGCGACTGCTAAGGAAAAGCCAGGAATCACGTCTTCTCCATCCAAAAAGTCTTCTAATCGTAGCAAGCGATCGGGGCTAGGACTGTGATAAACCAATACATATTGTTCATCAGGATGAATCACCCATAAAAGGCGCGTTCCATTTTCAAAAAACTCCACAATCTTGTCGTGAATTTCTTCTACTGTGTTGCTAGGGGAAAGAATTTCTACAGCTAAATCGGGAGAACCTTGAAAATAGCCTTTTGGCAACCGCTTGATCCCTTGGAGTCGCTCTTTAGCAATGAAAGACACATCAGGCGATCGCTTATTGCCTGATTTCATAGTAAAGGCTGTACTGGAGTCACAGATCGCGCCTAGTTTGTTAGAACGAACATACAATGACAAACTTCCCCCCAAAAAGCTGCCAATTTCGCCATGTTCCATTCCTGAATTGCCCATAGCCACCAGTTTCCCATTCACCAATTCATAGCGTTCATCCTTTGGCAACGCCATGAACTCCTCATCTGTCCAAGTTTTCCGTTCCGATGCGATGATCATTTCTAGCTGCTCTTCCTTGTTGAGCCAATCATACTAATTCTTGATCTAATCAACGAGAGAGGGCAGTATTTCCAGCTTTTCACTGTCCAGTTTTTAAGCCATCTTGCTGGAGACGTTTTAAAAAACCGCACTCATAAGGCAAAATTAGCACCCTAATGGACTGAAAATTTCTAGGAAGCCCCCGATCGCCTGAAATTAAAAAAGCCTTCTAAAACGTCTTGTAGCCAAGGATTACGGCGGAGGCGTTGTCGATGCCACTCAGCCGCCGTGAGGGAAGTAATTTCTGACAGAGTAGGGGAGATATGAGGCAAATCGGCGATCGCGTCTACCTTTAATTTCTGCCGGATTGCCAGGGTAATCAAATGAATCAACTCTCCCGCTTCTGTGCCCACGATAGCAGCCCCTAAAATCTCTCCATTCGGGCGCACAATAAGTTTACAGAACCCAGTTGTTTGTCCCAGCAGCAACGCTTTGCTCACAGTCTTGAAATAGTGTTGTAAGACTAAAACTTCCTTACCATAGCGTCGTCTAGCCTGAATTTCTGTTAACCCTACTCTGGCTAACTGAGGATCAGAAAAGACTGCCCTAGGAATGCCGTGATAATTTACTTTGAAAATTGGGAAAAAGAGAGCATTTTTGATCGCGACTCTCGCCTCATAAGCTGCAATGTGGCTAAATGCATCACCTCCACAGGCATAAATACGGGGGTTTGTGGTTTGCAGTTTCTCATTGAGCCAGATCCCTTGTTGATTCCACTTCACTCCAACCCCTTCTAAGTTTAAAGATTCAACATTGGGTTGTTCTCCCGTAGCAATCAAAATTTCATCGGTTTCTAGGGCTTTATTCCCCGCTAAAACCCACTTAGTACCGTCAATTTGCTTAACTTGCGTGACTTCAGCTTGAGTCAAGACTTGAACGCCTTCAGCCTCTAGTTGAGCCTGTATCAACCCTGCTGCTTCCGGTTCTTCTTGACTCAAAATCTGTGGGCTGCGGACTACCAGCGTTACCTGAGCACCTAATCGGATTAATATTTGAGCCAGTTCTACACCCGTTGCACTGCCGCCAATTACAACCCATCGGTTTGGTAATGTTTGCTCAGAAATTCGCGACCAATCAGCAGGAGTTATATAACCTGTAGTTGATAATCCATCAATCGCTGGAATGCTGGGACGAGAACCTGTGGCGATTAGATAAGATCGCGATCGCAAACGGCGGTTATTAACCACAAAAGCAAGGTGAGGTAGGCGACAAAATTCCCCCGTTCCCACAATCACATCAACACCCAAAGCAGCCAAGATTGCTGGAGAATGCTGTTCCGCTAAGGTAGCAACAACCCCTTCAGCCCACTTTCCTGCCTCAGCAAAGCGCCTAGAGGAAAGATTAGGGGTTTCTGGTGACTGACAAAAAATTTCCAGATGCGAAGAGGCGATTTGAGCCAAGGCTTGCGTATAAATCGTTGTCGGCAGTAAAAGCGAGGGTTGCGATCGCCCTTTCTCAAATGGCAGAGGTTCAACTAATGCTACACGGGCTTGCAGATGGGCAGCAGTAACGGCGGCATAAATCCCTGCTACACTGCCTCCGATTATCACGACATCGTAATCAACCGCCATGTTTCATTAGACCTTCTGCATCAAAAATTGATCTCTATCCAAGAATTGCGGATAACCCTTCCAAGAGGCGCTGATTCTCTTCTCGCGATCGCACAGCTACCCGAAAGTAGCGATCGCCCAATTCTGGAAAACTTAGGCAATCCCGAATCAGAATCCGACTGTGCTGGAGAAGGTTTGCTTGCACTTGAGAACTGGGTTGTGCTGACTCAACCAGTAAAAAGTTAGCAGCGCTGGGATAAGGTTGTAATCCTGGCAGAGTTTTTAGTCCTTCAAATAGCTGAGGCTTGGCGGCGCTTAACCAGTTCCAAGTCTGCTGTTGAAACACTGTATCTTGCAGGACGGCTATTCCAGCAGCCGAGGCTAAGGCGTTTACAGGCCAAGGATCACGCCACTGTTGCCAGCGTTGTAGTCGATCAGGATGGGCGATCGCATATCCTAGGCGCAATCCTGGCAAGCTATAAAACTTGGTAAGCGATCGCAAAACCACCAAGTTTGGATAGTCCTGCACTACGGATATTAAGCTTTGTTGCTCGGAAAGCGGCAGAAAATCCATAAACGCTTCATCGACCACTA
>Ga0164305_10000588_pt1 | contig 13851 bp, 13 predicted proteins | sample Whisoiple_237_MG_FD_110215 | JGI IMG/M metagenome (GOLD analysis project Ga0164305, IMG submission 110215) | Soil microbial communities amended with pyrogenic organic matter from upstate New York, USA - Whitman soil sample_237_MG | ecosystem: Environmental > Terrestrial > Soil > Agricultural...
AGCGCATCGACGAAGCTCACCTGATCCATCCGACTCACCCTCCGCTCAGCGCCAAGCGAATCACAAATCGGAAAACCCGTCTCTCGTTTTGCAGAGGTCTCGCACGCGGGGAGAGGGGGATGCCTGCATCGAGTGCAGCGCTCCTCGTGTCATATCGCATCTGGCCGATGTCATTGCGAGGAGCACCGTGCGAAGTCGGCTATAGCCGACTTCGAAACAAAGCGACGAAGCAATCCAGGAGCAAACGCTGCAATCACGTCCCACGAGTTAGTTAGCCCGTGTCCTCTGAGACGTCGCAAACGTGACCGCAGCTCGCAAAGCAATCGACATCAGGTATGCATCAGTGTTTGTTCTCGACACTGCTCACATGCGATGTCCAAATATTTTCTTTGCGGTCCGATTTTTTCGAATCTGCTCAGCTCGGCCCGCAGAGTATGAAATGCCTCCGGGACCTTGCGCTTCGCAAAGCGTCGAGAAATCTGTTCAAACCGTACTTCTGCGTCGTTCGGTGGTATTTGGCAAAGCGTAGAAAGTTCCTTCGGCGATTTGCAGAGCTGTACAATTTGAGCAGGCATATGAAATGCTAAACTGAAGTTGGGGAAATAAATTTCCGCTTCGACTTTGGTGCGGCATAAGCCTCTCGGCCGCCCATGTGTCCGACGTCGCGTGCTACAATTGCGAATTTATCTAGCCCCGGCAACAGTTTGGCGCAGGTCTGAAGTATCGAAAGAGTCTCCGGGACATATTCCCCCGTACTTGAAACTTGGCGCGCCAGAAATCGGCGATACGTTCGCATTCCTCCAGCGACCTGCTCTTGACAAAATAGTCCTCAGCCATATCCCATTCTCTTCAACTCAACTACACCCCGTCGTCGCGCCGCACGTGTCGCACTTCAAACACGTCCCGTTCCGCACCAGCGTGAAATTGTTGCACTCGGAGCAGGCTTCGCCGGTATAGCCCTTCATCCGTGCCTCGGCGCGTTTATCGGCGACGCGCGCGACCGCTTCCGGCTCAGCCCATGCAAGCTCGGCGAGTTCGCTGTGCGTCGCTTCGCGCGCGCGCGCTTCGATATCGCCCTTCAGCGCGGTCGCGCCCGCGGTCGCGAGCCCCATCGGCTGTGACAGCGTGCGGCCTTCATGGCCGCCGCCGCTATGGACCAGTTTCAGTCCGTCGCCGGGCTTTGAGCGCACGAGCCCACGCGAGACAACACCGGGCAGCATCGGCTGGCCGATGGACGCGGCGCCCTCCGGCGCCTTGCCCTCGTTCTCGCCGCGGCCGAGCGCATCGAAGGCCATGTCCTCGGGCTGCACATGCGCGAGATCGTAGCGGCCGAGATAGGACACGGCGAGCTCGCGGAACACGTAATCCAGAATCGACGTCGCGTTCTTGATCGTGTCGTTGCCCTGCACGAGGCCGGCCGGCTCGAAGCGCGTGAACGTGAACGCGTCGACGAACTCTTCGAGCGGCACGCCGTATTGCAGGCCGAGCGAGATCGCGATGGCGAAATTGTTCATCAGCGAGCGGAAGGCGGCGCCCTCCTTGTGCATGTCGATGAAAATCTCGCCGATGCGGCCGTCCTTGTATTCGCCGGTCTTCAAGTACACTTTGTGCCCGCCGACGATCGCTTTCTGCGTATAGCCCGTGCGGCGGTTCGGCAGCTTCTCGCGCTCGCGCGAGACATGCTCGACGACGCGCTCGACAATCCTTTCGGCAACGGCGGCGGCGCGCGCCGGCGTATTCGAGGCGATAATGTCGGCGATCGCCTCTTCATCCTCGTCCGCCTCGTCCTCGATCAGCTGCGATTGCAGGGGCTGCGACAGTTTCGAGCCGTCGCGATAAAGCGCGTTGGCTTTGAGCGCGAGGCGCCAGGACAGCATATAGCTTTGCTTGCAATCCTCGACGGTGGCGTCATTCGGCATGTTAATCGTCTTCGAGATCGCGCCCGAAATGAAGGGCTGCGCCGCCGCCATCATGCGGATGTGGCTCTCGACCGAGAGATAGCGCTTGCCCGTGCGCCCGCAGGGATTGGCGCAATCGAAGATCGCGTAGTGCTCTTGTTTGAGGAACGGCGCGCCTTCGAGCGTCATCGCGCCGCAGACATGGATGTTGGCGGCGTCGATCTCGGCGCGCGAGAAGTTCAGCCAGGTGAGCAGATCGAAGTTTGCGTCTTCGAGCTTTTCCGCCGGCACTTTCAAAGTGCCGGTGAGGAAATCGGCGCCGAGCGTCCATTTGTTGAAGACGAACTTGATGTCAAAGGCGGAGGCGAGCGCCGCCTCCACCTGCGTGAGTTTCTCCTCGGTGAAGCCGCGCGCCTTCAGCGTCGACGTGTTGATTGACGGCGCCTGTTTGAGGCTCGCCTGACCGAGGGCATAAGCCTCGATCTCGGCGATCTCGGACTCGCGATAGCCGAGCGTCCGGAGCGCTTCGGGCACCGCGCGATTGATGATTTTAAAGTAGCCGCCGCCGGCGAGCTTCTTGAATTTGACCAGCGCGAAATCGGGCTCGATGCCGGTTGTGTCGCAATCCATGACAAGGCCGATCGTGCCGGTCGGCGCGACCACACTCGTCTGCGCGTTGCGATAGCCGTGCGCTTCGCCTAAGCGCAGCGCATCGTCCCACGCCTGCTTCGCATGCGCGATCAGCTCCGGATCGGGGCAGGCGGAATGGTCGAGCGGCACCGGCGCGACCGCGAGCCTCTCGTATCCCGCCGCCTCGCCGTAAGCGGCGCGGCGATGGTTGCGCATGACGCGCAGCATGTCGGCGGCGTTCTCTTGATAGCGCGCGAACGGCCCGAGACCCGCTGCCATCTCGGCCGAGGTCTTGTAGCAAATGCCGGTCATGACTGCCGATAGCGCACCACAGATCGCGCGGCCGGCGTCGGAATCATAAGGAATGCCGGACGACATGAGCAGGCCGCCGACATTGGCGTAGCCGAGGCCGAGCGTGCGGTACTCGTAAGAGAGCTTGGCGATCTCCTTCGAGGGAAATTGCGCCATGAGGACGGAGATTTCGAGCACGATCGTCCACAGCCGCACGGCCTGCTCATAGGCGGCGATGTCGAAGTGCTTCGTCGCGGGGTCGCGGAACGTCAGCAGGTTCAGCGACGCGAGATTGCACGCCGTGTCGTCCAAGAACATGTATTCCGAGCACGGATTCGAGGCGCGGATGTCGCCGCCTTTGGGGCAGGTGTGCCAATCGTTGATCGTCGTGTGGAACTGGATGCCCGGATCGGCCGAGGCCCACGCCGCTTCGCCGATCTTCTCCCAGAGATCGCGCGCCTTCAGAACTTTGTGCGGCTTGCCGTCGAGGCGCTTTGTCAGCGCCCATTCTTTATCGTTCTCCATTGCGCGTAAAAACTCATCGGTGACGCGCACCGTATTGTTCGAGTTCTGCCCGGAGACGGTGAGATAGGCTTCCGAATCCCAGTCGGTGTCGTAAGTGTCGAAGTCGATCTCAGTGTAGCTCTGCTTGGCGAACTGGATGACGCGCTTGATGTAATTGTCCGGCACCTCGGCGCGGCGGGCGAATTTGATTTCGCGCTTCAAGGCCGGGTTCTTCTCCGGGTTAAAGCAATCGTCGCCGTCGCCCTCGCAATTCACGCAGGCGCGGAGCACCGCCTTCATGTGCTTCCTGACGATTTTCGAGCCGGTGACGAGGGCTGCGACCTTCTGCTCTTCCTTGACTTTCCAATCGATGAACTGCTCGATGTCGGGATGGTCGACGTCGACGATCACCATTTTCGCCGCGCGCCTTGTGGTGCCGCCCGACTTGATCGCGCCGGCGGCGCGGTCGCCGATCTTTAAGAACGACATGAGGCCCGAGGAGCGGCCGCCGCCCGAGAGCTTCTCGTTCTCGCCGCGCAGCCGCGAGAAATTGGTGCCGGTGCCCGAGCCGTACTTGAACAGGCGCGCCTCGCGCACCCAGAGGTCCATGATGCCGCCCTCGTTGACGAGGTCGTCCTTGATCGACTGGATGAAGCAGGCGTGCGGCTGCGGATGCTCGTAGGAGGATTTCGAGCGCGTCAGCTTGCCGGTCTCGTGATCGACGTAGAAATGCCCCTGGCCGGGGCCGTCGATGCCGTAGGCCCAGTGCAGGCCGGTGTTGAACCATTGCGGCGAGTTCGGTGCGGCGATCTGCGCGGCGAGCATGTAGCGGAGTTCATCGAAGAAGGCGGCGGCGTCCTCGTCCGAATCGAAATATCCGCCTTTCCAGCCCCAATAGGTCCACGCGCCGGCGAGCCGGTCGAAGACCTGCTTCGCCGAGATTTCCGAGGTGAAGCGCGCCTCCTTGGCGAGGTCGGCGAGCGCCGCCTCGTCGGCAACCGAGCGCCAGAGGAAAGAGGGGACGTTGTTCTCCTCGACGCGCTTCAGCCGTGCCGGCACGCCGGCCTTGCGGAAGTATTTTTGGGCGAGAACGTCGGCCGCGACCTGGCTCCAGGCCGCCGGCACTTCGATGCCTTCGAGCGAGAAGACGATGGAGCCGTCGGGATTGCGGATTTCGCTTTTGGTCGTGCGGAAATCGAGCCCCGCATACGGGCTCTGACCGGCTTTGGTGTAGTGGCGTTCGATCCGCATTTTGTCCCCACCCCTCATTTTTCAAACCGGGCGAGGTTCGGCGAGTCTGCGCCGCCTCCGCAACCGATTCGTTGGCTATGTTGAAAGATTCCTGTCAATAGGTGGTGAACGGCCACAGCCGCCTCACAATATATAGTGGTTTTCGGGCCTGATGGGAAGAGCGGGGATAGCGCTTTCACGCCCCGATGTAAGCGGCTGAGCAGCCAAGCGGAATCCCGGTCCGACGGTGCGGAGTAGCGGCCGGATTCGGCTGGGGAGCGGCCCCTAGGTGTGGATAGGTAGCTCCAGGAGCCGCGCCTCTAGTTCTCCGTTAATTCGCGTTGAAATGAAGAGCGGAGGCCAATATGAAAGCTTTGAGCAAAATCGCAGCTGCCGCCCTACTCGGCGCGGGCGCCTTGACCTTGGCGGCAACAAGCGCCTCGGCGCGCATCGTCTGCAATACCGATGGTGATTGCTGGCACACCACAACCGTCTACGACTATCCGCCGGCGACGGGCGTGGTCATCCACGAGGACAATTGGGCCTGGGGCCCGAGCGACAAATACCGCTGGCGCGAGCACGAAGGCCGCGGCTATTGGCGCGGCGGCGCCTGGGTCGACTTCTGATCCGAACCCGGAGCCGCGCCGAGCGCGCGCGGCTCCCTTTCTTTAGCGAGTCAGGGACGGCGGCGCGTCACACATGCACCACGCCGTCTTCGTGTTCGACGCGTCCGCGATAAAGCCAGAACGCCGCGTAAAGCAGCCAGGCATAGAAGACCACCACCGCGGCGATCACCAGCATGCCCGGCAGCGGCCCGATATCGGCGCCGGCATACCAGCTCTGCGCAACACCGGCCTGAGCGCCGGCTTCGCCGATCGCGTGCGACCGTCCGGTCGAGATTTTTAACACCCAGGCCAGAAGCAGCAGCAAAAACATCCAGATGTAGTTGCGTCTGAGCCGCCGCGACATTGCCTCGCGATGGCTGATCAAGAACACCGGCCGCTGCAAATCGTCGCCGAGAGCGCGCGCCCAGTGCGGTGCCACATCCACCGCCGGATTGAAAACCTGGGCGAAGTAATTGCGCTCCATCGACCTCACGCGCCTTCGATAGACGTCGAAAAAACGATAGCGCCGTGCCTCGATCAGGATGAGCAAGAGGACAAGCAGCATGCCGAACAGGAGCACGCTGTGATGCGCCGTCGGCGTCGAGAAAGTGAGCGACAGCATTGCCGCGACAGCGGTGATCGCCCAGTTGGTCGTGCGGTCGATGCGATCGCGCCAGCCCGCCATGCGCGCGATCTCGGCGCGATGAAAGTGCGCGAGAATGGTGATGTACTCGTTGCGCGATTGCGGGAAAGGCGGATCGAAAATCCGCGGAACGTCTTGCCCGGTGCCGAGCAGCGCCATTTTATTTCGGCGGCGGGGGCGCCGCGCTTGGGGCCGCGAGCAGCATGGCTATGTGCCAGTCGGGACCATCCTTTACCAGCACTTCGCCGAAATGGCCGGATTGCGTTTTTCCCGCCTGCTCGCCGGAGCCGGTGAATTGAAACTCGCCGACGGCCCAGATCGCATCGCCAACCGTATGCGCCTCGTTGATCTTTAGCGTCTCGGTCGTCCATCCCGCCTTGATGCGCGCCGCAATCGCTTTCTCGATATTGACGGGCCCCTTGAGAACGCCGGGCGGCCCAATGAACGGTGCGTCATTAGTAAACAGCGCGGCGATGCCCGCCGGCATGTTCGAATTATAGGCCTGCACCCACTTGTCCGCGAGCGCCTGAGAGACTTGCCTTGCGTCCTCCGCGTAAGCCGCGCCGGGAAAAGCCAAAAGTGCGGCGGCGAGCATGAGCGATCTGCGGAACATCCAGTTCTCCCGGCAACTTGCGATATGGCTGATCTTGCCGCTCCTCGTTTTGCTTGGCAACTTGAGCAGCCGCGTGCCCCGGCGTGTCGGGGCGGAGCGCCCGCTCGATCATGGCGCAAGGAAAACCCCGGCCCCGTGCGAGACCGGGATTCATAACGCAACGCTACATTCAGTGACGTGGGCCATGCTTGATGATGACGGTCTTGCCGTCGTGATGCATGTGATGATGTCCACCCTTCTTGATGATTACGGCTTGGCGGATGCCGCCGATATCCCGGCCGTGCCGAAGGCCAGTAGGCTGGCGAGAATCACTAACGTTTTCTTCATCTTAGCGTCTCCGTCTGATTTACCGCGGCGGGGAAACGCGAGCTTGCCGGTTTGGTTTCGCCGTCAGGCCTAAGCATCGCCCCTCAGGCCTGCGTCTCAAGCCAGGCTTTAAGCACGACGGCATTGTTATGCTCCTCGTCGCGTGCGGCGTAGAGCAGCGTGACCGGGCCCCGCTTGCGATGCGCGAGAAGATCGCGCGCAGCCGAGGCGGCCGGCTCGCGTGCGAGTTCCTTGCCGTAGGCGACAACGAATTTCTGCCAGTGCTCCGGGTGGCCGTGGAACTCGCGCCGGAGCGCGTCGCTTGGCGAGATATCCTTCGCCCACAGATCGATCTTTGCGTTTTCCTTCTTCACCCCGCGCGGCCACAGACGGTCGACGAGAACGCGGAAACCGTCCGCGTCCGCTGCCGGCTCGTAGACCCGCTTGATCCTGAAGGCGCGTGTCATGGGTCTAAGCCGTTGCGTCCAGCCTCTGGACCAACGGTGGGATCAGCCCGCCGAGATTACCGGTGGTGAGAACCAGCACAACATCGTTCGGCTGCAGGTGGCCGGCGATGATCGCGAGATCGCGGTCCTTGCCCGCGCCGATGCTGGTGACCGTCAGGCCGGTCGCAGCAATGCGCGCGATGATCTCCTCTTGCGAGACCTGATTGTGCGAGGCGGCGCCGTGGCTCGGCGGCTGATAAACAAGCACTTCCGATGCGTCTTCGAAGACGGTGTCGTACCATTGGAGCGTGTCGCGGCTGCGCCAGCTGAATGTGTATGGTTCGAACACGATGACGAGGCGCTTATCAGGAAAATGCAGGCGCATCGCGTCGATCGCGGCACGCGATTTTTCTCGGGACGAGCCGAAACCTTCGTAGACCGGAATCGGCGAGCGGACGGTGAGCTTGTCCAGCCGCCGCACGATGCCTTGATATGAAGCGAACGCCGCGGCGATTTCCGCCGGCGCGGCGAGATTTTTCTCGATGAGCAAGGCGGCCGCGCCGACCATATTTTGGATATTGTGCGCGCCGAGCTGCGAGGTCCTTATCGCTTGGCGGATGCCGGGTCCGACGAGCTCGAACGTGCTCTCCTCACCATAGACGATGTTTTCCGCGCGGTAGCCTGCGTTCTTATCTGACAAAGCGTAAGTGACGAGGCGGCAAGGCGCGGCGCGTGCAAGCGCCATCGCATGCGGCTCGTCGGCGCAAACCACGATGAGCCCGTCGGAAGGCAGGTTCGCGATGAGTTGCCGAAACGGGGCGAGATAATCGGCGTGTGTCGGAAAGACGTTGACGTGATCGTGCACCGCCGAGGTCAGCAGCAGAGATTGCGGCGCGTAATGCAGGAATTTGGCCCGCGGATCGGTGTTGCTCGAGGGATATTCGTCGCCTTCGAGAACAAAAGGAGCGTCGCTGCCAAGCGCCGCATTCGAGGGCAGGTCCTTCGGCACGGCGCCAAGAAAATATCCCGGATTCTTGCCGGCATGCGCGAGCACCCAGGCAATGAGGCTTGCGCTCGTCGATTTGCCGTAGCTTCCCGCCACTACGATGCGATCGCGAGTGCGCGTGACTTCCGCCAGCACATCTGGAAAGGACAGGATCGGCTTGCCGCTCGCGAACGCGGCAGCGACTTCCGGATTGTCCTGCGTCAGTTTGGCGTGCTTGCCGATGACGATCGCGTCCGCATCCGGCGGCACATTCGCGGCCGCATGCGGCGTCGTCACGCGAATTCCCGCACGTGGCAAAATCTCGCTCGCCGGGGGATAGAAGCCCTCATCCGAGCCGGTCACCGACCAGCCCTGTTCGCGCAGAAGCAGGGCGGTGGCGGCCATGCCAATCCCGGCAATGCCGATGAAATGCGCCTTGCGCGACCCTGGTTGAGCTACAGCCACTCTCGACGCTTCCTCTCCGATGGCCGATAATGTAGAGGCACCGCCTTAACACGCGTCGAACGGACGAAAATATGATCTGGCTCGCCCGGCTTTTCTCCTGGTGGCACGGGGCCACACTGAACACGCGCTTCTACACGTGGCGCCATGGCGAGTTCGTCGGCCAGGACGAGTTCGGCAATGCCTATTACCGGACGAAGGGCGGCGCGATCGATCCCGTCCTGCATTTCGAGCGCCGCTGGGTGATCTACAACGGCATCAGCGACGGCTCGCTGACGCCGCCCGACTGGTACGGCTGGCTGCATCACACAAGCGACGTGCCGCCAACGGAGGAGCGCTACGTCAAGCACGAATGGGAGAAGCCGTACGTGCCGAACATGACCGGCACGCCGCTCGCCTATCGGCCGCCGGGCTCGACCCTCGCCGCGGCAGCGCGTCCGCCCGCGACCGGCGACTACGAGGCCTGGTCGCCGGAATAATGCGGTCCCCGTGAGCGGGCGCGATCACCATTATAAGGTCCGCACTGTGTGGACCGGCAATCGCGGCACCGGCACGTCGGGTTATCGCGCCTACGACCGCGCCCATGTGGTGAAGATCGACGGCAAGCCCGACATTCACGGCTCATCCGATGCAAATTTCCGTGGCGACGGGACCCGGCACAATCCGGAGGATATGCTCGTCGCCTCGCTCTCGACCTGCCACATGCTCTGGTATCTGCATCTTGCGGCTGAGGCCCGCCTCATCGTCACCGCGTATGAGGACGAGGCCGAGGGCCACATGCAGCTTAAGGCCGACGGCGGTGGCGCCTTCGTGCGCGCGACCTTACGCCCGCGTGTGAGAATTGCCGGCGATTTCAATGCGGAGCATGTGGCAGCCCTTCACCACGAGGCGCACGAAAAATGCTTTGTCGCGAATTCCGTCAACTTTCCCGTCGAGGTCGAGCCGGAAATCGTGCCGGCGGGATAGGGAGCCGCGGCCTTTATTCCGCCAAGTGGGCGCGCGACAAGCCGCGCAATCGCTGCTGCGCTCCCGGATTCTCTCCTGTAGATGGCTTTTCCGAAAAACTGCCTGCCCGCCGCTCTTGCCGCGCTTTTCGCGCTCGGCGCCAGCCCCGCCTTGGCCGACAGGATCAAGCACCCGACCGCGGTCTTTGCCGGGCTCGACAAGATCACCGGCCGCATCATCGCCTTCGAGGTTTCGATCGACGAGACGGTGCAGTTCGGCTCGCTGCAGATCACGCCGCGCGCCTGCTACACGCGGCCGCAAACCGAGGCACCGCTGACTGACGGTTTCGTCGAGGTCGATGAGATCGCTAGTAATAACGAGATGAAGCGCATCTTTTCCGGCTGGATGTTTGCTGCGAGCCCCGGCCTCCACGGCGTCGAGCACCCCGTCTATGACGTGTGGCTCACCGATTGTAAGGGCGGCACGGAGGTGATTCCGTCACCGCCCGACACCACGGCGGAGCTGGAACCGCCGCCCCCGAATGCCAGCGAGCTGAATAAGCCGCCTCCGCTGCCGAAACCGGGCACCGTGCCGCGCCGGCGGGCAGAGCCGACCGGGGAAGCTGCGCTGCCTGGTGCTCCAGGTGCGCAGCAATTGCCGGGCACGCCGGGTGGCCAGCCGCTTCCCCCGAACCAGCCGCCGCAGCAAGCGCGGCCTTTACCGACCGGTCCAATCGAGGTCGGTCCCCCGCCGGGTGCTCGCGGCGGCGGCTTCTTCGGATTTGGATCGTCCTCGCCGGCGCCGCAGCAATCGGCCGGCCCGGTTCCGCCCGCCGACATTCCGAACGTGCCGTCGCCGCAGCGCCGCCGGCCATCGCAGCAATTCTATCCGACGCTGCCGGACCCAGCCGGACCCCGCTGATCAGGCTTTGAGCAGCGCGAGCGCTTCGGCTCCGCTCATCGGCGCGCGAGCAAATGCAGTCGCGGCATCGCCGTCTGCGCTGACCGCATCCTCCAAGAGCGCCCTGTAGCGCATGCGCGGAACCTCGATCGCACCGAGGCTTGCGAGATGCGGCGTGACGAACTGCGTGTCGAGAAGCCGAAAACCCCCGCGGCGCAAGCGTGCGACGAGATGCACGAGCGCGACCTTCGAGGCATCGCGGCTCGTGTGAAACATGCTCTCGCCAAAGAACGCCGCCCCGAGGCTCACGCCATACAGCCCGCCGACGATTTTACCGGCGGCCCACGTTTCCACGGTGTGTACATTGCCGCGCTCGAACAGCGCTTTGTACAGGCGCCGAATGGGCCGGTTGATCCAGGTCTGACCGCGTTCCGGCACAGGCGTCGCACAGCCCTCGATCACCGCATCGAAGTCATTGTCGATGCGCACCTCATAGCGGTCGCTGCGTACCGTCTTCGCAAGGCTCTTCGAGACGATCAGTCCATCGAGCGGGAAAATGCCGCGCGCTTCCGGGTCGACCCAGAAGAGATGATCCTGCTCGGCGGTCTCCGCCATCGGAAAGAGCCCGATCGAATAGGCCTGCAGGACCAGATCGGGCGTGATTTCCGGCGGTTTTGTCGCGCGGGACATCGGAGAAGTTTCCGCCCCGCGCGCATGACGTCAAGCCGACATCGTCCGTTTCTTGAGGAGCCCTCAGGCCGCCTTGTCGGCCTTCGGATTGGCGCCGGCCTCGGCGAGCTGCGTCAAAAGCTGATCGGTTTTCTTTTCTTCCGCCAGCGTCTGGTCGAGCAGGCGCGCGGCGTCGCGCAAACCGAGCTGCTGCGCCCAGGTGCGCAACGTGCCATAGCGCGAGATTTCGTAATGCTCGACCGCCTGTCCGGCGGCAATCAGGCCGGCATCGAGAGCATCGCTGTCCTCGAAATCCTCCATGATTTCCTGGCCTTCCTCGATAATACCCTTGATCGCATCGCAGGTTTTCCCGGACGCTTTCTTGCCAAGGATTTGAAAGATCTGTTCGAGCCGCTCGACATGGCCAGCCGTCTCGTCACGGTGTTTTAGGAAGGCTTCTTTGAGTTGCTTCGAGTCTGCGGCCTTTGCCATCTTCGGCAGCGCGCGCAGGATGGCTTTCTCGGCGTAATAGACGTCCTTCAGGGTCGTCAGAAACAGATCGTTCAGTGTTTTCTCGGTCATGGGGGTAGCTCCGCATTTCTACGCCTTGGCAACAAAGGCGCCCGGCTGAGGTTCCCGTGACCGGTACCCCACGAAGGACTGCGGGCCGGCTGTCCTCAGGCAGCGCTCTCCGCACTAGCTTCCGCCAAAAATTTTTCCAGCCAGTGGATGTCGTAAAGCCCGTTCTGAATGTCGGGATTGCGCACGAGGCGGCGGAACAGCGGTAGCGTCGTGTCAATCCCGTCGACGACGAACTCGTCGAGCGCGCGACGCAGCCGCATCAGCGCTTCCGTGCGCGTGCGGCCGTGCACGATCAGCTTGCCGACGAGCGAGTCGTAATTCGGCGGAATGGAATAGCCCTGATAGACCGCCGAATCGACGCGCACGCCGACGCCGCCCGGCGGGTGAAAATAGGCGACCCGTCCAGGCGAAGGGCGGAAGGTCTCGGGATTCTCGGCGTTGACGCGGCATTCGATCGAATGACCCCAGAAACTTACCTCATTCTGCGTGACCGAGAGCGGCGCGCCGGCGGCGATCCTGATCTGCTCGTTGACGAGATCCATTCCGGTGATCATCTCGGTGACGGGATGTTCGACCTGAATGCGTGTATTCATCTCGATGAAATAAAACGCGCCATCCTCGTACAGAAACTCGATCGTGCCTGCGCCCGTGTAATGCAGTTCGCGCATCGCTTGCGCACAGACCGCGCCAATGCGTGCACGCTCCTCCGGGTTGAGAGCGGGCGAGGGGCCTTCCTCCCAGACCTTTTGATGCCGGCGCTGCAGCGAGCAATCGCGTTCCCCGAGATGGACGGCGTTGCCCTGGCCATCACCGAGAATCTGAATTTCGATGTGCCGCGGCGTCTCCAAATATTTTTCGAGATAGACCGCGCCGTCATCGAACGCGGCTTTGGCTTCGCTTCGCGCGGTGTGAAGTGCGTTGAGGAGATCGGCCTCGCTACGTGCGACTTTCATGCCGCGGCCGCCGCCGCCGGCCGAAGCTTTGACGAGGACGGGATAGCCGATCGCCGCGGCTATGCGCAGCCCGTCTTCGTTGTCGTTGATCGCTCCTTCCGAGCCCGGCACGCAGGGTATGCCGAGGCGCTTTGCCGTGCGCTTCGCCTCGATCTTGTCGCCCATCAGCCTGATATGCTCGGGCTTCGGGCCGATGAAGGTGATCTGATGTTCGCCAAGAATCTCCGCGAAACGCGCGTTCTCGGAGAGGAAGCCATAACCAGGGTGCAGCGCATCGGCGCCGGTGATCTCACAAGCCGACAACAGCGCCGGTATGTTGAGATAGGAATCGCGCGCCGGCGGCGGGCCAATGCAGACGGATTCGTCGGCTAATTTAACGTGCATCGCCTCGGCATCGGCCGTCGAATGCACCGCGACGGTGGCGATGCCGAGCTCCTTCGCCGCCCGCAGGATGCGAAGCGCGATCTCGCCACGATTGGCGATGAGGAGCTTATCGAACATCTACTCGATGATCAGAAGCGGTTCGCCGTATTCGACGGGCTGCCCGTCCTCGACGAGAATCTGGGTCACTGTTCCGGCGCGCGGCGCAACGATCTCGTTGAACGTCTTCATTGCTTCGATCAGCAGGATCTTTTCTCCAGCTTTGACGACACTGCCGACGGCAACGAACGGGTCTGCCTCGGGACTCGGCCGCGTATAGGCCGTGCCGACCATCGGCGACTTCACCGCGCCCGGATGATCGGCGCTCTGCTGCGCCGGGTCGGCGGCTTGCGCTGGCGAGAGCACGACCGGAGTCGGGGAGGGCGCGACCTGCACCGAGACCGGCGACGGCGCGGCGGCCGGCGCGTTCGTCGCGCGCGCGACCCGAATCCGCAGATCGCCCTTTTCGACTTCGATCTCGGTGACGTCAGCTTCGGAGAGGAGCTGGGCGATCTCGCGCACCAGAGCCGTGTCAATCACGCCGCCATTGCCGGCACGCTTCTTGGATTTCGGAGATTCCACCGAATTGTCATTCGTCATGGCAGGAATCTACCGGTTGCCGGTTCGGACGAAGGGAAGAGCGCCTCGAACGCGAGCTCATAGGAGCGCAGGCCGAAGCCGAGGATCACGCCGCGCGCGACCGCCGAAATCGCCGAGCGGTGACGAAAGTGTTCGCGCGCGTGAACGTTGGAGATGTGCACTTCGACGA
>Ga0164305_10000589_pt1 | contig 13846 bp, 13 predicted proteins | sample Whisoiple_237_MG_FD_110215 | JGI IMG/M metagenome (GOLD analysis project Ga0164305, IMG submission 110215) | Soil microbial communities amended with pyrogenic organic matter from upstate New York, USA - Whitman soil sample_237_MG | ecosystem: Environmental > Terrestrial > Soil > Agricultural...
CGACGTTATCGTGCCGTCCAAGCGGAGCTTTATTACGCTGCCATTCTCGACTGTTTTGGTTATTCTGAGCATCTGTGCCTCGTTTGTCCTCGCTAGATGCGTAAAGCAGCGGTTGTGCCATACCGTTAAGTGGTTGTATTGACGCTATTTATTGTCCAGAGGGAGAATTCGCTTCGGTATTTCGTCGCGAAATATCGCGATGCTTGCGAAATACCGCAAAACGGAATAATTCTGATCGCGGGCCTTTCAGCGATCCGATTGGCCAGCCGGAAAGGTCGTCAGCTCTCAGGCAATTGAAAGTCTTGGAGACTTCGTCGGAACATGATCTCACGGTGCTTTCGCTTGCCGCGGAAATCTCGGGATGTTCGCTCGCCCTGCTAAGCTTCGTTGATGAGGAAGGGGAGCGGTTCAAATCCAAAATTGGTTTTGAGGTCAGCGAACTCTCTCTCGATCATTCATTTTGCGTTCACGTTGTTTCGGGCGGCGCGCCATTGATCGTTCCCGATACGGTTGCGGATCAGCGGTTTTGCAAAAATCCACTGGTTTTAAATCCACCAGCTATTCGCTTCTATGCCGGTTTTCCTATTACTTCAGACGGGCATGCCGTCGGTGCCTTAGCGGTTTGTGATTGCCAACCGCGTCAGCTTTCAGCCCAGCAGATAAGCCAGATAGCGGTCTTGAGCAGGTCGATTTCAGACCGCCTGGAGTTGCGCCGGACGGAACACTTGCTCGCTACGGCCATTGCGACCAATCGCGAGCAGAAAGAAAGGCTATGCGAGAATCAGGAAGTCGAAACCAGACTGATCGAGTGGAGTCCGGACTGTATCGCGGTTCTCGATCTCGATGGCCGACTCATCACGATGAATCTGGGAGGCATGCAAGCGTTGGAGATTTGCGACACCAAGGAATTAAACAGTTCTTCCTGGATCGATTTTTGGGCTGAGAAAGATGTCCCGTTGGCGGTCGAGGCCATCGAATCGGCACGGCGGGGAGGCGTGGGACGGTTCACTGGATTTCGCGCCACTCAGTCCGGTATTCCCAAATGGTGGGATGTGATGCTCAGCCCGATCCGAGACCCGAGTGGAAGTCCGACGCAACTAGTGGCGGTCATGCGCGATATCACCGAACGTCGCCGCGCCGTGCAGATGTTGCGGGTGGTTTCGGAAGGCACGGCAGCTGTCACGGGCGGGGATTTTTTCCGCTCGTTGGTGCAGCACCTGGCGGGCGCGCTACAAGCGCGTTACTCATTCGTGGCGGAATGCACCGATTCGACAAAAACCAAAGTGCAGACTTTGGCGTACTGGCAAGGTGGTGACTTCGGCGCAGATGTTACTTTTTTACTCAGGGGCACGCCTTGCGAGAAAGTGATTGGAGGCGAGGTTTGCTGCTACCCGGAGCGCTTACAATCTCTTTTTCCCGAAGAGGCTGCTCTGGTTCGCCTGAACGCGCAAAGCTATCTTGGCGTCCCCATCCATGCAGCTTCGGGCGATATCCTTGGACATTTGGTCGTGCTCGATGACAAGCCGATGGGGGATATGGAATACGCCGTGCCGATCCTGCGTATCTTTGCCGCTCGCGCCGGCTCGGAATTGGAACGCAGTCGCACCGAGGCTTCGCTGAAAAATAGTGAAGCGCGCAGGCGCATGTTGTTGGAAATCAACAACGCCATCGTGAGCAAACTTAGCCGTGATGAACTCTGGAGTGCGATTGCCGAGGCGATGAGCCGGGTAGTGGCATTCGACCGCATAGCGCTCGCTTTGTACGATCGACAGGAAAATTGCCTCCGTATCGTCAATTATGCCGGACCGTATCTGCGCGATGATTACACGCCGCTTGGCCGACGCCTTAAGCTTGACGACAGCCCCGCCGGCCGTGCTTTTGTGACGCGTAACCCGGTCCTACGGCGTGATCTCGAGGTGGAACGCTTGACCGGTTCCGAGGAACGGGCTTACGGCCATGGCTTTCGCTCGATCTGTTCTTTGCCACTGGTCGTGCGCGGCTTGAGCATCGGCGCGATTACTCTGGGCAGTCTGAATCGGTCGCAGTATTCCGAAAGCGACGCCGATTTTCTGATGGAAGTTGCCAACCAGATCGCGATCGCAGTGGACAATTTGAGAGCGCACGAAGAAACCGAGGCGCTGAAGGCACGCTTCGAAGCCGAGGCGGTTTATCTTCAGGAAGAGATCAAGACCGAGCACAACTTCGAAGAAATTATCGGGCAGAGCAGGGCGATCCGCGCGCTCTTAAAAAAGCTCGAGCAAGTGGCGCCCACTGACGCGACGGTTTTGATCCACGGCGAAACCGGCACCGGCAAAGAGCTGCTGGCGCGGGCGGTGCACGATCGCAGCCGGCGCAAAACGCGGCCGGTGGTCAAGGTGAATTGCGGATCGATTCCGTCGGGTCTGGTGGAAAGTGAGTTATTCGGGCACGAGCGCGGCGCTTTCACCGGAGCGACACAACAACGCATAGGGCGATTCGAACTGGCACACGGTGGAACCATTTTTCTCGATGAGGTCACCGAGTTGCCGCTCGATACCCAGGTAAAGCTGCTGCGTATTCTTCAAGAAGGCGAGTTCGAACGGGTGGGGAGCAGCCGGACCATGAAGGTTGACGTGCGCGTGATCGCCGCAACCAACCGCAATTTACAGGAAGTCGTGCGGAGCGGGGCTTTTCGCTCGGATCTGTTCTATCGGCTAAACGTATTTCCGCTCGAAGTGCCGGCGCTGCGCGAGCGTCGGGAGGATATTCCGCTTTTGGTAAATTTTTTCCTCGGAAAATTTAGCAAAAGCGTGGGCAAAGAAATTCGAGGGCTGTCACAAAAGTCGATGGAACGTCTAGTCCAATACGGTTGGCCGGGAAATATCCGTGAGCTGCAAAATGTCATCGAAAGAGCGGTTGTGCTGGCGAAAGGCGCGATCGTGCAAATCGATGATTCGATGTTGGGCGCTGAAGCGAGCGCAGAAGAATCAACAATCGAGACGCTGGAAAACATGGAACGGAATCACATTATCAGGGCGCTGCAAGAAACCCAGTGGGTCATTCATGGTAAAAAAGGCGCCGCCGAGCTTCTGGGCATCAACCCGAGCACGCTCCGCTCGCGGATGGAAAAGCTGGCGATCAAGAAAGGCGCTGTGGCAACGTAACGCGAAGGCTTACAAGCAATTAATCCTCGCCCGGCCGGGGGGGAGGAAACAGGTGGGGCGCGTTCTTCGCTACGACTCTTTCGGGCGGGCGCACCGCGCGCTTTGAAGACGACTTGGCAATATCCGATCGCCAAGTCACCAAAATTCGATAGATCAATAAAAGGGCCAACACGAAACCGTATTGCGCGGGCCTTCGAATATCGGCTTTCACCAGCCAATAGAAATGAATCACACCGGCCGCGGCGGCAACGTAGATCAAACGGTGTAGCTTTTGCCAGCGTTTGCCCAATCTTCGGATCATGCCTGCCGTCGACGTCAGCGCCAGCGGCAACATGATGACGAAAGCGGTGAATCCGGCCGTCACATACGGCCGCTTGACAATGTCTTTGCCGATCGCCCGCCAGTCAAAAAAATGATCGAGCACAAGAAAAGTGGCGAAGTGCGCGGACGCGTAAGCGAAGGCGAAGAGACCGAGCATGCGCCGAAGCTTGATCAGATCGTTCCAGCCGGTGAGTCGTCGCGCCGGTGTGACGGCCAGAGTTCCGATCAGAAAAATCAACGCCCACGAGCCGGTGAAGCGCGTAATGAAATCGATCGGATTGACGCCGAGATCACCGATATAGGCGTCGTATGCGAGCTGCGCAAATGGAACGAGGCAGAGAAGAAAAATAAACGGTTTTAAGCGGGAAACCATTGGCAGAGGGTAAAGAAAAGGGTAAAAGTCTGAAAGTGAAATTATATCTTCTCAGGCTGCGCGATCGGATTTGTTTATTTTACTTTTCCCCTGAATTCAGTAGTATTTCTTCAGGTCCATTCCCTTGTACAGGCTCGCGACCTGCTCGCCGTAGCCGTTAAACATCAAAGTTTTTCGGCGTAAAAACTCGCCGATGCGGCGTTCCGTCGCCTGACTCCAGCGCGGGTGATCGACCTCGGGATTGACGTTGGAGTAAAAGCCATACTCTTGCGGCTGCATGGTGTTCCACGCGGTTTTCGGCTGCGATTCAACGAAGCGCACTTTGACGATGGATTTGATGCCCTTGAAGCCGTATTTCCACGGCACCACCACACGGATCGGCGCGCCGTTTTGCGCGGGCAAAATTTCTCCGTAGAGTCCAACCGAAAGCATGGTTAACGGATGCATGGCTTCGTCCATGCGCAAACCTTCAGTGTAAGGCCAGTCGAGCACATTACCGAAAATACCGGGCTTCTGGCCGGGCATCCGCTTCGGGTCCAATAAGGTGACGAACTGAATGAATTTCGCGTTGCCGGTGGGTTCGGCTTGCTTGATCAAAGCGCTCAGCGGGAAACCGACCCAGGGAATGACCATCGACCATGCTTCGACGCAGCGAAGGCGATAAACCCGCTCTTCGAGTGGGCTCAGCTTCACCAGCGCATCGATATCTAAGGTTTTAGGCTTCTTGACCTCTCCTTCGATACTCACCGTCCAGGGCCGTGTGGTCAAATACTTCGCGTTCTCGGCGGGATCGCCTTTGTCGACGCCAAGCTCGTAAAAATTATTGTACGTCGTAATGTCCTTGAACGAATTTTGCTTTTCATCCGTGCTGTAGGAACTTTTCTTGACGTTGGGCAGTTTCTCGCCCGCGTATGCGCGCGCAGCGGGTCGCATCGTATCGAGTCCCCAAATTGCCGCGCCCGCGGTTACTGCGGCGGTCGAGACAATAAACTCGCGGCGGCTCAAATAGAGCTCCTTCGGAGTTATTTCCGATGACTTAATATCCGCTGGTTTTTTGATGAGCATATTGAATACCCTTTCAACAGCTGCCGATCCGGACTGCGAAACTCGTCTTCAATTTTCCTCAACGAGCAGCTGGCGAATGACAGATTCCGTTCTTTGATATGCGCCTTCCCCTATGTAACTGTAGCGGATTATGCCGCTTTTATCGATGAGCACAATGGTCGGCCATGCCCGCACGCCGTAGCGGTTCCAAATCTCGAAACCGTTGTCTTGAACCACGCTATATTTGATGCCGAGCTTTGCCGTGGCTTCCTTGACGCGCGCGAAAGATCGTTCCCAGAAAAATTCGGGCGAATGAACGCCTATGATCGTTAGACCCGCCCGCTCGTATTTTTCGTGCCAGTCCCGCAACTGCGGGATCGTATTTCGACAATTGATTCAGCCATAAGTCCAGAATTCAACCAGTACGACGCGGTCCTTCAACGCGATGAGACTAAGCGGTTTGCTATTAAGCCAAGTTTCCCCGGCGAGTTCGGGTGCGCGCTTGCCCAGTGAAATAGCGTCGCCGAGCCCCGGCCAGAAAATCACCGCAGCAACGAACAAAGTGATCGAGATCGCGCCGATTGTTCGCCGAGAGGTCCGGTTTGCCATTATTGCGAGTTGCGCGGAGATCTGCGTGGCGCGGTTCACAATGTATTAGATGGCGCAGCGGCCGCTTTGGTTGCGCTTGACGAACTTACGCCACGCACTGGGCCAAAGCCATGGCCATTGCCGGGAATTCGAGCAGGACGATTAATGAAGCCGGTCGGAAGGCGACGGGGGACTTGCAAAGTCGCTGTCTGAATCGACCGGATGCGCGGATTTCTTGATAAACTCAACGAGTGCGACGCGGGCCAGATGATAGGCTTCCTGGCCGTTTTCGGAATATTCGAACGCTAGCTTGCCTGCCGCCGCTACAAGTTCACTCAGGCTGGTTTCGAGTTTAGGGATCTTGTTATTTTCCATCTCTTTACTGGCCCTTCGGCGGCCACCGCCTCCGGGTCCTCCTAAGCCATTAGACGTTTCTAGAGGAGAAATGTTTTATCTCTATCTCGGAGATTCTGGAAATCCTCAGCGTTAAGACGAAAAAAGGCAGTCATGCCGGCACTTCGATGTTGCTCATGATACACTCCAGCCGGTGTGCCGGAATGGCGAAAAACCAAGAAAGTCGATCAACTCCAACAAAATGGGTCGGCTTCGAACCGGGTAGATCAATGAAAGTCGATCGATTCGGCTTAATCATCCCGGGGCAACTCGGGAACTCTTTCTTCGACTTTCTGGAAAAGGGGGATTGTTTTGGCACGCTGATATTCTTCGTTGCTGATGTAGCCGACGCTTACCAGTCGGCCGAGAATCAGGTTTCTCCGAGCTAATACGTTGCGTTCTTTCGAGACGCGCGGACTTGGCAGCAATGCGGCCAAGGTGGCAGCTCAAGCGGATCGAGGGCAGCCGCGGATTTTCCGAAATAGAACCGCGCTGCAGCTTCGGCGCCGTAGACATTTCGCCCCCACTCAACAATGTTCAGATAAATTTCAAAGATTCGGCGTTTGGACAATGTCTGCTCGAGCTGCCACGCAATGACAATCTCCTTAATTTTACGCCCAGGATTTTTGGACGGATTCAAGTAGAGGTTTTTTGCAAGTTGCATCGTGATGGTGCTGCCGCCGCGATTGAAGCTCATGGTTTCCCAGTCCTTTTTTAAGGCGGCCTTGAGCTCTTCCAGATCGACACCCTTGTGGCTGAAGAACGCGGCATCCTCGTTCACCAAAATCGCTTTTTTCAAATCTTCCGAGATGGCATCGTAGGCGACCCAGACTTGCCGGCGCGGCGCGCGGATATTCTTTTGTCGATATTCCTCGGCGCGCAACTCCATCAAGGCGGAAGTTCTGGGGTTTTGCTGCTTCAGCAACGACACATTCGGCAAGCTATAATAGAAATAAAAACAGAGCCCGACGAAGAGAGTGACGAAAAGGCTTTTAAGCAGAACGCGTTTCATGAACCGCCAACACCGCGAGAGCTTTTTTGCTCAGCGCGGAAATCGGATAGCGCTCGGAATCTGCTAATGACACCCAGCGCCACTGGCTTTGCGCCGGGATACTATCACTTGCACATTCGAATAAATAAATCGGCGCCCGGATGCGCCGATAGGTGATGCTATGGCGAATCTCAGCGATCGAGCGCCGGTTACGCAATTTGATCGCAAAATCACGCAGCTCTCGGCGCAGGGCACGCACGTCATCGCCTCGGTCTGGGGTCTCCTGGCCTGGTAGCTCCCATAAGCGGCCCAGCAATTTACCGGCGCTGCGGCGGCGTAGGAGAATTTTGCCGCGAGAGCGGACGATGCCCACCGGCCAGACGACGTCAGTGAAGCTGATTCGCTTTGGACGGGGAGCGGAAATCCTCGGATGACGGGAGCGTGACCGACACTCGCGTCCGAGCGGGCATGCGCCGCAGTCGGGTGTTTTGGGCAGACACAGCGTCGCCCCTAACTCCATCAGAGCTTGATTCACATCACCAGGCCGCTTCCCGCTCACCAGTCTCTCTGCCAGAACGCGAATTTTCGTTTCGCTGTGTGTCGAATCGAGACGTCCCAATACACGTGTGATGTTGCCGTCGATGGCCGGATAATTTTTGCCGAAGGCGATGCTCAAGAGCGCGCCGGCAGTGTAATCCCCGATCCCCGACAAGGCGCGCAGTTGATCATAGTCTTCGGGAAGCTTACCCCCATAGTCCCGCATCATCTGGCGCGCGGCGGCTTTCAGATTTTCGGCGCGCCGGTAGTAGCCTAGTCCAGCCCAAGCCTGTAAGACGCGCTCGAGCGGCGCTCGCGCCAAGGCTTCGACAGTGGGAAAACGGCTCAAGAAACGTTCGTAATACGGGATTACCGTCTTCACTTGGGTCTGCTGCAGCATTGTCTCCGAAATCCAGATCGCGTAAGGATCAGTGGTTTTTCGCCAGGGCAGAATACGCTGATGGTATTTGTACCAGGTAAGAAGTCGTCGGCGCACCGTGGAAAAGTTTTTTGCCGGCATCAATGCGGTTGAGCGCGGTATCGATTACGGGCACTGTAGTCGAAAATTCGCTTGAAGGGAAACAACTCGCTCGATGCTGCCGATCTTTTTTGGCATTTTAACTTCACTCTGTTTCGCCATCGCGAGTCTGCTGGCGCAGCGCGGTTATCATACCGGGCAGGCGCCGTGGGGCGCCTGGATCACCATCGCTGCCAATTGCGTGTTCTTGCTGGCAGCGCATTTTTTTCTGAACTCCGATACTCAATGGTTGGCGCCCGATAATCTGATCTTCGTTGCCGTTGGTCTATTCGTGCCGGGAGTAACGCGGGTATTGAGCTTTCGCGGTATCCGGACCTTGGGAAGCTCGATTACTTCGACTATCGTGAACACCACGCCGATGTTTTCAACGATTCTGGCGATCCTGATTCTCGGCGAGCGCCCGCCGCCGATGGTTCTACTCGGCGTATTTCTGACCGTCGCCGGGCTGGCGGCAGTTTCCTGGAGCCGGGTTCAGAGTTCCTACAGAAAGACGGAATTGATCTATCCTTTTCTTTGCGCGCTATTGTTCTCGATGAAGGATATTGCCGTGCGCTGGGGATTAGCGGGCGGCGGAGGACAACCCATTCTCGCAGCCGGTATTGCCGCTCTGACTTCAACCATGGAGATATTTCTCATTACCCGCTATGTGCAGAGAGAAAAATTTCAATCGCCTCCGGCCGCGATTACCCGCTGGTTCGTAGCCTCGGGCATTTTTACCGGCGGGTCTTTTTTATTCATGTATCTCGCCTACAGCATGGAGCGAGTATCGATCGTGGCGCCGCTCATCAATAGCTACACGGTATTTGTTTCGCTGCTGACGCCAGTGATGGCGCGCGATATCGAAACCGTTACTGGACGCAAACTCGCCGGCGCCGCACTGGTGGTGGCAGGTATTTTCGCGGTGTCATTAGGCAAGGACTAAGGTTTTGTTGACGTTTCACGATCGAGGATTAAAGAACTGAATTAAGAGTTGACGACCAGGAAAGATTCGTCCCTACGGTCGAAATGACATTAGCGTGTCATCTCGAAGCCTTCTTGGTCGGCTTGTAGGCGACCATGGTGCTACGAGCTTTAGCCCTCGATCTGCTGCGCCAAATAATTCTGATAGCCGACTTCCTCGATCTGGTGCAGCTGGGTCTCGATCCAATCCACATGCTTTTCTTCGTCCACAAGAATGTGCTCGAGCAGCTCGCGCGACGCGTCATCGGACGCTTCCAGGCAGGTCTTGATGCCCGGACGGAGAACAGCGAGCGCCGCGATTTCCAGACCGAGATCATTTTCCAGCTGCTGCTTTATGCCGCTGCCTACCATGATCTTGTCGTACGTGGACATATTCGGCGTGGCTTCAAGGAACAAAAGTCGCTCGATGATTCTATCGGCATGCTTCATTTCGCCGATGGATTCGTCCCACAAAACTTTCTTGAGCTTGCCGTAACCCCAGTTCTCGCACATTTTGGCGTGAACGAAGTATTGGTTAATGCCGGTCAGCTCTTTGCGCAAAACTTGATTGAGAACGGCGATAACTTGTTCATTTCCCTTCATGACGTCCCCCTTTGAATCAGCACTCTGATAGGCTCGAGATCAGGCGCGGCATTTAACGACCCGTTCCGCCGACGGTCAGGGTTAAGCTGGTCTCATTGTTTTGTTTGCCGATCGCGACCATCAAGGTTTTTGTTTCTTTGCTAAACGCCAACATGGCGCCACCGCTACGCATGCTCGCGCTGGGCTGCCAGCCGCGCGTCGGCAGCTCTTTGTTGTAGAACTCGACAATTTTGTCGCTCTCCATGTTTCCATGGTACGAAGCCTGGCCGGCGCCGAATCCGAAAAATTTCATCTCCACTGGCGCCTCTGAGCTCCTGGTCATCGACTTCGGCACAGGCACCGCGACGCCGGCGATGGTATCTTCGTAAGACCCGCCGCAACCTGACAGGCCGAATACGCAGAATACAGCGATGGCAATGACGCGGAGATTCAAATTATCTATTTGCCTGAGCATAAGACCCCTCGCCGTTCTGAGTACACCAAGGCTGCGCGGGGATCAACGGAAAACAGCTTGATTTTATGAGCCGGGTTCCGGTGGGATCGGCAGACCAAGAAAATACCAGACAATCAGCAGGGTGACGCCGACGAACTCCGGTAACGCCGGCGAGACGTGAATCAGCGCGCCTCCGAGCATCCCGCCGAGTGACGAGCCAATAAAGCCGAAAAAATTATAAATTCCGCTGGCGGTGCCGCGGCCAGCCGTGGGTATCCTCTGGCTCAAAAACGCGGGGAGTATCGGTTGGTACAAGCTATAACCGAAGAAGAATGCGCCGCCGCTGACGTAAAGAAATAGATCGTAATGGGCGCCAAAGAGATAGACCGCATAACCTATAGTGACGGTCAACCAGCCAATCAGAATGGGCACACGAAACCGTCCTAACTTTTCCGCGCGGCGCATGTAAGGGAAGACCAAGAATACACTGGGCAAGAATATAACCATGTAGACTTTCCACAGATCCGCGCGGTCAACACCGATGGCAGTCCAGCTCAACGGATAGGTGAAGAAGAATAGATTAAGCGCGAACGAAAGCACAAAGGCCGCAATGTAAATCGGCCGCAAGTCGTTGTGCGTGAGAATCGGCTTGAACGGCATCGGCGGTTCCGATTCGCGGTCCAAGCGCTCGGCCGGAAACCAGGTCGCCGCAAGAATCATCGAGAGAAAAGCGAGGAATGCCAGCACATAAAATAGGCCGTTGAGACCGATGCGCGAAGCGAGAAAAGGACCGGCGAGTAAGCCGATCATGAACGACGCGCCAATGGCGATTCCCGTGATTGTGTATGCCTGAGTGCGAACGCTCGGCCGAGTCAAATCGGCTAGGGCGGCGAAGGCGACGGAGCCCACGGCGCCCGTTCCCTGCAGCGCGCGCGCAACGATCAGGTTATGGATGTCGGTCGCGTGCGCGCAAGCGATACTACCCAATGTGAAAAGCGCGAGCCCCGCAACCAGTATCGGTTTTCGGCCCCAGCGATCGCTGGCCCAGCCCAAAGGAATTTGAAATATGCACTGGGTAAGCGCGTAAATCCCGAATGCAATGCCGGCGAGCGCCACAGACGCGCCGGGATAGCGCACTGCGTAGGCGCTGAAAATCGGTAGCATGAGGAAAATGCCGAGAAGCCGCAAGGCGGAGATCAAGCTGACGACAATAACCGGCGCGATTTCCTCGCGGTTAAAAGAGTAGGAGCGATCCATCGAGATGTCGCGCAGTCTCCGCCGTCATTGGAATGGAACGGTTCAATTTACACGGTTTCAAAGAAATAAAAAGGGCTAAATTCACGGCTTCGGCGATTCGGTCGATTTGGCTAATGCGGGCGGGACGGTGCCGTCGACCTCAGCCGCCTGCAGCGCGTATTTCAGGCGGCGGCGAAATTCCCGGCCGATTCGGTGCTGCATCGAGGGCTGGGTTTTCAAGCGGGCTCTGATCGTCACCGTCGTGTCGGTAAAGTTTTCCACGCCGAAGATCTCGACCGGCTCCAACATCACGGGTGCATATTCCGCATCTTGTGCCATGGCCTCGCCGACTTGTCGCATAAGTCCCATCACGCGATCGGTATCGACGCGGTACGGCAATGTCACATCGACCACCGAGGCCGACCAGTCTTTGGTGGCGTTGGCCAGAGTATTGATGGAGCCGTTGGGAAAAACGTGCACGAGACCGGCTTGATCGCGCAGCACCACCGTACGAAAGGTGATCGCCTCCACCAGGCCACCGGTGCCGTTGACGATGGCGGTATCGCCGATCCGGATTTGGTTTTCCAGCAGCAGAAAAAAGCCGCTCACCAAATCGCGCACCAGATGCTGGGCGCCAAAACCGACCGCCAGCCCCGCCACACCTGCGCCGGCAAGAATGGGGCCGATATTGAAGCCGACTTGGCTGAACGCCACCAGTACAACGACAAACCACAACAGACCGCAGCCGATGGTCCAGAGCACTCCGGTGAGCGTCTTGATGCGTTTGCTCGCTGCGCCGGGTATGGTTTCGGTTTTTTCTGTCGCACGGATCAAAAGAATTTCCAGGCGGTTCAGACCCGCGCGCAATAGCCTCGTGAGCGCATAGGCGAGCACAATCAGCAGCGCGATCCGGATGAGTCCTGCCGCGGCGTTGACGCCGACGTTCAAAAGCCTCGTGATGAATGACTCCCAAGCATAGCCGGTCATGTGAATGTCTCCTTCCCTTTGTGTTTGAATCGCAAAAAAACCCCAAAGATGCCAGCGCAGAAAAGAACGAATCGCTCGGAGTCAGGCGAAATTTATATTGACATGGACCGGTCCTGGGATAGATTCCCGCCATCGACAGATGCGGGAGGAAAGCATGCGTCAAACTGTTTCATGGATTTGCCTGACTCTTTTATCGATGCTGTGCGGAATTGAATCGGTGCGAGCGGGAGCGGCGCCGGACAAGATCAAATTTCCGTATTCGCCTATTTCCTGGAATAGCCTTCCGTGGTGGATGGCCAAGGACGCCGGTCATTTCGAGAAAAACGGCCTCGATGTCGAGTTGTTCTATGAAGGGGCGTCGTCGGCGATCGTGCAAGCGATGCTCGCTGGTGAGGCGAACTTCGCCGGCCTCGCCGGTCCTTCGATCGTGAGCAATGTCGTCGGAGGCGGGGATGTGATTCAAATCGCGGCGGTGGTGAAGACGTTCACTGTTCCCATGTACGCTCAAGCCAATATCAAAGAGGTGTCACAGCTGAAGGGACAGAAGGTGGCGGTCAGCCGATTCGGATCGATCTCCCATATCGCGGCTCTGAATATCTTTCAAAAGGCCGGCGTGACCGGCGCGACATTGGTGCAATCGGGCGGTACGCCGGAATCCGCCGCTGCGCTCATGTCCGGCGCGGTGGCCGCGGCAATGGTGCCGCCGCCGCAGAGCTTGATGCTGCGGGAAAAAGGGTTTCGCGAGCTCGTCGGGGTCAAGCAATTTCGCGAGTGGAATATTCCGGTGGTGGAAAACGGCGTCGCCGCACGGCGTTCTTTCATCGACAAGAATCCCAATGTGGCCAAGCGATTCATTCGCGCCGCATTCGAAGGCATTCGCACTATCTATCAGAATAAGGAGCTGACGCTGAGAGTCTTGGCCAAATATACAAAAACAAACGACGAGAAAATTCTGGACGAAAGTTACCGTTTCTCGGTGGATGCCTTGAGTAAAGAAGGATTTATGCAGCCGGAAGCCTTCACAGCGCTGGTCGAACAAATGATCAGCCAAAAATCCGTCGACGAAGTCGCGGCCAAGAAATTGCCGATTACCGCCTATTTCGACAATCGCTTCGTCAACGAGTTAGAGAAGGAGGGCTTTTTCAAAAAGCTCTGGCAGTGATCTGCAATCCAAGATTTGAAATTTGCCAAGGCACAGCCCCAAGCTTGGCAACTATCCTCCCGATCGCCTAGAATCTGCGGACAACAATGAATCGGGATAAGTCTTCTTCGTGATCAACGAAGCCGATACCTGCAGAAAATACGTCCTGCCGAAACTCTACGCCGCCGGCTGGAACGACGATCAGATCAGCGAGCAAAAGAGTTTCACTGACGGACGTATTGTTCCTGTCGGTCCGAGGGGACGACGCAAGCCTTGCAAGCGGGCCGACTATCTTTTGCGCTACGCCAGGGACTTCATGCTCGCAGTCGTGGAAGCGAAAGCGGCCTACAGACTCCCGGGCGATGGTCTACAGCAAGCCAAGGACTATGCGGCCACTCTCGGCCTTAAATTCGCGTATTCGACGAACGGTCACGGGATTATCGAATTCGACTTCACGACTGGCAAAGAGCGCGAACTCGATACATTTCCAAACCCCGCCGAGCTATGGAAGCGATTTCGCGCCAGCGAGAAAATCCAAGATGAGCAAACCGCAAACCGGCTTTTGGCTCCAGCCAACGC
>Ga0164305_10000590_pt1 | contig 13839 bp, 11 predicted proteins | sample Whisoiple_237_MG_FD_110215 | JGI IMG/M metagenome (GOLD analysis project Ga0164305, IMG submission 110215) | Soil microbial communities amended with pyrogenic organic matter from upstate New York, USA - Whitman soil sample_237_MG | ecosystem: Environmental > Terrestrial > Soil > Agricultural...
AGCTGGCAGGAATCGAGGAAGCCGCCGAGGGCGTCGGCCATTTCCAGCGCGCGCAGCGGCGACAGGCCGGGCCGGAAGTCCTCGACGATCATCCGCGCCATCTCGAAGCGGCGCGTCAGGGGGGCGATGGCGGGCGGCAGGTCCAGACCCAGCTCGCCGGGCGCGAAGGGCGGCTCGTCCTCTTCCAGATCGCCGAGCGGACGGACCTGAGGCAGCAGCAGGGGACGACCGCCGGCCTGTTTCGACAGGGCGGCGGTGAAGGCGCGGGCGGCGCGGCGGTTGGGCAGCAGGATGACGGCGTCGGACAGGGCCTCGGGCGGATGATCGCCCAGCCAGTCCAGCACCCCGGCGGCCAGATCCTCGAGAAAGGGCCGGCGCGCCTCGATGGCGTACCAGCGCGGGCCGGCCGGTTCGAAGGGATCGAAGCGGCTGCTCATTCCCCCGCCAATTTGGTCTCGGCCTCGTCGCGCGCCTGAGGGTCGCCGACGTGCATCCAGTCGCCGTCCAGCACGCAGCCGTACAGCCGACCGGCGGCGGCCGACCGACGCCAGAGGTCGGCCAGCGAGAAGGGTCCATCCGGGCCGTCGGCGACATAGTCGGGCCGGCAGATGTGAACGCCCATGTATGCGACGGGCGCCTCGGGGGCGTCGCCGCGGAAGGTCAGCCGGCCGTCATCGGCGAGGAAGAAGTCGCCGCCGCCCTCGAAACCGATCGAGCCTTCGCGCCGCGCGAGAAGAAGCGCGACATTCATGATTGACGGATTCCACAGCCGGGCGAGTTGATTCAGCGCATCGCCTTTCGGGTCCGTCCAGACGCTGTCGATGTTGGCGACGAAGACCGGGTCAGACCCGAGGAGGGCCGCGGCCTTCTTCAGTCCGCCCCCCGTCTCGAGCAGTTCGGCGCGTTCGTCGGAGATGACGATCTCCGGCCCACGTCCGCGTGCGGCCAGATGGCGTTCCAGCCGGTCGGCGAACCAGTGGACATTGACCACCGCCCGCTCCACCCCAGCTTCAGCCAGCCGGTCCAGCACGTGATCGATCAGGGCGCGGCCGCCGACCTCGACCAAGGCCTTGGGCCGGTCGTCGGTCAGGGGGCGCATGCGGGTGCCGAGGCCGGCGGCCAGCACCATGGCGGTCCTTGGGGCGGTCTTCGGAGCGGCGCTCATCCGCGCAGCTCCGCCGGCACGTGACGGTCGAACCAGACGGCGACCGCCTCCATCCCCGGCTTCTTCAGATTGGCGTTCAGATGGGCCCAGACCCGCGGCATGAAGGCGGCGTAGCGCGGCTTGCCGTCGCGGGCGATCAGCCGGGCGAAGATCCCCAGGATGCGCGCCTCGTTGAGTGCGGCGAGGGCGGCGTAGTCGCGGGCGTAGGCCTCGCGATCCACCATCATGACCTCGCAATAGTGGTTGAAGCACACCGCCTCCAATTCCGGCGGCACGTCGCGACGCGCGTCCTGCAACAGGGAGTGCAGGTCCCAGACCGGATGGGCCATGACCGCGTCCTGGAAGTCGATCATCCCCACGCGGCGCTGATGGGTGCGCTCGGGAAGCCAGATCAGGTTCTCCGCATGATAGTCGCGGTGCGCCGTCACCCACGCCTTCTCTTCGCCCATGGCCGCGATCGGCGCCCAGACGGCTCGCCATTCGTCGAGCGCCGCCGGACCGAAATCGAGTTGCGGATGAAGTTTCGGCATCCACTGGACGAACAGGTCCGCCCCGCCCTGAAGGGCGACGGCGTCATATTTGAGCAGCGGCCAGCCGCCGCCGGGACCGGGCATGACGTCGGGCAGCAAGCCCGCCAGATGCAGCCGGGCCAGCGCCTCGACGGCGGCGAGGTACAGCGGGGCCTGCGGCTCTCCCTCTTCGATGACGCGGGCGAACAGGTCGTCGCCGAAGTCCTCGATCACCGCCAGGCCGTTCTCGACATCGACCGCGATGATGTCCGGCGTGGACAGGCCTGCATGGCGCAGGTGTTCGGCGACGGCGGCGAAGGCCTCGATCCGGCCGGCCGACAGCCGCGCCACGGCGTTCCAGCCCGCCGCATGGCGCTGCTCGGGCGTCCAGTTCGGGTCACAGGGCTGGGACTCGGCCGCCGGCGCCTGATCCATCAGCATCAGGCTGACGCCCGACGGCAGGGTCAGCCGCTCGTACCGGCGCGTGGAGGCGTCGCCGGGCAGGGGGGCGCGCGCCGCCTCGGCGAGGCCGGCGGATTTCAGGAAGGCGAGGCGGAGGTGTTCGCGGTCAGACATGAAGGTCCATCAGTTTCGTCTCCCATGCCCCTACGCCAGAAACGGTCGCAACCCTTCCGTCGCCTTGTTCGGCGAGGGTGACGGTCAGAATGTCGGGGCCCAGCCAGCGGGCCGGATCGTCGCCCAGTCGTTCGGGCCATTCGATGATGGCGCAGCCGTTGTCCAGCGCCTCGTCCAGACCGATCTCGGACGCCTCTTCGGGCCGGGTCAGGCGGTAGAGATCGAAATGGGCCACCGACGGATCGCTCTCGTAGAACTGGACCAGTGTGAAGGTCGGCGAGGGCACGTCCTCGTCGGGCCCGGTCAGGGCGCGGATCAGGCCGCGCGCCAGCGTCGACTTGCCCATGCCCAGCGGTCCGTACAGCAGCACCGTCTCGCCGGGCGCGAGCCGCGGGGCGATGGCGGCGCCGAGGCGGGCGGTGGCGTCGGCGTCGGGCAGCGGCAGAAGGTCAGGCAAAGTCGGCGTCCGGCTGGCTGGGCAGGACCCGTTCGGTGAAGGCCTTCAGGCCGTAGGTCGCCTTGACCGCGTCGATGTCGAGCCGGGTCGGCGGCACCGGCTTGCCGACCTTCAGCTGGAAGGCCTTGCGGCGCTTGTTCAGCAGCTCGTGGAACAGGGTGATGTCCCTGAGCTCGGGCGAAATCCGGTCGAAGAAATGGAACAGGCGCGATGTCGGCCCGGCGACATGGATCGGCACGATCGGGGCCATGTATTTTCGCGCCAGCGAGGCGGCGGTGGGCGCCCATTCGGGATCGGTGACCGACCCGTCCTTCGCCACCCGCGCCAGCCGTCCGGCCGGGAACATGACGACGCAGCGCTCGGCCTCGAAGGCTTCCTTGGCGGCGTTCAGGGTGGCGCGGGTCTTTTCGCGGGTGCGTTTGGAGACCACCCATTCCACGGGAATGACGGCCTCGCCCAGCCGGGGCGAGACGCGCAGGGCGTCGGCGTTGGCGAAGAAGACGGCGTCGGGGCGGCGCGCGCGAATGGCGTCGAACACGGCGATGCCGTCCGCGATGCCGGTCGGGTGGTTGGCCACGACGATGCAACGGCCGGTCGCCGGAATCCGCTCGGGGTTCATGACCGCGACCTTCAGGTCCAGCAGGTCGCTCATATAGTCCAGCGCCCCGCCGCCCGAGAGCGGCTTGACCGCATCGGCCATGCGCACGGCGGCGCGGTAGTTGAGCAGCTTGTAGAGAAACGGCCGGACCAGCGGCCAGGCGACCGAGCCGGTCAGACGCGGCGCGCGCTCGGCGATCAGCACGTCACAGACGTGCGGTTCCCGGCGGGTCGGCATGAGGGCGACGGTATCGGTCATTCATGCCGGTTGTCGCCGCTCCCGGGCCGCTCGGCAAGCGGCTTGGCCGCGAGGCCGGACGTGTTAAGTCTTGCCGGGGATATGCAGGGGTTGAGGATGGCGATCAGGTCGGGACATCGAGTCGGCGCGGCGGCGCTGTTGTGGATGGCGGGCGCGGCGGGGGCGCTGGCCCAGACGCCGGCGCCGGCGCCGGCGGCGACGCCATCCGGACCCGTGATCGCGCCCACGGCGGCGGGCGGCCTCAGCCTCGACCAGTTGGCGATGATGGAGCGGGTCGCCGATCCGCGCCTGTCGCCCGACGGCAAGCGCGTTCTCTACACTGTCCGCACCACCGACTGGGCCGCCAACAAGGGCGTCAGCGCGGCCTGGGTCGTCGAGGCGGACGGGAGCAGCCGGCGTCTGGCGGCGTCCGACGGCGGCGTCTCGAGCGCGCGCTGGAGCCCGGACGGGCAGGCGATCTATTTCCTGTCGCCGCGCGGCGGCTCCAGCCAGGTCTGGCGCATGGACCGCGACGGCCGGGCGGCGGTGCAGGTCACGACCCTCCCGGTCGATGTCAGCGCCTTCCGCATCACCCCCGACGGACGCTCGCTGGTCGTGGCCCTGCCCGTCTTCCTGGACTGCGAGACCCTGTCCTGCACCAGCGACCGGATGAAGGCGCAGGGGTCGGCCGTCTCGACCGTCCGCGGCTTCGACCGGTTGCCGCTGCGGCCGTGGGACAGCTGGAACGACGGACGCCGCAGCCATCTGTTCTCACTCCCCCTGAACGCCTCGGGTCTGGCGGCGGGCGAGCCGCGCGACCTGATGGCGGGCGTGGACGGCGATGTGCCCGGGCGGCCGCTTGGCGACGACAGCGAATACGTCATCTCGCCAGACGGCCAGCGGGTCGTCTTCTCCACCCAGATGCAGGGCCGGACCGAGGCCCTGACCAACAACCTCGACATCTACAGCGCATCGATGGACGGCGGCCCGCCCGTCAATCTGACGCAGGCCAATATCGCGCCGGACACCAATCCGGTCTTCTCGCCGAACGGGCGTCAGCTCGCCTGGCTGGCCTATCGTCGCCAGAACGTCGGCGGCGATCAGGCCGTGGTCATGGTCGGAAACGCCGACGGCTCGAACGCCCGGGCGCTGACCCCGCAATGGGATCGCGCCCCCGGCGCCCTGCGCTGGCGCTCGGACGGCCGGGCGCTCTACGCCGTCGCCTCCGAGAACGGCCAGCAGAAGCTGTTCGAGATCGACGCCCGGACCGGCTCCGTGCGCGCGCTCACGAACGAGGGCACGGTCTCGGCCTTTGATGAGTCCGGCGGCCGACTGGTGCTGTCGCAGGAGGGCTTCGGCGCCCCGGCGCAGATCGTCGAGAACGGGCGACCGCTGACGCGCCACAACGCCGAGGCCCTGACCGGAACCGACCTGCCGAAGGGCGAGAGCTTCACCTTCGCCGGCTGGAACGGCGAGGCGGTGCAGGGCTGGGTGTTCAAGCCCGCCGGCTACGTCGAGGGACGCCGCTACCCCGCCGTCTATCTGATCCACGGCGGGCCCAAATCGCCATGGACCGACGGCTGGAGCTATCGCTGGAACCCGCAGGTCTACACGGGCGCCGGCTATGCTGTGGTGATGGTCAATTTCCACGGCTCGCCGGGCTTCGGTCAGGAATTCACCGACGCCATCAACGACCACTGGGGCGACCGGCCGCTGGAGGACCTGCAGAAGGGCTGGGCCTCGGCGCTGGCGGCCAACGCCTTTATCGACGGCGACCGGGCCTGCGCGCTCGGCGCCTCCTACGGCGGCTATATGGTCAATCTGATCGCCGGCAAGTGGAACGGGCCGTGGCGCTGTCTGGTCAACCACGCCGGTGTGTTCGACGTCGGCCAACTGATGAACGCCATGGACAGCGCCACCTTCTCCAGCGAGTTCGGCGGTCCCTCATGGGAGCGCGCCGACCTCTACCGCGCGTTCAGCCCCAACACTTGGGTCGGCGACTGGTCCAAGCCCATGCTGGTGCTGCACGGCTCGCGTGATTTCCGCGTGCCGATTGAACAGGGGCTGGGGACGTTCTCGGCCCTGCAACGGCGCGGGGTCGAGAGCCGGTTCGTCCATGTGCCGGACGAGAACCACTGGGTGCTGAAGCCGCGCAACTGGGTCGACTGGCAGCATGAGATCCTGGACTGGACGGCGCACTACACCGCCGCGCCCTGATCCCTTCCGCCCCCCGCCGCGTGGTGCTACGCCAGCGCCCGAGATTGACGACAAAGTCACCCGAGGAAACCGTCCATGCGTCACCGTTCCCTGCTCGCCGGCGCCAGCGCCGCGCTCGCCCTGTTCGCCGCCGTCCCCGCCCTGGCCGAGGCCCCGCCCGAAACGGCCGCCCCCGCCGCGGCCCAATCGAGCGACGCCTTCGACTATCACGACATGATCTCGGCCAACCGACTGGCCGATCCGCAGGTGTCGCCGGACGGCCGCTGGGTCGTCTACGCCCTGACCACGACCGACGTCGCCGCCAACAAGCGCGCCGGCTCGCTGTACATCATGGACCTGCGCGACGGCGGCGAGGGCCGCAAGCTGGCGATCAGCGAGGGCGGCGCCAACACCGCGCGCTGGGGCTCGGACGGCAAGCTGTATTTCCTCTCGGGCCGCTCGGGCTCCAGCCAGGTCTGGCGCGCGAACGCCGACGGCGCCGGCCCGGTGCAGGTCACCGACCTGGCGTTGGACGTCAACGCCTACCGGCTGAGCCCCGCCGCCGACAAGGTGGCGGTCTCGCTGGCCGTCTTCCCCGAGTGCGGCGACATCGCCTGCACCGTGGATCGCGCCAAGGCCGTCTCCGACGATCCGTCGACCGGTCAGGTCTATGACCGTATGTTCGTGCGCCACTGGGACACCTGGGCGGACGGCACGCAGAACCACCTGTTCGTCCAGTCGATCGGCGCCAACGGCCACGCCACGGGCGCGCCGGTCTGGGTCACCAAAGGCTTCGACGGCGACACCCCCTCCAAGCCCTTCGGCGACGAGAGCGAATTCACCTTCTCGCCCGACGGCCAGTCGATCGTCTTCTCGGCCCGCCTCGCCGGCAAGAGCGAGCCCTGGAGCACCAATTTCGACCTGTGGCGCACCAACGGCCTGTCGGGCGACGGGACCTTCGAGAACCTGACCGACGCCAATGACGCCTGGGACACCGGCCCGGTCTTCTCGCCGGACGGCCGCACGATGGCCTACCGCGCCATGGCCCGTCCGGGCTTCGAGGCCGACAAATACGGCGTCTTCCTGCGCGACGTGGCGACGGGCCAGACGCGCCAGATCGCGGCCAACTGGGACCGCTCGGCCGACACCCTGCAATGGTCGGCCAACGGCAATACGCTCTACACGACCGCCGGCGACGTCGGTCAGAACCGCATCTTCGCCATTGATGTGCGCAACGGCGTGGTCACGCCTGTCACAGGTGAGGGACACGTCTCGGCCTTCGCCCAGACCCCGTCCGGCTTCGTCTTCGCCCAGGACACGCTGACCCGTCCGAGCGAGCTGTTCGTCAAGACCTTCCTCGGCCGCGAAATGCCGCGCCGGATCACCGATGTGAACCCGCAGCTGGACGCCAAGGCGTTCGGCGAGGCCGAGCAGTTCACCTTCGCCGGCTGGAACGGCGAAGAGGTCCACGGTTATGTCATCAAGCCGGCCAACTACGTCGAGGGCCGGAAATATCCGGTCGCCTTCCTGATCCACGGCGGACCGCAGGGTTCGTTTGGCAACGGCTGGTCCTACCGCTGGAATCCCGAGACCTACGCCGGCGCCGGCTATGCGGTGGTGATGATCGATTTCCACGGCTCGACCGGCTACGGCCAGGGCTTCACCGACGCGATCAGCCAGCACTGGGGCGACCGCCCGCTGGAAGACCTGCAGAAGGGCTGGGCCGCCGCGCAGGAGCGCTACGGCTTCCTCGACGGCGACAACGCCTGCGCCCTGGGCGCCTCGTACGGCGGCTATATGATCAACTGGATCGCCGGCCGCTGGTCCGACGAGTTCAAATGCCTGGTCAACCATGACGGCGTCTTCGACATCCGCGGCATGGGCTACGCCACCGAGGAGCTGTGGTTCACCGAATGGGAATACGGCGGCACCCAGTTCGACAATCCGCGCGGCTATGAGCAGTTCAACCCGGTCAACCACGTCGACCAGTGGAAGACGCCGATGCTGGTGGTGCAGGGCGATCTCGACTTCCGCATCCCGACCGCCCAGGGCCTGTCGACCTTCAGCGCCCTGCAGCGCCGCGGCGTCGACAGCCGCCTGATCGTCTTCCCCAACGAGAACCACTGGGTGCTCAAGCCGGCCAACAGCCTGCAATGGCACACCGAGGTGTTCGGCTGGCTCGACAAATATCTGAAGCCCGCCCAGTAAAACGGGTCTGAAAAGCAGAAGGGCGCGTCCGCATCGGGCGCGCCCTTTTTGCTGTCCGGCCGCAATCGCCGCCCCCGTCTGAGCCTTTCCGCCGCCTCGCGCGTTGTGGAGGCTTCGACGGAGTGCCGCTTTTGTCCAACCCCTTGAAAGACCATCCGAACTGGCTGGTGGTGCGTGACCGCGCCTTGGTCCCGGCGGGGGCGTGGGCGAAGGGTCGGCGCGACTGGGTGGTCGCCAATGACGCCGTCTACACCAGCTTCCGCCGCCCCGGCCGGCCCGAGAAGATCGCCGCGACGGTCACCCTTCTGCTGGTCGCCGCGGTGGTGGTCTTCCTGATGCTGTTCGACTGGAACTGGCTGCGCGGGCCGATCGGCCGCTGGGCCTCGGCGAAATACGACCGCGAGATCGTGCTGCAGGGCGATCTGGACGTGAAGCTGTTCAGCTGGACGCCGTCCGCCCACATCCGCGACGTCCGCGTCGGCGGACCCGACTGGGCCAGGGAGAAGGACACCCTCGTGGTCCCGGACGCCCTCGCCTCGGTCCGCTTCCTGCCGCTGCTGTCGGGCCGGGTCGAGATGCCCCTGATCCAGATCACCCGCCCGGAGGTCGTGCTGATCTCCACCGCCGACGGCCGCAAGAGCTGGGTCCTAGACCCCGACAAGCCGGACACCGGTCCCATCAAGTTGCCGCCGATCAACAACCTGGTCATCCGCGACGGCAAGGTCTTTCTGGACGAGCAGGGCCGCAAGATCCGGCTGAACGCCACCGTGAATGCGCGTGAGGGAACGGACGGAACCGCCGGCTTCCATCTGGACGGCAGCGGCACGATCAACGGCACCCCCCTGACCCTTTCGGTGCGCGGCGGGCCCTTCATCAACATCAAGCGCGACCAGCCGTATGGCTTCAAGGCCGAACTGTCCGGCGTGGGCTCGACCCTCGTCGCGGACGGTTCGATCACCCGGCCGTTCGATCTGGGGCAGTTCACCTCGACCCTCAGCCTGCGCGGCCGCGACCTGGCCGATCTTTATCTGCTGACCGGCATCACCACGCCGAACACCCCCGCCTATCGGCTCAGCGGCAAGCTGACCCGCGACGAGAACGTCTTCACCTTCAACGACTTCAGCGGCCGGGTCGGATCCTCCGACCTGTCCGGCGATCTGACCGTCGACAAGGTCGGCGACCGCCGCCGGGTCCGCGCCGAACTCTATTCCCGCCTGCTGGATATCGACGACCTGGCGTCGGTGCTGGGCGGCACGCCGCGCGTGACCGCCTCGGGCGACACCGTCGTGACCTCCGGAGCGCCGGGTCGTCTGCTGCCGGACGCGCCGCTGAACGTCGAGCGCCTGCGGGTCATGGACGGGACGCTGACCTATCGGGCGGCCCAGGTGAAGCGCAACGAACTGGACGTGCGCCGGGTCAATCTGGGGGCCCAGCTCAAGGACGGGATCCTGAACCTCGACCCCGTCTCCTTCGACTTCAATCGCGGCGAGCTGGACGGCACGGCCCGCATCAACGCCACGAAGAAGATTCCCTATTCCACCGTCGACTTCCGCCTGCGCGGCTATCCGCTGGAATCGATCATCCCCGCCCGCAACGGCGCGCCGACGGTCACGGGCCGGGCGATCGGGCGAGCAAAGCTGGAGGGGTCGGGCGCCTCGATCCACGACTTCGCCGGTAACTCAAAGGGCACGCTCAGCCTGGTCGTGCCGCAGGGGCAGATGCGCGCGGCGTTCGCCGAACTGCTGGGCATCAACGTCACCGCCGGCCTCGGCAAACTGCTGTCCGGCGACACCGGAACCTCGGAAATCCGCTGCGCCGTCGCCGACTTCACGGTCAGCGGCGGGACGGCCACGGCGCGGACCTTCGTCATCGACACCACCCCGGTGCTGGCCAAGGGCAGCGGCACGATCGACCTCGGCGCCGAGACCATGAACCTGCGCATCGACGGCGAGACCAAACAGGCGCGGCTGATCCGCCTGTGGTCGCCGATCACGATCCGCGGTTCGCTGACCGCGCCGAAGATCGGCGTCGACGCCGCCTCGGTCGCCGGTCAGGTCGGACTGGGCGCAGTGCTCGGAGCCCTGGTCAACCCTCTGGTCGCCCTGCTGCCCTTCGTCGATCCGGGGCTGGCCAAGGACGCCAACTGCGGCGCCCTGATCTCCGGCGCGCGATAAATCCGCAGCCGGTTGAGCCGGAGCGGTCTTCCGTGCGTATCTGGTCCAGCACCGTCTGACCCAAGGATCGCATGACCCGTAGAGGCCTGTTCGCCCCCGCCCTCGGCCTGATCGCCGCGGCCTGTTCGCCGCTGGGGCTGCTGAACAATCTCGGTCCGCGCGACCGGGGCGTGCGGCGCGTCGCGCGCGACATCGCCTATGGCGACGATCCCCGCCAGAAGATGGACATTCACGCCCCGACCGGGCCGGCGGAACGCCCGTGGCCGATGCTGGTCTTCTTCTACGGCGGCGGCTGGGACAGCGGCGAACGGCAGCTCTACGCCTGGGCCGCGCAGGCGCTGGCGGCGCGGGGCTTCGTGGTCGCCACGCCCGACTACCGGCTGGTCCCGCAGGTCCATTTCCCCGCCTTCATCGAGGATGCGGCGTTGGCCACGGCCATGGCCGGCCGGATCGCCGCCCGCTACGGTGCGGACCCGGCGCGGCTGGGCGTCATCGGCCATTCCGCCGGCGCCCATCTGGCCATGATGATCGCCCTGGACCGCCGCTATATGCTGGCGGCCGGCTCGCCCGACCTGATCAAGGCCGCTGCCGGCCTGGCCGGTCCGTATGACTTCCTGCCCTTCGCCGTGCCCGCCTCGATCAACGCTTTCGGACGCGTCCCGGACCCGACGCTGACCCAGCCCGTCACCTTCGCCCGCGCCGACGCCCCGCCGCTGTGGCTGGGCCACGGAACCGACGACGTGGTGGTCCACGCCGAGGACACCGCCATCCTGTGCGACCGGATGCAGGCTGTCGGCGGCCGCTGCGAGGCGAAGCTCTATCCCGGCCTGAATCACGCCGATCTGATCGCGACCTTCTCGCCCCTGTTCCGCAGTAAGGCGCCGGTGCTGGATGATGTGACGACCTTCCTGCACCGCCAGCTGGGCTAGTGCGGCCCGCGCTCAGGCCGCGAGCGACCGCGTCGCGAGCATAGCGCAACAGGCAAGCAGGCCTCGCGAAGCGTGGCCGTCTCGCCAAGGTCATCTTCTTCCGCTAGATGAAGCCATGACAGAAACGATGACACCACAGGCGGCGCTGGACCGCCTCGAAGAACTCTACAACCAGTCCGTCTCCAACCTGCGCACCGCGGTGGGGACCTTCCTGAGGACCGGCGAACGCGCCGATCCCGAGGCGCGGGCCAGGGGCCTGTTCTCCTATCCCGAGCTGCGCGTCAGCTGGTACGGCGAACGCCCGGCCAATCTTGAGCAGCGCGCCTACGCCCGGCTTTCGCGGCCCGGGGCCTATGCGACCACCATCACCCGGCCTGACCTGTACCGCCCCTATCTGCTGGAACAGCTGAGCCTGCTCGAGGCCGATTACGGCGCCGCCTTCGACGTGCGCCCGTCGGATCAGGAGATTCCCTTCCCCTATGTGATGGACGGCTCGGACGTCGCTCTGGACCGCACCCAGACCGCCGCCGTGGCCCGTTATTTCCCGACCACGGATCTGGCCCATATCGGCGACGAGATCTCGGACGGTCTGTTCGACCTGACGAAGGACTTCCCGCTGGCCCAGTTCGACGGCCTGCGAACCGATTTCTCGCTGGCCCGGCTGCGCCACTACACCGGCACGCCGGTGGAGGATGTGCAGAGCTACATCCTGTTCACCAACTACAACCGCTACGTCGACGAGTTCGTGCGTTGGGCCTGCGCCCAGCTGGCCGATCCGAACAGCGCCTATGAGACGCTGGTCTGCGCCGGCGGCATCGTCATCACCCGCGACACGCCCAATCCAGAGACCGCCGTCATGGACGCGGCCTGGAAGAAGCACCAGATGCCCGCCTATCACCTGACGGCGCCGGGGCATCGCGGCATCACCCTGGTCAACATCGGCGTCGGCCCGTCCAACGCCAAGACCATCTGCGACCACCTGGCGGTCACCCGGCCCCACGCCTGGATGATGATCGGCCACTGCGGCGGCCTGCGGCCCTCGCAGAGCATCGGCGACTATGTGCTGGCCCACGCCTATCTGCGCGACGATCACGTGCTGGATGCGGTTCTGCCGCCCGACATTCCGATCCCCTCGATCGCCGAGGTCCAGCGCGCCCTCTACGACGCCGCCAAAATCGTCTCCGGCGCGCCGGGCGAAGAGGTGAAGCGGCGCCTGCGCACTGGCACGGTGGTGACCACGGACGACCGGAACTGGGAGCTGCGCTATTCCAAATCGGCCCTGCGCTTCAACCAGAGCCGGGCCGTGGCCATCGATATGGAATCCGCGACCATCGCGGCGCAAGGGTACCGTTTCCGCGTGCCTTACGGGACACTGCTCTGCGTTTCGGACAAGCCGCTGCACGGCGAGATCAAGCTGCCGGGTCAGGCCAACCGCTTCTACGAGGGCTCGATCTCCGAACACCTGCAGATCGGGATCCACGCCATCGACCTGCTGCGCGCCGAAGGCAACCGCCTGCATTCGCGCAAGCTGCGCGCTTTCGACGAGCCGCCGTTCCGATAGATCAAGCCGGCTTGTCGGTCTTTTCGGAGAAGGCCTCCTCGACCTCGCCCTCGGTGATCCGTTTCGACGGATCGCCGGGCTGGCCCAGGTTCTGCTCTTCGGTGCCGTCGCCCATCATCCCGGGATGAGGGTCTTTCTTCGGGTCGTCGCCCATGGCGATCACTCCTTCAACGCCCCGATATAAATCCGGGCAGGAAAGGTCGTTCCCGCTACTTCTTCAGCCGCTTCGCATTGGCGACGGCGGTGTGGTGGATCGGGCGAAGGGCGTCGGCCTGGCCCTTCAGCAGGGCGCTGTTCATGGTCAGCATCTGGCTCGCCGCCCGGCTCCACCAGCCGACGGCGTAGCTGTACTGCGCCTGCATCGCCGCCGCCGGGGTCGAGGCCGAAGCGATCGAGGTCGCGGCCTTCGAGGCCAGTCCGGCCTCGGTCATGACGCTGGAACCGACCCGCCCGCCGATGTCGCCGAAGGTTTTCGCCATGGCCGAGGCGGAGGCCGACAGGGCCTCGACCTTTTCGGTGCCCATCAGCGACATTTCCTTCAGGTCGATCTTGCGCGGATCGGCCAGACCCGCCGCCATGATCTCCATGCGGGCGTTGATCACATCGCCGGCGGCCTGCAGCATCTCGCCGCCGGACAGGGCGGTGTTGGCCGCACGTGCGCCGTCGCGGGTCAGGCGGCGGCCCGTTTTGATGGCTTTGTCGAATTGGGTCATGCCCTTGCTTGGGCCCCAATCACGTCCCCGGCAAGACCTCCGCCGAGAAGTCGGCGACATCCTTGAGCAGGGCGGGGACCGCAGCGTCGATGATGGTCTGTCCTTTCTCGGGGCTGGCCTGCGCCGGGTCCGAGCCGATGCGGCCATCGGGGAAGCGCGCGCGATAGTCCAAGGCGTCCCGGATCGGGCCGCTTGGCGCGATCTGCGGGCTGTAGTCGGCGACCTTGATCCGGTCGGGATAGGCGGCCTGGGTCACGGCGATCTCGGACGGGGTGGCGTGCATGCCGTGGCCGGTCGCGAACATCCGGGTGCACAGGCCGTGCACGCCCGGCAGGTCCCACCAGTTCTTCAGCTTCAGCACGAAGGGCGGCTGCTCCTCGACGTACGACCATTCCGCATAGATCTCGGAGAAGGTCGCCTCGATGGTGGCGACATTGCCGCCGTGGCCGTTGAGGAAATAGATCCGCTCGAATCCATGCCGGCTCAGCGATGACACCCAGTCGGTGATCGCGGCCA
>Ga0164305_10000593_pt1 | contig 13804 bp, 10 predicted proteins | sample Whisoiple_237_MG_FD_110215 | JGI IMG/M metagenome (GOLD analysis project Ga0164305, IMG submission 110215) | Soil microbial communities amended with pyrogenic organic matter from upstate New York, USA - Whitman soil sample_237_MG | ecosystem: Environmental > Terrestrial > Soil > Agricultural...
CGTGTCGAGGCCCGTGAACGGCGGAGCGAGAAAAGCCGCCGCCGAGCCACCCACGACCAGGACGCCGAAGACGAGGTTGCTCAGCCGGTGGCCGAACAGGAACCGGAAACGCGGCTTGGAGATGCGCTCGAGGCGCCGGATCAGCCCGATCAGCCCGCGCAGGAAGCGCTGCTGGCGAGGGCCGCCGAGATCGAGCCCGCGCCAGCGCCGCGGGAGCCAGATCTCCTCGCGCCCGACGATGAGCTGCAAGGCGAGCAGCGACGCGACGATCTCGAAGACGTGCGTCGCGCCGCCCGTCGGCAGGGGGAGAGCCGGGACGCCGAGCAGCAGCACGAACGCGATCGCGAAGCTCTTCTGACCGAAGAGCTCGTTCAGGCTCCCGAGCGTCCTCGGGCCTTCCTTGGCCAGCCAGCCCTCGAGCTCGGCGCTGACGCTCTCGGGGTCGCCGGCGGCATTCAACCGGCGGCCGTGACGAGCGGCATCATCGCCTGACAGCTTACGTGTCGAATCTCGGCGTGCGCCGTGCCGAAGTGCGTGCTCAGTGAATCTCGTCGTGGAGCTCGTACCAGGCGTCGCGCGTCGGAGGCGCCCAATCGCCCTCGGTCGCGACTGCCATCATCGATTCGAGGATCGGGCCGAGCCTGTCGTTGTTGAATCGCTCGCCCTGTGCCTTCGACTCCCACACGTCGAGGATGCGGAACACCCCGGCGTCGCGATCGAAGCCCGCCGTGTGCACGATCAGGCCGTCCGGCGGGCCCTTCAGATCGAGCGCCGCGACGACCGCGTCGTAGTTCGAGGTGTCCTCGCTCTGGATCGGGAATTCCTGGATGTAGACGACTGCCACCGCCGGCTCCTTTCTCGTGTCGGGAGCCGATTCTACCGCGGCCTGGAGCTCGTTCCCGAACGAGCTCAGAAGCCGTCGTCGACGAGGCGGCTCGAGCCGGACCCGATGTCGGTCGCAATCTCCGTGAAGATCGTGTCGAGCTCACCCGAGGCCGGCTGGTTGTGGAAATCGCCGGGCGAGGCGATCGCCGCGAGGGTCTCGTTCGAGGTGATCGCCGGGCTCTCGGCCTTCGTCCCCTGCGAGTGGTAGCAGTTGTCGTTCTCGTCGGAATTGCTGGGATCGCAGTAGTGCTCTGGGATCGTGACTGTCTTCTTGTTCTTGCCGCTGCCGGTTGTCGTCGTCTGCTCCGGGATGATCGGCCACTTGCCCGCGGTGCAGTTCTTGTTGCCGAGCGCGTAGCCGATGCTGTAGATCGTCACGTCGTCCTGCTTGAACTGGTTCGCCAGGTTGATCGCCGTGTGGCAGGGTGTCTGGTCATCCGCGTTGCCAGGCGGATAGGTCGGGTCGCTGTAGCCGTAGACACTGCCCATGTTGGCCTCGCCGTCCGTGAGGAAGACGATGTAGTCGGGTGCAGTCGGACGCCCGTGCCGGTCGAGCTCGGCCTTCGCCTGACGCAGCGCCTCGCTGTAGGAGGTACTGCCGCCGGCCTGCACGCACGCGCTGGCCTTGCCGTCCACCGTGTGCAGATACAGGCCTGACGACTCGTTGAGCTCACCGTCCGCCTTGTAGTCGCCGTTCAGCGCATCCGTCACGTAGCCGCGGTTGGCAGCGTCATAACCGGTGAATCCGTCGCTGGCCGTGTACGGAGCGGAGCACATGCCGGTCGTCGCCGTCTTGACCGGCGGGAACGCCACCATCCCGACCTGGGCGTAGGGCGGGTTGAGGATGCCGAGCATCGTGCGGATGCCTTCCTTGGCATTGTCGAGGTCGGTGCAGAACTCGGTGCGGCGGTCGGTCGTGTCGCACATCGAGCCGGTCCTGTCCAGCGCGATCACGATGTCCACCGGCGTCGACGAGCACGGACTGCAGGCGTTGGAGTGCGCGCTGACGTTGAAGTGGTCGATGCCGAAGAGCTTGGCGAAGAACGTGTTCGTGCTGGCCGACCCGGTCACCGTAAGCTCGTTGGGATTGACCGACGCCTGGCATCCGGTCGCCGCCACCGCCGTCGCCGTGCACGTTGCGGCGTACGTGAAGCTGAAGCTGACATTGGCCGGCGAGTTGGCCGTTGCGTAGGAGGTCGCCGTCGAGACCGCCTGCGTGGTGGACGGCAGGTCCTGCGCTCCCGCCAGCGCCGCGGCGTCGGTCGCCGCCTGCAGTTGCCGTTTGGCGTAGTACGCGTACCCGACGTCGATCGTGAACGCACTCACCCCCAGCATGACGACGAGCGCCAATGCCACGATCGGCAGAATCTGACCTCGCTCTGCGCGCGTGCCTCGCATCAAAACCGTTCCCCATTCCCGCCCGTCGCAAATCGCCGCGCTCGCGGCGCGGCCTCTCTTTTTCTGGCTCGGCCGCAATGGGGGGTGGTTTTCCCCCTCAAAAGGGGGAATTTCTCGTCAGGAAGCGCGCACGGCGTCGAACACGCGAAGAAAATTCTCGCCGAGGATCCCCTTTATGTGATCGTCGCCGTACCCCCTTGCGACGAGCCCGCGTGTGATGTTGCGCAGGTCGCGGTAGTCGCGGAACCCGCGCAGCGTCGCCGTCACGTCGAGGCGGTGCGAGCTCGAGAAGCCGATCTCGTCGAAGAGCGGCTCGAGCAGCCGTTTCTGCAGCGGGTGCGGGAGCGCGAGCGGCCAGTCGGTGCCGATCGCCAGGTGCTCGCGGCCGACGAGCCCGGCGATGTACTCCACGTGGTCGAGCACCCGCTCGATCGTCGAGGCATCTCCGGGCGGCGAGAGGAAGGCGGGCACGCAGTAGACGCCGATCACGCCGCCCGTGGCGGCGATCGCACGCAGTTCATCGTCACTCTTGGCGCGGTCGTGCGCATAGACGGCGGCGGCGGAGGTGTGGGTCGCGACCACGGGGTGGCGCGAGATCCGGCACGCGTCGAGCGTGGTGGTCATGCCGGAGTGCGAGGTGTCGACGATCACGCCGATCTCGTTGCAGTGCTTGACGAAATCGACCCCGAAGCGTGTGAGGCCGGGATCGTTGGGCTCGGTGCAGCCGGTGCCGATGAACGTGCCGCGGTTGTACGCGAGCTCGGCGGTGTCCATGAGGCCGAGCGCGTGCGCGGTGTCGACCTGGTCGAGCTCCCACGGGCGGATGAAGTTGAACTGGCACATGCCCCAGAACGCGATGCCGTCGGATCGCTTCGCCTCGCGGAAGTCCTCCGAGGTGTGCGCCCGGCGCGCGCCGGCCAGCGCCGTCAGCATTCCGGCCGCACGACGCGCGTTCGTGAGGAGCTCCTCGTGGCCTCCCGTGAGGATCGCCTCCGTGATTCCGGCCGTCGCGCCGGAGGCCCGGTAGAGCTCGCGATACTCGGGATAGTCGCCCGCGATGGCCCGCTCCTGCAGGAAGAAGTACGCGGCATCCCAGTCCTGGCCGGACGTGGCGAGCTTGCTCTCGAGCGCCTCGACGAGCTCGGGAGTCCAGGTGTCCGGAGAGCACGGCCCCTGAAAGCAGAGGTCGATGATGATCGCCTCGGCGTGCACGCGCTCGGCCCGCTCCTCGTCAGCCTCGGCAAGGCCGAACGGATAGTCGCCGTAGGTCAAGAGAGCCTCCGATTCGCCCATTTGTCGTCGTACAGATAGTCCAGCTCGCCATCGCCGTCGGCATCGACGAAGCGGATTGCGGTGTCGGTCGCGACCTGCGCGTGCCGCATGGCGAAGAGGTCGTCTCCCGCCGGCTCGAGCGTCCGCTCGGCGACGTCGTCGGGAACCACGACGCCCATGGCATCCATGAAGACGCGCGCGGCGAGCCCGGGACCGGGCCGCTCGGTGATCTCGTAGGCGGTGTTGAGCCGCTTGTACGCCCCGGTGTAGCGCGAGGGCTCGAGCGGGGCGTCCCGCTCGATCGGCGCCAGCCGCGGCGGCGGCGACAGGCCTGCCTCCTCGGCGAGCACGCCCCGAATGAGCTCGTCCGCCAGCTCGATGCCTTCCGTCTCGTAGTTCGTGAGCACGACGACGGCGATGGCGCGATCGGGGACGAGCCGAAGCGAGGCGAAGCACCCGACGCCGGACCCGTCGTGACCCAGCACGCGCGCCCCACCCCAGTCCCAGATCAGCCATCCGAGTCCCTGGCCGGCCAGCCCGGGCTCGATGCCCTCCGGCCAGGCCCGCTGCCATTCGGCCATCGCTGCCGGGATCTCGGTGCCCAGCGCTCCCCGACCCTCGAGGTGCAGGCGGGCGAACGCGAGCAGGTCCGGCGCGGAGGCGGCGGGCGTCCCGCCTGCAGGCCCGAACGAGCGCCCCCACGACCACTCCGTGGTGACGACCGGCCCGTCCTCGCCCGGGAGATGCCCTACGGCGACGGGTCGCAGGATCGCGTCCTCGGGTAGCGAGACGGTGTCCGTCAGCGCGGCGGGCTCGAGCAGGCGCCGGCGCAGCGCGCTGTCCCAATCCAGGTCGGTGGCGAGCTCCACGATCCGCCCGCCGACCACGCAGCCGCTATTGCAGTAGCTCGTGAGCAGGCCGGGAGGGTGCAGCTGGCCGAGCGTCGCGCAGCTCTCGACGTAGCGGCGGACCACGTCGTCGCCGCGCCCGAAGCCGGCCAGGTAGTCGCCTTCCAGCCCGCTCGAGTGGGTGAGCAGATGGCGGAGCGTGATCGTCTCGGTGGCCTCCGCGTCGGCCACGCGGAAGTCCGGAAGCTGGCGCCGCCGCACCGGCTCGTCGAGATCGAGCCCGAGCGAGAGGACGAGCGCGGCCTCGTAGACCTTCGTCACCGACCCGATCGGAAACAGCGAATCGGGCCGCACGGGAGCGCCGGTCCGGCAGTTCGCGACCCCCGCCGCTGCGACGGCCGTCTCGTCCGCCAGGGTGAGTCCAAGCACGGCTCCGGGCACCCGATGCCGCGACAGCGCTTCCCGCAGGCGCCCCTCGAGACGGTCGTGGAGCGACGAAAGGGGAAACACGCTTCTATTATCCCCGCTGAGATATTGCGCCGCAAACGCGAGCCCGGGGAAGGTGGATCGTCAGATGGGAAGCCCGCGTACGCCCCTCGACGCGAATGCCCTCGAACAGCGCCTGGAGGAGGCGGCCGCGCGACACGGGGTGCCGGGCGCGGTCGTCGGCGTACTGCAGGGCTCGACGCTCACCGAGGCCGCCGCCGGCATCACCAACCTCGCCACGCGCGAGCCGGTCGAGCGCCACACGATGTTCCTGATCGGCTCGATCTCGAAGCTGTGGACGACGACGCTCGTGATGCAGCTCGTCGACAGCGGCGCGGTCGAGCTCGACGCTCCGGTGCGCCGCTATCTGCCAGACCTGCAGCTGAGCGATCGAGCCGCCCTCGATGCGGTCACGGTGCGGCACCTGCTGAGCCACACGAGCGGGATCGACGAGGATCTCACGCTCTACGACGGCCGCGAGGACGCCTGCGTCGAGCGCTACGTCGAGCGCGTCGGCGAGCTGCCGCAGCTGCACGCCCCCGGCACGCTCTTCTCCTACTGCAACACCGGCATGATCCTTGCAGGCCGCCTCGTCGAGGTCATGACCGGCGGGACGTACGACCAGGCGCTGGCCGATCGGCTGATCGGGCCGCTCGGGCTCGAGCACACGGTGACGCTCCCCGAGGACGCGATCCTGCAGTCAGCCGCCGTCGGGCACATCGTCCGGCGTGACGGGCCGGGGCTTCAGGTGACTCCGCGCTGGACGCTCCCGCGCGCGAGCGGCCCGGCCGGCGGAACGATCTGCGCGAGCGCGAGTGACCTGCTGACGTTCGCGGGCGTCCATCTCGGCGAGGGACGCAGCCACACGGGCGTCTCGATTCTCTCCGCCGCGAGCGCGGCCGCGATGCAGGAGCGCCAGATCTCCCTCCCCGGCTCGAGCGGCGATGGAGCCATGGGCCTCGGCACCGACCAGGGGCTCGGCTGGCGGCTGGGCAGCCGGGACGGCGTGCGCGTGATCGGGCACGGCGGCGGCAACATCGGCCAGTACTGCCAGCTGGTCGCCGTGCCCGACGAGGGCGTCGCGATCGCGATCCTGACGAACTCCTTCACGAGCGTGAAGCTGCACGACGAGATCCTCACCTTCATCGCCGCGGAAATCGGGCTCCCGAGCCTCGTCGACGAGCCGTTGCCCCCGCCCTCCTCATTCGGCGGGACGATCGACCCCGCGCGCTACGTCGGCACCTATGCCACGAACACCGGTGCGTGCCGCGTCGAGGAGCGCAACGGCAGGCTCACACTGACTGGCACGACCGTCTCGAGCTGGGTCAACGACCTCTACGCCGACGAGCGGCCGAGCGGCGACCTGGAGCCGATCAGCGAGTCGGAGTTCCGCCTCGTGGCGCCGTCGCAGTACGGCGACGACGCCGAGCGCGTGATCTTCGTCAGCGAGGGCGGCGACAGGCCGAGGCACCTGTACCTCGGCCTGTACGCCTATCGCCTCATGGACTGACCGGCTACGCGGGGCGGATCTTCGTCGCCCAGGGCTGGTTGAAGTAGAGCGCGTTGAAGCCCTTGTAGACGAACTTCTTGGAGACCGCGACGCCAACGTCGGGCCAGACGAGGGGGAGGTAGGGCTCGTCCACCGCGGCGATCTTGAGCATCGAGGCGATCGCCTTCGCGCGCACGCTCTGCCTCGTCGCCTGCTCCTGTACGGCCAGCAGCTTGTCCACGACCGGGTTCTTGTAGTTCGCGATGTTGAGGTCGTTCTTGACCGCGTGCTTGCTGCCGAGCAGCACGAGCGGGTAGTTGACCGGATCGGGGTAGTCGGGGACGAACGTGATGGACTGGATGCCGAGGTTCTCGTGGGCGTACAGGTCGTTCAGCCACTTGTCGGCATTGACCTGCTTGACAGTCAGCTTGATGTTCAGCTGCTTGAGATTCTGGGCGAGGATCAGGCACATCTTGCCGAGCTGCGGGACCGAGTCCGGGTAGACGAGGGTCGCGGAGAATCCGTCCTTGAACCCGGAGGCCGCGAGCTCCTGCTTGGCCTTGGCAATGCTGAATTTGTAGGCGGGGAAGCCCGCGTAGACCCTCTTGACGGCGGCCTGGGCCAGAACGCCGCCCCACTGCCCGGGCGGCACGAGCGACGTCGCGACCTCGCCATGGCCCTTGAACTGCGTCCTCAGCATGCCCACCTTGTCGGTGGCGTACGCGACCGCGCGCCGCACGTGCACGTCGCTCCACGGCTCCGCCTCGGTGTCGAACGAGAAGAAGTAGACCGAGAGCTGGGGGGCGAACGCCAGACGGATGGTCGAGATGCGCGCCCACTGGTCGGCCTGATCGACCGGAACCTCGAACGCGCCGTCGATCTGCCCGGAGCGCATTGCGAGCAGCCGCGTGGCCTGCGCTGTGATGAACTTGAGCTCGAGATTGGCGATGGCGGGCTTCGGGCCCCAGTAGGCGTCGTTGCGCACGAGCGAGACGCCCTCGTCGGGCGTGTACTTGGTGATCTTGTAGGGGCCCGTCCCCATCGTCAGCGTGCTCGGCGTGCCGATGTTCTTGCCCTGCTTCTGGGAGAACGCCTTCTGCACGATCAGCCCGGCGTGGCCGGCCGGGACGTACTGGAAGGCCGCATCCGGCGACTTCATCTTGATCGTGATCTCGTGCGTGCCCGTCGCCTTGATCGACTTGACGTTGGCGTAGAACGTGGCGACCTGCGAACCCACCTTGGGGTCGAGGTGCTGCCCCATGCAGAACTCGACGTCGGCCGCGGTGAACGGCGTGCCGTCCCACCACTTGACGTCGGTGCGCAGCTTGTAGATGTAGGTCAGCGGCGACGGGTGCGACCACGACTTCGCGAGACGGGGCTTGAGCGCGCCCGAGTCGTCGAACACGAGCAGCCCCTCGAGGCCCTGACCGAGGACGGCGGTCGTGAGCGAGTCGTAGGAGTGGACGAAGTCGAGCGAGCGGATCGTTCCCGGCAGCGCCCAGGTCAGCGTGTCGGTCGCGCGCCGGACGTTGCCCTTGCGTGCGCTGGCGGCGGCGAGCGACGGCTCGCTCAGCAGCACTCCCCCGGCTCCCACGGCGCCGGCGCGCTGCAGAAGCCGACCGCGGGTCAGCCCTTCGGACGGGACGTGCTCGCTACTCATGTCTACTCCTTTGAGGGCAGGCTGTTTCTGGAGGGATAGCCATGGCCCTGAGTGCCCGCTGACTCTAGCCGTGGTGTGCTGGACCTGCAAACGGGTTCGCTGTTGACCTTCGTCACGGCCAAGCCGTAGCCTGCCTGTCGTATGGGAGCCCCAGCTCTGCCTCCGACGACGCCTGGTCCCGAGTGAGCCCCCGTTTCCTCGCGCTCTTCATCGCGCGCCGGATCGTGGCTCTCCTCGTGCTGCTCCTGATCATCTCGTTCGGCGTCTTCACGCTGCTCTACCTGGCACCGGGCAGCGTGGAGGACATCCTGCGCGGGACCCGCCCGCAGACGCCCGAGACGACACAGGCCATCCGCGAGCAGTACCACCTCAACGACTCGTTCCTGATGCAGTACTGGATCTGGCTCAAGGATGCGATCCACGGCGACTTCGGCTCGTCGATCAGGACATCCGAGCCGGTGATCGACGGAATCGAGAGCCGGGCGGCGCTGTCGGCGTACCTGGGCCTCTACGCGTTCGCGATCGTGATGCTCTTCGGCGTGCCTCTGGGCGCGCTCGCGGCGCTGCGCAAGCGCACCACCGTCGACCGGGGCATCGTCGGCCTGGGCGTGGTCGGGGTCAGCGCACCGGCCTTCGCGACGGGGATCTTCCTGCTCTACCTGTTTGCCGTGCGGGTCTCCTGGTTTCCCGCGTACGGCCAGGGGAGCGGATTCTGGGACCGGATCTGGCATCTGACGCTGCCCGCCGTCGCGCTGGCGCTGACCGGGATGGCGCTCGTCATCAAGCTGACCCGCGCCGCGATGATCAACTCGCTGGATCAGGATTACGTCGTGTTCGCGCGCGCACGCGGCATCCCCGCCCGGCGCGTGCTGGTGACCTACGCCTTCCGCAATGCGCTCGTCCCCGTCGTCACGGCGGCCGGGCTCATCCTCGGCTATCTCCTGACGGGCGCCGTGCTCGTCGAGGTCACCTTCGCGCTGCCGGGCGTCGGGGCCCTGCTCGTCGAGTCGGTCACATTCAAGGACGTGCCGATGGTGCAGGGCGTGACGCTGCTCGTCGCAGCCGTGATCATCCTGATCAACCTGCTGACCGACGTCCTCTACCTGTTCGTCGACCCGCGCGTGCGCTTTGGCAGGGGGGCATCGTGAGCGAGGTCATGATCCCTGCGGCCGAGTTGCCCGTCGCCCGCACCCGGCGCCGCGCGCGCGTCTCGATCCTGATCGTGTTCTGCTTCATCGTGGTCGCCGTCGTGGCGGTGTTCGCGATCTTCGGCAACCTGATCGCTCCGTACGATCCGAACGAGCAGAACCTGCTCGTCGGCCTCACCCGGCCGAGCAGCACGTACTGGCTGGGCACGGACGACCTCGGCCGCGACGTGTTCTCGCGCACGATCGTGGGCGCCCGCACCGCCGTCGTCGGGCCGATCCTGATCGCGCTCGGCGCCATGCTGATCGGCAACACGCTCGGCCTGATCGCGGGCTACAAGGGCGGGCTGGTCGACTCCACGATCATGCGCTGGGTCGACCTCATGTGGGCGCTGCCGGGCCTGCTCGTCGCGATCGTCGTCGTCGGCGTCCTGGGCGGCGGCTACTACCTCTCCGTCGCGCTGCTGATCCTGCTCACGGCGCCCTACGACACGCGTATCGTGCGCGGCGCGACACTCGAGCAGCGTGCGCTCCCGTATGTCGAGGCCGCACGCACGCTCGGCCTGTCGTCGAAACGCATCATGGTCCGGCACATCTGGCCCAACGTGCTCCCGCTCGTGGTCGCGAACACATTCCTCAACTTCGCGTTCTCGCTGGTCACGCTCTCGGCGCTCTCGTTCCTCGGCCTCGGCGTCGGCCCCGGTACCCCCGACTGGGGCCGCATGCTCGCCGAGAGCCAGACGCTGCTCTTCGACAACCCCGCAGCGGCGCTCGCGCCCGGCGGCATGATCGTGATCACGGCAGCGAGCATGAACCTCATCGGCGACTGGCTGTACGAGCGCCTGTCGGATCGCGGCCGGGCCCGATGAACGCCGTTCCCGCCGCCGCCCCCGTCGTCGATCCGCTGCTGACGGTGCGCGACCTCCGCATCGAGAGTCACATCGGCGGCCAGCCGCACAGCATCGTGACCGGCATCGACCTCGATGTCGCCCCGGGTGAGACGGTCGGCATCGTGGGCGAGTCGGGGAGCGGCAAGTCGATGACGGCACGGGCTCTGATCGGATTGCTGCCCGGCGGCGTCGCCGCGAAGGGCGAGGTGCGTTACGGCGGGCGCAACCTCCTCGACCTGCCCGAGCGGGCGCTCGCACAACTGCGCGGGCGCGAGATCGGGCTGATCATGCAGGACCCCTTCACGATGCTGAGCCCGCTCCTGCGCTGCGGCCGTCACATCGACGAGGCGCTGCGCGACGAGAGCGGCCGCAAGCTGAGCAGGGCCGCCCGCCGGGCGGAGGCGATCCGCCGGCTGGCCGAGGTCGGAATCCACGATCCCACGGTCGCCGAGCGCTACCCCTTCGAGCTCTCGGGCGGCATGCGCCAGCGCGTGGGGATTGCCGCCGCGCTCGCCCGCGATCCGCGCATCCTGATCGCCGACGAGCCCTCCACCGCCCTGGACGTGACGACGCAGAAGGAGATCCTCGCCCTTCTGCGCTCGCTCCAGCAGTCCCGCGCCATGGGCCTGATCCTGATCACCCACGACCTGCGCGTCGCGTTCTCGATGTGCGACCGGATCACCGTGCTGTATGCGGGATCGGTGCTCGAGGTCGCGCCGGCGCAAACGCTCGAGCAGGAGCCGCGCCACCCCTACACGCTCGGCCTCCTGCTGTCCGAGCCGCCGGGTGATCGCCGGCTCTCCTCGCTCGTGGCGATCCCTGGCTCGGTCGCCGACCCCGACGAGGTGGCCGAGGTGTGCGCGTTCTCGCCCCGCTGCGTCTGGGCTGCGCCGGAGTGCCGCGCGGGCAAGCCTCCGCTGCGCTCACTCGGCGATGGCCGGCTCAACGCCTGCATTCGCACCGACGAGTTGCGGGACCAGATGCGCGAGACGCGCGCCACCGCCAACCGCAGCGAGCACGTCGTGCTGCCGTCGAGGGGCCGGGAGGCGCTCGTGGCCGTGGAAGACCTGACCAAGGTCTTCGAGTCCGGGCGCGGCGAGCGGGCACGCTCGGTGACCGCGCTCGGAGGGGTGTCGGTGGAGCTCGGGGCCGGCGAGAGCGTCGGGCTCGTGGGCGAGTCGGGTTCGGGCAAGACCACGCTGGCACGCTGCCTGATGGGCCTGGAGACGCCGACGAGCGGGCGGATCGTCGTGGACGGCATCGAGGCGACCGACTACGCGGCGCTCACGGGCCGCGATCGTGCGCGGCTCCGCCAGAGCGTTCAGATGATCTTCCAGGATCCGTACTCCACGCTCAATCCCGTGCGCACGGTCGGCGCGACGCTCAAGGAGGCCCTCGTGATGGGGCCACGCGGAAGCGGCGATCTCGACGCCCGCCTGCGGGCGCTGCTCGAGCAGGTCGGCCTGCCGGAGGCCTACGGCGCCCGCAAGCCCGTCGCACTCTCGGGCGGCGAGCGCCAGCGCATCGCGATCGCGCGGGCACTCGCCGTGGAGCCCAAGGTGATCGTGTGCGACGAGCCGGCCTCGGCGCTCGACGTGTCCGTCCAGGCGCAGATCCTCAACCTCCTGCGGGCGCTGCGCGACGAGCTGGGAATCGCGTACTTCTTCATCACGCACGACCTGGCCGTCGTCCGGCAACTGGTCGAGCGCATCTACGTGCTGCATCAGGGTCAGGTCGTCGAGGCCGGCCCGGTGGACTCGGTGCTCGACAACCCGCAGGATCCGTACACGATCCGGCTGGTCGAGTCCGTCCCGCGATCGGAGGGCGAGTGGCTGAGCAAGCCGTGAAGGGCGAGCCGGATGTCGTGATCGTCGGGGGCGGCGCGATCGGCGTGGCCTCGGCCCACTATCTCGCACAGCGGGGCGCCCACGTCGTCGTCCTGGAAGCCGGCGCGGCGCTCGGCGCCGAGGCGTCCTACGGCAACGCGGGCCTCGTCTCGCCCAGCCACTGCATCCCGCTCGCCACGCCGTCGCTGCTGCGGCGGATCCCGGGGTTCATGCGGCGGGGCGGAGCGGTCTACGTGAAGCCGCGCCTCTCCCCCGCGCTCGCGCGCTTCGGGCTCGAGCTCGTGCGCAGCTGCGGGCGCCAGCGGATGCTGCGCGGCGTGCGCGCCCTGCGCGACCTCAGCCGCAGCAGCCGCGACCTGGTGGAGGAGCTGAGCCGCGACGGACTCGAGCTCGGCTACGAGCACGCCGGCCTGATGAACGTGTGTCGTGGTGAGGCGGCCTTCGAGGAGCTGCTGAAGGACGTCGAGCTCCTGAAGTCCGAGGGATTCGAGCCCGAGGTGCTCGACAGCGCCGGCGCCCGGCAGCGCGAGCCCATGCTGCGCGACGACATCGCCGGGGCCGTGTTCTGGGGCGAGGATGGCCACTGCGATCCCGGCCTGCTCGTCGCCGGGCTGCACGCGGCGGCCGAGCGCGCCGGAGCGCGCTTCGAGCTGGGAACGCGCGTGACGGGCCTCGACCGCGGCGCCGACGGCTCGATCTCGGCCGTCCGCACGGACTCGAGAGTCTTCCGGCCGCGCACGGTCGTGCTGGCGGCGGGCGCTTCGACCACGCGCCTCGCGCGCCTGGTGGGCGCCAGCCTGCCGGTCGAGCCCGGCAAGGGCTACCACGCGCAGATGGCGGCCGGCTCCGCGCAGCTGAGGATGCCGCTGATCTTCCAGGAGTCGGTCTTCGCCGCGACGCCGATGGGCGACCGCCTGCGACTGGCCGGCACGATGGAGTTCGTCGGCTGGGACATGCGCCCGCAGCGCGAGCGGGCACTGCGGCTGCTGTCGGAGGCACGCGGCTACCTGCATGGCCTCGACCAGCCCGACGACCAGGTCGAGACCTGGTTCGGCATGCGGCCGTGCACGCCCGACACGCTGCCCGTGATCGGCTTCAGCGGCAAGACCGCCGGCCTGATCTACGCGACCGGCCACGGCATGCTCGGGATCACGCTGGCGGCCGCGACCGGCTTCGGCGTAGCGCAACTCGCACTCGACCGCCGCTCCTCGCTCGACCTCGAGCCATTCTCGGCCCGGCGCTATGGGTTGTAGGTAGCAGGGAAAAACAGTAGCTCTTTGACGTAAGGACTGGAACGGTGGATACTCAACGCGCGATGCCAGCCTCGTTCATCCTCCGGAACGCCAACGTCCTGGACGAATCCGGCGGTTTCGGCGAACGGCTCGACGTGGCGGTCGAGAACGGGATCGTCTCGGAGGTCGGCGGCGACGTGACGCTGCCGGACGCGCCCTCGATCGACTTCTCCGACCGCTGGCTCATGCCCGGCGTGTTCGACTGCCACCTCCACATCGCGTCGTCCTCGCTCGATGCGATGGAGCTCATGCGCACGCCGATCACCCAGTGGGCGCTCGAGACTGCGCGCAACATGCGCAAGACGCTGGAGTGCGGCGTCACGTTCGTGCGCGACGCGGGCGGGGCCGACGCCGGCATGCGCGACTCTATCGCGCGGGGCTTCGTACCGGGCCCGCGACTCCAGGTCGCGGTCGTCGCCATGTCGCAGACAGGCGGCCACATCGACGGCTTCCTGCCCGGCCCGGGCTTCGAGATGTCCGCCGACTACGTCATCCCCGACTTTCCCGGCCGGCCCCCGTGCGTCGTCGACGGCATCGACGACATGCGCAAGGTCGTGCGCGAGACGCTGCGAGCGGGAGCCGACTGGATCAA
>Ga0164305_10000595_pt1 | contig 13785 bp, 14 predicted proteins | sample Whisoiple_237_MG_FD_110215 | JGI IMG/M metagenome (GOLD analysis project Ga0164305, IMG submission 110215) | Soil microbial communities amended with pyrogenic organic matter from upstate New York, USA - Whitman soil sample_237_MG | ecosystem: Environmental > Terrestrial > Soil > Agricultural...
CAGCTATGAACCTGATGGGAAATCCCTAGGCGATACCTGGTGACCCACGGTCGATACACTGCTAGAACACGTTCCAGAATGACCTGGATCACACCTCGTCTGACCTGGACATAAGCTGCATTATTGTCTCAATACGTCGCCTTTGACACTGCGAACACGTTCTAGTTAGTATGATCCGGCTCACGACGAGTTGCGAGCGACGCAGGGGTGGAAACGTCGCCACGGCAAGCGGTTTCGGAAGCTTCGCCCTGGTGGAACATTTCAGGAAAACCCCCGCCCCCGAGAACGGAGCCGAGGTTGATCGAACAGCTTGCGGTCCCGGCGCGGGCCGTGGGCGGGTTCGTGGAGATGTCCATCGACACGTTCGTCAAGATCTTTCGCCGGCCTTTCCAGTTCCGCGAATTCCTCGAGCAGACATGGATGATCGCCCGGGTCTCGCTGATCCCGACGCTGCTTGTCGCCATTCCGTTCACCGTTCTGGTCGCCTTCACCCTCAACATCCTCCTGCGTGAGATCGGAGCTGCCGACCTGTCCGGTGCGGGCACGGCGTTCGGCACCATCACCCAGCTCGGTCCCGTCGTGACGGTATTGGTGGTGGCCGGTGCGGGTGCGACCGCGATCTGCGCCGACCTCGGCGCCCGCACCATCCGCGAGGAAATCGACGCGATGCGGGTGCTGGGCATCGACCCGATCCAGCGCCTGGTCGTACCGCGTGTGCTGGCGTCGACCGTCGTCGCCCTGCTGCTGAACGGTCTCGTGTGCGCGATCGGCCTGGCGGGCGGCTACGTGTTCTCCGTCTTCCTGCAGGGCGTCAATCCCGGTGCCTTCATCAACGGCCTGACCGTTCTCACCGGCCTCGGCGAGCTGGTGCTCGCGGAGGTGAAGGCTTTGCTGTTCGGTGTCGTCGCCGGACTGGTCGGCTGCTACCGGGGCCTGACCGTGCAGGGCGGACCCAAGGGTGTCGGCACGGCCGTCAACGAAACCGTCGTCTACGCCTTCATCTGTCTGTTCGTGATCAACGTCATCATGACCGCGATCGGCGTCCGGGTGTTGGTCCGCTGATGTGCGCTCGACCGGGAGTCGAGGCATGAGCTACGACGTCACAGTGCGGTTCCGCCGGTTCCTCGGCGGGTTCTCACGGGCTGTCGACACCGTCGGAGAGCAGGCGCTGTTCTACGGCGAGACATTCCGTTACATCCCCAATGCGCTGACGCGCTACCGCAAGGAGACCGTCCGCAACATCGCCGAGATGACGATGGGCACGGGCGCTCTGGTGATGATCGGCGGCACGGTCGGTGTGGCGGCGTTCCTGACGCTGGCCTCCGGCGGTGTCATCGCCGTGCAGGGCTACTCGTCGCTCGGGAACATCGGTATCGAGGCGTTGACCGGATTCCTGTCGGCCTTCTTGAACGTGCGCATTGTCGCGCCAGTCATTGCGGGCATCGCGCTGGCCGCCACGATCGGCGCAGGCACCACCGCGCAGCTCGGCGCGATGCGGGTTGCCGAGGAGATCGACGCCGTGGAAGCGATGGCCGTGCATTCGGTGTCGTACCTGGTCTCCACCCGGCTGATGGCCGGAATGGTCGCGATCATTCCGCTCTACTCGCTGTCGGTGTTGGCGGCGTTCTTCGCAGCGCGATTCACCACCGTCTTCATCAACAACCAGTCCGCCGGCCTGTATGACCACTACTTCAATACGTTCCTGGTGCCCACCGACCTCTTGTGGTCGTTTCTGCAGGCCATCGTCATGTCGATAGCGGTGATGCTGGTGCACACCTACTACGGCTACAACGCGTCCGGCGGTCCGGTCGGCGTCGGCATCGCGGTCGGTCAGGCCGTCCGCACGTCGCTGATCGTGGTCGTCACCATCACCTTGTTCATCTCACTCGCCGTCTACGGCGCGTCCGGTAACTTCAACCTCTCCGGATAGGCGACTGACGATGTCTGACGGAGACGCCCAGCGCAGCCACGTGCGGATCGCAGCCGCGATTCTCGCGGCTCTGCTCGTCGCCGCCGCCGTATTCACCTACCTGTCCTACACCGCCGCGTTCACGTCGACGGACACGGTCACCGTGACCTCGCCGAGAGCCGGGCTCGTCATGGATCGCGACGCCAAGGTCAAGTACCGCGGCATCCAGGTCGGCGAGGTCGACTCGATCGAGTACGCGGGCGACCAAGCGAAGTTGACGCTCGCGATCAAGAGCGAAGAGCTTCGGTTCATCCCGTCGAACGCGGTGGTTCGCATCGCCAGCACAACGGTTTTCGGCGCCAAGTCGGTGGAGTTCGTGCCGCCGGAGAAGCCGTCGGGCACCCCGCTGCGGTCGGGCGCCCAGGTGCAGGCCGCCGCGGTCCAGCTCGAGGTCAACACGCTCTTCCAGACGTTGACCGATGTGCTGCACAAGATCGACCCGGTGCACCTGAACGGGACGCTGAGCGCACTCGCCGAAGGCCTCCGCGGTCACGGCGACGACCTCGGCGCCCTGCTTTCCGGACTGAACTACTATCTGCAGCAACTGAACCCGAAGCTTCCGACGCTTCAGCAGGATTTTCAGAAGACCGCTGTGGTGGCGAACATCTACGGGGATGCCGGACCGGATCTGGCCCGTATCCTCGACAATGCGCCCGCGATCAGTGACACCATCGTCGATGAGCAGGACAACCTCAACGCGACGCTGCTCGCGGCGACTGGCCTCGCCAACAACGGGACCGCGACGCTCGAACCGGCGGAAAACGACTACATCGCCGCCGTCAACCGGTTGCGTGCGCCGCTGAAGGTGGCGGGCGACTACTCGCCCGAGTTCGGCTGCATCCTGGTGGGCACAGGCCAGGCCGTGGACTTCTTCGCCCCGATCATCGGCGGCACCCGTCCGGGGCTGTTCGTGTCGTCCAACTTCCTGCCCGGTTCGCCGGCGTACACCTACCCGGAGAGCCTGCCGATCGTGAACGCTTCCGGCGGGCCCAATTGCCGGGGGCTGCCGAACATTCCGAGCAAACAGCTCGGCGGTTCCTGGTACAAGTCGCCGTTCCTGGTCACAGACAACGCGTACATCCCCTACCAGCCGAACACCGAATTGCAGTTCGATGCGCCCTCAACCGCACAGTTCCTGTTCAACGGCGCGTTCGCGGAAAGGGACGACTACTGATGAAGCGTGATCGGACCCTGCTCTACGTCAGCATCTTCACCGTCGCGATGCTCGTGGTCGCGGCGATGCTGGTGGTGGTGTTCGGTGAGTTCCGGTTCGCATCGGAGACCAAGTACCACGCGACATTCACCGACGCATCCCGGCTCAAGGCCGGACAGGATGTGCGCATCGCAGGCGTCCCGGTGGGGTCGGTCGGCGACATCAAGCTCAACCCGGACAACACCGTCGACGTCGCCTTCGAGGTCGACAAGCGCTACCAGCTCTACTCATCGACCCGCGCGGCCGTTCGCTACGAGAACCTCGTCGGCGACCGCTACCTCGAGATCACGGCGGGGCCGGGCGACCTTCGCAAGATCCCGCCGGGAAGCACCATCCCAAGGGAGAACACCCAGCCCGCGCTCGACCTCGATGCACTCCTCGGCGGCCTCAAGCCGGTCCTCAAGGGCCTCGACGGCGCCAAGATCAACGAGGTCAGCAGCGCCGTCATGGAGTTGTTGCAGGGCCAAGGCGGCGCGCTGTCCAACCTCTTGGCGACGACCGGCGCGTTCACCCAGAACCTCGCGGCGCGCGACCAGCTCATAGGCGACGTGATCACCAACCTCAACACCGTGCTGGGCACCGTCGACGAGAAGGGCGCCCAGTTCGACGCCAGCGTGGATCAGCTCCAGAAGTTGCTCACCGGCCTGGCCGAGAATCGCGATCCCATCGCAGGTGCCATCCCGCCGCTGGCGTCCGCCGAAAACGACTTGACCGACATGCTGGCGAAGTCCCGTCGACCGTTGCAGGGTGTGATCGAGAACGTCCGGCCGATGGCGGACCGGATGGATGTGCGCAAAGCCGACATCAACAAGGTCGTCGAGCCGCTCGCCGAAAACTACCTGCGACTCAACGCACTCGGTGCATACGGGTCGTTCTTCAACATCTTCTATTGTTCTACGCGGCTGAAGATCAACGGGCCCGCGGGCAGCGACATCCTGGTTCCGTTCGGTGGGCCACCCGATCCGTCCAAGGGGAGGTGCTCGGAGAGTGGCTAGGCCCGACGACGGAAATCCGCTGCGCACAGGCGTATTCGGCATCATTCTGGTGGCGTGTCTCGTGCTGGTGTCGTTTGGCTACACCAGCTTGCCGTTCTGGCCGCAAGGCAAGCCGTTCGAGGCGTATTTCACCGACGCGGGCGGTATCTCGCCGGGCAGCGACGTCAACGTGTCGGGCATCAACGTGGGCAAGGTCACCGGAGTGGAACTCGCGGGCGATGCGGCGAAGGTGACCTTCACCGTGAACCGTGACGTCAAAGTCGGGGACCAGTCGCTGGTCGCCATCAAGACAGACACCGTGCTCGGGGAGAAGTCGCTGGCGGTCACTCCTCGGGGCGGAGGCCGCTCCACCGTTATCCCGGTGGGCCGCACCACGACCCCCTACACCCTCAACACCGCGCTGCAGGACCTTGGCCAGAACGCCAGCGAGCTGGACAAGCCGCGCCTGGAGCAGGCGCTGCAGACGCTCACCGACTCACTTCGCGATTCGACGCCGCACCTGCGCAATGCGCTCGACGGCGTCACCGCGCTGTCGCGCAGCATCAACAAGCGTGACGAGGCGCTGGAACAGCTTCTGGCACACGCCAAGAAGGTCTCGGACACGCTGGCTCAGCGCGCCGGCCAGGTGAACCAGCTGGTTCTGGACGGCAACCTGCTTTTCGCGGCACTCGACGAGCGCAGGCAGGCGCTGAGTAACCTCATCGCGGGAATCGACGATGTATCCGAACAGCTTTCGGGGTTCGTGGCCGACAACCGCAAGGAGTTCAAGCCAGCGCTGGAGAAGCTGAACCTGGTACTCGACAACCTTCTCGAGCGCCGCGAGCACATCGGCGAGGCGCTCAAGCGACTGCCGCCGTATGCGACCGCGCTGGGTGAGGTCGTCGGCTCGGGACCTGGCTTCCAGATCAACCTGTACGGCCTGCCGCCCGCACCGATCGCAGAAGTCCTGTTCGACACGTACTTCCAGCCGGGCAAGCTGCCCGACAGCCTTTCCGACATGCTCAAGGGCTACATCTCCGAACGACTGATCATCAGGCCGAAGTCACCATGACCTACGCGAATCCGTCACCGGACCGCAGCCGCTGGCTGCGGATAGCGCTGGCCGCCGTGCTGGTCGCTGTGCTGGCCGTCGGCGTCTACCTGGTGTGGCCCTCGCGGACCGGCGACAAGGTCGTCGGGTATTTCACATCGACGGTGGGTCTCTATCCGGGCGACGATGTCCGCATCGTCGGTGTGCCGGTTGGCAAGATCGACTCGATCGAACCGCGCGCGAGCGACGTGAAGGTCACCATGACCCTGCACGACGGGGTTAAGGTGCCCGCCGACGCGAAGGCGCTCGTCATCTCGCCGAACCTGGTGTCGGCTCGTTTCATTCAGCTCGCACCTGCCTACACCGGCGGGCCGTCGCTGTCCGACGGCGCGAGCATCGGGCTTGACCGCACCGCGGTTCCGGTGGAGTGGGACGAGGTCAAGGAGCAGTTGTCGGCGCTGAGCCGGGAACTCGGACCACAGCAGGGAGGCATGCAGGGCCCGCTGAGTTCGTTCGTGAACCAGGCCGCTGACACCTTCGACGGGAACGGCGACTCGTTCCGGGAGGCGCTGCGGGAGCTGTCGCAGACGGCGGGCAGGCTCGGCGACTCGCGCACCGATCTGTTCGGCACCATCCGTAATCTGCAGGTGCTCATCAACGCGCTGTCGAACAGCAACGAACAGATTGTCCAGTTCACCGGTCACGTCGCTTCGGTCTCGCAGGTGTTGGCCGACAGCACAACGGATCTCGACAACACACTCGGCACTCTCAACCAGGCCCTCGGTGATGTGAAGGGGTTCCTCAACGAGAGCAACGACGCGTTGATCGGCCAGGTGAACAAGCTGACCGATTTCACCAGCATTCTGACCGAGCACAGCGACGACATCGAACAGATCCTGCACATCACGCCGAACGGTCTTGCGAACTTCTACAACATCTACAACCCGGCGCAGGGCACCGTCGGCGGCCTGCTCACCTTGCCGAACTTCGGCAACCCGGTGCAGTTCATCTGCGGCGGTGTGTTCGACGCCGGTACATCGACCGACAACTACAAGCGCGCCGAATTGTGCAGGCAACGAATGGGACCGGTGCTGCGTCGCATCACGATGAACTTCCCGCCTCTGTTGTTCCACCCGATCAACAGCATCACCGCCTACAAGGGCCAGATCATCTACGACACACCGCAAACCGAGGCGAAGGCGGAGACGCCGGTGCCCTATTTGCAGTGGCAGTCCGCACCAGGAGTGAGCGGGCCGAAGCCGTCGGCCGCAACGGACCTGAGTTCGCTGATGGTGCCGCCCGAACAGTCGACATCACACGCAGGGGGTCCCGAAGCAGCTCCGGCACCCGCGCCGGGACCAGCCGACCCGAATGCACCAGCTGCGCCGCCGCCCGCGGGCCCGCTGCCGGCCGAGGGAGGTGGGTGATGCGCAAACCTCTGCAGGCCTTGACATCTCGTGCCGTCCAGCGGACGGTCGCGATCTCTGCGGGTGCCACGCTGCTCGCCGGCTGTTCGTTCGGCGGCCTGAACTCGCTCGACATGCCGGGTACGTCGGGGCACGGCTCCGGCTCGTACAAGATCACCGTTGCCCTTCCCGACGTCGCGACGCTGCCCCAGAATTCGCCGGTGATGGTCGACGACGTCACGGTCGGCAGCGTGTCGGGTATCGAGGCGATGCAGCGTCCGGACGGCACGTTCTACGCGGCAGTGCAGCTGTCGCTGGACGAGAACGTCAACCTGCCGGAGAACGCGACGGCCAAGGTTGCGCAGACGTCATTGCTGGGCTCCCAGCACATCGAGCTCGCGTCACCGGCGGACGGAAAGGGGGTCGGCAGGCTCAAGGAGGGCTCGCAGATTCCGCTGGGCCGTACCGGGCGCTACCCGACGACGGAGGAAGTGCTCTCGTCGTTGGGTGTCGTGGTGAACAAGGGCAATCTCGGTGCACTGCAGGACATCACCGACGAGGCATATAACGCGGTCGCAGGCCGCGAGGGCACCTTCACTGATCTGGTGCCGCGACTCGCAGAGCTGACGAGCTCGCTCGATCAGCAGACCGGTGACATCATCGCAGCGGCAGAAGGCCTGAACCGATTCTCTGGGATCCTGGCACGCAGCAAGGACAGTCTCGGCCGCACCCTTGACACATTGCCCGCCGCGCTGGACGTGCTGAACAAGAACCGCGGCAACATCGTTGACGCGTTCGGTGCGCTGCAGCGTTTCGCCGGAGTCGCCAGTAACATCCTTGAGAAGACCAAGGACGACTTCGCCGCGGACTTCAAGGACCTTTATCCGGTCATCAAGTCGCTGAACGACAACGTCGACTATCTGATCAAGGACCTCGAGTTCCTTCCGACCTTCCCGTTCCATTACAAATATCTGCGGAGAGCGGTGCGCGGCGACTACCTGAACGTGTACACCACCTTCGACCTGACGTTGCGTCGTCTCGGAGAGTCGGTGTTCACCACGTCGTGGGGGCTGGACACCAACATGGCCCACATGAGCGAGATCATCAATCCCCCCGACTTCCTGACCGGGGCGCTTGCCAATCTGTCGGGCCAGGCGGCGGATCCGTTCAAGATCCCGCCGGGTACCGCGACCCAGCATGAGGGGCCCTGATGCTGGACCGACTGACCAAGGTGCAGCTGACGATCTTCGCGATCGTCACGGTGCTCACCGTGGGCGCTATCTCGATCTTCTATCTTCATGTGCCCTCGGCGGTCGGTATCGGCGCCTACAAGGTCGATGCGAATTTCGTTGCGGGCGGAGGCATTTACCAGAACGCCAACGTCACCTACCGCGGCGTGACAGTCGGCCGGGTGGAGTCGGTCGGGCTGACGAACGACGGCGTCGTCGCGCACATGCGGCTCAACAGCGGCACCCCGGTGCCCGACAACGTCACCGCGACGGTGAAGAGCGTGTCCGCCGTCGGCGAGCAGTACATCGACCTGGTGCCGCCGGACAAACCATCCTCGGCGAAGCTGCGCAACGGCGCGAGCATCGGCCAGGACCGCACGGCGATCGGTCAGGACATCTCCGGTCTGCTGGACGAGGCCGACAGGCTGGTCGCCAGCGTCGGTGATACCCGAATAAAGGATCTGCTGCGCGAATCGTTCAACGCATTCAACGGGTCCGGTCCTGAGCTCGCTCGGATGATCGAGTCGTCGCGGATGTTGGTCGACGAGGCGAACGCCAACTACGGGCAGGTCGACCAGTTGATCGATCAGGCCGGCCCGTTCCTGGACGCGCAGATCCGTGGCGGCGATGACATCAAGTCGTTGTCGGAGGGTCTGGCCCGGCTCACCGGGCACGTCGCCGATGCCGATCCGCAGTTGAGGACGACGCTGCAGACGGTTCCCGGCGCGACCCAGGCGGCGAACGAGACGTTCAGCGGTATCCGGCCGTCCTTCCCCGTGCTCGCCGCAAACCTCGCGAACTTCGGCCGGATCGGCGTGATCTACAGCAAGTCGCTCGAACAGGCGCTGGTCATCTTCCCCGCGCTGATGGCTGCGCTCGGCACCGTCGCCGGTGGCGTACCCGCCGACGAGGGCGGCAAGCTCGACTTCAAGATCCACCTGCAGGACCCGCCACCCTGTACGACCGGGTTCATTCCGCCCTCGCTGATCCGGTCTCCCGCCGACACCACGCTGCGCGACATTCCACCCGATCTGTACTGCAAGACCGCGCAGAACGACCCCTCCGTGGTCCGCGGCGCGCGCAACTATCCCTGCCAGGAGTTCCCCGGGAAGCGGGCACCCACCATCCAGCTCTGCCGGGACCCCAAGGGCTATGTGCCGATTGGCAGCAATCCGTGGCGCGGCCCGCCCGTCCCGTACGGCAGCGAACCGATCGACGATCCTCGGATGATCCTGCCGCAGAACAAGTTTCCATTCATCCCGCCGCAGGTGGACCCCGACCCGGGTCCGCCGGTGGTGCAGTTGCCGCCCGGCGTGGCACCGGGACCGGGTCCGGCGCCGCACGGCCCGTACCCGCTTCCGGTTCCGCCGAACGAGGCCGGTCCGCTGCCGTCGCCGTTCCCGTTCTACGCGCCGCCGGACCAGGCGGTGCCTCCGTACGGGCGGCCGCCGCCTCCGCCTGCGGGGGAGCCGCTGCCGCTGCCGGGGCAACCGCCCGCGGACTCGCCGCCCGCCGACGCCCCTCCGCTGCCTGCCGAGGCGCCGCCCCAGGCGTCGGGGCAGAGCTTCGCCTCATACGACAAGAGCGGGACATTCGTCGACCCGGCCGGGGGAACTGGCGTATTCGCGGGTGGAGCTGACAAACTGGCGCCCGCGGAAAACTGGGTTGATCTGATGATGGCTCCGAGGCAGGCGTAGATGAGCGAGGAAACGGCTTCGACGCAACAGTCGCCGAAGCCGGCGGGACGGCGTCGTGCGTCGCGGGCCGCCGGTCCGACCAGCGGTGCAGCGACCACGTCCACAGGCGTTCCTGTCGAGGCGCCCAAGCCCATCAAGGTGCGGCTGTCCAGGCCGACCGGCCGACCGCCGCGCAGGCAACCCCACCGCGCGCGGGTGGCACTGGTGGCGCTGGTGGCGCTCGTCGTGGCGCTGGCCGCACTCGGGTCGGCGGTCTTCGTGACGGCGCGGCACCAACACGCCGAGGAAGCCCAGGAAGCGCAGAACCAGCTCTTCGTCGACACCGCATCGCAGTTCGTCGTGAACATGTTCAGCTACACACAGCAGTCCATCGACGAGGACGTCGACCGGTTCGTCAACAACACCAGCGGACCCCTGCGCGACATGATGAGCCAGGGCCAGAACACCGAGAATTTGAAGCTGCTGTTCCGTGACACCAACGCCAGCGCCGAGGCTGTCGTCAACGGCGCCGCGCTGGAGAAGCTCGACAAGGTCGCCGATCGGGCCGACGTGCTGGTGGCGGTGCGGGTGACCGTCACCGACCTGGACGGAAACAACGCGCCGTCCAAGCCGTATCGCCTTCGGGTCACTGTTGCCGAGGACGACAACGGACACATGTCCTTCTACGACCTCAAGTACCCCGACGGGGGCAACTGATGTCAGCGAGGGCGGCGAAACTGGTTGGCGCGCTGTCGATCCTGCTGGCGTGCGGCTTCGTCGCGCTGGCCGGCGTCGGGGGCTGGTACTACTGGACCGGCGTCGAGATTCAGGGTGAGAACGATGCGCGCGCCGTTCTGGCCGACAAAGCCAAAGAGCAGATTCCCAAGGTTTTCGGATACGACTATCAGACGGTCGAGCGGAGCCTCAACGACATCTACCCGTTGCTCACACCGAGCTACCGCCAGGAGTTCAAGGACCGCGCGAACAAAGACATCATCCCGCAGGCGCGGGAGCGGCAGCTTGTCAGCCAGGCCAATACGGTTGGCGTCGGAGTGCTGGCCGCGCAGCGTAATTCGGGCTCTGTCATGGTGTATCTGAACCGCACCGTGACCGACAAATCCAAGCAGCCGGTCTATGACGGCAGTCGGCTGAAGGTCGACTACGTCAAGGTCGACGGCCAGTGGCTGATCAACTACATCACCCCGATTTAATGGACTCCGCCGGCTCGGATTGAATTGTCCGCTCCGCGGACGGTGTCGACGCCAGCGCGTCGAGGAACGAACGCGCCCAGCGGTCGACATCATGGGCGAGAACCTGTCTGCGGAGCGCGCGCATCCGGCGTCTGCCCTCTTCCGGTTCCTGATTCAGCGCATCGGAGATCGCGTCCTTGACACCGTCGAGGTGATGCGGGTTGGTCAGGTATGCCTGGCGGAGTTCTGCTGCGGCTCCGGTGAATTCGCTCAGCACCAGCGCACCGCCGAGATCACTGCGGCACGCGACGTACTCCTTGGCCACCAGGTTCATGCCGTCCCGCAGCGGCGTGACCAGCATGACGTCGGCCGCTTTGAAGAAGGCGATCAACTCCTCGCGCGGAACCGGCCGGTGGATGTAGTGCACGAGCGGGTGTCCGACCTCACCGAATTCTCCATTGATGTGGCCGACCTGTCGTTCGATGTCCTCACGCATCTCGATATAGCTTTCGACCCGTTCGCGGCTCGGCGTGGCGAGCTGGACGAGTACGGTGTCGTCGCGTTTGATCCGGTCTTCTTTCAGCAGTTCCGAGAAGGCCCTCAGCCGGACGTCGATACCTTTGGTGTAGTCGAGTCGGTCGACACCGAGCAGTATTTTGCGCGGATTGCCGAGTTCGTTGCGGATCTCACGGGCGCGCCGGCGGACGTCCCTTTGCTTGGCCTTGGTGTCGAGGTCACCCGAGTCGATCGAGATGGGAAACGCACCGACCTTGACTGTGCGGGAACCGGTCTGCACCTCACCGAATCGGGACCGGACACCGATCGACGCACGTGAAGTGTTGGCGCCCAACAGGCGTCGGGACAGAATCAGAAAGTTCTGTGCGCCGCCCGGCAGATGGAAGCCGACCAGGTCGGCGCCGAGAAGCCCTTCGATGATCTCCGTGCGCCACGGCATCTGCATGAACAGTTCGACCGGCGGAAACGGAATATGCAGGAAGAATCCGATGGTGAGGTCCGGGCGCAGCATCCGCAGCATCTTCGGGACCAGCTGCAGCTGATAGTCCTGCACCCACACCGTCGCGCCGTCCGCGGCGGCGCGCGAGGTGGCTTCGGCGAACCGTCGGTTCACCTCCACGTAGCGGTCCCACCACTCGCGGTGGTAGATCGGCTTGACGATGACGTCGTGGTAGAGCGGCCACAGCGCGGCGTTGGAGAAGCCCTCGTAGTAGAGCGCGACGTCCTCGGCCGACAACCGGACCGGCCAGAGCCGAAGATCCTCCTCGTCGATCGGATCTTCGTCGCTGTCCGGGACGCCCGGCCAGCCGACCCACGCGCCCTTGCGTCGGCGCAGTAACGGCTCCAGCGCAGTCACCAGCCCGCCCGGGCTGCGCTTCCACTGCGTCGTGCCGTCGGGCAACCGTTCCATGTCGATCGGCAGCCGATTGGCCACCACGACGAAGTCGGAATTGCCGGGGCCGCCGTCCTGGCCGCTCCCCGGACTCACCTACGCCTCGAGTTTCGCCGGTCCAATACCGAGCATCGACAGAAACACCCGACATTCGTCGGCATCGGTCGCATAGGCCGCGACAACGCGCCTGGCCTGGCTGGCGGTGCTGTCGGCTAGCGGTTCGACGTCGCCGAGCTCGGCGGGATCAGATTTTGTAGCCATCACACCAGCATATAGGTGGACCTCTGAGCGAGTGCCCTTCCGGGTCTACCCGGCGTTGTCGTCGAAACCGGTGACCGTCGGACTGCTGCCAATCGTCGACTCCGGTGTCACCACTGGTGCCTGTTGCTCCTCTGACAGGCCGATGCACTGTCCGGAGTTGTGGCCTGTGCAAGGAATGGACCCGCCGCCGCCCGGCAGGTTCACCGCGGGCAGGTCGGGGTTGGCGCCGATCGCGGAGTACGGCTGGCCGGCATTGGGCACCAGGTGCGGAACGCAGACCGAGGTGTAGAGATCCGGCTCTTCGCCACCGGCACAGGCCAACGAGCCGGCCGAGGGTGCGGGTGTCGCGACGAAGGCGATCGCCGGTGCTGCCGCGACCGCGACGGCGAATCCACCGGCAATGATCAGTCGTCGTGCTGAAAACTTCATGGTCGCCATCGTCACGCTTTCTGTAGATCTCCTGACGGTTATCGTCGGGGAGATTGTATGGAAACTGCGTGCAATCTGCATGAGTTCGCAAAGTTTCCTGCCAATCTGACCACCCGATTTCCGCAGGCCAACCACAGAAACAGGACGCGCACAAGGAAAGGGCCGGACGCAGAAGTGACGTCCGGCCCTACTCAGATCGGCTGCTTATGGGCTCGAGCTGACCGACGAGTGCGGGATCGCTGCGGGGCCTTCGGCGTTCTCCTCCTCGCCGAGCCCGATGCACTGCCCGGAATTGTGTCCGGTGCACGGGATGCCACCGACCTCAGGAAGGCCGCCGACCGGCGCGGTGCTGTTGACTTCGGGCGAATTGGGCACGAGGTCGGGCACGCAGATGTTGGTGAACTGGTCTTCGATTTCGCCGCCTGCACAGGCAGAAACCGACGGTGCCGAGCCGGCGTTCGTCGGAACGGTGAACAGTGCGACCGCCGGAGCAGCAGCGATCGCGACAGCGAATCCCCCCGCAAGGATCAGTCGTCGAGTTGGAAGCTGGAAGGTCGCCATCGTCACGCTTTCTCTAGTTTGCTGACTGTGTCGTCCAGGAAGGGGACAATCGCTGTCAGCGAGCTGACCGCAACCATCCGTTTCCCTGCCTATGCCGCTTCCGAAGTTGAAGCAGGAGTTGGCATCTGCTAGCGCAATCGTACCCTCGACAAACGCATGACACCTGCTGATATCCATTAAACGGGGAGCTTGCGCGACATCACTGTGAGCTGTCTGCAAGGTTGCTGTGCCGCAGCTGGACGGGCGCTGGCGATGGCGACTCGCAGCGGCCCGGATCCCGGCGGACCGCGGGCAGGGGCAGAGAAGTAGGGTGCATTACATCTGATGCTTTTAACGTAACGAGGTGTGCACCGTGGCTAGCCCGGATCTGGACAATTCCGAATCGGTTCCTCAGGAGCCCGCCCAGCAGGTCACCTAC
>Ga0164305_10000596_pt1 | contig 13777 bp, 13 predicted proteins | sample Whisoiple_237_MG_FD_110215 | JGI IMG/M metagenome (GOLD analysis project Ga0164305, IMG submission 110215) | Soil microbial communities amended with pyrogenic organic matter from upstate New York, USA - Whitman soil sample_237_MG | ecosystem: Environmental > Terrestrial > Soil > Agricultural...
CGGCTGGAGGCTTTACACGGCTAGCCATTTTACCCGATACTCAGCCCCCCCTCGATCACCCCGCAGGTTTGGCCCAGTGGCATCAAAAGCAACGACCTCAAAAGCTAACTGGGGAAAGTAAAGCAGTAACTTCTGTCCCTCAGTTGTATTTTTGGGGTGCTTTAACGTTAGGGGTGGAAGGGCAGCAGATGACAGAACTAGCAGAGTTAGCGGCGGCGGGTGTCGTGGGCTTTGCAGATGGTCAACCGTTACAGAATCTAGCCCTGCTGAGACGGCTCTTAGCATATCTCCAACCCTTAGAAAAGCCTGTGGCACTTTGGGCGTGCGATCGCCAGTTAAGTGCTAATGGAGTCATGCGAGAAGGGGTGGCCTCGATTCGTTTTGGCTTACCAGGAAATCCTGCGATCGCGGAAACGACTGCCCTAGCTGCGATTTTAGAAATTGTAGCGGCAACCAGAACCCCAATTCATCTAATGCGGATTTCTACGGCGCGTGGGGTGGAACTGATTCAAGATGCTAAGTCACGAGGTTTACCCGTTACAGCCAGTACTACTTGGATGCATCTGCTGCTGAATACAGACCCTTTAAGCAGTTATGACCCCAATTTGCGGCTAGATCCTCCCCTGGGCAATCCATCTGACCAAGCTGCCCTGATTCGAGGGGTACAGCAAGGTATTTTAGATGCGATCGCGGTTGATCATACGCCCTATACCTACGAAGAAAAAACAGTAGCGTTTGCCGAAGCGCCGCCGGGTGCGATCGGTTTAGAGTTAGCCCTACCATTGCTTTGGCAAACATTTGTCGAAACCGGAATTTGGTCAGCCTTAGAACTCTGGCAAGCCTTGAGTACCCGCCCTGCTAGCTGTTTACAGCAGCAACTTGGCGCGATCGCTGTTGGTCAACCTGCTGAACTCATTCTGTTTGCGCCTCAACAACCCTGGAAGGCTGAACCTTTCACCCTTAAATCTCGCTCTGCCAATACACCCTGGTTAGGGCAGCCTCTGAGAGGACAAGTTCTTCAGATGTGGACTTCTGGTGAAATATAGGCGAATGCAAGCTTGTGATTAGTTGGGATGGGGTGTAGTGAAATATTTATTTTTTCCTGACACCCCCAGTCACCCCTCTTACAGGTGTAGGTTTTTTACATTCAAGGCTAGGAAGAGACATGCTTCGACTTCGCTCAGCATCCGGGGAGAAAAAACTGATTTTTTCGGGGCTTTGATAGTATCTACTCAGCCGTGGATTAAAAACCTACACCTGTCAGCAGCCACCCCTAATCCTCTGAGAAATTAATTTAATCCTCCCACCCGGTTCATTGGCCAAAAGCGGACAACTGCCCGACCAATAATATTGTCATGAGGGACATAGCCCCAGTAATGACTATCACAGCTATTATTGCGGTTGTCACCCATTACGAAATAAGAGTTTTTGGGGACGATAATTGGCTCATAAGTATAGTTAGGCGCATCTTCTATGTACTTTTCTTGCAAAGGTTGATCATTGATATAAACCTTTTGCCCCTTCACCTGCACTTTATCTCCCGGTAACCCAATCACCCGCTTAATAAAAGCATCTTTGAGTTTTGGCGTTTTTGGCTGTGAGCTATCAGAAGGATTTAAAAAATCTTTTGACTTCGAGGTGGGGGCTGCCCCTAAACATAAGCTAGCCTCATCAGGAGGCATAAACACAATAATGTCTCCTCGCTGCGGGTTTTGAAAATGATAACTAACCTTATCTATAATCAGGCGATCGTTAATTTGTAGGGTTGGCAGCATTGATCCAGAAGGAATGTACCGAGCTTCAGCTACAAAAGTGCGAATCCCAAAAGCCAGAATTGCACTGAGGCCAATTGTCTTAAGGGCTTCCACCCAGGCGTTTTCAGTTTTTTGTTGGGTCAGGTTATCGGGTTCTTGTTTCTGCACGCGAGTCATAGGGATTTAGTTAATTGAGGCAATAGAGAAGACTTTTGTTGATTTTGAGTCAACTAAAGAGATTATCTGCTAATTTTAAGTCTACAAATTCTGTTTGGCTTTTAAGGTGATGTCTTCTACCCCGTGCTTGTTTATCCGTCGCGCTCGCATTCTTCTGCCTAATGGCGAGTTTTTGACAGGAGATGTTTAACTGCATAGTCGAGACATTGTTCAAGTTGCACCTGTTTTACCTGCATCAGATAGTGAGGCTGATACAGAAATAGACGCTAAAGGCTGTACTTTGTTGCTGGGGAGAGAAACGTTTCTGCCAGTGATAGCTCACTCAGGCAATGCAGGGACGCTGTACTATGGCGCAAGTTGCTCACTGGATGTCTACCGCCGTAGCTCAAGCTTATGGCATTCCTAAAAAAAGGGCGATCGCTCCTGGTTATGATGCTGATTTAATCTTGGTCGATTGAAAAACCTATTGTCCAGTCCTACGAGAAGAACTGTTAAGCAAATGTGGCTGGAGCCTTTTTGAAGGATGGAATCTTACGGGTTGACCGATAGTGACTATTGTGGGCGGTCAAATAGTTTATTAAGGAGGACATCTTAACACCCAAATTCGCGGTCAAGCGCTCACATTTAACGCTTAAGTCCGAGTTGTTCAAGAACAGATAAATAAGTTTTATGTCGTTTGATGAGTTTAGCCTTTCTTTGCGGGAAATCTAGAGCAGATTAAACTCTCTCTAGAGGGACTTGATATGGAAACTAAAGAATTATTGAGCCGATATGCAGCCGGAGAAAGAGATTTTAGTGAGGTTAATTTAATCGGGGCAAATCTGAGTGGAGTCAATCTGAGTGGTGCAAATTTCTCAAAGGCATCTTTAGGCTCAGCTAACCTGAGTCGAGCCTCTTTGAGAGGAGCTAACCTCAACGGTACTTTTCTTTATGGATCTGATTTAAGTTTTGCCAAACTTAATGAAGCTAGCCTCATTAATGCTGACCTCACCAAAGCCAATCTTAAAGGTGCTTGGCTAGTTAAGGCAGATCTTCAAGGCGCTAAACTCAGTGGAGCTATTCTGACAGCCGTTAACTTGCGTTTAGCTAATTTACAGGCAGTAAATCTTTGCGGTGCTAATCTCAGTAATATTAACCTTCACTCAGCAAATTTAATTCAAGCTAAGCTGAATTGGGCTAATCTAAGCGGAGCCAGAATGAGTGGGGCTAAGCTAGCGGGAGCCTGGTTAAATGGCATCAAACTTAAAGGAGCTTGGCTCAACGGTGTAGATCTGCAAGGGGTCGATTTGGATGGCGTAGATTTAAGTGAAGCTAAACTGAGTGGCACTAACTTTACCAAAGCAACTTTAACCGCAACCAATTTGAGTGAAGCCCAAATGCGGGTAGCCATCTTATCACAAGTTAATTTACATGCTGCTAACCTAAATGGCACTGTTTTAACCAAGGCAAATCTTAGCCGAGCCAACTTGAGTAAAGCAGATCTAAGTGATGCTAACCTCCGGGAAGCTAATCTGAGTGAAGCTAACTTGAATGGAGCAACTTTGCTAGAGACAAATTTAAGTAAAGCTAACTTAAACCATGCCTATTTATGGGCAGCCAAATTAGATGTTGCTGATTTGAGTGAAGCCAATCTCAATGGCGCTAGTATGCGGGGAGCTAGCTTGAATGATGCTGATCTCCATAATGCTTCCTATAGCCCAGAAACTCTCTTTCCAGAAGGGTTTGATCCGACTGAATCTGGAGCTTATTTGACGGCTAGCGAGATCCGATTAGCAGCTTGAGAGCAAAAGGTAATTTAAGTAACAACTGAGTAGCTGAGGAAACCTAGCAACTAAGGAGACTGAAGTTAATTTTTTCAGGTTAGGCGATCGCTCTCAATTGTCTGCCACGAGTAGAACCCCATAAACTTGCAGAAAACTAGCTGTAATCAACTAAATACTTAGAAATCTCCAAAGCTGGACAGAAGTTAGTCAATGCTTTGGAGATTTTTTGATTCTAGACACCTATAAATTTAGGAGCAAGGTTTCGCCGGAATGTCTCTACCAGATATCCCTTTTACCTGCTCCGTGATCACTGATAACTGATAACTGCCTTAAAGGATTAGACATTCTTTTCATAATTCTCTCCTCAGATAGAGGAGAGAATCCATGCTTCAGATAGATTAACTGATCTTAGTAAAACCGTTAAGTTATTCATAACAGCGAACAGAAGCTCAAACTCTGGTTAGCTGATAGTCAACTACTTAAATCTGCTGGCATTAATCTAAAGGCTATTTGAAGCAGGTTTTAGAAACAGCAGCTTAATTACAAAGAGGAATTTTATAAACCATGTCTCAGCCATCTAATCGTGACACTCCCAGATCTCTTGATCAGACAGGAAAGGTTTCTGAACCTGTTTCCTACGAAGAAGGTTACTTAAATGGTCGCTCTTCAGAACGTCGGTTGCAAGAAGATAGCTACATAGCTCGTGAAAACAATAACGCGGCTAGTGGCTTAGTTTTAGGACTTGCGATCGCGGCTTTGGTAGGGATTGCTGGAGGTGCCTTCATTTATATGAACCAGCGCCAAGACTCCCCAAGACAACAAATTTTACCTATCCCAGTTCCTAATAGTAGTCAGCCTCAAAGCCAACCGAAAACTACTCAAAAAGATACAACCATTATTGAAAGAACTGTCAATAAGACCAAAGAAGTTATTCCAGTTCCTCAACAACCCGCTCCCGCGCCTCAACAAAAAGCGCCGGAGATTAATATTAACGTTCCCTCTCCTGCTCAAGAAAAATCGGCTCCCGATACTCAAGCCGCTCCTGAGCAATCAAAAACGAAAGGAACCGATCAAAATCAGGGTGCAGATCAAAAAAGTGCCAGTCCCGATTAATTAAGCCGCTTAGCAGCTATATCGTTGGCTAACAGTTCATTATCCACCTCATTAAAAGATTTTTAAACCAAATCATGGCTAACCTACACAATCGCAATCCTCAGAACCGTGAAGGCAATTCCAACGATCCTGCACCTATTAACAATCACGTTGACCCAAATGCAACTCCGTATCGTGACGGTTACGTGCATGGTAGCGTTAATGAACGCCGCCTGACTGAAGAAGGCTTAGAAGTTCGAGATAACAATACGGCTGCTCGTGCGTTACTGATTGGTATTGCGCTCACTTCATTAGTTGGGCTAACTCTGGGTGCTCTATTCTTCTGGAATCAACGGCAAGAAGAAGTGACAACTCCTGTAGTTGTTCCCGTTCCTGCTGCTCCAAAACCTCAAGCTTCTCAATCTCCAAGTAAGACAACTATTATTGAACGGACAATTGATAGAGGGACTCAGGTGGTACCTGTACCTCAAGCCCCTGCATCTGCTCCTCAAAGCGCACCAGCACCAAGGGTTAATATTAACGTTCCTTCTCAGCCAGCACCAGCGCCTAAAGAGAGCAGAACTAATGTGAATGTAACAGTTCCTAATTCTTCTCCGGCTCCGGCTCCTCGTCAAGATACTACGGTGAATGTAACGCCGCCTCAAGCACCGAGTTCACCTAAATCTGACTCATCTAGTAGTACAAATACTCGGACTTCACCTTCGACGACTACGGGAACGACTCCTGCAAGTCCGTCCAGTTCTACTCAAACGGCTCCTTCTTCTACTCAAAATCAAGGGAGTACGAGTAGCGGCATCGCTAGTCCTTCAGGAAGTAATTCTACTTCAGGAACTTCTACGGGAACGGGGAGTTCTTCAGGAACCTCTTCTAATCCATAGTAATAACGGTTGAAAACTTTGTTCATGCTTAGCCCTCTTTTTAATTGAAGGGGGCTTTTTTAGTTTCAACCTCTATGGCATTAAACCAGGTGACAAAAAGTTTGAATTGATGACCAAATTTCAGCCATGACATTTCCTAAGGCATGATTGCTATCAAGTTCGATTAGTTGCACCCAAGGACGCTGGGCTACAAATTTTTGACTAGCTAGAAGGGGAATCACTTCATCTTGCTGTCCATGAAGGATAAGTGTGGGAATAGATCTTTGCAGGGCTTGTTCTTGGTACTGAGCAGCATCGACAACAAAGTTATAACTGAGAGGGAGCGATCGCCCTTCTCCGTAGTGATAGACCGATAAGTATTGCTCTGCTTGCCATTGCTGGACTTGTTCGGCTCCGAGTTTAGCTAACCAGTGGGCTAAAAATTCAAAGGCGGGGGCCAATAAAACTAATCGCTGTACTTGGATGTTTTGTTCTCCTAGCCATGCAGCCGTGAGTCCTCCTAAACTGGAACCAATTAAGGTGACAGGGGTGCCATCTTGGGGAAATTCGGCTACAACTTGCTGGATTTGCCGAGTCATCGTTATGTGAGAAAAATCACCTTGATTCAGGTTAGGAAGCTGGAGATCAAGGTTAAGTTCAGCAAAGCGATCGCGTAAATACTGCGCCTTAGCGGACTGAGGACTAGAAGCAAATCCGTGCAAATAGATATAAGCGTTCGATTTGGAATTAGGCACGAATTTGCACTGGCATAATTAAATAAGTCAACTTCAAGCCTCCTAAAGGTGTGAGAATGACTGGGCTATTGGCTGTATTTAACTGCATTTTAATTTCAGCAGTATTTAAAGCTTTCAATCCATCCGTTAAATACTTCACATTAAAGGCAATGTCGATACTTTGACCCGAAATTTCTGCGGGTAAAGACTCTCGACCACTGCCAACATCTTGCGCTTCGACGGATAAAGCCAGTTCTTGGCTTTCACTATTGATGCTGAACTTAACGATATTATTTTTCTGATCGGCAAGAACAGCAATTCGCTCCACTGCATTCAGAAGCGATCGCCTTTCTAAAGTGATTTGGCGCTCAAAGCTGCGAGGAATCAGTTGACGGTAGGCGGGATACTGACCTTCTAAGGTACGGCTAGTCAGGCGTTGATCTAACCACTCAAACACTACCTGTCCTTGGTCAAGGTGTAACGCGACTGATTCTGTTGATTGGCGCACCCCTAGCATCCGTTCTAGTTCTCGCAATGCCCTAGCAGGTACCGTCACTTGTAGTTGAGTTGCATCACCAACGGCTGCTTGCTGTTCTGCCTCTGTATCTGCATTCTGGCTAGTCGTTTCTACAACTGCTAAACGATGTCCATCTGTCGCGGCAAATTCTAAGCTATCTGGCTGAACTGTCAGATGGACTCCGGTTAAGACTTGCTTAGTTTCGTCGGGACTAGTGGCAAACAGGGAACCTCGCAATCCTTCAATCAGGGCATCACCGGGAAGATGCGTGACTTCACCGTTTTCAATCATGGGCAATTCTGGATATTCTTCTGCGCCCATGCCTCTAACTTGGTAACGTCCAGAAGCCGATGTTAAAACTGCAACGATTCCTTCACTCTGGTTGGTAGCCAATTCAGCGTTGATAGTAATCGGACCTTCGGGGAGTCGGGTCACAATATCATTGAGCAATTTGGCAGGTAACGTCACGTTACCGCCTGTTTCTACTTCAGCTGCAAAGGTTGTTCTAATGCCCAAGCTGAGATCAAAAGCCGTTAAACTTACCTGTTGCGTCTCTTCATCCGCTCGCAGCAGCACGTTAGCCAATACTGGATGAGTCGGACGAGAAGGCACTGCACGGCTAACTAGCGATAGGTGAGTACTGAGATCACTTTGGGCACAAACCAGTTTCATAATGTTCGATCTTGGAGTTGTTCAGCCAACCACAGGGATTGCGGCATTTTTGGCACAGAACGAGATCCTAACATTCCTTTCCTTCTCAATCCAATCTCAAGGGATTGTTTTCACGATGGGAATCATGAATGCCAAAGTTGATGGAACGAACTGTGGAAAATGTGGAAAAAATGAGCAAATTCTCTCTATGTTTAGGTTTTGGTCTTGGGTAATTTGTGGAAAAATTGGGGATAACTGAGTTATTTTTTTAACGATGATTCCAAAAGAGCTTGTTTTACACAACAAATTTTAATTTATCCACAGGTTTTCCACAGAAGAATTAGGTTTTAAGATTGGCTTTGAGTCTGACTAGCCAGATTAATGCGATCGCTTAATTGACGCACTGTTTTTGCCACATCAAAATTACTTTCTCGAAGTTGAGCAATCTTGTCGCAGCTATACATCACAGTTGTATGGTCTTTGCCGCCAAATTCTTCCCCAATTCTGGGTAAACTCAGGTCTGTATGCTGCCGCATCAAGTACATCCCAATCTGCCGTGCCCAGCTAATTTCGCGGCGGCGAGAACTTCCTTTTAACTCTTCAATGGAAAGATTAAAAGCATCGGCGATCGTCATCATCACCATCTCTGGAGATGCTGCTACTTTATCCGTAGGAGGGTTTAAAACTGGGGCAATATTTTCTACTGTCATCGGTAAACCTGAAATTGACATATAGGCAACTGCTCGAATTAAAGCCCCCTCTAATTCCCGAATATTAGAGGTGTAGTTTGTGGCGATATATTCAACCACCTCTCTGGGAAGACGCATATTTTCATACTCAGCTTTCTTCTGAAGAATCGCCATCCGCGTTTCTAAGTCTGGGCGCTGTATATCAGCAATCAAACCCATGGAAAAGCGAGAACAAAGCCGTTCTTGTAACTTAGGAATTTGGTTAGGCGGTCGATCTGAAGCCAAGACAACTTGCTTACCCGCTTCGTGCAATGTATTAAAGGTGTGGAAAAACTCTTCTTGGGTATACTCTTTCCCCTCTATAAATTGAATATCATCAACCAGCAAGACATCGGCTGCTCGGTAATGCTCTCGGAAACTTTGCATACTATCTTTGCGGATGGCAGCAATTAAGTCATTGGTAAATTGTTCAGTCGAAACGTAAAAAATTTTAGAATCTGAGGAAATTTCTAAGCGATAATGCCCGATCGCCTGCATCAAGTGAGTTTTTCCCAACCCAACGCCACCACAGAGAAACAACGGATTAAACTCTCGTCCCGGAGATTCTGCGACGGCTAAAGAAGCAGCATGAGCCATACGATTATTAGAGCCAACGACAAATCGCGAGAACACATATTTCGGATTTAGCTCATTCGGTCTTGGTCGTTGACTGGGTATATTTTCTGTAATATTGGCAGATACAGGCAAAGACCAAGAAAGTTGAGACTCCCCACCGGTAGAGGTTTCGTCTTCTTGGTCAAAGGTAATGTGAATTTCTATTGGTTGACCTAAAATATCTTGCACGACATCCGCGATCGTTTTGATGTAGTACTTCTGTAACCAGTTGCGGGCAAATGGATTGGGTGTACGAATGACTAAACAGTTGTTTTCTAGCTGTTGGGCGATCGCAGTTTTGATCCAAGTTTCAAAAGTAGGACGACTCAGTTGCAGTTGCAGACGCTCTAGTACCTGACTCCAAAGCTGTTCCAAGGAAATATCCACCGCTTACCTCCATGCGCTCAGAGCAGAATAGTATTATTCATTGTGAACAACAATCTGGGCTATACCTACGTTACCGTTGAGAAATGCTCACTAAACTTGATTCCAGCGATGACTGAACTCCTACAAATCACACAATTAGGGAATCCTATCTTAAGGCAAGTTGCTCGATCGATTGAAAATATTCACGATCAGCAGATGCAAAAATTAATAGATGACTTGATCACGACAGTTGTCTCAGCTAATGGTGTTGGCATCGCTGCGCCCCAAGTAGCCACCTCTCAGCGCTTATTTATCTTGGCATCTCGCCCCAACCTGCGGTATCCCGATGCACCGATAATGGAACCTACAGCTATCCTTAATCCCCGAATTATTGCTCACTCAGATGAGGTAGTAAAAGGTTGGGAAGGCTGTCTGAGCATTCCAGGTATTCGTGGCTTAGTTCCTAGATATCAAACCATTGAGGTGGAATATACTAGCCGAGATGGCAAGCTGCATCAACAAACTTTAACAAATTTTGTCGCTCGGATTTTTCAGCATGAATCTGATCATCTTGATGGCATCGTGTTTTTAGATCGGGTAGAAAGTACCCAAGATCTGATGACTGAGCAAGAATATCAGCAACAACTTGTTTCACAACTAAAGTAATCCATTTTTTCTTTACTGATTTGTAAAAACTTTAGGGACATCCATGAGTGACAAGCAAAATAACTTGCCTGTAAATCCTAATTTATTTAGACTTCCATCTCAAGAAACTGACGTGCCTTGGCTTGGTGCCCAGAGAAGGAAAGGTACTTATCCAGAAACCACTAATCGAAGTGGAAAATGGCTAATATTTGTTCCTAGAGAACAAATAGATAATATTTGGTTAATAATTAAAGAAGCAACAGAGGAAGGCATTTTAGGTAATACTGCCAAAGTTTCAACAGCCTCTAGTAATCCCAATTCCACAGAGCCAAACAACAATGTTATTTGCGTCTACACCTATGATTGGGCTGACGAACAAGATGTTCGGCGTATTCGTGAGGAGCTTAGAAAACTAGGTATAACCCAGAAAATACCATATAAAACAAATGAAGCTACACGATCTGGGCAATATAGAGTAAGAGGGCATCAAAAAATTAGTAAATACTATGAATGAAACGAGAAAATGCTATCTATGGTACTCAGCCCAATTTTTGGATTTGAGTAATAAACTTTTAAGTTTTGCTTAAAAAATTTACAATTAACAGAACCTATTAAATAGACTTTAGGAGAATACAAAAAAATTTGGTAACTAAGCTTGTCTTCTTTTTTACGTCTAGAAACTACCAAAGAGATTATGATTAAGCAAGAATATCAGCAGCGAATTATCCAAAATCTATAGGTTTTGTAAAGTGGAAGCGGCTACAAATTGCTACCATTGGTTAATCTGTTTGAGCTTAGTTTTTAATTTCCCTTCTGCTCAAGTTAATACTCAGAATCCTCAATTTTCTGATCCAGAGTTCCTCGCATCAATGGTGCAGGCGTGGAAGGAATACGATCAAGGGCTAAATGAGCGTTGTCCTAACTTACAAATTCCTCAAGTAGGACGAAAAGAATGTTATCAACGAGCAAGAAAGCGATTGCGCGGTTGGCTAGATCAACAAGCTAAAATTTGTTTAAAGACCTCAAAGATTTCTGAAAGTTCAATGGCAAGTCCGGATTGCTTGGCTAGCGCTGATGCTGTTTTTAGTTACATTGTGCGCTATCGAGAAAGCCCGCGATAGTCATATCATATTCAACAGATTGATTCAGAGCGAGAATACAAATAAGTTTCTGCTACAGTAAACACGATAAACGTTCTTCATTCAAAGGAAAAAAGTTGTGTTTTGTATAGAAACGACTGGCTTCATGATTTTGAAGATGAACTCCTGTATCAATGCGGCGAATTCCTAATTGTTGTAATTCTTGCTTGAGTTGATTAATCAGCATTGAACCAATTCCTTGATTTTGATGCTCAGTTGCAACAAAAACATCATCAAGCTTGGCAACAATTGCACCTATAGAAGTCGAAATTGCGAAGCAAACCACACAGATAGCAACGGGTTTGTCGCCATCATAAGCTATCCACACGAATCCGATCTCCGGACAACTTAAAAATAGTTTTAGTGCTTTCTTTAGGGCAATACTACCTCCGTCGCCATAGATTTTACTGCTGTTGAGGTAGTATTCATCCTGAGTCAGAAATTCGTTTAGTAGTGAAAAGGCTTCAGGTAGCCTTTCCTGCGTCATTTTGCAGCACTTAATCATACTTCTCTAGAGATTGAATGCTTTTGATATTTATTCAACTACATTCGTTCTAAGACAGGAATTCCTAGTAAAGATAATCCCAATTTTAGAGTTCTAGCTGTTAAGTTGCACAGAACTAATCTAGAGGTACGTTGAGGTTCATCTATTTGCAAGACTGGACAGCGATCATAGAATTGATTAAACTTCTGACTCAGTTCAAATAAATATTGACAAAGGTGGTTAGGAAACAAATCTTGCTCAACCTCACTCAAAACTTCTTGGATTTGTAATAAGTGTTTTGCAAGAACTAATTCTGTTTCTTCTTCTAACAGAATTTTGGCATTTGCTCCTAACTGTTCAAAATCAATATCCCCTTTACGGCTAATTCCTTGAATTCGCACATAAGCATACAACATATAAGGGGCTGTATTTCCCTGAAGAGCCAGCATTTTGTTATAGCTGAAGATATAGTTGCTAGTGCGATTTTGGCTCAAATCAGCATATTTAACAGCACTGATCCCGACTACTTTGGCAACGTGATTAATAAATTCTTCAGTTTCATTGCGCTCCTCTTGCTTCAGTCTAGCTTGCAAATCGCTACGAGTTCGCGCGATCGCTTCATCTAATAGATCCTTTAGTCGTACTGTTTCTCCAGAACGGGTTTTCAGCTTTTTGCCGTCTTCTCCCTGTACCAGTCCAAAGGGAACATGGACAATTTCAACCTCTCCAGGTATCCATCCCGCACGTCTGGCGACCTGAAACACTTGGGTAAAATGGTTAGCTTGACCCGCATCGGTAACATAGATAATTCGATCGGCTTGATCCTGCTGAATCCGATAGCGTAATGCGGCTAAGTCAGTTGTTGCATAGTTATACCCGCCATCCGACTTTTGCACAATTAAAGGCAGTGGTTCACCCGCTTTATTCGTAAAGCCTTCTAAAAAAACACACTTTGCACCCGCATCTTCTACTAATAATCCTTTGTGCGTTAAGTCCTTTACAACTTCCGCTAACAAGGGGTTATAGAAAGATTCGCCTCGTTCAGTTAAATGGATATCTAACCAATCATAAATAGTTTGAAACTCCCGCCGAGATTGCTCACACAGCAATTTCCAAGCGTGTTTGGTGTCTTCTGCACCCGCTTGCAATTTTACAACTTCTTGCCGTGCTGTCTCCTGAAAAGCTTCATCAGTATCAAATCTCTGTTTAGCTTGGCGGTAAAAAGCAACTAAATCTCCTAAATCTAATGCATTAGCAGTCGTTAAAGCCTCTGGCGAAACTTCTCTCAAATAGGCAATTAACATCCCAAATTGAGTTCCCCAGTCGCCTACATGATTTAACCTCAGAACATCATGACCCCAAAATTCTAAAATTCGGGCAATAGAGTCTCCTATAATGGTTGACCGCAGATGTCCAACATGCATTTCTTTCGCAATATTCGGACTAGAAAAATCAATCACTACCCGTTGAGGGTGCTTAGTGAGGGCAACTCCTAAACGAGAATCTGCCTGAATTGCGGCGAGTTGTGCTTCTAAGTATTCGGGTTTGAGGGTGAAATTGATAAAACCGGGTCCCGCGACGCTAGGAATTTGGCAGATGTCAGCGACATCCAGATGTTTGACTAACTGTTCTGCGATCGCGCGTGGCGCTTGCCCCAGCTTTTTTGATAAAGATAGAGGAGCATTAGACTGATAATCGCCAAACTTAGGATTGCTTGCAGGTACCAATATTGCATCTGTCCCAGCATAGTCAGATCCAAAGGCGGCGACTAAAGCTTGCTCAAAGCGAATTTTTAGTTGTTCAATCGTGGCGTTCATTCAGGTTTTGCTGGGAACTTAGAAGCTTAGGTTTGCTTTTCCATCCTACTCATGTCTAGCTTCATACTCAAATCTAACCAACTAGAGCGAGTAATCGGGGCGCTACTAGAGATGTAGTCTACGCCCGTTTCAGCCACAGCGCGAATAGTTTCTAAAGTGATATTTCCTGAGGCTTCGATTTTAATCCGATTATTGGTCTGTCGAATGATTCCTATCGCTTGATGCATCCTCTCAAGGGGCATATTGTCCAACATGATAATGTCAGCACCATTTTGCAAGGCTTCTTCTACTTGCGACAGGGTTTCTGTTTCTACTTCGATCGTTAGAGGATAAGGCATTTGGTTGCGGATTTGGGCGATCGCTTTTCCGATTCCACCAGCCGCTGCAATATGGTTATCCTTAATCATCACCGCATCA
>Ga0164305_10000597_pt1 | contig 13769 bp, 9 predicted proteins | sample Whisoiple_237_MG_FD_110215 | JGI IMG/M metagenome (GOLD analysis project Ga0164305, IMG submission 110215) | Soil microbial communities amended with pyrogenic organic matter from upstate New York, USA - Whitman soil sample_237_MG | ecosystem: Environmental > Terrestrial > Soil > Agricultural...
GTCATAGGCTTTGATGATCGAACCATCAACATCTGCTAGTAGGGGAAAGGGCAGATTGAACTTGTTGGTAAATTTTTGGTGAGAGGCTTCATCATCTTTGCTGACACCTAGTACCACAATGTTCTTATTTTGGTAATCAGCATAAGCATCTCGGAAGCTACAGGCTTGCTTAGTGCAGCCTGGAGTATCGTCTTTGGGGTAGAAATACAAAATTACTTTTTTGCCGGCTAAATCCGCCAAAGAGACTGTATTCCCGTTGGTGTCTTTTGCCGTAAAAGCAGGTGCTGTTGTGCCAACTTGTAAAGCCATGGATGGCGTTTCCTTCTTGTTTAGAGTATTCTGCGCTCCTAAATTCTACAGTGTTTTACAAATGCCTTGGCTCTAGTTGAGTGAAGATTGAATTGAGGATTGGTGATCACGGGAGCGGCTAAGAAACCGCATAAGATAGAAGGCAACGATGATCATTTCTCGCCAAATTGGTATTAATTTTCTAAGCCATTCCAATGACTTTAATTCCCTCTAAAAACGCTCAATCTATTCCCTATCTCAGTCGGACGGTGGAACGGGCAGAACGGGCAATGCGCTGTTCGCCTTTTGAGTTGCCGTTGTTTGCAGCCATGGGTTCAACCAGTGTACCTCTGCAAGCGATCGCCTCTGAAGCAGGGATTCAGCATACCTATACCCAGCACCCCCTGTCAGAGTTAGCCGTAGAAAATGGGCTAGGGTGGTTAATCCAAGTTGGTATCCTGCGCCGGGAAGTAGATGGACAGGGAATTACCGATAGCTTTCGTCTCACACCATTAGGTCGCCAACTAGTAGAAAAATGGGAACAGCAAGGCGGAGTTTTGCCTGCTCCCTCTTTCCTTGATTACGTCTATAATTTCCTAACTCGCTGGTTACGCTGGCCGTTTTAAGTTTGAAATTGAGTTCTTTCTATTTCACTTCTCTAAGCTGGTAAAAATAACTGGCTTGGACAACAATTAAGGACAGAACGAGTAGGATTTAAGCATCTGTCCTGAAGTAGATATTTAATATTTCTGAAGGGATAGCATCGAATTCTGACTTATATAAGTCTGCTGGATCTCATTGACTAACTAAATCTCAACCCTGAAATCCTATGAAAGCCATTATGGTTGTGGGTACAACATCCCATGCCGGAAAATCTTTACTTACTGCTGCTTTGTGTCGAATTCTGTCGCGCAGAGGTTGGCGAGTCACTCCTTTTAAGGGACAGAACATGGCGCTGAATGCCTATGTTACCCAGAATGGGGGAGAGATTGGTCATGCTCAAGCTGTACAAGCTTGGGCGGCTGGGGTGATGCCATTGGTAGAGATGAACCCCATTTTGTTGAAACCTCAAGGGGATATGACCTCTCAGGTGATTCTCAAGGGCAAAGCAGTAGGAAAAGTCGGCGCTGCTGAGTATTATGAGCAGTATTTTGATCTAGGTTGGCAGGCGATTGAAGAATCCTTAAGTCGCTTGGCAGAAGAGTTTGATTTAGTGGTTTGTGAGGGTGCAGGCAGTCCAGCCGAGATTAATCTGAAGCATCGCGACTTAACGAATATGCGTGTGGCAAAGCATCTCAACGCTGCAACGCTGTTAGTTGTAGATATTGATCGCGGTGGGGCGTTTGCCCATGTAGTCGGCACCTTGGAGTTATTAGAACCCGATGAACGCGCTTTAATCAAGGGCATCGTCATTAATAAGTTTAGAGGACAGCGATCGCTCCTCGAATCAGGAATTACTTGGCTAGAAGAGCGCATCGGCATTCCAGTTGTTGGGGTGATTCCGTGGATGGATCAAGTTTTTCCCGCAGAAGATTCCTTAGATCTGCTGGATCGCCGCTCGATGAAGACCCATAGTGAGATTACAATTGGTGTCATTCGCTTGCCAAGAATTTCTAACTTTACTGATTTCGACCCCTTAGAAGCAGAAACTAGCGTTACTGTTAAGTACCTCAATCCCAAAGAACCTTTAGGGCATCCTGACGCAGTAATTCTTCCCGGTTCTAAAACTACGATCGCAGATTTGATGGTTTTGCAGCAGACAGGCATGGCAACAGAACTGCAAAATTATGCTGCCGCAGGAGGAACTATTTTGGGCATCTGTGGTGGTTTCCAGATGCTGGGTAAACATGTTGCTGATCCGGAAGGGCTAGAAGGAGAAGGGGGACGCTACAAAGGCTTAGATTTATTACCCCTAAAAACCGTTATTACTAACCAAAAGGTTGCTCGTCAAAGATTGGTAACGTCTAATTATCCTCAGGCGGGTTTACCTGTCGCTGGGTACGAAATCCATCAGGGACGCAGCCAAATTCTAGAGTCAGAAGAGACTGCAACATCAGGTTACAAGCCTTTATTTGACGATCCCAATTTAGGGATTGTAGATGTTCATCTATCTATTTGGGGAACTTACCTGCACGGGATTTTTGATAATGGTCCTTGGCGACGGGCTTGGTTAAATCACTTACGTCAACAGCGAGGACTTTCATCTCTGCCTACTGGTGTGCCTAATTACCGTCAACAGCGAGAAGCGGTTTTAGATGTTTTGGCTGATACTGTTGAGGCTTATTTAGATTTGACACCTATTTTACCGAAGTAGGGGAGGTAGAGGGAGCAGAGGAGGCGGAGGGGGCAGAGGAGGCAGAGGGAGAAGGGGGACAAGGAAGACAAGGGAGACAGGGAAGATAGGGAAGATAGGGGGGATATGCTTTGGTTATCGCTTAGTGTCAGCTAGGACAAGAGGAAGGTGTCTACTTATCCCTTGGTTGAAAACCTACACAGGTGAGGAGAGGGGAGATGAGGGAGTAAAGAGTAGGAAAGGAACTTTGTTACTCAATTCTCAAGCCTTGTTCCTCAGTCGGAAGGATTAGTCAGTATGGAGTTGAAAGACAGCAATTTATGAGCGTTTGCGTTCGCTTTTTACCGGATGATGTCACAATTGATGCTGATGCTGGAGAACCGTTGCTGGTCGTTGCCCAACGGGCTGGTATCTTTATTCCCACAGGTTGTTTGATGGGATCGTGTCATGCCTGCGAGGTAGAAATTGACGGTGAGGATACTATTTGTGCTTGTATTACAGGAGTCCCAAGTGGGCGATCGCATATAACTGTTAATCTCTACGTTGATCCAACTTGGTAGCTTATATTAACTAACCGATGAAAACAGAACAATCTCTGGTTCAAGAGGCATGGGAAGCCCTAGAAAAATCCATTATTTACTATCAAGGGAATCCTGTAGGCACAGTAGCTGCACGCGATCCAGAGGTAGCCTCCCTAAATTATGATCAGTGTTTTATTCGAGATTTTGTTTCTTCTGCTTTGGTTTTTCTGATCAAAGGCAGGGCAGAAATTGTCCGGAATTTTTTGGAAGAAACTTTAAAATTACAGCCTAAAGAAAGGCAATTAGATTGTTCTAAACCGGGACGCGGGTTGATGCCTGCTAGCTTTAAAGTAGATTTTAGCCGAGGAAAAGAGCGACTCAAAGCAGATTTTGGAGAACACGCGATCGCGCGAGTCGCACCCGTTGATTCTTGCTTATGGTGGATGATTGTATTACGGGCTTATGTGAATGCTACTAAAGATACTGAGCTAGCTTATCGAGAAGATTTCCAAGAGGGAATCCGATTGATTATGGAACTGTGTTTGGTGGCACGATTCGATATGTATCCCACCTTATTAGTTCCTGATGGCGCTAGTATGATTGATCGCCGGATGGGACTTTATGGGCATCCTTTAGATATTCAATCTTTGTTTTATGCAGCCTTAAGAGCAGGAAGCGAACTTTTATATCCTAATAAAGAGAATCAATACCTAATTAAGGCATTACATAGCCGTCTTCCCCCTTTAATTCAACATATTCATGATCATTATTGGTTAGATACTCACCGTTTAAATGTTATCTATCGCTTTAATGTGGAAGAGTATGGAGAAGAGGCACTGAATGAGTTTAATATTTATTCAGATTCGATTCCCTTTCATCGATTAACCGATTGGTTATCGGATTCAGGAGGCTATTTAGCCGGGAATTTAGGTCCTTCTCAGATAGATTGCCGTTTCTTTTCACTCGGAAACTTGATGGCAATTCTAACTTCTTTAACCGATGAGCAACAATCCAACAAAATATTAAATCTTATTGAATCCAGATGGGATGACTTAGTAGCAGATATGCCCATGAAGCTGTGTTTTCCAGCTTTAGAAGACATAGAATGGAAAACACTAACGGGATGTGATCCTAAAAATAGACCTTGGTCTTATCATAATGGTGGCAGTTGGCCTGTTTTGCTTTGGATGTTAGTCGCAGCAGCACAGAAAACAGGTCGGGCTGAAATAAAACATCGAGTAATTAAAATTGCTGAAAAGCGATTAAGTAAAGATCAATGGCCGGAATATTATGATGGCAAAAATGGTCGCTTGATTGGTAAAGAAGCCAGACGATACCAAACTTGGACAATTGCTGGCTACTTATTAGCCAAAGAATTGATCAAAAATCCTGAAAATTTAAAGTTAGTCAGTTTTGATGCTTATAGTTAAAGGCGTTTTGGATGTTCATAGGCGATTTTAAATCGCCTATGACCCCGCTTTCACTCAGATTGATCTTTGGCTTTTAAAGCATATTCCTTAAAGCGTTCTAAATCGGCTTGAATTGTAGATTCCACAACCCGACCAAGAAACAAATTATCCATCAATTGACCCAAAAAACCAGGAATGGCATAGGCAACGGTTAGCTTCACAATGCTACTCGTTTTTCGGTCATAGAAGCGAATAGCCCCCCGGTTTGGCAATCCATCCACGGATTCCCATTGAATAATTTGCTGCGGCACTTGTTTCAAAATGCGGGAAAGCCAACTAAATTCAAACCCACCAGTTGCTAGTTTCCAACGGGATAATTCTGGGTTATCGTCCAAAATTTTAACGGAATCAATCCATTTCATCCAGCGTGGCATTTGTTCCAAATCAGACCAGAGGTTCCAGGCTAAATCAATGGGAACCTCTACTTCTACCTGCACACTATGTTCAAGCCAATCAGCCATTAAATTTTGGAGTTAAGAGTTTAGATTGCGGTTCTTAAGAAGCGATCGCGTCGGCACGATTTTTAGTGCAATTGCTTGAGGCTATGGGCATTATCTAAAATTGCCTTTGCTGCTTGCCGTCCAGATATCGTTGCCCCTTCCATACTATCGATATAATCCTGCTGAGTATAACTACCCGCTAGGAAGAAGTTAGGAATCGGGGTTTGTTGGGCAGGACGATAAGGGTCCATTCCAGGGGCTTCCCGATACAAAGATTGAGCCAGCTTAACGACACTGTACCAGGTCATGTTCAACTCGCGTGAGGAGGGGAAGAGTTCATGAACTTGCTTGAGGACGTGTTGCGCGATCGCCTCATTACTTTCTTTAATAAACGGATCTCCCGGAGTGAGTACCAGTTGTAGCAGGGAACCTTCTCCCTCGCGGTAATAATTTGAGGGACTGGTTAAGGCTAAGTCGGCAAAGCAGGAAAAATCAGCATCGGGAGTATACAGCAGATTATCAATGCCCGCAGCATGATCGAGTTGTTGACGTTCTTGGGCATTGTGCAATTCTGTCACCCAACCATCAAATCGCAGTTGTACCGTTGCCACGGGTACAGCATCTAACTTATAGATATTGTCAAATTCTTGCCACTGCCGCCATGCTTGGGGCAAAACGCGCTGAATTCCGGGAATATCGCAGGCACAAACATAGGCATCGGCGGTGATAGTTTCTTCTGTTTCCCCTTGGGCAACGACTAACCCAGTAACCCGTGTTTGTGCGCCTTCACCTGTAAACTGAATTTCTCGCACCCGGCGGCGAGTATGAATCTTTGTTCCTCGCGCTTCTAAGTACTGAGTAATGGGTTTGTGTAAATATTCATCCGGGGAACCTTCCAGCATCCGCAATACTGACGCTTCGGTTTTAGCGGCAAAGAACTGGAAGATCGTCAGCATACACCGGGCAGAAATATGATCGCAATCAATGAAGCCGAGAGCATAGGCGATGGGGTTCCACATCCGCTTAATGCTGCCTTCACTCCCACCGTGACTGCGAAACCAATCGGAGAAGCTAACTTTATCGAGTTCGCGGATCGTTTTCATCGCTCCCTCGAAGTCTACCAAGCCCCGCACTAAAGGACTAGTACCGAGAGCGATCGCATTCTGTACCTTATCCGGAAGCGACAATTGCGAAGTTGTAAAAAAAGCTTTCAAGCCATTAAACGGCGCACCCGTGATAAAGCGAAAATCCAGTGCGCCTGTTTTGCCGCCTTTATTGATAAACGTGTGGCTATGTTCTTTCACCAGTAGGCTATCTAAAGCCCCTACCTTCTTCATCAAATCAAATAGCTGATAGTAGCAACCAAAAAAAACGTGCAATCCCATCTCAACATGGTTGCCATCAGCATCTATCCAGCTACCGACTTTACCTCCCACAAAGGGACGAGATTCAAAAATTTCTACTTCGCAACCCGCATCGACTAAATCGACGGCTGTTGCCATACCCGCTAATCCCGCCCCGACGATTGCAACGCGCATCCTGTCCCTTACCTGCTCAGTTTTTTACATATTGTAAATTTTTTTAACTCCAAACACACGCAGGAAAGTTTCAACCCTTGGCAGGGAATGCGATTGATGCCAGATTCCTGACGCTCACAACAAAGATGAACATCCTTCTCTTTTGACTTCTGACTCTGTTTTGAAGGCAGATGACAAACATATTAGTACACATGTACTAATATGTTTGTCATCCATCTAATTATTGAAGTGTCAAGCCTGATGCTTTTTTGACCGAAAAAACCGTGTTGCTGCGAGGCAGTTCTGCCCGTAAATTTCTCCCTGATGAGAAACCTGTCCTGCAAAAGTCTTTACAGAAACCTTAAAAAACAACAATACTTAAGCCTTGAGAGACAACAGTTTTTGCCAACGCTGAAGAGTAGCTCAAGGCACTCAATGCCATATACGATCCAACAAATTGAAGGTGATGGAGAGCACCGATGGGCAGTAATCTCCTGTAGTTGCAACCTTTTGGCTGCGAATGATTTACTGATTTTGGAAACAGTTGCCTTCGTTAGAAGCTCCTACGGCGAAGATGCAGTAGTTCAAGTTGCTCAGGACATAATGGCCGATGAAATTGCTGGAGGAACATTTAGTCTTGACCACTTAATAACTGCTGCCAGAATGGGGATGCCCGATCCAGGCGCAGAGGGAGACAAGCCTCCACAGCTAACGAACTATCGCTCACAAGCTGCTGAAATGGTTGCAAAAGGAGCCTTGGCTAGGGCATATAGCATTCAGTATCCGGTAGCTGCACAAGAGACTACCGGGAACGCAAACCAGCCAATTCTCGGCTTCGATGGATGGGGTATCTGTGAGGGGAGTAACGGTCAATACACGCTGGTACTTATTCAAGTTAAAGCAACTGATCAAAAGAGGCAGCCTCTTAGGGAAGCCCTCAATCTAGTAGAGGAATGTAAACGTGTGCCTAAGAACCCTAGTGCAATTGTTAGGGCACTTATGTCAATGCAGAGACTTTTGCAGTCTCAGGACAATGAGAAGCTAAATAGAGCAGTGCTTCGGATGCTGGAAAGCTTGGGGAAAGCTCAGCTGCCAGATATGTATATTTCACCAGCAATTATCAGGGGAACTACGACTTCAAGCATCGATGACTTACAACCTATTCGTAGGGCTGCGGCTGATTACGCGCCAGCAATCACTCGTGGTGTGAGTGTATCGATTGGTGTAGATCTTGCCGATTTCGGTCGTATTGTTATGCAGCAAGCGAGGAATACAGCATGACAGTAGACTTGCTACATTCACTCTATGATACCGAAAGGATAAGGGAGATTATCCGCGATCTCGACGCAGCGAAGCTGGCTAAGGATCTGGAGGCATCCGTCGATGTCAAGGTGGAATCTGTTCCTGCTGCTCTTCGAGTAGCGGCGATAGCGGCAATCACCGATCTTGCTGGCGACGAAAGTCTTGATTTTTGGCTCAGACGACAACCAGGTACAGTTACTGAGGGAATAGAAGAGCGTGCAAAGCAGGTATTCATCCAGTGGAATAGCTACCTTGATTCTCTAGTTGAAGTAGATCAGTATCCTGATATTGATGATCTAACACTGTTCTCATTTTCTGGCTTGCTAGCACGTCGACCAAATGAAGTTCGAGACTTCTTACGACGACCAACACCTCGGAAATGGCTGGATGATTTAAAAGCTGCTATACCTGAGCTACCTTGGCTAGAGCAGGTTCGCTCATACGTTTCATCTGCTGTACTGTTTGTGGTTCGCCAGGAATCCCACGCAGATATTCAATCCGCAGGGGAAACAATCCGACACCTTGCTGAACTTCAAAGACAAGTTGAAGCAGGATGGCTTGAACAGCAAAACAATCAGCAACGTGAGGCGCTCAAGCTAATTAGTTTCTATCATGTTGGTCAAGCAGTACTCCGAACCTCAGAGTTTCTTTTAGTTGGCTCTGTAGTAACTGATGGTCGCTCTGTATCAGACTTTGGTGCAGAACTTAGAAGGCTACTAGTGCGAGCTGAAGAATTCCTTCAAACCACATCAGATTGGGAGGCACTGCTATGGCTAAAATCAGTTGGCATGACTTTGGTAGAACTGCGTGAGTCCTCGATTTGGGTGCAAGCTAAGGGAATTTCTGAACGAATTGATAGGCTAATTCACGAGCTAACAAAAGTTGGACGAAGCCAACCAATATTTAGCCTCCTGCCTTCACAACAGGATGCTCTCCGTCAATCTTTGCTTGACTCTTCTCGAATAGCAATTATTCTTCAGATGCCGACGAGTGCTGGTAAGACTTTACTAGCAGAGTTCTCTATTGTTCAGACTTTCGATGCCTACCGAGGACGAGCGCGGGTTGTCTACGTCGTTCCCACACGGGCGCTTGCGACGCAGGTACGACGCACGTTAACTGAAGATCTTGGACCTTTGGGAATAAGTGTATCAGCTGCTGGTAGCGCTTTCGAGGAAGATCCCTATGAATTGCAGTTACTCCAGGATACAGATGGAGTGGTGGTTGCAACGCCTGAAAAACTTGACCTAATGTTACGTGCTCATTTCGACTGGTTCAATGACCTTCGGCTGGTTGTGATTGATGAAGCTCATTTACTCGGCAATGGAGATCGAGGCGTACGTCTTGAACTGTTGCTCGCAAACATACGTCGAGAATTGCCGGAGGCAAGACTGCTGCTCCTTACGCCATTTATGGATAATGCGAACCAGATTGCTGCTTGGTTAAGCCAGTCAAGAGGTCAATCCATATCAGTTCACTGGCGACCCGCAAAAATTGTGCTTGGGATGGCGGAAATTTCAGGAAGAAAACCGAACCGAAAACTTACGGTCGAATGGACAAATCCTTTTGGCGACAATCCAAAACCATTATCTATCCCAGTATCAGTTTCATCGCAGGAAACTCAATCGAATACAGACCGAATAGTCTTTCTAGCTAAGAGGTTTAGCCGGCTTGGTACGACCCTAGCAATGTTTAGTGCGTCCCCAGCAGAAGCAGAGAAAGCTGCAAGTAAATTTGCCGAACAACAAGAAGTTTTCCCTTCAGGACAACTAACTCCACAACTTAAAGTTGGGATCGCACTTGCACGGCACGAATATGGGAAAGACTCACGACTTGCCTACTGCTTAGAGAGGGGGGTCGCCTTCCATCACTCAGCGCTCTCGCCTATCATGAGATACCTAACAGAAGATCAGGTGCGAGCAAAGACTATCAACTTTGTGGCGGCAACTTCAACGCTCGCGCAGGGAATGAATTTTCCTGTCGCTACAGTCCTTGTACACTCTGTCCACAAGCCACAGGGGAAAGGAAACTTTTCCAGTGGGGAATTTTGGAACATTGCTGGTAGAGCAGGTCGCGTGGGTCTGGTTGAAAAAGGTTTGGTAATCTTTTCTCAGAAATCCCACCAAGAACACCTTGATCGTTACAGCCGTGAACTAACAGAGTCGATACAATCTGCACTTCTGCTAATTCTGGACAAGTTATCACCTAATGAATCTTTAAAAGACCTATACCGTAACTATTCCGAACTACGCCCTTTCATCCAGTATCTTGCTCATTCTGCGGCAAATAGCTCACCTGCCTCAGCAATGGCAAATTTAGAGGAGCTGATTCAGCAGAGTCTTGCAAATCGGCAGGTGAGAAGCTCTGTAGAGGCACGGAAACTACGAGATGTTTCTAGGAGGTACTTACAAGAACTGACACGGAAAAAAACAGGTTTCCTCAAGGTCGTTGATTCAACCGGATTAGGCTCGTTTAGCTTCGAGCAACTCTATGCAACGTTGCAGAATGATTCTGTTTTGAAATCCGGCCCACAGGAAATTTTATCTCGTCGCGAAGAAGGTTTATACCACCTTATTGATGCTCTTCGTTCTCTTCCTGAGCTTGAGCTTGCTGTTGGAATGGGGGAAGGTCAGATGAATGTCCAATCTGTTGCTAACTTGGTTCAGGGATGGATTGACGGCAAGCAGGCGCATGAGCTTGCAGACGTGTTCTCAGGTAATGACAATGAAACCAAAGTAAGGCAAGCCGCGAAGTATTTGCACGGAACTGTGTCACAGACTATGTCATGGGGAGCACATGCGTATTTGCGTGGATGGTTGATGGGACGAGATTCCGAAACAGATCCATCTGATGCCATGCTGGCGACCTATATTCAGTATGGCGTTCATACTCCAGAAGCAGGACTTGCTTCGCTACTTGGAGTTCCACGGCCTTTTGCAGAGGCATTTAGCGAAGAGTACCGCCGAAGGTTCGGTCAACTGAAGCCATCAGATGCAAGCCAGTTCAAAGCATTTGTAGAGTCTGCGGATGAGCAACAATGGAATGCCATAGCTGAAAGAGCAGAGGTTGAATCAATTAATCCTTCTGAGGTGAGAAGGGTTGTTCGACAAATGCAGGGATTGGCAAATTAGAGTAGATTGGCAAAACTAGCCTACAGTTGCCTTGTAATTGAAGAAACGCCTTGGAAAAATTTCGGGTATAAGTGTTCCCTACTTCAGTCTTTTTTCTACAGTCATTAGCACTTGTGCTAACAGGCTGGTTTGCTAGATGGTGGTGGAATAAGCAATCTAGTCAATTTTAGTTTAGCTAGTCTAGCTTCAAATAACGAAGAAAATTAAAGGACACCAGACTCAAGCATTTCCAGATAAATGAATTCAGGTGCTTTGACACCCGCCGCCTCTCTGATATTGACTAACTGAGGCGACTCGAAGAAAGCGCGTGCATCTGCAATTGATGTCCATGCAGAGAAGTGAACAATCTTGTTGGGATCATTTTCATATTTGAGTACTTGATATGAGCATTCACCCGCTTCTTTACGAATACCAGAGGCTTGATCAAAGACTTTTTTCCATGCTGGGTAGTCTGCCACTTCATGAATGATCAGGACATGCTGCATTATCTACTCTCGCTGATATGTGCCCACGTTCAGGAGTATAAATTTTTACCCAAGCGTCGAGCAATTATTCTCACAAAAGTTTTACTGCTGCCATCATTAAAACTACTTTATTTGTAATTCAGGACGTATTGCATCATGCCTAAATTAGCTTACTGATTTTGTAGAAAATTACATTGCCTCTAAGAAACCTGCGTTCGAGGAATTTTGATTTCTAGCGCCTTCTAGAATGGCAAACACTTCGGGGGAAAACATCTCCCACAGCGCTTGGAAGTAGGGCATCATAGTTTTGGATTGCTCTGGAGTTAGGCGATCGCTTATTTCTTGTCTTAGCATATGCAATAGTTGCCGCACTAGTTCCCACTTAACCTTTAACGTTGGGTAAAGCATCACACACAAGGGAAATAACTCCTGCTGAATCGCCGCAATATTTCCTTCTAGTGTGCAAACCCACAAGTAAACTTGGAACATCTCAATATCTCGAATTGAAGAGGTGCGAACCAATGCATCACTTAAATTTCCTGTGGAAGTTCGATAGCCAGGATATAGCTTAATTACTCGCTGGGATATATTTCTAGCAATCTCAGTACTAGCGGGTAATAACTGTTGTACGGCAGACAAAGCCGGAGAATCATACCGATGCTGTGCTGCGGCTTCGTAGGCGCGTTGCAAAGGCATATACAAGTGATCATCAATCACTTTAAAGTAAGCACCGACCATGGACTGTTCTATGGGTGACAACAGTTCCAAAAGCATTTGGCTTGTATAGTGAAACTGCATACTCACAAAGCCAATGATTCGCGGATCATCTGTTGTATATTTCTTACGCAATAACCCAATTTCTGAGCCAATTACCGTAGAAAGTTGGCTAGGTGCAACTTGCTCAGTATCGACTTCTAGGGCTTCTTGATAAAGCGGGTGAGACGCATCACCGAGTCCGATTACCCCTGCTAAGGGTCGCGAAGTTCCCTGTTGAGCATAAACTGCTAAAGCTTTTTTATAGATGTTAAAAGAATCGGCTGCGATATCCCAAGGATTAATAAAGTTAGGATTAATCTGATGCTGCTGAACTTCCTTTGAGAGCAAGGCTTCTGTCTTATTCCAAGCTTGAGCGCTGACTGATCGGAGCGACTGCATTAACAGTTCAGCCGTTTGAGTCCGTCCTTTTTTTGAGACAACTTGCGACAAGTTCATTTTGTCTAAAAGTTGTTCGTCTTGAGGATCAATTTGCAAGTTTTGAAGATATTTTTTTGCCCATTGCTGCGCTAATGAAGGAGTTGATGTTGAATTCATTTTTGTTACCTATGTAAATATTGTGTGCTTTTGAGTCTCTAAATCTTTAGGGGTAAACAAAAGAGAACGCCTCAACTCCCTTCCAAACTTGCTATTACTTAGGTGACTGACCCCTGCTCAACCTCTAACTTTTATCGCCCGTGATCAAGTGCTAGTCAAGAACTATGGAACTTTAAGCGGTAGTTCTTAGGACACCCTGATACAGAACATATGATCAAATTTTATGTTTGTAACAAAAATTAACATGTATTCATTGTAACGAAAAAAAGCATCTTCAAGAAAACTTTAAGTAACCACAAAAAAGTTGTCCTCACTTTATCTAAAAAGCAAAAAACAACCGTGATTTTACTGATTTTCTTAAAGGAGTATCGCTAGCACCTTAGTAATTATTCTTAGCGATCAGTCCCTAAGTTTTTCTAGGTCAAAAAAGGTAGGTTGATTAAAAATCCAACTGAGGGATTAGTTGAAGGACACCTAAACCGATATCTTTAGAAGCAAGCGATCGCGTCTCAAACAAAGCCACCATATCCCGCAGTTGAGGATTCCCACGGGAAGCACCTGTTAAGCCTTTAGCGATAATCAAGCCACAATAGCCTTTAGTTTTCTTGCAACGCTGATCCCACTTTTTGCGAGCCGTAATATGAACCGGATCATCGGCTTCAAACTCACCAAAAAGATACAAATTCTCATCCTCAGTTTGCAAAACTCCCAGATCATAGCGATCGCCTGCTAAAGGATCTTGACCAGGATTAAAACAAATTCCCTTCAATCCTCCAGCCTCCTTGATTTGCTCAACCATTACCTTCGCTTTAGGTCGAGTTGTTTGAATTAAAATGATCGGCAACCCTTCCCCGGCGGTGCTAATTTCCTGCGGCTGATGGAACTCAACAAACCCAGAACGAAGTAACTCTACGTGTTCCCAAGGCATCATTCCTAGGCTAAGAAAAGAATCTTTCGGCACCAAGTCATCCCGCAGAGGCGGTGACATATCCTCGGAATCGAAGTCATTTTCCTCTGCCAATTCCACCATCTCAAA
>Ga0164305_10000598_pt1 | contig 13768 bp, 15 predicted proteins | sample Whisoiple_237_MG_FD_110215 | JGI IMG/M metagenome (GOLD analysis project Ga0164305, IMG submission 110215) | Soil microbial communities amended with pyrogenic organic matter from upstate New York, USA - Whitman soil sample_237_MG | ecosystem: Environmental > Terrestrial > Soil > Agricultural...
CGTCGAGGGCACGGCCGACAAGGCCCTGGTCGCGCAGCTGGCCACCAACCCCGTCAGCCTCGGCGTGGTCTCGGCCGCCGCCGGCCTGATCGGCCTGATACCCGGCATGCCGCTGATCCCCTTCGCCGCGCTCGCCATCGGCACCGGCTTCATGGCCTGGAAACTGGGCCGTGAACGGCTCAAGCCCAAACCCACCGAGGCCGAGATGGCCGCCACCGCCTCCGGCCCGCGCGAAGACGTCGAGGAGCCGATCGGCACCGCCCTGACGATCGATGAGGTCAAGATCGAGCTGGGCTATTCCCTGCTGTCCCTGATCAACGACCTCGAAGGCCGCCGCCTGACCGATCAGGTCCGCGCCCTGCGCCGTTCGCTGGCGCAGGAGTACGGCTTCGTCATGCCGTCGGTCCGCATCCTCGACAATATGCGCCTCGGCACCCAAGGCTACGCCATCCGCATCAAGGAGATGGAAGCCGGGCAGGGCGAGGTCCGCCTCGGCTCGCTGATGGCCATGGATCCCGCCGGCCGACAGGTCGAACTGCCGGGCGAACACACCAAGGAACCCGCCTTCGGCCTGCCCGCCACCTGGATCGACGAAAGCCTGCGCGAGGAAGCCACCTTCCGCGGCTACACCATCGTCGACCCCTCGACGGTGCTGACCACCCATCTGACCGAAATCCTCAAGGAGAACATGGCCGACCTGCTCTCCTACGCCGAGGTGCAGAAGCTGCTGAAGGAGCTGGGCCCGGAAGAGAAGAAGCTGGTCGACGAACTGATCCCCTCGGTCGTCACCGTCACCACGCTCCAGCGCGTGCTCCAGACCCTGCTGCGCGAGAAGGTCTCGATCCGCGATCTGGGCGCCATTCTCGAAGGTCTGGCCGAGGCCGCGCCGCACACCAGCTCGGTGACGACGCTGGTCGAACACGTGCGCGGCCGTCTGGCCCGTCAGCTGTGCTGGCAGCACAAGGGCGACGACGGCGCGCTGCCGATCGTCACCCTGTCGCCGGAGTGGGAACAGGCCTTCTCGGACGCCCTGGTCGGGCAGGGCGAGGAGCGCCAGCTGGCCATGGCCCCGTCACGCCTGCAGGACTTCATCCGCGCCGTCCGCGACGTCTTCGAACGCGCCGCCATGGCCGGCGAAACCGCCGTCCTCCTGACCGGCCCCCAGATCCGCCCCTACGTCCGCTCGATCATCGAACGCTTCCGCGGCCAGACGGTGGTCATGAGCCAGAACGAGGTCCATCCCCGGGCGCGGCTGAGGACGATCGGGACGGTCTAGGCCGGAAGCGGGCTAGCGAACCTCCGTCCATCCCCCCGACGACGCCGTCCGCGCCGCATCGTTCACCGGCCGCGCGACCAGTCCGGACTGCGTGATCCAGACCTCGTACTTCGCCCCGTCGGCCATCGGCATATAGGCGCCGCCGCCGTACAGGGTGTCGACCGCGTCGACATAGCGCCGGTAACGCCGCGCCGTGTCCCAGGTGCTGATCTTCCACGGCAGCCAGGTGACGGACTCGTCCCCGCCCGACAGCGGATGCACGCTGCGCTCGGCGTTGATCTCCTGCTCGATCGAGGCGTAGCGCCCCGACAGCCGGTCCAGACGGTACTGCGCGTCCAGCCCCAGCACATTGGCCCACGACTTCCACTTCAGGACCTGGGCCTCGATCCGCCATTCGTCGCCGTGCAGCGGATAAAGGTTGGTCACCGAGGGCGCGTGCTCGCCCCGGTCGGGCTGAATCACCGTCGCCTCGAAATATTGCGGGCCCAGCTGACGGGTCTGGATCGTCGCCACCGGACGCTCATAGGTCAGCCGGCCATAGGTCTGAACATCCAGAGCCAGAAGCGAGGCGATCACCGCCGCCGCCATGAAGCCCGCGCCCCCGGCGCCGGCCAGCAGACCGCTGAAGAACCGCCCCTTGAACAGGGCCGCCAGGCCCTTGAACAGCAGGACGACGCCGATCAATCCCACGACGACCGGAACGATCCACCACCACCAAACCATGTCGCTTCCCCCGAACCTGACGACCGAACCTTTACCTTAAATCGCCAGAACGGACAGGGTTTCCCCCGGGACGCGACTGGACAGGGCGAAACGCGCCGCTAATGCTCGCATCCGATGATACCGGCGCTGCGTCCCACGCTTCTGGCCCTTGGCCACTTCCTGCGCACTCCGTCGCTCAGCCGGTCCGTGGTCGCCTTGCTGAGCGGGGCCATCGCCCTGCTGCTGATCGTCAATATCGGCGTCTTCGTGATGCTGCAGCGGACCAGCGACTTCAACGACACCGTCGACAAGGGCCAGCGCATCCGTCTCGCCGCCAACGAGATGATGACCCTGTCGGTCGACGCCGAGACCGGCCAGCGCGGCTTCCTGCTGACCGGCCAGCCGGAGTATCTCGAGCCCTACAACAACGCCATGGCGCGGCTGCCCGACCATCTGGACGAGCTGGAGCGGCTGACCGCCGGCGATCCGGACCTGGCGCCGCGCGTCGAACGCCTGCGCGCCCTGTCGCAGCAGCGCATCGACGTTATTGACCGCACGATCGCCCTCGGCCGTATGGGCCGCATCGAGGACGCGATCGCCATCCTCCGCGGCGGCGCCGGCAAACGCCTGATGGACCAGATGCGCGCCGAAACCGCCGCCATCGACGAGGTGCAGGCGACCCGTCTCCAGTTCGGCACCCGCCAGACCGAATGGGCGTCCGGCGTGACGGTGCTGGTCAACTCCCTCGCCGGCCTGCTGATCCTCGCCCTGGCCGGGGTCAGCGCCTGGCTGATCCGGCGCTATGTGGTCGAAATCCAGCGCGCTCGCGACGCCCTCGACGCCATGAACGCCGGCCTCGAGCACAAGGTCCGCGATCGCACCTTCGAACTGACCCGGGCCAACGACGAGATTCAGCGCTTCGCCTATATCGTCAGCCACGACCTGCGCGCCCCGCTGGTCAATGTCATGGGTTTCACGTCGGAACTGGAGCAGGCCGGCAAGGTCATCGATCGCCAGATGACAGCGGTTGAGACCAGGGCTCCCAAACTCGTCGAGCAGGACGCCCTGACCGCGGTGCGCGAGGACCTGCCGGAAGCTATCGGCTTCATCCGCGCCTCGACCGAGAAGATGGACCGGCTGATCAACGCCATCCTCCGGCTGTCGCGCGAAGGCCGCCGGAACCTCGTCCCCGAACAGCTCGACATGACCGCCATGGCCCAGGGCGTCGCCGACAGCGTTCGCCATCAGACCGAGGCCTCGGACGCCGAAATCGTCATCGAGCCCCTCCCGGTCATCGAAAGCGACCGTCTGTCGATGGAGCAGATCCTCGGCAATCTGGTCGACAACGCCGTCAAATATCTTGAGCCGTCCCGCCCGGGACGCATCGTCGTCACCGGCAAGGAAACGGGCGACGGCTGGGTCGTCTACCGTATCGCCGACAACGGCCGCGGCGTTTCCGACCGCGACCACGAACGCATCTTCGAGCTGTTCCGCCGCTCCGGAAAGCAGGACCGGGCGGGCGAGGGCCTCGGCCTGGCCTTCGTGCGCAACAGCGTGCGCCGCCTGGGCGGAGACATCACCGTCGAGTCAGAGCTTGGAAAGGGCTCGACATTTATGCTGAAATTCCCCACACGCCTCGTCCTCGCGGACGCCGGAGACTACTGATGAGCCATGCGGTGAAGATCGTGATGGTCGAGGATGATCTCGGCCACGCCAAGCTGATCGAAAAGAACATCCGGCGCGCCAATATCGCCAACGAGATCGCCCATTTCGCCGACGGAAGCTCGGCCATGGAGTATCTGTTCAGCGAGGAAGTCCGCCTGAACGGGCCCATGCTGATCCTGCTGGACCTGAATCTGCCGGACATGTCGGGCACCGACATCCTTGAGCGGGTCAAGAAGGACGAGCGCCTGCGCCGCGCCCCGGTCGTGGTCCTGACCACCACCGACGACAAGACCGAGATCCAGCGCTGCTACGACCTGGGCTGCAACGTCTACATCACCAAGCCGGTGGACTACGAAAGCTTCGCGGGCGCCATCCGCCAGCTGGGCCTGTTCCTGTCGGTCATGCAGGCCCCGGACATCGAGTGAGCGCGCATTGAGGATCCAAGGGGAGGTCATCCGCCTGCTCTACATCGACGATGACCGCGGGCTCTCGCGGCTGGTCGAGAAGGAGTTGAGCCGCCACGGCTTCGCCGTCGCCTGCGCCTCCGACGGGAACGCGGGTCTGGAGATCCTCGCCGAACGCGCCGCCGATTTCGACGTCGTCGCCCTGGACCACTACATGCCGGGCCGCGAGGGCCTGGACGTCCTGCCCGACATCATCGCGCTGAAGGACCCGCCGCCGGTCGTCTACGTCACCGGAGCCCAGGAGGGCCGCATCGCGGTGGCCGCCCTGCGCGCCGGCGCGGCTGATTACGTCATCAAGGACGTGTCGGAGGACTTCACCACCCTGCTGCGAAATGCGCTGGAAGAGGCGGTGTCGCGCCGTCGGCTGCAGCGCGAGAACGACGAGGCCCACGAACAGGTCCGCATCGCCCGCGACCGCGCCGAGGCCATGCTGCGCGAGGTCAACCACCGCGTCGGCAACTCGCTGCAGCTGGTGTCCAGCTTCATGTCGCTGCAACTGCGCCACCTCGTCGACGAGGGCGCCCGCGCGGCGCTCAAGGAATCCCAGGCCCGGATCGAGGCCGTGGCTCACGTCCACCGCCGCCTCTACACCTCGGGCGACATGGCGACCGTCGCCATGGACGAATACCTCGAAGGCCTGATCGACGAACTCGGCAAGTCCGTGGGCCCCGGCGACAGCTCGCCGAACATCACGCTTCAGGCCGAGCCCATGCGCGTCTCGACCGATCAGGCCGTGTCCTTGGGCGTCGTCGTCACCGAACTGGTCACCAACGCCGTCAAATACGCCTACGCCCCCGGCCAGGGCGGCGAGATCCGCGTCATCCTCAAGCCAGACGCCAACGGCCGCGCCCTTCTGACGGTCGAGGACGACGGCCCCGGCCTGGGCGGCGGCGCGCCCAAGGGCACGGGGCTGGGCGGCAAGATCATCACCGCCATGGCCTCGGGCCTGCGGTCGAAGGTCGAATACGACGGCGAGCACCGCGGCGTCCGCGCCCGCCTCGCCTTCGACCTTTAACGACCCCGCGCGTTACCCGCCCATGCTCCAGTTCGGCCTCCGCGATCCCGACCTCGACTACGCGCTGCGTCCGACCGCGTTCGGCCTCGTCTTCCATGACGGCAAGCTGGCCTGCGTCCGGGTCGATAGGGGCGAGGGCAGCTATTTCGACCTGCCCGGCGGCGCCGTCGACGGCGACGAGACCGAGGAACAGGCGCTGGTCCGCGAATTCGTCGAGGAGGCCGGCATGTTCGTCCGCCCCTTCGTCCGCATCGCCGAAGCCGCCCAGTATTTCCGCAAGTCCGACGGCGCGCCGATCAACAACCGGGGCGGCTTCTGGATCGCCGAACAGCTGTCGCTGGACCCGGCCGCCAAGGTCGAGGCCGATCACGAACTGGTCTGGTTGCACCCCCACACAGCCGTCGCGCAACTGCGCCACGACGCCCACGCTTGGGCCGTCACGACCTGGCTGCGACGCCACGCGAGCTGAACCATACGGAACGGGTCCGCCCCCTGTTCGCTATTTCCCGCACAGCCGCCGTCAGTTCGACGGCGTGTCAGTCAGGAGATTTCCATGCCCGATCATGACCGTATCGAAGGCGCCGCCAAGAACCTCGGCGGCAATATCAAGGAAGCCGCCGGCAAGGTGACCGGCGATGAAAAACTGAAAGCCGAAGGCCGCGCCGATCAGGCCGAGGGCAAGATCCAGAACGCCGTAGGCGGTCTGAAAGACACCATCCGCGACAACCGCAACTAGGTTTCGCTCCGATCGACCATGACGCCGTCCGCATCGCGGGCGGCGTTCGTGCGTCCGGTCAGTCCTTGCCCAGATTGATTCGCAGGCCTTCCTGCGTCGGCGCGCGGCCGTCGGCCGGACGGCATTCCTCGGTCCAGTCCACGCCGCCTTCCGGCCGCGCGCGGGGGCGAGACGAACACGTCGTTTCTTGCGGAGAAACTACAGGTCGCGCGGGCCGATCCGGCGCCCCGCACTGCAGGGCGTAGCGGTCGCCCGCCGCCGCCAGCCGGCATTCGTCGGGCGCGCTCGGCGGGGCCAGTCCCGCGGGCAGGGCGTCGCCCAGATTGGCCGCGAGGGCGTATCGCACCCGCGCCTGACAGGCCTCCATCGACTCCGACGCCTTGCGGATCAGCGGACTGCATTCGGCCCGCTCATAGCCATAGGGGTCGCGGCGCGCGCTGTCGGGGATGGCGGGGATTTCAACGGGCGCGGCCGCAGCTGCGGGCGGCGGCGCGGGTTCCTCCCACACGACCTGACCCGTGGCCTGAGGCTGCGGAGCGGCCTGTTGCAGGATGACAGCGAACACGACGGCTAGCATGGCGAACCCTCTCGGTAACCCGCCCGCACCCTAGCCTATTTGGCCAGCGCCCGCATCGCCTTCTCCAGCCCTTCCAGCGTCAGCGGATACATCCTCTCGTCGACCAGTTCGCGCACCATCCCGACCGAGGCGGAATAGCTCCAGTACCGCTCCGGCGAAGGGTTCAGCCAGGCCACCTTGTCCCACTGCTGCGTGGCCCGCTTCATCCAGACCGCGCCCGCCTCCTCGTTCCAGTGCTCCACCGAGCCGCCGGGCATGGTGACCTCATAGGGGCTCATGGTCGCGTCGCCGACGAAGATGGCGCGCCAGTCGGCGGGGTATTTGTTCAGCACCTCCCAAGTCGGGATCTTCTGCTCGTGCCGGCGACGGTTGTCCTTCCAGACGCCCTCGTAGAGGCAGTTGTGGAAGTAGAAGAATTCGAGGTGTTTGAACTCGGTCTTCGCGGCCGAGAACAGCTCCTCGCACATCTTCACATGGGCATCCATTGACCCGCCGATGTCGAGGAACAGCAGCACCTTGATCGTGTTTCGCCGCTCGGCCCGCATATGGATGTCCAGCCAGCCCTGACGCGCCGTCCCGTCGATGGTGGCGTCCATGTCCAGCTCATCAAGGGCGCCCTGCCGCGCGAACCGGCGCAGGCGGCGCAGCGCCACCTTGATGTTGCGCGTGCCCAGTTCGACCTGGTCGTCCAGATTGCGGTACTCGCGCTTCTCCCAGACCTTGACCGCGCGGCCGTGTCGCCCCGGTCCGCCGACGCGCACCCCCTCAGGATTATAGCCGCCGTGACCGAACGGGCTGGTCCCGCCGGTGCCGATCCATTTGTTGCCGCCCTCGTGCCGGCCCTGCTGTTCCTCGAGCCGCTGCTTCAGCGTCTCCATCAGTTTCTCGAACCCGCCCAACGCCTCGATCTGCGCCTTCTCCTCGTCGGTCAGGTATTTCTCGTTCAGCAGTCGCAGCCAGTCCTCGGGCACGTCCAGCGACGGCTCATCGCCCGCGCCGACGGTCTCGATGCCCGCAAACACCTTGCCGAACACCTGATCGAACCGGTCGTAGTGTTTCTCGTCCTTGACCAGCACCGCCCGCGACAGGTGGTAGAAGTCGTCGACCTTCCGCCCCGCCACATCGCGATCCATGGCCTCCATCAGATGGAGCCATTCCTTCATCGACACGGGCACGCGCGCGTCTCTCAGGGCGGTGAAGAAGGGGAGGAGCATAAGGCTAACCTGAGCCTCGCTCAGCCGCGTCGCAAGATGAACTCGTGATCCATCCAGCGACCGACCGGATACTGATACTCGCCCGCCTTCTCGAACCCGTACGCCGCATACAGTTTCTGCGCCTTCAGGTTGCCGCTCCACACCCCGATCCACAGCGGCCCGTCGGTGTTGGCCTCCATCCACTCCAGCGCTACGGCCAGCAGCTTCGTGCCCAGCCCCAGCCCCTGAGCCGCCTTCGACACATACAGCCGCCGCAGTTCAGCATGGCTCGGCCGGGCGTCCGGGTGGGGCAGGGTGTTGGGTCCGGTGTTGGCGAAGGCCAGCAGTGTTCCGTCCCGCTCCGCCACCCACCAGGCCGATCCCGGCTCGTTCAGCTTCGAGCAGATCGCGTCGGGGTGGAAACTGGCCTCGAGGAATTCATCCAGATCGTCGGCCGGATAGGGGATGGCGAACCCGGCGGTGTCGACGAAGGTGTCGATGAAGGTCCGGCGCCCCAGCTCGGCGAGGGCTTCGGCATCCGTCTCAACGGCGGGTCGGATCACGGCTTCGGTCATGGTCCGCGATTAGGGCTTCGATCCGGGCACGACAAGTCCGCGTCCGGCGCCTATCCTGCCGCCGATGAGCGTCGCCCTGTTCACCCACCCCGACATGATCGAACACCGCCCCGGTGTTGGTCACCCCGAACGGCCCGAGCGGCTGAAGGCCGTGCTGGACGCCCTCGACGATTCCGGCCTCTCCCTCGACCGCCGCGCCGCGACCGAGGCCGCCGTCGCCGACCTCGAACGTCTGCATCCCGCCGACTATGTCGCCCGCCTGCTGAACGCCTCGCCCGCAACCGGCCTGAACCAGCTCGACGCCGACACCATCCTGTCCCCCGGCAGCATTCGCGCCGCCCGCCTCGCCGCCGGCGCCGTGGTCGACGCCGTCCGCGCCATCGCCCGGGGCGAGACGACCCGCGCCTTCGCCGCCGTACGTCCGCCCGGCCACCACGCCGAGCCGGATCAGGCCATGGGCTTCTGCCTGTTCTCGAATGTCGCCGTCGCCGCCCGCGTCGCCCAGACCGAGGGCCTCGCCCGCGTCGCCGTCATCGATTTCGACGTCCATCACGGCAACGGCACCCAGGCCGCCTTCGAAAACGACGCCAGCCTGTTCCTCGGCTCGATCCATCAGATGCCCCTCTATCCCGGCACGGGCGCGGCCTCCGAGACCGGCGTCGGCAATATCTTCAACGCCCCGGTCCCGCCCCATGCGGCCCGCGAGGCCTGGCGGGCGACCTTTTCGGGCGGGCTGATGCCGGCGCTGCAAAGCTTCGATCCGGACCTGATCCTGATCTCCGCCGGCTTCGACGCTCATCGCCGCGATCCGCTGGCGCATCAAAGTCTTGAGGCCGAGGATTTCGCCTGGGCCACCCGCGCCGTTCTCGAGGTCGCGCGTTCGTGTTGCGGCGGCAAGGTTGCAGCCTCGCTCGAGGGCGGCTACGACCTTGAGGGGCTGGGCCGTTCCGCGGTCGCCCACGTTCAGGCCTTGGGGGAGGAATAAGGACGGTTCGCCAAAGGCTTATCCTCCGCAAATCATGCCCGCCCCCGCCCGAGACCCATTGATGGCAGAACCGCCGATTCCCGTGACTGCCCAGCCGGCCCGCCCGGCCCTCGTCTCGGTGCGTCCCGGCGCCATCATCCTGGCCCGCCACGGCGAGCCGGCCCTGTCGCGCAAATGCATGCTGACCTCCGACCAGTACCGCGACTGGTGGGCGAAATACGAAGTCGGCGGGCTGCGCGCCGGCCAGACCCCGCCGCCCGAACTGCTGGCCACGGCCGAGGGCGCGGGCGCCATCTACGCCTCGACCCGCCCCCGCGCGCAGGAAACCGCCGCCGCCATCTCGGCCGGCCGCGAAGTCATGTCGGACGCCCTGTTCATCGAGGCGCCCCTGCCGCCGCCGCGCTTCCCCTCGTGGTTCAAGCTGCCGCCGAAATACTGGGGCGCCGTCGCCCGCTTCTGGTGGCACGCCTTCAACCATCATGAGGGTCAGGAAACCCGCCGCCAGGCCGAAGGCCGCGCCGAAAAGGCCGCACAGGCCCTGATCGCCCGCGCCGAGAGCGGCCAGGACGTGCTGGTCCTCGCCCACGGCTATTTCAACCATATGGTCGGCCGCCGCCTGCGCGCCGACGGCTGGGATCTGGTCCACAATCAGGGCTTCAAATACTGGTCCCAGCGCCGCTACGAGAAGCGCTGACGGCGCCGGAGACCCCGATGATCCGCCGCACCCTGCTTTCCCTCGCTCTCAGTCTCGCCCTCGCGCCCGCCGCCATGGCGCAGGACGCGCCGCCCGGGGCCGTCCGCGTCGCCATCGAGACCAGCGCCGGCGCCATCCTCGCCGAGACCGATCCCCGCGCGCCCGTCACCTCGGCCAACTTCCTCCGCTACGTCGACGAAGGCCGCTTCAACGGCACGACCTTCTATCGCGGCATGGTCCTCAGCCCCGCCGCCGGCCTGATCCAGGGCGGAACCAGCGGGGCGGCCGACCGCGTGCTGCCGCCCATCGCCCACGAACCGACCAGCGAAACCGGCCTCACCCACACCGACGGCGCCCTGTCCATGGCCCGCTTCGAGCCCGGCACGGCGACAGGCGACTTCTTCATCATCGTCGGCAATGTCAGTTCGCTGGACGCCGGCAAGACCACGCCGGACGATCCGGGCTTCGCCGTTTTCGGCCGCGTGATCGAGGGCATGGACATCGTCCGCCAGATCCTCGTCTCCCCCAAATCGGGCACCGAGGGCGAAGGCTTCATGCGCGGCCAGATGCTGGACCCGCGCGTCCAGATCATCTCGGTCCGGCGAGTCCCGAACCAGGAATAGTCGGCTCCCGGCTTGAGACCCGCTTCAGCCCCCTCTAGGGTCGGCGGCGATGACTGACGCCGCTCAAATTCCCGCCGATCTCAGCTTCGAGGACGCCCTGCAGCGCCTCGAGGCCATCGTATCCAAGCTCGAGTCCGGACAGGCTCCGCTCGAGGAATCGATCGCCCTCTACGAGGAGGGCGCGCTCCTCAAGGCCCATTGCGAGAACCGCCTCAAGGCGGCCCAGCTGCGGGTCGAGAAGATCGTCGTCGGCCCCGACGGCGGCGCAAAGGGCGTCGAACCCGCCGAGTTCAACTGATGCCGGCCCCGGCCGCCCCGATCGCCTTCGACGACTTCCTGAAGGTCGACGTGCGCGTCGGTCAGGTCCTGGCCGCCGACCCGTTTCCCGAGGCCCGCAAGCCCGCATACAAGCTGACCATCGACTTCGGCCCCGACCTCGGCGTGAAGAAGTCCTCGGCCCAGATCACGACCCACTACACCCGCGACGAACTGGTCGGCCGCAAGGTCGCCGCCGTCGTCAACTTTCCGCCGCGCCAGATCGGCCCCTTCATGTCCGAGGTCCTGACCCTGGGCTTCCCCGACGCGAAGGGCGAGGTCGTGCTGGTCGGCGTCGACCGCGAGGTCGAGATCGGCGGGAGGCTGTTCTGACCCTCGTCCCGCCCCAGACCCCGGCCGCCAACTCGCCCGAGCAGAACGTCGTCGACCGCGTCGCCGAGATCGCCGATCTGGTCACCGTCGCCCTCGACGAACTCCTGCCCCGCGCCAGCGGCCCGGAATCGCGCCTGACCGAGGCCATGCGCTACGCCGCCCTCGGCCCCGGCAAGCGTCTGCGCCCCTTCTTTGCGCTGGAGGCCGCCAACCTGTTCGACATCGAGGAGCGCCCGGTCCTGCGCGCCGCCTGCGCCCTGGAATGCGTTCACGCCTACAGCCTCGTCCACGACGACCTGCCGGCCATGGACAACGACGACATGCGCCGCGGCCGCCCCACCGTGCACCGCGCCTATGACGAGGCCACCGCCATCCTCGCCGGCGATGCGCTCCAGACCGCCGCCTTCGACATCCTGCTGCACCCCGACACCCACGACGACGCCGAGGTGCGCTGCGAACTGGCCGCCCGCCTGTCGCTGGCCTCTGGCGCGCGCGGCATGGCCGGCGGCCAGATGATCGACCTGCTGGGCGTCCGCGACGACCTCGGCGGCGTCGCCCGCATGCAGCGGCTCAAGACCGGCGCCCTGTTCACCTACGCCTTCGAGATTCCCCTGATCATCGCCCGCGCCCGCGAGGCCCAGCGTCAGGCCCTGATCAGCTTCGCCCACGACATCGGCCTGGCCTACCAGATCGTCGACGACCTGCTGGACGTCGAGGGCGACGAGGACATCCTCGGCAAGGCGGCCAACAAGGACGCCGCCCAGGGCAAGACCAATTTCGTCACCCTGCTGGGCGTCGAACAGGCGCGGCACAGGGTCGCGCACCTCGCCGATCAGGCCCGCGCCCACCTCGACGTCTTCGGTCACGACGCCGAAATCCTCAAGGCCAGTGTGGATTACGTTCTCCAGCGGCAATCCTGAGCCCACGCCGCGTCCGCGCGGCGCGCCCGGCGTCATCACGAACACCTCAGGAATCCCTCACTGGCGTTCGCCGTGCTAGGCGTTCATGGAATAGCCTCATCATTTCGCCCGCTTCGGGCGTTGTTCAAGTTGCCTCGATGCCCGACACCCCGCTGCTCGACCAGGTCCAGTTCCCCGCCGACACGCGCGGCTTCGACATCCCCCAGTTGCGCCAGCTGGCCGACGAGGTCCGGGCCGAGACCATCGACGCCGTCTCCGTCACCGGCGGCCACCTCGGGGCCGGTCTGGGCGTGGTCGAACTGACCGTCGCCCTGCACCACGTCTTCGACACGCCGAAGGACATCCTGATCTGGGACGTCGGTCACCAGTGCTATCCGCACAAGATCCTGACCGGTCGCCGCGACCGCATCCGCACCCTGCGCCAGCCGGGCGGCCTGTCGGGCTTCACCAAGCGGTCCGAGAGCGAATACGACCCCTTCGGCGCGGCCCACGCCTCGACCTCGATCAGCGCCGCCCTCGGCTTCGCCGCCGCCCGCGACCAGAAGGGCGAGAAGAACCGCGTCGTGGCCGTCATCGGCGACGGCTCCATGTCCGCCGGCATGGCCTATGAGGCCATGAACAACGCCGCCGAGACGACCAACGGCCAGCTGATGGTCATCCTCAACGACAACGACATGTCGATCGCCCCGCCGGTCGGCGGCATGAGCGCCTATCTGGCCAAACAGGTCTCGGGCGGCGCCTATCGCAATTTCCGCCGCTTCGGGAAGTCGGTCGCCGAACACCTGCCGCGCCCGTTCCGCAACGCGGCCCGCAAGGCCGAGGAATACGCCCGCGGCATGATCGTGGGCGGCACCTTCTTCGAGGAGCTGGGCTTCTACTATGTCGGTCCCGTCGACGGGCACGACATGGACAATCTGGTCCCCATCCTGAAGAACGCCGCCGCCATCACCGACCGTCCGGTGATCGTCCACGTCGTGACGCAAAAGGGGAAGGGCTACGCCCCGGCCGAGTCCAGCGCCGACAAGCTGCACGCCGTCGCCAAATTCGACGTCATCTCGGGCAAACAGGCCAAGGCCGCCTCCAACGCCCCCAGCTACACCAAGGTCTTCGGGACCGAGCTGATCAAGCGCGCCGAACTGGACCCCACCATCGTCGCCATCACCGCCGCCATGCCCTCGGGCACGGGTCTGGACCTGTTCGGACAGGCTTTCCCGACCCGCACCTATGACGTCGGTATCGCCGAACAGCACGCCGTCACCTTCGCCGCGGGCCTCGCCGCCGACGGGATGAAGCCCGTCTGCGCCATCTATTCGACCTTCCTCCAGCGCGGTTACGACCAGGTCGTCCACGACGTCGCCATCCAGAAACTGCCGGTCCGCTTCGCCATGGACCGCGCCGGTCTGGTCGGCGCCGACGGGGCCACCCACGCGGGCAGCTTCGACATCGGCTTCATGGGCGCGCTTCCGGGCATGGTCCTGATGGCCGCCGCCGACGAGGCCGATCTCGCCGCCATGATCGCCACCAGCCTCGAGATCGACGACCGCCCCTCCGCCTTCCGTTACCCGCGCGGCGACGGCGTCGGGGTCGAGATCCCCGAACTCGCCGCCCCGCTCGAAATCGGCAAGGGCCGCATCGTCCGCGAGGGCACGACCGTCGCCATCCTGTCGCTGGGCACCCGCCTGCAGGAATCGCTGA
>Ga0164305_10000599_pt1 | contig 13757 bp, 8 predicted proteins | sample Whisoiple_237_MG_FD_110215 | JGI IMG/M metagenome (GOLD analysis project Ga0164305, IMG submission 110215) | Soil microbial communities amended with pyrogenic organic matter from upstate New York, USA - Whitman soil sample_237_MG | ecosystem: Environmental > Terrestrial > Soil > Agricultural...
TGCGCTTAAAGAACTGGTAGCGCGTTTGCATCGAGAACAACATAAGATTCAAGACTTACTGAGTTCTTTAGGGTTTGCCCTGCGTAGTTTTAATAACTTGAATCAGTTTTTAGAACTAATTCCGCTTATGGCAACACGAGTCACCGATGCTGATGCTAGTGCCCTAATCTTATTTAAGCAGAACGGTCAGGTGAGATTAGAACGGCTACACTGCCAAGAAGGTCAGGTGTGTCATGAGATTCGCAAGGCTCTAGAAACCGCAACTCGTCAAATTACGGCGGCTCTAAAACCTAGTAAAAATGGGGTTAGCCCATCCCTACCCACTTCAACCGCATTTGATGATCAGGTACGTCGGTATTTGGGGGCAGAAATTCAACTATTAAGTACCCCAATTTTAGTCAAAAATACAGAGCGGGGTCGCCTGTATGTCTTCAGCCGTGATCCAGAATATGCTTGGACAGAAACCCGACAGAAGTTAGTCCGACTGGTGGCTGATCAAACAGCTGTCGCGATCGCTAATGATGAACTTACCGTCGAACTACGAAAAAAAGAACGTTTAGATCGAGAGTTAGAAATTGGGGCTGAAATTCAGCTGCGTCTATTACCCCCCCAATGCCCTCAAATTCAGGGAATTGAGCTAGCAGCCCGTTGTCAGACAGCTAACCGCGTTGGCGGAGACTACTACGACTTCATCCCCGCCAATTATGACCAGTTGCGACCGCAAAAGAAAAGCGAAGATGAATTCAGTCAATGGAGCGTCGTGATTGGCGATGTGATGGGAAAAGGAGTCCCTGCGGGTCTGATTATGACCATGACACGGGGAATGCTACGAGCCGAGGTTCTCAATGGTCATTCTCCGGCGCGGATTTTGCAACACCTAAATCGGGTTATGTATGCCGATTTAGAAAACTCCCATCGCTTTGTCACCCTATTTTATTCTGAGTATGATCCCCAAACCCGCATTTTATCTTATAGTAATGCGGCACATAATCCACCCTTGTTATGGCAAGCGGCTACCCATTCTCTGACTCGTTTAGATACCTTTGGAATGCTGATTGGTTTAGATGCGGATTCTCAGTATGAAGATGCCCAAGTACAGCTAGCGGCTGGCGATACTATTATCTATTACACCGATGGTTTTACTGATGCGGCTAACCAGAATGGCGATCGCTTTGATGAAGAAAACCTCAACCGCGCCTTTCAATGGGCTTGTCAGCATTGTCAAAGTCCTCAAGCCATACTGGAGTATTTATTTGATCAGGTGCAGCAATTTATTGGCCCCAATAACCGCAATGGGGATGATATGACCTTGGTAGTGATGCAGGTGAAGGGATAAGAATTTTACCTGCGGTTAATTTTTTAGACTAACCTATCCCTCTAAGGGTAGATTTTTGTCTATAGGGGTGTGTCAGTAAAGCCATTGGAAATGTTTTAGCTAAAGTTAATCCCTGGAACCGACGGTCTGAACACGATAGACTACTAGCAACTCCATCAACTTTATGTTAATAAGATCCTGGATTGATCTAAATAGGTCTTTCTAAACGCTCTATTGTTTGTGAGGAGATTAGCGTCATGATTATTGAAACCATTCCGGGAATTATCCATGGGTTATCTAACATCACCGATTGGAGTGATGCTGTGCAGCAGCTACATTTGCACTCACCTGTTCATTGGACTCTCTTGGGTGGTGTCGGTGATGTGAAAGACCCTGATGTATTAGGGCAGATGCAAAGAGCTTTTAATAATTTCATTCAATCTGGTCAAGTCTGGGCATTAGGGATTGGATTATTTTTTGGCTATCTGATTCGAGGCATCACGGCTTAAATAGGATTAGCTTGACAGTGGCTAGAGTAACGATTTTAAATTGCTGTGCCACTTCGCCAGCAACAAGGTAACGTGGTTTCTTTTAGTTAAATGCCGACGATTCGCTGGGAATATTCTTTCTTTGGAAATTGCCTCCTAGATTAATCTTGGGTTTGGTACTTTCTAAGAAGGCTTTCTACAGGTGTCGGCATTTAACAAAGCTTGTATTCAAGAGCCTCTGTGCAGCGCTATCGTAAAATCTAAAATTGGTTAATAAAGACCGTGAGTGAAAAAAAAACCTGGAGTCAGCGATTTGAATCAGCGCTGCATCCTGCGATCGCCCATTTTAATGCCAGTATCAGTTTTGACATCGAACTGATTGAATATGACCTAACGGGTTCTATCGCTCATGCCAAGATGCTGGCTCACACAGGCATCATTTCTGACGCTGAAGCAGAGCAGTTAGTAGCAGGTTTAGAACAAATTCGCCAAGAGTATCGCCAAGGGCAGTTTAATCCTGGGATTGATGCTGAAGATGTTCACTTTGCCGTAGAACGACGACTGACTGAGATTGCGGGGGATGTGGGCAAAAAGCTGCACACAGCGCGATCGCGCAATGACCAAGTAGGCACGGATACTCGGCTTTACTTACGAGAGCAGATCCAACAAATTCAAGCCCAGGTGCGAGAATTTCAGAGGGTTCTCCTCGATTTGGCTGAATCTAATGTCGAAACCTTAATTCCTGGCTACACTCACCTACAACGCGCCCAACCTGTGAGTTTAGCTCATCATCTGTTGGCATACTTTCACATGCTGCAACGGGACTGGGAACGCTTAGGGGAAATCTATCAGCGAGTCAATATCTCCCCTTTGGGGTGTGGCGCACTGGCCGGAACCACGTTTCCTATTGATCGGCACTACACAGCGTCATTGCTGAACTTTGGGGGCGTTTATGCCAATAGTTTGGACGGAGTGAGCGATCGCGACTTTGCGATTGAATTCCTCTGCGCTGCTAGCCTGATTATGGTTCACCTCAGCCGCCTCTCGGAAGAAGTGATTCTCTGGGCTTCAGAAGAATTCAGCTTTGTCAAACTCAAAGATAGCTGTTCTACGGGTTCCAGCATTATGCCCCAAAAGAAAAATCCGGACGTACCTGAATTGGTACGGGGCAAAACCGGGCGTGTCTTTGGTCATTTACAAGCCTTACTGGTGTTAATGAAAGGGCTACCCTTGGCATATAACAAAGACTTGCAAGAAGACAAAGAAGCCTTATTTGATACGGTAAAGACAGTGAAAGCCTGCTTGGAAGCAATGACCATTTTGCTAGGAGAGGGGCTAGAATTTCGCACCGAACGGCTAGCAATGGCTGTGGCTTCTGACTTTTCTAATGCAACTGATGTGGCTGATTATTTAGCAGCACGGGGCGTTCCTTTCCGTGAAGCTTACAATCTAGTGGGGAAAGTCGTCAGAACTTGCCTAGGGGCGAATAAACTGCTGAAGGATTTGAGCTTGGCTGAGTGGAAAGAATTACACCCTGCTTTTGAAGCCGATATTTATGACGCGATCGCGCCTCGCCAAGTTGTTGCCGCCCGCAACAGTTATGGGGGAACTGGGTTTAACCAAGTGCGGCAAGCTCTGAAAAATGCCCAAGCTCAAATCACTGCTGAGTAATGATCAGCAACGGCTCACAGATTGAGAGCGACTTAGCCAGTAAAAGACTGTAAACTCAAGGTTCACGCCCAAACAGTGCCCATTACATTTTATAATTAGAGAAAATATAAAATTTTGGGGTGCTCTGAGTTCAGAGTGTTTAATGAGTCACATCAACTCACCCTTGAAGAGATACTCTCCTTGCTGAATAGCAATGGCAATCCTAGCAAGTTGTGAGCAGCTGGTGAGCTTTCTATAAAAACCGAAAGTTTTGTACTCTTTCTTATTTGATCACCCCTAACAAATATGAGTAACGACCTCGATCTGATCAAAAGTCTTAGCCCTAGTGCGATGGATCAGATCATGCTATATCTAGCGTTTAGTGCAATGCGAACCAGTGGCCATCGACATGGAGCCTTTCTGGACGCAGCAGCAACGGCCGCTAAATGTGCTATTTATATGACCTATTTGGAGCAGGGTCAGAATATCCGCATGACAGGGCACCTGCACCATATTGAAGCCAAGCGCGTCAAAGTGATTGTTGAAGAAGTTAAGCAGGCTTTGACGGAAGGGAAGATTCTGAAAATGCTGGGTTCCCAAGAACCTCGCTATTTAATTCAGTTCCCTTATGTGTGGCTAGAACACTATCCTTGGCAACCGGGGCGATCGCGTATTAGCAGCAGTAGTCTGACCAGTGAAGAAAAGCGCTACATTGAGGAAAAACTGCCCGAAAATCTTCCAGATGCTCAACTGATCAACGCCTTTGAGTTCATGGAATTGATCGAATTTCTGCACACGCGATCGCAGTCAGACTTACCAGAAGATCGCCAGATGCCTTTGAGTGAAGCCATGGCAGAACACATTAAGCGCCGCTTGATGTATTCCGGTACTGTCTTACGAATTGATTCTCCTTGGGGACTACCTTTCTACGCCCTTGGTCGGGCTTCTTACTCCCCTGCTGACCAAGAAGAACGCACCTACATCATGATTGAAGATACCGCACGGTATTTTCGGTTAATGCGAGATTGGGCAGATCGGCAACCGAAAGTCATGCGCTTATTAGAAGAACTAGATATCTTACCGGAACGCATGGAACAAGCCATGCAAGAACTTGATGAGATTGTTAGGGCTTGGGGGGATAGATATCACTGTACTGGCGGTGAACCCATGGTTTTACAAATGGCTTTTGGCTTAAAAGACGATTAAACGATTCCTGCACAAAAAAGTCGCTACTATTAACCTTATTTTGTTCCTCATGCGGAAACAAAATAGGGATCGATCAGGCTGTGCATAATTAACCCAGAGACTGTAACAAACGCCACAAAACATCTTTGAAATTTTTTATACCTCTTATAAGGAGAACTAAGACATAGGCGTTTTAGAAATTGATGACAGCCAAAAAAACTCTGATTGTGATTGGCAATGGCATGGTAGGGCACAAGTTCCTAGAGCGGATGATTGCCCAAGGAGCAACTCAGCACTGGAACTTAATCACCTTCTGCGAAGAATCGCGTGTTGCCTATGATCGGGTAAACCTTAGTAGCTTTTTCTCTGGCAAAACTGCGGCAGATTTATCTCTGGTTGAACCGGGTTTATATCAAGAAAATGGCATTCAGATTCATATCGGTGATCAAGCAGTTGCCATCAACCGAGAGCAAAAAACCGTTACCTCAGCTAATGGTTTAACGGTTGCTTACGACAAGATTGTATTAGCAACAGGTTCATATCCCTTTGTGCCACCAATTTCGGGCAATGATACAACCGGAACCTTTGTCTATCGCACGATTGAAGACTTAGAAGCAATGTCTGCTTACGCCAAAAACTGCAAAGTTGGTGTGGTAGTTGGGGGCGGTTTATTAGGGTTAGAAGCTGCCAATGCGCTCAAAAATATGGGCTTAGTTACTCATGTCGTTGAGTTTGCCCTTCGACTAATGCCAATGCAAGTCGATGATGCAGGGGGAAAAATGCTGCGCCAGCAGATAGAATCCCTTGGGGTGACAGTTCATACCAGTAAATTAACGACTGAAATTATTAGCAATGATGGCAAAGTTAGCAAAATGCTGTTTGCTGATGGTTCCGAGTTAGAAACAGACATGATTGTCTTTTCGACTGGAATTCGCCCGCGTGATGAACTTGCCAAAGACTGCGGATTAGCCGTCGGTGACCGTGGCGGTGTGATCATCAACGATGCTTGCCAAACTTCTGATCCAGATATTTATGCTATCGGAGAATGCGCCCTTTATCAGAATCAAATCTACGGTCTGGTCGCTCCCGGCTATACCATGGCAGGAGTAGTCGCCGATCTGTGCAACAATCTCAGTTTGAGCCGCTTTACTGGCGCAGATATGTCAACCAAACTCAAACTGCTAGGGATAGACGTAGCCAGTTTCGGAGATGCCTTTGCCAAGTCTCCCGGTGCTAAAGAAATTGCCATCACGGATGCCGTACAAGGTATTTATAAAAAACTGGTGCTGAATGCAGAGGGGAACCGTCTTTTAGGCGGAATTTTGGTTGGTGATGCCTCAGCTTACGGCACGTTGCTGCAATTTGTCCAAAACGGAATTACGCTTCCTCCCCATCCCGAAGATTTACTTCTGCCACCGCGTACAGGACAATCTGCTGCGGCACAAATGGGAGTCACCAGCTTACCAGATACGGCTCAAATTTGCTCTTGTAATAACGTCACGAAAGAGCAGATTTGTACAGCTATTCGAGAGGAAAAGCTGGTTGATGTTGCGAGTGTCAAAAAATGTACGCAAGCTGGCACGGGTTGCGGTGGTTGCGTGCCTTTAGTCGCCGATTTGCTAAAGTCGGAGATGCAAAAAGCAGGTTTGGTTGTTAAAAATCATCTGTGTGAACATTTTGCCCATTCCCGTCAAGAACTGTTCCATTTAGTGCGAACTCACCAGATTCGGACGTTTGCAGAACTGTTAGAAAAATATGGCAAAGGTAGGGGATGTGAAATTTGTAAGCCTGCGGTAGCTTCTATGCTGGCTTCCACCTGGAATGAACATATTTTGCATCCGTCTCATGTAGCCCTTCAAGATACAAATGATTACTTTCTAGCAAATATTCAACGGGATGGCACTTATTCAGTTGTACCGCGTGTTCCGGGGGGCGAAATTACGCCCAACCAGCTAATTGTGTTAGGGGAAGTTGCCAACGAGTTTGGGCTATATACCAAGATTACCGGGGGACAGCGAATTGATTTGTTTGGGGCACGAGTCGATCAATTGCCTTTAATTTGGCAGCGATTGATTGATGCGGGTTTCGAGTCTGGGCACGCTTATGGGAAAGCATTACGCACGATTAAATCCTGCGTTGGCAGTACCTGGTGTCGCTTTGGCGTGCAGGATTCTACTAGTTTAGCGATTGAGTTGGAACTGCGATATCGGGGCTTGCGATCGCCCCACAAGTTAAAATCGGCTGTGTCTGGCTGTACGCGGGAGTGTGCGGAAGCGCAAAGTAAGGATTTTGGTATCATTGCCACTGAAAAAGGTTGGAATCTGTATATCTGTGGCAACGGTGGGATGAAGCCACAACACGCGGTTTTATTAGCTGCCGATATTGACAAAGAAACGCTGATTAAATATTTAGATCGATTCCTGATCTTTTATATTCGCACGGCTGATCGATTAGAACGCACTGCGACTTGGTTTAACAAACTAGAAGGGGGGTTGGAATACCTCAAGCAAGTAATTATTGAAGATTCTCTAGGGATTGGGGCTGAGTTAGAAGCGCAAATGGCTTACCACGTTAGCACCTATGAATGTGAGTGGAAAGCAACCCTAGATGATCCAGAAAAACTTCAACGATTCCGGCACTTTGTTAATTCTGAGCAAGCTGATCCTAGCTTAGTTCATGTGGAAGAAAGAGGGCAAAAACGTCCAGCGAAAGAACATGAAAAGTTCTTGGTAGGAAACACCAACTAACAGGGAAAAACGATGGTTCAAGTATTAACAATTCGCCAGAAAACGACAAACTGGGTAGATGTTTGCCCGCTAGAAAGTATTCAACCTAATACAGGAGTTTGTGCTTTAATTGCAGGGCAACAGGTGGCAATTTTTCGCCTGGGAACGGGGGCTGAGGTTTATGCCATCAGTAACTATGATCCTTTTAGCAAGGCGTTTGTGCTATCAAGAGGTATTGTAGGCGATCGCAATGGTATCCCAAAAGTCGCTTCACCCATTTACAAGCACAATTTCAACTTGTTCACAGGCAAGTGTTTAGATGATGAAGCGGTGACTATCCCAACTTTTCCCGTCCGGGTGGTTGAGGATAAAGTTCAGGTTGCTGTTTAGCCGTTCTTGGCTGGAGTTGGGATTTATCAATCTCAACTCCCGATCTAAAATTTGCTATCTATATTTTATTTTTCCCTCTTATCTGCGTTCATCTGCGTACATCTGCTTTAATCTGCGATCAAAAAAAGATTACTATTCATGCAAGAAATCTATTCAGTATCCTAGCTGGTCTAATGCTGTATAGACAGCTTCTCGTAGGGCAGATTCAATTTCCTCAAGAAATGAGCCTGAAGAAGTTTCAGTGAGCCAAGGGTCCATCACAGTAGAAATCAGAAATAAAATAGCAGTATCTTCGCTACCTTTTACCCCTAGTCGCTGCCGGAAAGCATTCATAAACACATTTCCATAAGACGCGGGATCAAATTCTGAAGATGTGACAATTAGGTTCTTTTGATTCACCTCTTCGCCCGGTTTGACGCTCAAGATTTCAAAGATTTTCTGATTGAGAGCGTTTAACTTTTTAACGTCTGTATTTAACTTCCCTTCCCGATCTTTAAAGTTGAAAGTATAAGGGAGAATTAGTTGATCTGCACCCAGTTGTTGAAATAAAGCCATTGCTTCTGGGTCGTGCAGCAGTTCTTTGTTAGTTTTGCCGACAATGCGATCGCGGATAAAATCGAGTTGTGCTTGGATTTGCTGAGTACTTTCCCCCGCTTTTTCGGCTGGTAAGCGGTTGAACAGGGTAATAGTAAAACGTTCATCCCTCATCGTTACCAATCGGGCATACAGTTTTTTGGAGGTAAACAGGCAATCCCCCAAAATCTTGCCATAACCGCTTTTGGTAGGTCGAATTACCCGATGGCTTAAGTAAACCGCCGCCGCCGCCGCACCGGGTTTTGAGCCTTCTACTCCATAGATGCCAACAGTCACATCAGGTTGGTCAGAACCCGGATGATAAATGACTGGGGCGGTAAAGGCAACTAGGTTACGCATAGCAGAGTTGCGATAACAAAGTCCCCCGGCAGGATAAGGAATATAGCCGGATTTATGGGGATCAACAGTAATCGAATCGGCTTTAGGCAAGCTAGCAATTTGTTCGGCTACATAAGGACTCATCGGTAATTCGGGGGTGAACCGCGTTTTGCCCTCGTTGAGACTTTCCGCTTCATCATCTTCACGCAGCATAGAGGCAAAATACCCGCCCCAAGCGGCATCAGCGTGGATGGTATACTCTAACCCTTTGGCGCGGAATTCCTCTCGCATTTCGTAAATATCTTTCAAAGGGTCAACGGCACTTTCTTCAGTGCTTCCCATGACGGCAACTACCGTAATCACGGGGCGCTGTTCATCCAGGCACTTTTGTAGGGTTTGCCGCAGATGTCCCATCTCCATCCGGGCATCTAAATCAACGGGGATATTCAGCATATTATTAGCACCAATCCCCAGCAGTGCTGCCGCTTTCGGCCAGGAATAGTGCTTGGTAGCGGGAACCATGCCCACAGGGGAGTGCTTCAGATCTTGTAAGAATTGGCGGTGGAAGTTATCGAAACCTAGATTTTGAATAGAATATGCAGTCAGTACCTGAGTGGTTGTCTCTAAGGGGATGCCATATTGCGTCTGCATCGTTTGTGGCAGGGTTAGCACCTCATCTGCTTTTAAGTTCAGCAGTGTCCAGGTATCGAGTTCTATTAGTTTCTGAGATTGCCCATTGAGCAGTGTAACTTCTAACTGCTGTGCTTTGGCAAGTTTAGGGCTGTGCAGTAGGGCTTCTTTGAGGGCTAAGGGATAAAACTTAAGATTGCGGGCTGCCCATAGGCTTTCTGTGTTGGCAACGGAACCATCACAGGTAATATGTCCCCAAGGGGCGATCGCGTTCTGATTCCCTTCCTGAGGAATTTCGTAGCCCAGCATCCGACAAAGATCAATTCCCACCTGAATTTCTAGCAGTGTGGTGACAGGAGAGGCTTCGGCGGCGACGTTGTTTTGGTTATACAACATAGCGGCAAAGTAACCGACAGTTCCTGGTAGCGTAGTATCCCAGAGCATATGACCCTGGTAACGCATACTAAAAAAGGGAACTGATTGTCGCAGTTGTGCCAGTAATTTTTGGTATTCCTCTTTAAACGTTTTTACAGCCTTTTTGTAAGAGGAAGAGGCTTTGACTTTTGAGGTGATGTGTTTGGGATCTTCTGGATGAAACGCTTTCCGGTAATCGGCTTGATCCGCGATCGCCTCCATAATCAAAGATTTTAAAAGTTTTTTATTCTCGGCTTTCGGCCCCAAAAACCAAGCCGCAAGGCAATCGGTTCCCTCACCTTCTAAATTGAGTTGCTCTTCTGGATTCATGCGGCTGGCATAATCTTGTAAGGCAGCAATAAACTGTTGCTGATGCAAGGCTTTGGGGTTAGTCATGTTGAAAAATCTGCCTAATAATTTTGGATAGAATCTAGGGTTTAAGACTTTGGCTTAGGACAAGGATCGGTTGCATTCGCTCCACTGGGATCAAACCAATAGCTAGTACCCAGCTTAATGGGGTAGAGTGGCGCTTGCCCTTGGTATTGCACCTGATAGCTAGACTTCGTTAAAGGATTAGAGCAGTAAGGGGGATGATTGGGTAAGCTAGGAAAGTTGATATGAACCCCTGCGGCTAGTTGCTGAGGGGGTAGCCAACTAGGGATTTCAGCTAAATCTAAAACGTGGTTGAAGTCGGGTTCTTTCGTGAGAACGTGGTGAAGATGGGCTTCGGTTCCTGCCCCAAATAGCACGTAGGTAAGTGAATGTGGATAATCTACATTGAAATCGAAGTGCCGAAAGTAGACAACGCGCTCAATTTTTACTCGGATGTTGTGAATTAAAGGGGTATCTTTGTTGTGATCTTCTGGCATTCCTCGGAACAAGTCGCCAATAAATGAGGTAACTTCTCCGGTTTTGATTTGTGGCAGCGTCATCAGATCGGTTTCCACATCTCCTAAGATATAAACTTCGTTGGGATGTGACTTGCGATCGCTCACATACTTTTGCATTGCATAATCCGGTAAACTCGCCTGCAGGATCACCTGATAGCAATGGTTCTCCATGGAGAACATGGGCAGATGGCACAAAAATAGGGTTTGCATCCCAGCCATGACAAAGCCATGCTGATCCGGCGTGTTGATAATTGAAGGGACATCTTTTTCAGCATCCGGCTTAGGAGAAGACTTTTTATTTTTAGTGGATTTAGATTTAGCAGGCATTGATACCTCCTTTCCTGTAGTTATTCCAGGAACTATATCAACAGGAATAGAAAGCAGGAATATTTTTAATCTTTATTTATTAAATTCAGCAAAAGATGCTAATTTTTGTAATTTTTAGCCTATTTTTTGCAGCAAATCCGTCAGTTAGCTTAAATTCAGGCAAGATTCTGTGTAGATTGCTGACTCTACGCGATCGCACTGCTAATCTGATTTTTAAACTCCCTCTGCTTCCTCCGCTTCCTCCGCCTCCTCTGCTTGTCAACATCTTATGTTTTATTAAATGGAGCTACTTAGCTTCTCAGCTATCGTTTTAATTATTAAAAATTCTGGTAACTTGGATTGTTTGACGAATTTACAAACATATCATTAGCATTCCACCACTCAGTCTTGCCATATTTTTGTAACTGACTACAGCGTTGCACATAAAGCTTAGCTACTTGATCTTCAGGATTAATAGCTAATACTTTTTGAAAAATAGTTTGTGCTTCCTCCAATTGTTGCTCAGTAAATAGCAAGACTCCTCGCTCAAATTCACTTCGCGTTTCCATCTTCTTCTCTAAAATAGGTTGCGGATCATTATCAAAGACTTCAAAAATAGAAGCGTAATGTCTTTTCCCTTTAACTTGCACTTTGTCTAAAAATCTATAGTGATATTGATGTTTATCTTCTAAAGTCAGTAAAGTCTGTTCGCTAATTAAAATAGAAACATTATAGAGTTTTGTTAACCCTTCTAAGCGGGATGCTAAATTCACGGCATCAGCAATAACGGTACTTTCCATGCGTTCCTGATCGCCGATTGTTCCTAGCATTAAAGTCCCTGTGTGCAAGCCAATGCCTACAGCGATGGGATGGTGGCTAGTATTGCGACGATTTTGATTATAGTCGATGACTTGTTTTTGCATAGCGATCGCGGCTTGCAGTGCGTCGGCACTTATTTCCGGAAATAATGCCATCACCGCATCCCCAATATACTTATCAATAAAGCCATTGTGCTGACGGATGACGGGTCCAACCCGACTCAAGTAGTCGTTCAGAAAATCAAAGTTTTCTTTAGGAGACATACTTTCAGACAAGCTAGTAAATGAGCGAATATCAGCAAACATGACGGTCATTTCCGCTTGCACAGAATCCCCTAGCTTAATATCAACAATGCTATCTTTTTGCAGAAACTTTAAAAACTCCCGTGGTACAAATCTAGCTGAAGCCGCAGCAATATTTTCTAGCTCTTTTTTACTAGCTTCCAGATTTCTTAAGGCTCGAAAAGCTCTTAAAGCCGTTAGCACAGTAGTAAATAGTTTTTGGCTAGTTAATTCAGTTTTAGTTTTATAATCATTAATATCATAGTTAACAATAATCACATCTTCCGGCGCTTGACCCGGTTGACCTGTCCGGAGAATAATCCTGACTAACTTATTACCTAAGATATCTCGAATAAATTTAACAACTTCTAAACCTGCTGACTCTGTTTCCATAATCACATCCAGTAAAATCAGAGCCGTATCTGGATGCTCGGCAATCATTTGTTTTGCTGCTTCGGCTGAATAAGCACTCAAAAATGTGATTGTTTGTCCGTCAAATAAAAAATCATGAAGCGCTAATTTAGGAATTTGATGAATTTGTAATTCATCATCCACAATCAAGATTTTCCAACCGCTTTCGGATGTTTGATTGATAGTATCAGCTTCTACAAAAAATAAATCTTCATCTTCCTCAGCAAAAGTTAATTCGTCGTCATCTTCACTAAAAGGTTGAATAGGCGTAAATTCTGACATGGGGATTTTTGCAGATTTTCTTTTGCTTGTGTTGATTATAAATGATCAGATTCGCAACTTTTAAACCTCACAGAGCTTTGAATAGATTTTTAAAGGTAGAGCAATTTCCGAGGATTACTCAATCAAAGATGACAGTTTCAAGCTTTCCCATTCACATGAGTAGACAATAGCGCGATCGCGTCCCTGTTGTTTGGCTTCGTAGAGCGCCTTATCAGCCGCCGCAATCAGCAATTTCACGGTTAATCCCTTTTGAGGAACTAAGCTCACAACTCCCATACTGACAGTAATATATTCACTCACCAATGAGCTACTATGAGCAATTCTTAGCTGTTGAATTTCCGAGCGAATGGTATCCACAACTAAATTCGCTGCTTCCAAATTTGTGTTTGATAGCACAACAGCAAATTCTTCACCACCATAACGAGCCACCAAATCTTCTGGATGCTGGACAGCACAGCTAATTGCGCCAGCAACTTTTTTCAAACAACTATCTCCCGCCTGATGACCATAAGTATCGTTATAGAGCTTGAAGTAATCTACATCACACAAAATTAAAGAGAGGGGTTTTTGTTCTTGTTGTAGGCGCAGCCATTCCCCACCTAGATATTGATCCAATCGGCGACGATTTGCTATCTGAGTTAAAGAATCTAAAATTGCCAAGCGTTGTAACTCTTGGTTAGCTTTTTGCAACGCAGCTTCTGCACGCTGACGTTCTTGAATTTCTTGTTTAAGCTGTTGATTTTTTACTTGTAATTCTAGAGTCCGTTCGATTACTTTTTGCTCTAGGGTGTGAGAATATTCTTCTAATTGGCGATAGAGTTGAGTATTTTCTAAAGCAACTTTTTCTAGTTCCCGCTTGCTAACTTCCAGGGTTGTGAAAGCTCGAAAAACTCTTAAGGTAGTAACAACCGTTGTAAACAGCTTTTGAGTCGTGAGTTCTGTCTTACTTTTATAGTCATTAATATCATAATTAATAATCACAACATCTTCTGGAAATTGTCCAGGTTGACCTGTCCGCAGGATAATACGAACTAAATGATTTTTTAAAACATCCCGAA
>Ga0164305_10000600_pt1 | contig 13753 bp, 8 predicted proteins | sample Whisoiple_237_MG_FD_110215 | JGI IMG/M metagenome (GOLD analysis project Ga0164305, IMG submission 110215) | Soil microbial communities amended with pyrogenic organic matter from upstate New York, USA - Whitman soil sample_237_MG | ecosystem: Environmental > Terrestrial > Soil > Agricultural...
CGATCGGGAGAAACAGTTATCGAAACCATCTACGGCAATCTTCAAGGTTTAAAGTCCAGCCAGCTCAAGCAACTCGAAAAGCTTTACCACCAGCGACTACCGGGCGATCGCATCACCACTGCAGAATTCGCCCAGCGCGTCGCAGCCATCAGCACGGAAATAGACAAACCCATCTGCACCTACATCAACCGCCGCGGACAAGTAATTCGCGTCGGCGTGGGTACACCCCGCCAAACGCAGATTGCGCCCCTAGAATTGCCCCGCTACGGGGGAGGTCGCCTCAGCGGCATTCGCTGCATCGCCACCCACCTGAAGCCAGAAACCCCAAGCGAAGCAGCCCTCACAGCAATGGCAATTCAGCGCCTGGACGCCCTGGTTTGGTTGACACTGACCGGCGGAGGATTTCAGCGCCGCGGCGGCGGTGCGACTGGTTACATCCAAGAAACTTATCTCGCTCACCTAATACCCCAGGGAGACCAGCCAAATTTTGAGTTCTCTGTTTTGAGCGCTCAGTTAGAACCAGATTCAACTGATGAAAGAGAAGAACCTTCAATTCCAAAGTCACTAATCAAAACTCCACACTTTCCGTGGAAAATATCAGAACCGCTGAATTTGGAAGAACTTGCCGACCAAGACTTTCTGGATTTGGTGGAAGGACTCGAAGCAGAGTTTCAAGCAGAGTTTGTCGCTAAGCAGGTCGATGCAGACCAAGACAAAGTGCTGTTGGTAGGTGTAATGACTCAGCACATGACTCAGTTGGAGTTTGAGGACGGGCTCGCAGAAATCACGCGGCTGGTAGAAAGTGCCGGGGGTCAGGTGCTGCAAACAGTGCGCCAAAAACGATCGCGCCCCCATCCGCAAACAGTCGTCGGCGAAGGCAAAGTTCAGGAAATTTCCCTCACCGCTCAGACGATTAGCGCTAACCTGGTTGTATTCGATCGCGACCTGGCACCCGCACAAATACGGAACTTGGAAACTCAGATAGGTCTCCGTGTAGTCGATCGAACAGAGGTAATTCTCGACATCTTTGCCCAAAGAGCTCGATCGAGCGAGGGTAAATTGCAAGTCGAACTCGCTCAGCTAGAGTACGCCCTGCCCCGGCTCACAGGTCGCGGTCAGGCAATGTCCAGGCAGGGCGGCGGCATCGGTACCAGAGGCCCTGGGGAAACCAAGCTAGAAACCGAACGGCGGACGATCGCCAAACGCATTTCTCGATTGCAGCAAGAAGTAAATCAACTGCTGGCGCACCGCTTCCGGCTGCGGCAGAACCGCCACCATCACGATGTGCCCTCAGTGGCGATCGTTGGCTACACCAACGCCGGTAAATCGACTCTGCTCAACCTGCTCACAAATTCCGAAGTCTATGCCGCCGACCAGTTATTTGCCACCCTCGACCCCACAACTCGACGGTTGACCATTCCCGGCACTGTCACCAGGGAACCCCTGTCGATCGTCCTCACAGATACAGTGGGCTTTATTCGCGAACTGCCTCCCGCCTTGATCGACGCTTTTCGGGCTACCCTCGAAGAAGTCACTGACGCCGATGCTTTGCTGCATCTCGTCGATCTCTCCCATCCCGCGTGGCAGAGCCAAATTCGATCGGTCATGAATATTTTGACCGATATGCCCGTAACTCCCGGCCCAGCCCTTGTAGTCTTTAACAAAATCGATGCCGTAGATGGAGAGACTCTCGCCCTCGCCAGAGAAGAATTTCCTCAAGCAGTATTTATTTCGGCCGCCAAAGGTCTTGGGATGGAAACTCTCCGCGACCGACTAGCTCAGCTCATTCAATACGCCCTCTACCCTCGGTAAATACTTAAATATTTCTTTTGGGTAGTTGACATGGGGGAATATACGTACATATACTGAGGACAGATCTAGTCGAACTATGAGATTATAAAAGAGTAGTCAGATTGTGCATTGCAAAGTACAATACAGCATCTCTATTTTGCGATCGGTTAAATAAATAATTTCCGGAGGCAGCGGTCAAGCTAAAAAAAATCTTTGTTAATGGCTGTAAGGGCTGTTGGTTCAGAGGTCGCAAAAATATGTTGCTTCACTCTGTGTAAACCACCTGTGCAAACCACGGTAAGGGATGTCAAGGTAAAAGAGAATAATATTACCAAAGTGTTTGGGCACTCACCTCAAGCGCTATACTATCTTTTACAGACGTCCGCGAGAGAATACATCCATTTATTGTAAGAACTCTAAAATCCTTGCCGGTCGTACAGCGCTAATCTCTAGGACTATTTCTATTTTTCGATTTTACCACTGTTTAACTAAATAGTTATGTGTACGCCACTGGCAAAACTAGCAATTGGACTCTCTGCCACAATGGCAACAGCGTTTTACTACCTAGCTGCCGCCCCTCCGGCTTCAGCACAAGTAGATGTCTGCGGCCCGGGAAATTATTCTACTGCCTGTGCCTCCAGCCAGACATCAACCGCAACGACATCCGACCCGCAATTGACCACCCAGTCGAGTTTGTCCCAAATATACACAAGCACACCTTCGAGAAGCTCAACTTCTATCCCTGAACCGGGTACTGCGATCGCAGTCCTACTGACAGGTGCAGGAATGATCTGTTCGTGCAGAAAGCGAAACAAGCAGGTTGGTCCGCAGCGCTAGGCAGGCTGATGACCAACCTGTTTGCCTTCCAAATGTCTCCGTTTTTTCAAGCGTGGGTATTTGTTTACTTAATATATAAAAAATAAAAAGTTGCCTAAAAAATAACTGGACACCTAGCTTGTGCGCTGCAAATAGAGCCGGATGTTGAAGGAAAAAAGCTATAGCGACTTCAGTCAGGGTAAAAACAAGGAATAAGGAATAAGGCCAATGTACTTCCCGGCAAGGGTTTCAGCAATGAATAACCTGCCGGGCAAAAGATAAGGCTGCTATATATAGCCTTTCGATCGAAATATGAGGTACTCTAGGCCTCCGTGGGCATCGGGCATAGGTCATAGGGTTCCGTGGGTTCCGTGGCCTCCGTGGGTTCCGTGGGCTCCGCGGCTTCCGCGGGCATACCTCACCACGCTTGAGAACCGCTGTAGTTGCGATATATAATAAAAATTAAAATATAAAAATTAAAATAAGATTGGTTAAGATCAATCCTTCTGACAGTTTTGGATAGTCAACTGTAGAATAAGGGTTTCAAAGCTCCTAGGCAAGTTCGCTACCAAGGAAAAATCGAGGGTTTCAGCCTAGGAACTAAAAACAGTCCGCAGTATGGTTAAGATTACAATTAAAAAATATTGTTATTGTTTGAGCGTCCCATGACCCCTAAAGTAGAAATTTACACTTGGAGAACCTGCCCGTTTTGCGTTCGTGCCAAAGCACTGCTGAAACGAAAAGGGGTTGATTTTACAGAGTACGCGATCGACGGAGATGAAGCGGCACGGGCTCAAATGAGCGATCGAGCCAACGGAGGCCGCACCCTGCCACAAATATTCATTAACGACCAACACATAGGTGGCTGCGACGAAATCCACAAACTAGATGCTCTAGGCCAGCTAGACCCCCTGCTAGCAGCAAAATGAGGCATTCCCTGTCGAATTTTCCGTTAGCCCAAATTTTCCTGCGACCAATTCTTAATTTTAATTGACAATGAAATTTGCATTCATCATCGATCCCCTCGCGCGACTAATTCCAGGACACGATACCAGCGTAGCGCTGATGGAAGCCGCTCAAGAGTTGGGTCACGAAGTGTGGGCGACTCAAGCCAACGAACTAAGCGTCATCGGCGGCAAAACCTGGGCAATGCTCAGTCGGGTAGCCCTCACCCCAGTAAAAGTGGTAGATGGACGCTGGGAGGCTGCTGAGGCTTGGTACGAGGTAGAACATCCTACTTTGCAGCCTCTGGAAGCAATGGACGCAGTATTTATGCGGACAGACCCCCCAGTCAACATTCCTTACCTCTACGCTACTTACCTTCTAGACGGCATCGATCCGGCTAAAACTTTGGTAGTGAACAGTCCCAAAGGATTGCGGGCGGCGAATGAAAAGATGTATGCTTTGCAATTTGAGGGAGCGATACCCGAGACAATTGTTTCTCAAAACAAGCAGGTAATTCGCCAATTTGTTGAGAAAAAAGGAGCAGCAGTTCTTAAACCCTTGGGCGGCAAAGCTGGCGAGGGGATTTTGTTCTTGGAAGCGGGCGATCGCAATCTCAATTCCCTGGTCGAAATTAGCACTCAACAAGGGCAAATTCCAGTGATGGTTCAGACTTATCTGCCGGAAGCCAAAGAGGGAGACAAGCGGATAGTGCTGTTGAACGGCAAGCCCATAGGTGCTATCAACCGTATTCCCACTGGCAATGAATTTCGCGGCAACATGGCCGTCGGCGGCCGAGTCGCAAAAACAGAAATTACCGATCGCGAACTGCAAATTTGCACTCAGTTAGAACCAGTGCTGCAACGGGACGGACTGTACTTTGTCGGCATTGATATTATTGGCGGTTATCTCACAGAAGTTAATGTCACCAGCCCTACAGGGATCAGAGAAATTGACTTGTTTGACGGCGTTTGTTTGGGCAAACAAGTAATTGAATGGGTAGTTAGTCATTAGTCAGTGGTCAGTAGTCATTAGTCAGTAGTCATTAGTTATGAGTTATTAGTCATTAATTAGTCGTTATTAGTTATGAGTTATTTGTCATTAGTTATTGATCGCCGCTAACAACTAACAACTGCCAACTAACAACTGCCAACTACCAACTGCCAACAGTCAACAGTCAACAGTCAACAGTCAACAGTCAACAGTCAACAGTCAACAGTCAACAGTTAACAATTATTAAATTATGTCAAAAATTGGCGTTGCAGTAGTCGGTACAGGTTTCGGTCAAAAAGTACACATTCCCGGATTCCAGGCCCATCATCGGACAGAGGTTGTGGCTGTTTACCACCGGAATTTAGACAAAGCAAAGGCGATCGCCTCTACCCACAATATCCCCTACGCTTGCGACTCGATCGCCGATATAGTAGCCATCCCCGAAGTGGCGGGCGTCAGCATTTCCACACCGCCATTTTTGCATTTTGAAATGGCAAAAACCGTCCTGGAAGCAGGCAAGCATTTATTATTAGAAAAACCCACAGCCCTGACAGCAAATGAAGCCAGGGAACTTTACCGATTGGCCAACAACGAATCTCAAACCGATTTTAACAAGGGTGGTTCGAGAGCAATTGCCACAATGGACTTTGAGTTTCGCTTCATCCCCGCATGGCAAATGCTAGCAGAATTATTGGCAGCAGAATATGTGGGAGAAAAGCGTTTAATTAAGATTGATTGGCTGGTTTCGAGTCGCGCTGATGCGAGTCGCCCCTGGAATTGGTACGCGCAAAAAGAGCGAGGCGGCGGAGTTTTGGGCGCGACAGGTTCTCACGTTTTTGATTATATTAGCTGGCTGTTCGGCCCGCCGCAGAGGCTTTCTGGGCAATTGATTACAGGAATTTCGCGGCGGCCAGATCCGAATGACTCGGGAAATTTAAAATTAGTTGATGCAGATGATTCTTGCACGTTGATGTTGGAATTAGCCGGGGGAACGCCTTGTCAAGTTTGTTTGAGTTCTGTTACTTATCAAGGGCGGGGACACTGGGTGGAAATATACGGGAGTAAGGGTACGTTGGTGTTGGGAAGCGACAACCAGCAAGATTACGTCCACGGCTTTCGCTTGTGGGGTTCCCAAGGTGGAGAACCTTTAGCTGAAATCAAAATTCCTCAAAGATTGGAGTTTCCTCAAGTATATCCAGACGGGAGAATTGCACCGTTTATTCGAGTAGTAGATAGGTGGGTAGAAGCAATAGATGCCGGTAAATCTTTGATACCGTCTCTCAGAGAAGGGGTTTACTCGCAGTTGTTGATGGATTTGACCCAGGAGTCGAATGCTACGGGAACTTGGGTAGATTTACCGAATATAGATAAATTTTTGGGCACTCAGTAAAAGTAAAAACTGCCCAAGCAATCTCTCGCACTCGATCGCACCCCAAACCCGATAAACTACAAATAGAGAAACTCAATCCAACCCTATATCCAGAGTCGGTAGTTGTGAATGGCGCGCCCTGAAAGTCCTTGCCTCAGTATAGCGATCGCTCGCCTGAGAACCGCTGGGGCAAACCATTTTGCCACTTGGGTTCTACAAGCTCCCTATCCCAGCGGGTACGTTCACCACGACTGTATGTGGCCCGATACCCTATCCCAATCTTGGAAAGCTTGGCAGGAAATGTTTTCGCCCTCCGGGACAATTCACGAATTGCCCCTAAATCCTGATGGCAGTTTCGTCTCGCCGGAAAACAACCAGAATATACTGGCAGAAACTGAACAACGAAGTCCTCAGTCGCTAGACCTCGCTCCAGCGACCCCCTCTTTGCCGCTCCACCTCGGTCAACGGGGGTGGGGCGACAAGGGGGATCAGCAGCCGCCTCGGCCAGTAGCAAGCTACAGCAGCCGCCTGATGCAGCATTTGGGGATTAACCTTTGGCAGTGGCTGTTTGAAGGGCCGATTCAGGGTAGTCTCCAGGAAAGTAAAGGTATCGCGATCGGGCAAAATCTACCCCTGCGAGTGCGCGTAGACTTGCGCGAACCGTATTTAATGGCTTTACCTTGGGAAATTATGCAGCCTCAAGCCGGTCAACCGGCAATTTCTCTGTCGCAGCAACTGCTGTTCAGCCGAACTACCAGCAATGTTGAACCTTTGCCAACCCTGCATCCTGCGGAGTCGCTCAACATTTTGCTAGTTTTGGGACAAGCAGAACCCGGCGGCACTAATTCTCAATTTTCCAACAGTAATAACGGTCATTTGCAGTTGGGAGAGGAAGCACTCGCTCTAGCTGGGGTTCTGGAAAGTGCTTTTCAAACCGACGACAGCGGCAAATATTCGGATATCAGCGTTCCGAGTCGCGTCGATACTCTGATCGAACCTACTCCGGCGGAACTAATTTCTCGGCTGGAAACGCAAGCTTACAACATTCTGTTCTACGCCGGCCACGGGATACCGGGCCCCGACGGCGGTTTGCTGTTTTTGGGGCCGGAAACGGCGATTAATGGCACTGAACTAGCTCAGGTATTAGTTCGGTGCCGCGTGACGCTGGCGGTGTTTAATGCCTGCTGGGGAGCTCAGCCGGCGGTGGAGAGGCTGCACTCAACTAACGGCCAGCAACAGGCGATCGCCCGCAGCAGTTTGGCTGAGGTACTGATCCATCACGGGGTGCCGGCGGTATTGGGGATGCGGGACTCGATCGCCGATCGCGAGGCCCTGAGTTTTATCCAAAGTTTTGCTCAAGCTTTGGCCGGGCGGATGTCGATCGATCGGGCAGTCGCCGTCGCCAGACAGCAGTTACTGACGCTCTACAAGTTCAATCAACCGGCTTGGACGCTGCCTGTGCTGTATATGCACCCTGAGTTTGACGGTCAGCTAACTGAGCCGGTAGATGACCTCAAAACTGAGTTGCCTTTAAATTCTTCTACTTGGCTGGGACGGTTGCCCTCTTGTGCTTATTTGCGGGGGCGCGATCGACCAAATGCCAAATCCACCGACTCGACCAATCAGGTTTGGCCGATTCGCGCGGGAATGGTTCGAGTCGGACGCTGGGAAGAAAACGACGTAGTGATTCGAGAACAGTGGGTTTCTCAAAAACACGCCGAGATTTTCTGCCGAAACACTATCGGAGATAGCCGGGAAGAACCTAGCTACTTCCTGCGCGATTTTTCTCGCTACGGGACTCTAGTTTTGGGTTCTGAGGGATGGCAGAGAGTTCACCACCAAGAATTGTTGCTACGCAGCGGGACTCAGCTAAAATTTGGCAGTTCTCAAGGTCAGATTTTTGAGTTCACTATTGAGGTTCCTAAAACTTCGGGGTACAGTGAGACTGATTGCGGAACGAATTAAGGTGCGGGTGTAGCTAATGAAGGCAAGCGGCGAGTTGCACAGCAAAGTTCTGGGAGTTGAGTCTCCAGTCTGAATTTAAAAGAGTTACTTACCACGGATAACTCGCAACGCCGCTCTTGGCACAGTCCCCCTTCTGTCTTTTCCTTTTCCCCCTGAGGTATTACATCATGGCTACCCAATCTCCTGACTCTCAATATTTTCGCGATTCACAAACTCAAGCCCAGATGGAACTTCTCGCCACAATAGTTCAGACTGATGTTGCTTACCCCTGGAATCCTGCACAGCTTGAATCCGAATCTTATTTAGCTGCCCTAGAGCAGGAATTTGCGCTATCTGATTCCTTCAGCGACAGCGATATTGCCCTGAAGTCGCAAGTTTTATTCTCGCAATTAGAACAAGTTTGGCTGACGACTGCTCTGCAAAAGTCTTTGCGCGAGAAATTTGCTCGCGTTCCTCAAGATTTTCTGGCCAGAATCGCTCAAAGCGTGCAAAACGCAACTGTTAAGTATCAATCTTTAGCTGACCAAATGGTAGAGTGCGTCTTAGATATTTTGCCTCAGTGGGCTGAGGAAGATTTGCAGGTGTTGGCACGTCCTTTGGCTTATGCCATGCGAGATGTTGATTCGGAAGGGGGGGAATTGGTCATGGCTACTAAAAGACCTTGGGCCCAATTGTCGGAAATAGAACAAGCCAGAGTTAGTTTGGCTGTCGCCCGCTATGCAATCTCGCAATTAGAAATTGCTGATTAGTTTTTTGATGGCTGGGTTTTTGGGCTGCGATCTCGGTAATTTTTTTTAAACTAATATAAAATTAATCTACCTTTAGTTAGATGTCAAATTCGTCTAATTGTTAAATCAAATAGGATTGCTATAGTTTGATATAGCAATCCTATTTGATTTGTAGACAAGATAATTTTTTTTGAACAATATAGCAACCGCCTAGGCGGTTAGGACTGATATCTTTTCTGATTGGGTGGGAATAATCAACTCAAGGTCGCGCAATTCCACATTCCCCCACTCCCCACTCTCCATCATTCCAGTGTTACCGGAATTGATATGACTTCTCTCCTAGGTAACTAAAACCTTCTTCCTTCTTCCTTCTGCTATATTTTGCCAGATTTGGACTCGCTAAGCAGTTTGGCAACAGCAAGCAAGATGAAGTATCATACAATGGTCAAAATGTTAAAAAATGTAAATATAGTGATTGGGGTGTGTCGGAATTTTCAACTGAATTAAAAAGTGGACAGCAGGAAACCCTTACTGTTGCATGCACGATCGGAACTTTAAAATTATTTTATGACAACTTCAAGATTTGATATTCAAGACTTGAAACGCCGCTTGTGGCGGATTTCGCGGATGCCGACGGCAACGCTAGTCGTGTTGGGGGCAGTTGCTTTTGCAGGTGCGATCGCCGCAGCCTGGTTTGGCAGTGAAGGTACTGTCAGCGATATTTTTGCCACAATTAACACTTGGCAGCAAAACCCGCCTGTGTGGCTGCAAGTGCCTGCTACGAGCAAGATGTATTTGTTACTGCCAACTGTGGCGCTTGTCTCCGTTGCTTTAGCTGCAATTAAAATTTCGCCTCAACCGCAGAAATGGTCGCGCGCCGTAGTAGTTGCAATAGTTCTGGCTTTAACCATTCGCTACGTTCTATGGCGATCGCTCGCTACTCTAAATTTAACCGATCCCCTCAACGGTATCTTTAGTTTGGGGCTATTTTTCCTAGAAATGCTATTGGTTTTCAACACCAGTATTCAACTGTATTTAATGCTGAGAATGAAAGACCGGCGTCGAGAAGCCGATCGCATGGCAGTTGCAGTTGAAGCTGGAAACTTCACCCCGCCCGTAGATATTTTGATCCCAACGTACAACGAACCCGCTTTTATTTTACGGCGCACTGTAATTGGCTGTCAAGCTTTAGATTATCCCAACAAAAAAGTATATTTGCTCGACGATACTAAGCGGCATGAAATCAAGTTGCTGGCAAAAGAACTGGGATGCGAGTATATAACCAGGCCCGATAATATTCACGCCAAAGCTGGAAACATAAATCATGCCACAGCCCTAACTAATGGAGAACTAATTGTTGTTTTCGATGCCGATTTTATTCCCACTAAAAACTTTTTAACTCGAACGGTTGGATTTTTTCAAAATCCCGAAATCGCCCTCGTTCAAACACCGCAAAGCTTTTACAACCACGACCCCATCTCCCGTAATTTAGGTTTAGAAAATGTGCTCGCGCCGGAAGAAGAAATCTTTTACCGACAAATTGAAATCATCAAAGACAGCGCCGACAGCGTGGTTTGTTGCGGTACATCTTTTGTAGTGAGGCGGAGTGCTTTAGAAGCAGCGGGAGGCTTGGTCACAGATTCAATCTGCGAAGATTATTTTACCGGAATTCGGCTGTCAGCAACCGGATATCGCTTAGTTTATTTAGATGAAAAATTGAGTGCTGGTTTGGCGGCTGAAAATATAGAGGCTCATCTAAATCAAAGGCTGCGCTGGGCGCGAGGCACGCTTCAGGCATTTTTTATTGATTCCAATCCTTTAACAATTCGCGGTCTCACATTCGTACAAAGGCTGTCTCATTTGGAAGGATTGCTGCACTGGTTTACCAGTTTAACCAAGGTTTTATATCTGTTGATACCTTTAGGTTATTCATTCTTCGGCATAATTCCTTTGCGGGCAAGTGCGCGGGAATTGCTGTACTTTTTCCTGCCTTACTATTTTGTGCAACTTACTGTGTTTTCTTGGCTGAACCGCAGATCGGGCTCGGCTTTGCTTTCGGATGTTTATTCGTTTGTCCAGTGTATTCCTTTAGCGGTGACGGTGGTGAGTTCCATGCTGAATCCCTTTGGGAAAGGGTTTCAGGTGACGCCAAAAGGAATGGCGAGCGATCGCTTTAGTTTTAACTGGAATTTGGGATGGCCTTTGATTGTCTTGTTCGCAGCTACAGCAGTCAGTTTGTGGCAGAATTTAAACATTAATTTAGTGAAAAATGTTGACACCGTACAGTCAATATCAGAAAGTGTACATTTGTCAAAAGGAATGAGTTTGGGATGGATTTGGAGCGCTTACAACCTGCTGATGATCGGGATTGCATTGCTGATTTTGGTGGACATTCCTAAGCCGGACATTTACGAATGGTTCAATTTACGCAGGGTTGTACAATTAAATATTGGCGGTAAAAGTTTTTGGGGTATAACAACAGTAATTTCGGAAAGTGGCGCTGAAGTTGCTCTGACGCAGTGGCCAAGTTTGGCGGTGAAAGGTAAAGGTAGTAAAGAGAGTTTGACCCCAGCCGAGATTTTGCCAAAATATGCCGTTCAGACAAGTTTATCGCAGGGTAAAATAAAAGCGCTCCCTCGCACTGCGGCAGTCCAAGCAAGGAAATCGCTAGCGCCGTCTGTTATTGAGTTCGGCACTGATCGTCGTTTGGCTAAAGGTTTGATTGATTGCGATTCGGCGACTCTGGAAATTATGGAAGAGAACTGTTTTATTCCTGTGGCTAAGATTGAGTTGGTGAGCGATAAATCTCAGTTTGGGTCGAGTTTTCGGGATGGAAAAGAGTGCTGTTTTGTGGAATTTCCCACTGTGCGAATTGCGTTCGATCGCCTGAATATTAGCCAGCACCGCTGTTTGATCGAAATGCTGTACTGTCGCCCGGGCCAGTGGCAGCGGCAGGAAACTCCCGGAGAATGGCGATCGCTGTGGCTGTTGTTGAGAATTGCTTTGAAACCGAGGGCTGTTTTTGAGAGGAATAGGTCAGTTAGACCGATCGGAGTTTCGCAACTTTAGAGGAAATTTCTCCTCGTTGGGAATTTTTCACCGCAGATATCAGCAGAGGAAGGTTGATGGATTTTTAGATGACCTTACCTCATATCTTTTAAGTAATCGTGCAAAAATATTTATACATTTTCAGTTAGCAAATAGAGAAATTTTTCAAGATTTGGAAAAATTCTAGCGGTGGTTCTGCGCCCACCTCGGTTTGGGTTTGCAACTGGGCAATCAAATACTAGAATCTTGGGATGAGTTATTTGCCAGCCCGGTTAGCTGCAAGATGTAATTCCAGCAGTATTTGCTATTCTCAACAACCAAACTTTTAGTGTTAGCTTGAGGCGATCGCGATCGCTGGTTTTGCCTATCCCAATTTGACGATCGACTTTTGCGGACTTTTGCGAACTTGGCACTCCTGAAGCCAAAAATCGGGGAATTGGGCGAAAACTCCGGTTAGTCGTGATACACTCCACTAAGCTGTATATCTCGCTGAGGGCAAATAAATCGCCGTTTAATCTGGAATTACCGCCCTTTAATAGCGAGCAAGTGCAGGATTGGGCGCAACGGCAAGGACTGGATTGGTCAGCGGAAGATGCCCAGCAACTGACGGGTTTTGTAAACACGAATACCTATTTAGTACGGTAGGTCTCGATCGTATCGGGCGTGGGGATGTCACTCCAGAGCAAGTGTTGCAAAACTCTGCCATCTGGGCCGGAATTTATAGCGATCGCCTACAACGACAACTTTAGCAGCTTTAATTATATAACTAGCAATTTGCGTTACTACCATAACGGAAACACATTTTGCGGCTTGGAGGAAGTTACATTTGAAAACGGGATCTTTAACTGTTGTCGGGACGGGAATTCAATTAGTTGGTCATCTGACCTTAGCAGCGAAGGCGTGGATCGAGCAAGCTGACAAAGTTCTGTTCGCCGTAGCCGATCCTGTTACTGCTAAATGGCTACAGACACTCAATCCCACCGCAGAAGCCTTACCTTACAATACCAACAATCAGCGGCGTAGAGAAACTTATCGAGAAATGGTCGATCGCATTTTGGCTGAAGTTCGTCAGGGGTTGAATGTTTGTGCGGTTTTTTACGGTCATCCCGGTGTCTTTGCTTACCCTACCCATGAAGCAATTAAACAGGCGCGTCACGAAGGGTTTCGGGCGCAAATGTTGCCGGGAATTTCAGCGGAAGATTGCTTATTTGCTGACTTGGGTCTTGACCCAGGACGCAACGGATGTCAAAGTTTTGAAGCCACTGACTTTCTGATTCGGCGGCGTAAATTTGACCCAACCAGTGCTTTAATTTTGTGGCAAATTGCCATGACTGGGAATTTGGGTTTTTATCAAAAAGAAAGCCTATTGCGCGGTCTAAAGGTGTTAACTGAAGTGTTAGAAATGCACTATAGTTCTGACCATGAAGTAATTGTTTACGAAGCAGCGGTTTATTATCCGGTTTGCGAGCCAGTTATCCAACCTATTCCTCTGTCCAAACTGGCAGAGATTCATATTACTCCAGTTTCGACGCTTTATGTTCCGCCTCAAGCGCCTGCACCTGTAGACAGTGAAATGATGGCGCGGTTGGGTATGTCTTTTGTTAAGGAAAGTTAAGGTATTTTGCCAAGAAAATGTAGTAAGAACTACACTTTTTGTCCAGCAGATAAAAAGTGTATGTGTTAGAGGAGAAAAAATGTGGTAAAGTCGCTTTATATAGAACAAAACCCAGACGATGCTAAAGCTCTGGCTCATCATGGTGAAAACCATCGGCTGACGGGACATTTTGAAGCAGCTTTAGACGATTTCAACCGATCGATCGAGTTGGAACCTAACAATGCTTGGGCGATCGCACACCGGGGCGAAACCTATTATTTGATGAAACGCTATCAGGAGGCATTCGCAGATTTCAACCGCGCCATTGAACTGAACCCTGATTATAATTGGGCGATCGCTCACCGAGGCGTAACTTACCGCTTTCTGGGAGAACCATATTACCCAAAGGCGCTGGCTGACTTGGATCGAGCAATTGAGCGTCAGCCGGATTACGTTTGGGCGATCGCTTATCGCAGTCGCCTCTATGAGTTGATGAAGTGCTACAAG
>Ga0164305_10000601_pt1 | contig 13740 bp, 11 predicted proteins | sample Whisoiple_237_MG_FD_110215 | JGI IMG/M metagenome (GOLD analysis project Ga0164305, IMG submission 110215) | Soil microbial communities amended with pyrogenic organic matter from upstate New York, USA - Whitman soil sample_237_MG | ecosystem: Environmental > Terrestrial > Soil > Agricultural...
CGCATCGTCTTCGCCCGCTTCTGGGACAGCGTCTGCGTGGCCAGGACGTGCTCGACCTCGCTCGTGCCGATGCCGAACGCGAGTGCCCCGAACGCGCCGTGCGTGGACGTGTGGGAGTCGCCGCACACGATCGTCATCCCTGGCTGCGTCAGCCCCAGCTCCGGGCCGATCACGTGCACGATGCCCTGCCGCGCGTGCCCGAGCCCGTAGTACGGCACGCCGAACTCGGCCACGTTCCGCTCGAGTGCGTCGAGCTGGGCCTGCGAGACGGGGTCGTCGTTCGGGCGCGACAGGTCCCAGGTCGGCACGTTGTGATCGGCCGTCGCGATCGTCCGGTCGACCCGCCGCACCCGGCGGCCGGCTGCTCGCAGGCCCTCGAAGGCCTGCGGGCTCGAGACCTCGTGCACGAGGTGCAGGTCGATGTAGAGGAGATCGTCGCCGATCGCGTGCTCGTCCCAGATCTTGTCGGCCATCGTCCTCGCCGTCATCTGCGAGAGTCTTTCAAACGAAGGAGGCAGGCCGGATGAGTGTCGAGAGCGACGTGCAGGAGGCGCTGAAGAAGATCTTCGACGCCGACACGGGGATCTACGCCCAGCGAGGCTTTCAGCGGCGCGTCGGGTTCGGCACCAGGCCGGCGCTCGTGCACATCGACCTGGCCAACGCCTGGACGCGGCCGGGCAACGCGTTCACGTGCGACGGCATGGAGACGATCATCCCCGCCGTCCAGAAGCTCAACGAGGCCGGCCGGGCGAAGGGCATACCGATCGTCTACACGACGACCGCGTACACGACCACCGGCAGCAACTCGGACATGGGGCTGTGGGTCAGGAAGATCCCGGTCGAGGTGCTCCAGGCCGGCACCGACGCCGTCGAGATCGACAGCCGCATCGCGCCGAGGCCGGACGAGCGCGTGATCGTCAAGAAGCGCGCGAGCGGCTTCCACGGCACCGACCTGTCGAGCTATCTCAACGCGCACGGCGTCGACACGGTCATCCTCACGGGCGTGACGATGTGCGGCTGCGTGCGGCACTCCTGCGAGGATGCGATCGCCGAGGGCTTCCGGCCCATCGTCGTGCGCGAGGCCGTCGGCGACCGGGTGCCCGGCGTCCTGGAGTGGAACCTCTTCGATGTCGACGCGAAGTTCGGCGACGTCGAGTCGCTCGAGCGCGTGCTCGGCTATCTCGACGGCATCGAGGCGTTCACCAGCCGGGCCTGACGCGCACGGGATCAGCGCACCCCCACGGCCGAGATCGATGCGATCAGGGGGCCCATGCCGTTGGTCTCGATGGCCGACACCGCCCCCTCCACCGCGTCGAGCTCGCCGTCGCTCAACACCGCGCCGGCGAGCGAGCGGAACTTGGCGCTCATCGCCTCGGGAGAGAGGCGGTTCTCCGGATCGCCCTTCGGGAAGTCGGTCTGCATGCGCAGCGTGCGCCCGTCGACCGTCTCGATCTCGACCTCGGCCGGCCAGAGCGCGGGGAAGCGCGCGTCGAAGTCGGGCCGTACCTCGGCCACGACCTTGGCCGCGACGGCCCGCACGGCGGGCGACGACAGCGTCGGCTCGGCGTACTCGTCGAGCGTCGCCTTGCGCATCACGATGCCGAGCCCGATCGCGTACGGCAGCGAGAACTGCGCGTCGACGTCGTTGGCGGGCGAGAGCTTGCGCTCGACCGGCTCGACGACGATCGGGATGGCCTGGCTGACGACGCCCACGCGCACGCGCGCGATGTCCTCGGGCCCCAGATCGTGCTCGCTCGCGAGTGCGATCGCGAGGTCGATCGGGCCCTGGTTGTAGCGACAGCAGGCATAGGGTTTGACGCTCGTCTGGGAGAGCTCGAAGGGCGCGCCGAGGTCCGCGGTCGAAAGCGCGGAGCGATCGGCGGCCCCGTAGCCCGAGAGCACGCCGTCGCGGCCTTCGAACGCGAGCAACGGGCCGGTGAAGCCCGCCTGCGCGAGGCGTGCGGCGAGATAGCCGCTGTGGGACGCCCAGCCCGGATGGAAGCGCTTCGGCCAGGCGCCGTCGGAGGAGAACGCGAGACGCCCTGCGGCCTGGCTGGCGGCGATGCCGAACGCGTGCGCCAGCTCGCGCGCCGGCAGCCCGAGCAGCTTCGCCGTGACCGCCGCAGCCGCGAACGGCCCGATCACGCCGGTCGGGTGGAAGCCCCTTGCATAGACCTTCTGGGGATCGAGCGCCCGGCCGAGCCGGCCCACGACCTCGTAGCCGGCGACGATCGCCGTCAGCAGCTCCTCGCCGCTCGCAGCCTGCAGCTCGGCCGTCGCCAGTGCGGCCGGGATCGTCACGACGGCGGGATGCGACGAGCTCGCGCTGTGAGTGTCGTCCAGCTCGATCGAATGCGCGTGCACGCCGTTCGCGAAGGCCGCCCACTCGGGCCGCAGCGGCGACTTGGCGACGACCGCGGTGAGCGCAGGGCCCTCGTCGGCGCCGATCGCGGCGAGCATGCGGGCGACGGCGTCTGCCGTGTCGACGGTGCCGCCGCGGGTCGCGCAGCCGAGGTGGTCGAGCAGCAGCTCCTTGGCGTACGCGACCGTGGGCGCGTCGATGTCGGAGAAGCGCAGGTCGGTGACCCAGGCCGCAAGGGTCTCCGATGCGCTCACGGCGTGATCACGATCTTGCCGAAGTGCTGACGCGCCTCCATGACCTCGAACGCCTCGGCCGCGTCGTCGAGCGAGTAGGTCGCGTGCACCTGAGGCTTGAGAAGCCCGAGGCCGGCCAGCCGCAGCACTTCCTCGTACTCCGCCGACGTGAACGTGAAGGAGCCGATGATGCGCGTCTGGTTGCGGAACAGCACGATGATGTCGAGGTCGACGACCTCGCCGGAGTGCGCGCCGCAGGTCACGAGCCGCCCATCCCGCGTGAGCGAGTCGAGGCCCGCCTGGAAGAGCTTGCCGCCGACGTGCTCGTAGACGAGATCGACGCCGCGGCCGTTCGTGATCCTCATGACCTCCGTGGGCACGTCGTGCGTGGCGTGGTTGATCCCCTCGTGCATGCCGAGCTCGCGCGCCTTGGCGAGCTTCTCGTCGCTGCTCGCGTTGCCGATCACGTATGCGCCGGCCAGAGCCGCAAGCTGCACGGCGGCCGCGCCGATGCCCGAGCCGACCGAGTTGATCAGCACGGTCTCGCCCATCTTCAGCTCTCCCCGCGTGAAGAGCATGTGGTACGAGGTGCCGAAGGCGATCTGGAAGGCCGCGGCCTCGACGTCGGTCATCGAGTCGGGCGTGCGCACCAGGTGACGCTCGGGAATCGCGGCGTACTCGGCGTAGCCGCCTGGCACCGACGAGCCGATGAAGCTCGACGGCGAGAGGTTCTCGCGGCCCGTGCGCGACATGAGGTGCGCCGGATCGGTGCCCATCAGGTACGGCGCCACGCGGTCGCCGACCTTCCACTCCTCGGAGACGCCCGGCCCGACGCTCACGATCGTGCCGGCGAGCTCGAGCCCCATGATCAGCGGCAACTCGAGCGGGAAGCGGGAGATGCCTTCGCGGAAGTCGACGTCGAGGTGATTGAGGGCGCAGGCGCCGACCTTGACGAGGACCTCGCCCGGCCCGGCGACCGGATCGGGCACGGATTCGACGACGAGCTTGTCGCGCCCGCCGAACTCATGGACTCGCACAGCCTTCACGTGGCCTCCCGGGACCGTAATAGGTCAGACGATTGTAGACCGCGATCGCGCGCCTGGGCGAGCACGGCCGCGCTCATGGAGAGCGCCGCCAGCGCCGCCAGCGCGCAGGCGCCCAGCCAGGCGGCTCGCCAGCCGGCGCGGTCGGCCACCAGGCCGAGTGCGGGCGGAACGACCACGGCGCCCGCGAACACGACCCGCAGCGCGCGCCCGGAGACGCGCCCGATGCGCCCACTGGGGGCCGACTCGGCCACGAGCGTCATGTAGACGCCGTTCCAGCCGATGTTCGCGAAGCCCACCAGCGCAACGCAGGGCCAGATCAGCAAGCCCGACGGCAGGAGTGCGAGCCCCGTCATCCCCGCCATGCTGAGCAGGGCGTTGAGGCGCAGGCCCGAGGCGCGCCGCGTGGCGAAGAAGCGGTCCGAGATGAGCGCCCACAGCAGCCGGCCGATCGTGCCTGCCGCCATCGTGACCGCCAGCGAGATGCCCGCCGCCGCCAGCCGGTAGCCGTGCTCCTCCTTGAGATACAGGCTGAGATACGTGACGAACGCGATCTGGAGGCCGCCCATCACGAACCCGAAGCCCCCGACGCCGAGCGCGAACGGACGTGGCAGATCGCCATGCTGCGGCCCGATCGCGCTTGCCTTCTGCGCGTCGCCCGCGTTTTGCGCCAGCGTGCGGCGGCTGAGCAGCGTGGCCAGCCCGACGGTGCAGCAGGCCGCCGCCGGGGCGAGCAACGCGAGCCGCCAGCCGACGTGGTGGGCGATCGTCGGCATCGTCACGCCCGCGACGAAGCCGCCGATCGTCACCCCCACCTGCTTGATGCTCATCAGCAGGCTGCGATGCCGCATCGTCGGCGCTCCGCGGACGATCACGTTCGTGGGCGGCGTGATCAGGCCGTAGGACAGCCCGACGGCGCCGACGCCCAGCAGGAAGAAGAGCCCGCCCGGCGCGATCGCGGCCAGCAGGCATCCGCAGGCGACGGCCGCGACCGCAGCCGCCAGCACTGGCGGCGCGCCAAAGCGATCCGTCAGGTGTCCCGAGGGCACGGACGAGATCGCGGCGCCGCCGAAGACGATCGCCGAGATCGCCCCGACCTGCCAGCGCGTGAGCGAGAACTCCTCGCGGATGAGCGGCGCCAGCGGTGCGAAGCCGAGCGTCGCATAGGCGCCGGCCGCCATGGCGAGACTGCACAGCGCGACCGACCAGGCGCCCCCGGTCGTGCGCGCGCCCGGAACGACGGAGGTTCGCACGACACGAAAGTCTGACGTATTCTCGCCGGGGATGAATGCTGCGCAGCCTCCGCTCCGCACCATCCTCTTCGTCCCGGGAAACGACCGCCGCAAGATCGGCAAGGCGCTCGGCCTCGGCGCCACCGCCGTCATGCTCGACCTCGAGGATGCCGTCGCCGCGAGCGAGAAGGCAGCAGCACGAGCGATCGTGTGCGAGAGCGCGCTCACTGCGGGTGCGGCCCTCATCGGCGTGCGCATCAATTCGCCGGCCAGTGGCCTCGCCGAGGCGGACCTCGATGCGCTCGCCCCGGCGCTCTCGCGCATCGCCCTCATCACCGTGCCCATGGTCGAAGGGCCCGATGAGATCCGTCACGTGGCGGGACGGCTCGACGAGCTCGAGCGCATGAGCGGTCTTCCCGAGGGCGGCGTCGCGCTGCTCGCCATGGCCGAGACGGCCCGAGGCGTGCTCGCGGCACGCGAGATCGCCGAATCCTCCCCGCGGCTGCGCACGTTCATCTTCGGGCCCGCCGACCTCGGCAGAGAGCTCGGCGTGGAGCCCACCGCTGAGGGCATCGAGTACCTCCACGCCCGCTCGGCGATCGTGCTCGCGGCACGCGCGGCCGGCAAGCAAGGGCCTGTCGACGGTCCGTACCTCAAGCTCGACGACGACGAGGGCTGCGCGGTCTCGTCGAACTGGGCGAGGCGACTCGGCTTCCAGGGCAAGGTCGTCCTGCACCCCCGGCAGCTGCCGATCGCGGCCGCGGCGTTCGCGACGAGCGAGCGCGAGCTCGCCTGGGCGCGCGAGGTCGACCGCGCCTTTGCGGAGGCCGAGGCTTCGGGGCTCTCGTCGATCAAGCTCGCGGACGGGACGTTCGTCGACGACCCCGTCGCGCAGCGCGCTCGCGCCATCCTGCGTGCGAGCGACCGCTGAACATCTCATACTGCGCGCGATGAAAGTCGAGCGGATCCGCAAGGCCTACGAGCAGGTCGCCGACCAGCTCATGACGATGATCAACAGCGGCGAGCTCAAGCCGGGCGACCGGCTGCCCAGCGAGGCCGAGCTGGCCGCGGACTTCGGGGTCTCGCGCACGACGGTGCGCGAGGCGCTGCGGATCCTCGCCACCCGCAATCTCATCCACACCCGCAAGGGCATGGCCGGCGGTCACGTCATCGTCGAGCCGACGGTCGGCAGCATCAGCGAGTTCCTCGTCGCCAACTACGGGCTGCTCACCGCCGCCAACACGGTCACGCTCGAGCACCTGCTGCAGGCGCGCGAGATGATCGAGGGGCCCGCGGCGGCGATCGCCGCGCGCAATCGCGACGAGACCGATCTCGAGAAGCTGCTCACGAGCCTGAGCGACGACATCTCGGGCGTCAGCGAGGCGGATGCGCTGGCCAAGTTCCGCAACTTCCACCTCTTCCTGCTCGAGGCGACGAAGAACAAGCTGCTCGTCGTGGCCGCCGCGCCGATCTTCACCGTGCTGCAGTCGACGATCGTGCGCCGGCGCCCCACCAAGGAGGTGATCGCCGAGATCGAGCTGGATCACCAGAAGATCTACAAGGCGGTCGAGGCCCGCGACGAGGTCGCCGCACGCCGCCTCATGGACGAGCATCTCGGCTTCCTCCGCGCCAACTACCAGCCCGGCATCAACTCGACCGAGGGCTTCGACCAGCCCAAGAAGAAGCCCAGGAGCAAGGCCTGAGGGCTCTTCACAGGGCCGCGACCGACGCGATGGCGTCATCGACGCTGACGACGTCGCCGTACTTCTGCTGGATGTCGAAGAGGTTCGCCTCGTGCGGAGCCTGCGCGCGGTCGCCCACGCACTCGCGCGGCACGACCGGCCGGTAGCCGTGCTGGACCGCGTCGACCGCGGAGGCGCGCACGCAGCCCGACGTGGTCGCACCCGTGACGAGCACGGTGTCGCAGCCCTCGGCCGCGAGCAGGGACGAGAGCGCGGTGCCGAAGAAGCACGATGCGAACTGCTTCGTGATCAGCGTGTCGTCCGGCTGCATGCCGAGGCGCGGGTCGACCTCCACCTCGTGCGAGCCCGCGACGAGCGTCCGCAGCGACGGGACCTTGGCCATGAAGACGGCCGCCGCTTGGCTCTTCGCGCCGTCGAAGGCGACCGTCGTGAAGATGATCGGCACGTCCTTGGCCCGGCAGGCGTCGATCAGCCGGCGCGTCGCCGCGACGACGGAGTCGAGATCCGAGCCGAGCGGCGAGGACGGGTCGGTGAAGCCGTTGACGAGATCGATCACGAGCAGGGCGGGCCGCCGGCCGAAGCCGGCGGTCCCGCCGAACCCGCGCTCGCGATAGAACTCCGCGTCGTCCATCAATCGCCGGCGACCGCCGCGGCTGCGTCGGCGTCGCGCACCCGCTTGAGCGCCGCGTCGCCCGGCTCGAGCGGAGACCAGCGCAGCGGCCTGGCCGGCGTCGGCGGGACCAGCCCGGTCTCGGCCTCGCAGTTGGCGAGCGTGGCGTCGAGCGAGGGCCCGAAGTCGAACGCGGGCGCGTCGCCGCGCTCCGTCCGCTGGCGGCTGCGCTCGGCCTCCGTCGCGGCCTCGTCCACGCCGCCGTCGGCGCCCAGCACGACGCCGTAACCGGTCTTCGCGAACTCGCGCGAAACGAGCCCGAAGGAGACGTCGCGCGCCACCACGTCGGCCGGCCGGTCGAGGCGGTCCTTCCAGCCACCGCCGCCTGCGGTGCGGTAGACGAGCATGTCGCCGGGCTGCACCTCGACCTCGTCGCACTTGCTGGGCAGCACCTGCTCGCTGCCGTCGGCGCGCACGAGCAGCTTGCTGCTGCGCTCGCCCGGCAGGCCGCCGAGCACGCCCCACGGCCGCGTCAGCCAGCGGTCGTCGTGGATCGAGACCTCGCCCGGCTCCAGGTAGACGTAGCGCTTCTCGACGCCGTTGCCGCCGCGATGCAGGCCGGCACCGCCCGAGTCGGTGACGGTCGTGTAGCCGTCGATGCGCATCGGGTAGTAGGCCTCGAGGTACTCCGTCGGGATGTTCTCGAAGAGCGGCCACCAGGAGTGACCGTCCATGCCGTCGCCGATCGGCCGGCCCGGGATCCCGCCGTAGAGGATCTCCATCGAGTAGAAGAACTCGCCCGGCTGCTGGCCGTCGACCGACTCCTTCCAGCCCGAGTAGAGCATGTAGGGGCTGGTGCCGTAGCCCGCCGCGGTGTTGAGGTCGGGGGCGTTCTTGCAGAGCGCGCCGCCGAGCACGTCGAACAGCCGCGCCAGCGCGTGCGTGCGGCAGCCGAGTGCCGCCGGGAAGCGCGGGCGCAGCAGGCTGCCCTCCGGCATCACCACGTGCAGCAGCGGGTAGAAGCCGTCGTTGAAGAGGATCTGCGGGTCGTTCACCATGATCAGGTAGATCCCGATGAACATCTTGAACATGCCCTCGGAGAGGTAGAAGTTCACCGGTCCGAGCGCCTGCGGATCCGTTCCCGACCAGTCGAAGTAGGCGTGCTCCCCCTCGCGCCAGATCGTCAGCTTCATCTTGAACGGGCCGTTACCCAGGCCGTCGTCGTCGACGTAGTCCTCGAAGCTCTGCGGCGTCTCGGGGATCGCCAGCAGGATCAGCGTCTTCATCGCCTCGTAGGTGCGGTCCAGCAGCGCCTGCAGGGCGGCGAGGTACGTGCGCTTGCCGAAGCGGTTGCAGAGCTCCATGACGCGAGCCTCACCCGCGCGGCAGCCGGCGATGATGGCGAACAGGTCTGCCCTGTTCATCTCCGGGATGCGCACGTTGTTGAGGATCAGGCCGAGCACGTCCTCCTGCACGACGCCGCGCTCGACGACCTTGATCGGCGGGATGATGATGCCCTCGCCGAAGATCGTCTTGGCGCCGGTCGGCAGCGCGCCGGGCAGCGGCCCGCCGGCATCCATCATGTGGCCGAACTGCGAGGCCCAGCCGACGAGCTCGTCCTCGAAGAAGATCGGCACCAGGACGAGCCAGTCGTTCGTGTGGCTGATCGAGGCCGAGCACTTGAACGGGTCGGCGCAGAGGATCACGTCACCCGGGTAGATGCCGCGCGTCCACTCCTCCATCATCTCGTTGATGTAGGCGCCGAACTGGCCGACGACCATGCGGCCGCGCGGGTCCGTGAGCATCGGGAACTCGTCGTGCTGCTCGCGGATGACGGGACTCATCGCCGAGCGGAAGAGCACGGCGTCCATCTCGTAGCGGGCGCTCTTGAGCGCGCCCTCGATGATGTCCAGGGTGACGGGATCGATCTCGACGTCGGTCGGGATCGCGGCGATTCTCAGCGTTTCTGCGGCAGCCATGCTCACGCCCCGGGGTTGATGAGGAGGTTGAAGTGGATGTCGACCTCGGCCGTGAAGCCGGGCAGCACCACCGTGGTCGCGTCGAACTCCGTGATCACCGCCGGGCCCGGGACGCGGGCTCCCGGGCTCAGCTTGGAACGGTCGTAGATGCGCGTCGGCACGTTCTTGCCCTCGAACAGGATCGCGTGCTCCTCGACGACGGCCCCCGCCGGATCGGCACCGTCCGTCTCCCCGGTCGGCAGCTCGGGCTTCTGCACCGCCCCGTTGCCGATCGCGCGCAGGTTGACGATCTCGCTGGCCGTCGCGTGCATGCGGAAGCCGTAGAGCTGCTCGTGCAGCGCGTTGAAGCGCTCCTCGAGGTCACCGAGGCCCTGCGAGCGCACGGCCGCGGCGTCGAGCGCGACCGGGATCTCGTAGCCCTGCCCGTGGTAGCGCATGTCGGCGACGTAGCTGAGCCGCTGGTCGCCGGAGGCGATGCCCTCGGAATCCATCCAGGAGCGCGCGCGTCCACCGAGCTCCTCGAGGATGCCTGCCACCTCGTCGGCCGGCGCCTCGCGGACGAGGCGGATGAGCGTGCGGGCGAACTCGTTGCGGAAGTCCGCCACGAGGTCGCCGATCGCGCACAGCAGGCCGGGGGACGGCGGAACGATCACCGGGAAGCTGCCCATCAGCTTGGCGACCGCGTTCGCGTGCAACGGGCCCGCGCCGCCGAAGGCGACGAGCGCGAAGTCGCGCGGGTCGTGGCCGCGCTGCACCGAGACGAGTCGCAGCGCGCCCGCCATGTTCTCGTTGACGATCGAGAGGATGCCGTCGGCGGCCTGCTCGAGGGTGAGGTTCATGGCGTCGGCGATCTTCTGCACAGCGGCCCGGGCGCCCTCGACGTCGAGCGTCATCTCGCCGCCCAGGAGGCGCGGAGGCAGGTGGCCGACGACGACGTTGGCGTCGGTCACCGTCGGTTCCTCGCCGCCCTTGCCGTATGCGGCCGGGCCCGGCTCGGCGCCCGCCGACTGCGGGCCGACGCGGAGAGCGCCGGTCAGCTGCGGCACGTGCGCGATCGAGCCGCCGCCCGCGCCGACGGTGTGCACGTTGACGCTCGGGATCTTGATGCGGAAGTGGCTGATCGAGGTCTCGCGGCCGATCGTCGGCTCGCCGTTCTGGCAGAGCGCGACGTCGGTCGAGGTGCCGCCCATGTCGAACGTGAGGATGTTCGGGTAGCCGGCCTTCGTGGCCACGTGCAGCGCGCCTGCGACGCCGCCCGAGGGGCCGGAGAGCACGCCGTAGATCGGGTTGCGCTGGGCTTCGGTCGTCGTCATCAGGCCGGCGTCGGAGCGCAGGATGTTGACGTCGCAGGTCGTGCCGAGATCCTTGAGCGAGCTCTGCAGGCCCTTCACGTAGGTGGCGACGGTGGGCCGTACGTACGAGTTCATACAGGCCGTGAGCGTGCGCTCGTACTCTCGGAACTCGGGCAGCACGTGCGAGCTCAGCGTCACCGGGAAGCCCGGGTAGAGCTCCTCGACGATCGCCCCGATCTCCTCCTCGTGCGCGCTGTTGACGTACGAGTTGATGAGGCCCACGGTGAGCGATTCCACGCCGGAGTCGACGAGGTCGCGCACGATGCCCTTGACCTGGTCGCGGTCGACGGGCGTGACGACGTTGCCGCGTGCGTCGAGTCGCTCGGTCGCCTCGCGTGTGTCGGAGAGCAGCGCCGGAGGGTCGGGCTTGATCATGATGATCCAGCCCGCCAGCGGCCCCGGCGTCTGCGAGCGCGCGAGGTGCAGGATCTGCTTGAAGCCCGTGGTCGTGATCAGGCCGACGCGCGCGCCCTTGCTCTCGAGCACGGCGTTGGTGGCGACGGTCGTGCCGTGCACGATGTTGCGCAGCTCCGACGGTGCGATGCCGGCCTCTGCGCAGATGCGCTTGACGCCGGTGAGCACGCCCTGCGAGGGGTCGGCCGGCGTCGAGGGCGTCTTGACCCGGAACTGCCGATCGTCCGAGTCGTTGACGAGGAAGAGGTCGGTGAACGTCCCACCGACGTCCACGCCGAGGCGAAAGGCCATCAGCCGTCCTTCGTTTGCGTGTCGATGCTCATGGTCTCCCTCAGCTCGGCGATCTCCCCGGCCGAGAGGCCGAGCTCGCCGAGCACGTCGTCGTTGTCTGCGCCCACCGTCCAGCGCGCGCCGTGGCGCACGCCGCCGGGGGTGCCCATCAGCTTCGGCACGACCCCGTTGCCGGCGATCGTGCCATGCACTTCGTCCTCCCACTCGACCACCAGCCCGCGCTCGCGGAACCATGGGTCGCCGTGGATGTCCGCGGCCGTGTAGACCGGCGCGCACACGACGCCGGCCGCGTTCACGATCTCGTCGAGCTCTGTCGCCGTGTGCTGCGCGGCCCACTCGCCGATCAGCTCGTCCAGCAGAGCCTGGTGCTCGCCGCGCGCGGTGTGGTCGGCGAAGCGCGGGTCCTCGCCCCACTCCGCGTGCCCCATCAGCGCGGCCAGCCGCTTCCAGAGCGTGTCGTGGTTCGCCGCGATCACGACCCACTTGCCGTCGCTCGAGCGATAGACGTTGCTGGGTGCGATCTTCGGCAGCAGCGGGCCCGTCGGCTCGCGCACGAAGCCGGTCTTGTCGAAGTCGACGGTCAGCGACTCGGTCATCGCGAAGCAGGCGTCTGCGATTGCCGCGTCGACCACCTGGCCCGTCGCGCCACGCGCGTCGCGAGCGTAGAGCGCCATCAGGATCCCCTGGAACGCCGACTGCGCCGCGAGCGTGTCCCCCAGCGAGATGCCGGAGCGCGGCGGGGCCTGATCGGGGTAGCCGTTGATGTAGCGGAGGCCGGAGATCGCCTCGCCTCCCGCCGCGAAGCCCGCACGGTCACGGTAGCTGCCGCTCTGGCCGTAGCCCGAGACGCGCGCGTAGATGCAGCCCGGGTTGACGGCGTGAACCTGCTCGGGGCCGATGCCCCAGCGCTCCATCGTGCCGGGCCGGAAGTTCTCCACGATCACGTCCGCGCCGGCGCACAACTCGGCGGCGATCTGCTGCCCGCGGGGCTCGCGCAGGTTGAGGGCTACGGAGCGCTTGTTGCGCGAGAGCACCGACCACCAGAGCGAGTGGTCGTTGTGGCGCAGCTGCCCCCACTCGCGCATCGGGTCACCTGCGGGAGGAGCCTCGACCTTGACGACATCGGCCCCGAAGTCCGCCAGCAGCGTGCCGACGTACGGTCCGGCGAGGAGCTGCCCGAACTCGATCGCGCGCAGGCCGGTGAGCGGCCCGGAAGCGAGCTCGTCAGTCGCCATTCGTCACCGCGACGAGCGCATCCTTGGCGCGCAGGATGTGCATCCGCATGACCGCCTCGGCCCGCTCGGCCGAGCCTTCGGCCAGCGCCGAGACCAGCTCCCGGTGGCACGTCTGCGAGAACGCGCGATGGCCCTCGTCGCGCCAGAACGCGCTGCGGAAGCTGCGCGGGATGCCGGCCGTGGCGCGCAGCGCAGCCGACAGGCGAGGGCTGCTCGCGGCCTCGATCACGATCGCGTGGAACTCCTCGTTCCAGGCGATCTGGTCGTCGATGGCGGCGGCGTCGCGGCCACCGCGCGCATCCGAGCGCGCCACGACGGCCTGCAGCCGTTCGAGCTGATCCGCGTTGATGCGCAGGGCCGCGCGCGCGGCCGCGGCGGGCTCCAGCAGCACCCGGACCTCGTAGAGGTCGATCAGGTCCGCGCTTGCGAACGGGCGCACGAGCGCGCCGCGGCGCGGCTCGATGTCGACGAGGCCCTCGCCCTCGAGTTGCACGAGCGCCTCGCGCACGGGCGTGCGCGAGCTTCCGAAGCGCTTGGCGAGCGACGCGGTGCGCAGGCGCTGCCCCGGCCCGAACTCACCCGAGAGGATCGCCTCTCGCAGCTCCTCCGAGACGCGAAGGGAGCTCGTCGGGCTGGGCAAGATCGGCGAGGCGGCGCTCAAGGAGTGCATACAAAATCACGCCGTCACCCTGAAAGCAACCCGAGAACCGCGCACTTTGCATTCAAAAGCGGACGGGAGGGTTTGGATGGCTGCGCGTTGACGCCGGGGAAAGTCCCTGGAAATCGGCACAGTCTCGGCACGCTTTCCGGGTGGCGGTGCTGGTAGCATACGAACGTATGTTCGCTACATCGGAGGGGACGGTCGATCAGGCGTTGGAGCGTCGTCGCGCGGTGCGGCGGCGGGAGTTGCGTGCGCTCTGCGAGCAGGAGGCGCGTATCAAGCAGCGCGTCACGCAGATCGTGCGCGAGGCCGAGGACGACGAGGATTGGCGGGCGGCGGGCTGCTCCTCCAGCGCGCAGTGGCTGGCGCAGATCGCCAGTAGCGACTACCGCACCGCCGCGCGCATCACGAGCACGAGTGCCGCGCTGGGCAGCCTGCCGGCGCTCGACCGTGCGCTCAGCACCGGCGCGCTGAGTCTCGACCAGGTCGCAGCCGCCGCCCAGTACGCCACGCCCGAGACCGATGCGGTGTTGGCGCGCGTGGCGGTCGGCAAGGCGCCGAGTCAGATTGCGCTGGCTGCGCGCTCGCTCGCCCCGCCCAAGCTGGAGGACGATCAGGTGCTGTA
>Ga0164305_10000603_pt1 | contig 13729 bp, 11 predicted proteins | sample Whisoiple_237_MG_FD_110215 | JGI IMG/M metagenome (GOLD analysis project Ga0164305, IMG submission 110215) | Soil microbial communities amended with pyrogenic organic matter from upstate New York, USA - Whitman soil sample_237_MG | ecosystem: Environmental > Terrestrial > Soil > Agricultural...
CACTCTGATATATAAAGCTGGAAATTTAGAAGGTAGAAGGCAGAAGGAATAGAAGCGAAAAGATTTCGGTAGATGTGGTTACTTATTTTTAAAGTCAAGATCGAGAAAAAGTCTCGGTCGAGATTGTCGGTGTGACGCGGACACAAATTACACTGGCGACCTTGTAGAATATAACTGCTGCATCTATAATGTACAAAAATGTACAAATCTAGAAAAAATAATTTTAATCTAGCGGTGAATATGAAAGTAACAAAATTTGTATCGATCGGCATTGCTCTAATTTTAGGAGCAAGCGGGAGCATATTATCTGGCAGCAGTAGAGCATTAGGGGCCGAAAAAGTGGTTCTCACATTTGGCCCGATCAGACAAGCCATCAACATCAGCGACTTAGAAGACTTTGCTAAAAACGGCACGACGACGCCAACCCTCCAACAAATTATCCGGTTCTCCAAAATGGACGCGCAAATACTGCGGGGGTTCATGGGTTTAGAAATTGGTTTAAAGCCTGCTAATCTGGCCAGGGTAGTTTACAGCACCCCAGGAGAAAAAATCACTGACGACATCGGTCAAGCAATTCGGACTCAGCGCCGCACAGAAAGCGGAAAAGCTTTGCGGGCAGCGGTGATCCTAGCATCCGGGGACGACGGTAAGGTATCGCTGCTGGAAATTTTGAAAAAGTATCCTCTCAACGAGGTTTACGTAGATGTTGCCAGCCTTCGCACCGCTGTTGGGAAAGTTCAGAGTATAGCCGGAACTCTGCAAAGCCTGCTTCAAGATGTGACACGATCGACAAATCGCACAACTGAAACAACTCGCACCGAAAGTCCGATCGAACCTCGCCGCAGCGTGCAGCCCACAACTCCGCCTCCCGCACCGCGCCGCGCCGCCCCCTTGCCAACACCCGCACCGCAGCCTGTAACGCCGATCAGAGGGCTTTGGTAAAAAAATCATAAATGTGTCCTAGGGGCGGGTTGAAGCGGCTGTTGTGGCATTCTGCAGACACTTTTGAGACCAAACCGGCCCCCGGCCTACCCCTATCCCAACCCCCAAGAGGGTTAGGACTTTTGCGAAAACTCCCAAAGCAATCAATTTTTCTTTAGCAATTTTTTGAGCAACTTAGGAATCTCTGAAGGTCTAGCCGCCACAGGTATGTCCGCGTCTTCAAAGGCAGCCATTTTGTTTGGGGCCGTAACTCCAAAGGCTTTCTGGGCAGCGGCCCGAGAACTGATCAGGATGCCGGCGTGGCCCAAAGACGGCCCCTTGGGAGCGTAGCGGCCGGCCAGATAAGCAACCACGGGTTTGTCGATCGCCGAGGCGATGTAAGAAGCAGCAGCTTGTTCGCTCCACCCGCCAACTTCCCCCACCAAAACCATCGCTTCGGTACTGTCGTCTTCGTCCAAAATTTGCAGCCACTGCATAAAAGAAGAACCGACAATCGCGTCGCAGCCAATACAAACCGCCATCGACTGTCCCAACCCAGCCTCCGTCAGTTCTAGGGCAACTTCGTAAGTCAAAGTGCTGCTGCGGCTGATTACTCCCACCGGGCCGGGAGTGTAAAATTCCTTGGGGTGAGTTCCCAGCAGCACTTTGTCGGGCACAATAATCCCCGGACTGTTGGGCCCGATTACCAAAGTTTCGGTGGCTTCTGCTTTTCTGACTAAGTGCACCATATCCAGAGGAGGCACTCCGCCAGTAACGATCGCGATTTGCCGAATTCCTCCGGCGATCGCTTCTAGAGCCGCATCCAGCACCGAGTAAGCGTCTACCAAAATTACCGCAGTGTCAACGTGACCCACTGCCGCCACTGCTTGTTCTACCAAATCAAAAATCGGAATTCCCTCCACTTCCAGCCCCCCCCGACCGGGACTAACACCGGCGACTACATTCGTGCCGTATGCTTTCATCATCAGGGCGGCGCGGGTGGACGCGGGAGATTCTGTAATGCCCTGTACTAGGACTTTGCTTTCAGGAGTTAAATTCATTTTTTCCCACTTGACACTCGATCTGTAAAAAGCAGAAGGCCTTCATCTGTACAGAAATCTCGTTTTTTGCCGATCGACTGCCGCTACTTGGCGGAGGATACAGAAGCGGCTGCGGCCTCATCCAAAGTGCTAGCTAGCTGCACCGGCAACTGTCCCAAACGCTTTTTAACAGCATCAGCATCGAGCTCTACCAGCCTCAGCACAACCTGGATGTGGCGGTTAGCGCGAGCTTTCCGTTCCAAATAGCCGGCTACTGCAGCGATTATTTCCTCGGTCTTGGAGGCGCTGCCCAAAATATTTACAAGTATCACCTTAACGCTTTTATCCTGAGCGACTAACTCCAGACCCAACTCCACGCGATCGCGCAGGGCATTTGCTGCATAGTAGCGGTCTAGGGAACCAATATTCACAAAATTAGCGGGTTTTCCTCCTTGGTGGGTTACAGCATCTAGAGTTGCCATTGTCAGGCCCACTCCGTTGCACAAAATCGCGATAGTCCCGTCTAGTTCGATTAATTGCAGGGATTCGGAATTCGAGATTGGGGATTTAGATTTGGGGTCAAACTCCGGCGACTGCTGAACCTTGGACTGGGAATGGGGGCGATCGCCAGAGGCATAGGGACTTCTTCTTTCCCGTGCCAACCCGCTGCTTTGCCTCTTCCCCGATAGTGCGGCCAAATCTGGATGTCGCCCCAAGGCATCGTCGTTGGCGGTGACTTTACCGTCTAAAGCCATTACCTCTCCCGTGGGACTGATGCCGAGAGGATTGATTTCTACTAAATCTAAATCTTTTTCGACAAACAGCCGGTACATTTTTTCAACAATGGTGCTCACCGATTGAATCAAGTCTCCCTGCAATCCCATTTTCAGCGTGAGACGCCTCGCGTAGAATGGGGAAAATTCTTGATCTACGGCAACTTGCTGCATTTGCTCGATCGACCCTTCGACATCCATACCTCCTTGTCTCGATCCCAGAAGCACCGGGCGGCGCGCTACGGGGTCTAGGAGTACCGCTAAGTACAATTCTTGGTCGGCGTTGTACTTTGCTTCTGCCAGCAGGACTTGGGGATATTCCTCCTCGATCGGCAAATTAAAAATTGTTTGAGCGGCTGCTACTGCATCGATCGTATTTTCCACAAACTTGATACCGCCCGCCCTGCCCCGTCCCCCAGCCCGCACTTGCGATTTGAGTACAACGGGGTAAGGAATTTTCAGTCCTTTGAGGTCGGCGGGATTGTCAATCCGCTGCGACGGCAAAATCGGAATTGCCATCTGGCGAAATAAAGATTTAGCTTGGTACTCTAACAAATCCATTATCAATTACGGGTGACGGGTAGTTGGCAACAAGCAATTCGTCCTAATTGGCAATTCATAATTAATAGATAGTAATTGGTTTTTTGTCAAGTTAAAAGTTAAAAATTCTCGCTTTTATCTTTTAATTTTAGACTTTTGTATGGCCGATTACTTATTCGCTATTACCGCTCGCCGATTACCTATTACCTAAGCTGTTTCAAAGTGTTTTTTTCTCGGACTTTCCAAATTTTACTGTCGGCTCTGGCGGGGAGATATTTGGCGAGCGTTGGTGTTTTTTTGTCTCAAAAAATCTTCGGACGTTCGGCGATACTGTGCCGAGATCTTTCTGCGAATTGTTTACTTGATGCTATTAACAGCGCCTTGATGGACGGTTTTGACCCATTTGAGCCGCTTGGGCCGTACCGCAATCCGAGCCGTCACAGTCCCTACCAGCAGCCAGTGGAACATATACACAGTACCCCGCAGCGTTTGCAGCAAGGTGACAAAAACTCTTTTAAGATCAAATTTGGTCTCTTTGCGAGTGCGGCGCAAACCGACAAACATTCCCACCACCGACAATGTAAGGGTCATAAAAGTTATGGGACTGGCGATCGGCATCCGGCGCAGCGCAATTGACATCACAAAGTCGGGTAGGGCTACTGTGGGTAAGAAATATTGAGATACCCAAAATCCAAATAAATCCCACGTTTTCCCACTTCCCATGCGGTTCCGCAAAATTAGCCGCCAGTAGTCAAGATAACGCTGATAGCCACCTTCTGCCCAGCGATTGCGCTGATGCCACAGAGCGCGAGCGTTAGTGACTCCTTCTTCTGACACGGCTGGGAAAGCGAGAAATTCAATGTCCCATCGGTCTAGGTGCAGCCTCACAGTCAAATCCAGGTCGTCGGTAATCGTCTCCTCGTTCCAGCCTCCGCAGCTTTCCAAGGCGGTGCGACGCATGAATTGGCCGTTACCGCGCAATTCTCCAATGCCGCCGATCGCAATCCGCTGCTGCTGGAAAAAACTGTCGAGAGCCATTTCTGCTTCTTGGCCGCGAGTCCAAAAATTTACCGCAGCATTGGCGATGGCTTTTCTGACTTGCACAGCGCCTACCTTTTCTCCATCGAACACTGGCAGCACCCGGCGCAGCAAATCCGGCGTTACCGTCGCGTCGGCGTCAAATATTCCCACAAATTCCCCGCGAGTCAGAGGCAACACTTGATTCAGTGCTCCCGACTTGCCGCCGCTGGCATTTGCTCCTCTGCGAAATACTTTGAGCTGGGGGTACTTTTTGGTTAGCTGTTCCAATACTAGCGGCGTGGCGTCGCTGCTGTGATCGTCGATCGCCCAAACTTCGTAGCGGTCGATCGGATAATCTACATTGCAGATGGATTCTACGAATCGGGCAATCACCGCTTCCTCATTTTTCGCCGCCACCAGCAGCGACACATAAGGCCAATCCTCTCGAGTTTCATCGGCAAGAGGCGGCAGTGCGGGCTTGGGTTCCGCAAACAAAACTCGAAAGGCTTGCATCCACAGCAGTCCCGTCAACCCCCACACTACCCACGCGCCCCAAGAAATCAAGTGCAGGGCGATCGTGCCTGCCCAAATCGCAGTCAGCACTGCGGCGGCTTTTCCCCGGCGTCCCCGGTACAGATTTTGAGGAAAAGAGGAAGTTCCCGGCACAGACACCGCAACCGGGAGCTCTGCTTTTGTTTCCGCGTCAAACACCCTGTCGCCAATGTCTGGTATAGCAAATACTTTGCTGAGCTTCGAGTGCGAGGTCAAACTCTTGAGCTCTTCTTGAGCTAAATCAGAGATGTCCAAGTTAAGCTCGCTGCGAGCGTCGTTTTCTGGCCAAGAACTCTCCTGCATAGGTTACTTGATTCAACCACCAATAGTTTTTGATTTTAGATATAAGCATCTACTGTATCAGTTTCTGGGATTTTGTCGAAAGCGGACTGGAGGACAAGCAGCGGGTTCGGTGCTTGTACGGCCCTGGTAAACCGGCACTGCATAAAGTATTTGGCTTTACCCGCAAATGGATACAAGCCTCCAGACTTCAGTGGTTCGCCACCCCAAATTTTCAACTCCCCTTCTTGCTGGCAGATTCATCTTTTGTGCTGTAAATCTAAAATCTAAAATCTAAAATCTAAAATCGACTGACTTTTGCTTGCGATCGACCTGGAATATCTGCTAGTTTTTTCAGGGGATCTAAAGTATCTGTTAGTAATAATTGTCTGAGGTGGAAATATGTCTATTCCTCAACTCAAGCCAGCCGATGACAAAGAAGTGAAAGTCTACGCGCCTTTCTGTCAAGAGCCCAGGCGCAAGTTTTTACCGCACGCTATTGGCCTCTACAAGCTCAAAAGCTTGGAGGGGGCAAGAAAAATTGACGGCGGGGAGAGCGTGCCGTTTGTCGCTAGTTGGAATATCTCGTCGCTGCCGATCGACTTAACCCGCTGTCGGGTGTTGTTTGACGGCAATGCTGAACTCAGCTACGAAGTGACTATGCAAAGCTCGGAGTTTGTTAGTTGCTTAATAGAGGTTCTCCTGACTTTTCAGCGAACTCGTACCGTCGATTTTTCTAAAACGTTTTACCGCAAGCTAATGCGAATGGATGAATAACTTTCACCGCAGCCGCACTCTCGAAAGTCCGCAATTGACAATCAAGCAATTTAATCCGGGGCCTCCGGATTGATGCGTGGATCGAGAAAAAAGCTCCTCGCTCCCGATCGCCAGCCCCCGGATTTATCAGTGGGGTTGCTTTCTTCAATTATTTAATCTAAAATCTAAAATCGATTGACGGGCGCTATAACTGCAGCACCGATAGTGTAAAGCCATGACGGCAACATTACATGATTGGTGCGCCCGTCCTATTGGAGAAGCGGAAAGAATAAGTGAGTTCTTGGATTGTTCTCAATAATCCCTTTGGGGGTCAGCACTTATCCCCATTGCTAAAGTAAATCTACAGCAGTTTTCAGTTGAGCGTGATACAGATTTCGCGTAGGGACTCAGGCTTTGCCTGAGTCCCTACCTGTATTTCATCCAATTGACAACTGCTGTACTTTGTTGTGGAACAAGTCCAAAAGCCTATTTCGGACATTCGTGCTGTGCGAGTGCGATCGCGCCGTCCAATTTCGTTCAAATTTTGCGACTCGGTAGCTGAGAGGAAAGCGCTGTAGATACACCAAAGGAAAATCAATCTACAGCCCTTGAACTGCGATCGGGCTAGCATCGCAATCAACCTTTGGGCTGCCAAAATGCCAGCCCACGCCGCCAGACAATTTATGTGTTTAGAAGCTAGAAGCCCGATTCTAAGCAGCTTATTGCTCGCAGTGCCACCGCTCAGCTTGAACGCGGGCGATCGCACTAATAATTAATAACTAATAATACATATCGATCTTCAATTATCTGCAAAAATGATGAGGTAAGCACCGGGGTTTATCCCTACAAAATACCTGTATTATAGAAATTTTAAATGAGTCGTAAAATTTTCACCCCACCCCAACCCTCAGCGCACTCGCGAGGAGGGGGGTAAGAAATTCACAAATGATTGAGTAGGATTGGTATAGCCTGTCGAGCGAAAGATGAGGTACTCTCGGCCTCCGCGGGATCCGTGGCCTCCGCGGCCTCCGCGGGATCCGTGGCCTCCGCGGGCATACCTCACCACGCTTGAGAACCGCTGTACATACCAAACAAAAACTGCACCAATCCCTATTAATAGGTGTTTCATAGTGAATTCACCCACTTCTACGCTGTTATTTTTATTTTATAAAAGCCGATATTAATATCTAAGCTCGGTAATAAAAACGGCTAAAAATTTATAATTAAAATCAGTTTTTAAAGAAATACTGGGCGATAATACTTATCAAATAGGGCTGGTAAAACAAAAAAATTAAAAACTGCTTTCCCAAAATTAAGTAAAAAAAAATGGGAAGAAAACGATTGCGAACAGGTTAATAAAAATTTTTCTCAAAAAAACAATCTGCCCAAAAGCGACAAAATCGAGTATAATAATATTGCCAAATTGAATCGCAGTTCAGAAATACTGTAGAAAAAACTAAAATTATTGAAATAGACAGGTGCAAATTGAGGATTGAAGGCGTACCCAAATTGACTAAATATTTGCTGATCGGTTCCACAAAAGCTTACAGCGGCAAGTCTGCCATCGCCCTGGGGATGGCACTCGGACTCCGGGGAAAAGGACTGGCCGTCGCCTACGGCAAACCTCTGGGAACCTGTTTCAGCTCGCCAGGAGCTGGGATCGAGGACGAAGACGTGCGGTTCGCGGTAGAGACGCTGAAGCTCTCAGAAAGTCAGATGCCGTCAACACTGCTGTATTTGGATGAAGAGACGGTTCACAAGCGTTTGCGGGGAGAAGACAAGACAGATTACCGCCAGTCTTTAGCGCAATATTTGCAAGATCCCAGCGGAGACTTGGTGCTGTTAGAAGGCCCAGCTAATTTGGAGGAAGGCAGTCTGTTTGACTTGTCTTTGGCTCAAATCGCTGAGGCAGTTGATGCTTCTGTGCTGTTGGTAGCCCGCCCGATCGATCTGTATATAGACGATTTGCTGTCGGCTAAACAGCGTTTGGGTTCGCGCTTGGCTGGCGTGGTACTCAACGACGTTCCCTCGGGCAAACTCGAATCGGTAACGGCGACTGTGCGGCCTTTTCTGGAGGCTGCGGGTATTCCTGTTTTGGGAATGCTGCCGAGAAGTGCTTTGCTGCGGAGTGTCAGCGTCAAAGAATTGGTGCACCAATTGAAAGCTGATGTGCTCTGCCGTCGAGACCGTTTGGACTTGATGGTGGAAACCTTGACAATTGGCGCGATGAATGTTAGTTCTGCTCTCAAGTATTTCCGCAAAGCGAGAAATATGGCGGTGGTGACGGGGGGCGATCGCACGGACATTCAGCTAGCGGCTCTGGAGAGCTCGACTCAGTGCTTGATTTTGACAGGCCACTTGCCTCCTTCTCCCCTAGTGATTGGCAGGGCAGAAGAAATGGAAATTCCGGTTTTGTCTGTTGATTTGGATACCTTAACCACGGTAGAGATTATCGACAGCACCTTTGGCAACGTGCGCCTGCACGAACCGATCAAGGTGGAATGCGTTACTCAGCTAATGGCAGAACATTTTGACCTTGATGGCATGATGGCATCCTTGGGGCTGAGCGATCGAGTCCATTAAGAAGAGAGCCGGAGCTGAGGGAAGAAGGTATTCGGCAGAGAAAACTTTTTGTTTAAATAAATAAAAAGCCAAAATTCTTAAATTCTCAATTTTTCTTGAATTCTACCTTGAACTCCGGCTGGCGAATGTCTGAAGACATTCTGCCTTCTGGCTTCCTCAAATCTCCCGATCCTCTAGTCCGATCCGTAAATCAGCAATTCTTAACTTCTTTTTGGTGGCAATTGCTAGTGAGTCTGCTAAAATCCACAACGTAGTTTTATTTAATTTAATAAATTCTTTGAGTCAATCAATTGAGCTACCCAGAGTAGATGATTTTTTACAAGAACTTGCGGCGATCCAGCAAACCAGCTCTAAGCGGGTTGCTCTTTTGGGTTCTCGCCACGTTCCTATTACCCACCAGCAGCTAATTGAGATGCTGAGCTACGCCATAGTTCTGGGAGGCAATCAGCTCATCACTTCTGGCGCTACAGGCACCAATTCAGCCGCAATTCGGGGGGCAATGCGAGCAGATCCTAATCTGCTGACGGTGATTTTGCCGCAAAGCATGAGCCGCCAGCCCCGGGAGTCTCGCGACCAGCTCGAACAAGTGATACATTTGGTAGAAAATCCCAAAAATGACAGTTTGTCTCTCCCGGAAGCAAGCGCCATGTGCAATCAGGAGATTATTTCTCGCTGCCAGCAACTGATCTGTTTTGCTTTTCACGAAAGCCACACTTTACTGAAAACTTGCCAGGATGCGGAGGAACAGCGCAAGGTGGTTACTCTGTTCTATTTTGATTGAACTGCGAGGCGGATGATGCTGTTGGGATTGCCTGTGTCGGTTATTCTGCTTGATTGTATTGCTGCTGCTGCTGCGCTGGTTTACGCACCTTTTTTGGTGGTTGCGTTCGCCCGCTTGCAGCTAGGCTACGACCAAGCAGCCCCCCGCGCTATGTTTGAGAGGTTGCCTGCTTACGCTCAGCGGGCAACTTGGGCTCATCAAAATTCGTTTGAGACGTTTATGCTGTTTTCAGCGGCGGCTTTGATGGCTTTTGTGACGGGGGTAGATTCAGAGGCGGCGGGCTGGGCTGCGATTGCTTTTACGATCGCCCGGTTGTTGTTTTCGGTTTTCTATATTCTGAATGTGCCGCTGGGGCGATCGCTCATGTTTGCGATTAGTTCTTCTTGCACTGTTTCTTTATTCTATTTCAGTTTAATGGCTGTTAATGGCTAATTGTTATTAGTCACTGGTCATTAGTCATTAGTCATTAGTTAAGAGACGCTTAATTAATGACTAATTATAACTACCAACTACCAATTACCAATTACTACCTTATGGCTGCTAGTTATTCCTTTGATGTTGTCAGCGAGTTCGACCGGCAAGAATTAGTTAACGCTGTTGACCAAACTGTGCGGGAAATTCAAAGCCGGTACGATTTGAAAGATACCAAAACTACCGTGGAATTGGGTGCAGAATCAATTACTGTCAATACGGACAGCGAATTTACTCTCGATGCAATTCACACTGTTTTGCAAACTAAAGCCGCCAAGCGGAATTTATCTTTGAAAATTTTTGATTACGGCAAAGTTGAACCGGCTAGCGGCAGTCGCGTGCGTCAAGAAATTAAACTTAAAAAAGGGCTCACTCAAGAAATCGCGAAACAGATTACTAAGTTAATTCGCGATGAATTCAAAAAAATTCAAGGTTCGATTCAAGGCGATGCCGTGCGGGTTTCTGCTAAAGATAAAGATGATTTGCAGTTGGTGATTCAACGCTTGAAGCAAGAAGATTATCCGGTGGCTTTGCAGTTTACAAATTACAGGTAAATTTTTGAAAGCTTAAGTATGGGATTCCCAGTTGTGCGGTCGCCTCTTTGAGTGCGATAGAAGTTGCGTTGCGCTTGCTGGGATTCGGAAATCTTGCTTTGTTGCAAGCTGATGCTGATGCTGACTAGATATTTGCACCAAATCAACTTGTATATCGCTTTGGCAATAGACTTCAGTACAATCTGTTTTTTCAACGGTCTGAACAAATCGATTCAGCCAAGCCTGAAGCTACTATCAGAATTTTGATGACAGGAGATTCGGTGCTCAATGGGAATAATACCACGGATCGGATACAAACTATTACATGATTGTTGGCAGCGCGTTTGTTGGGCATCAAAAAGCAGGTTCAGGTGCTGAATGCTTCTGCGGGCTTTTGGGGAATTGGCAATCAATTGGGATATACAGCAAATTTCAAGTTTATAGATGACAGTAGCAGCATTTAGTAAACCAGTTTTTTAGATGTTGAGGATTTATTAAGTAGGTCGGCGGAATTAAACTGAACTATGTAAATGTATGTAAACAGGGTCTCCTAGTGCTGCTTTCTTGGCATTTTGATACTTGACGATCGTTTACATAGTTGCGTTTTAGAGCGCCAACCTAGTTAAGGCCCCATTAATGGATGATAAGCTTATCTAAAGCTGTGTTTGAAGCAAATACACAAAAAGTTATTAAAGTAATTCAGGAAATTCCTGAAACTGAACTATTTTTAATCAAAAGCCTGACTAAATTAGCACGTCAATTTCAATTTGAGCAAATTCTAGATTTAATTGAACCTTTAATGGTTCATGATTGATAGTTGACAGTTTTTGTAAAGCAAGTTGATACCTAAAAAATGCTCGCAAAAAAATATCTTTTTAACCTCTTAAATGGTCTCGGCTTAGAAATAAAAAATCCCCACTGGTGGCTTCAAGTTCTGATTATTTCCATTGTTTATCCTTTGATTTGTTGGTTTCTCCCGAATCATGAATTTTCCAGTCTTACGATTATCCCACCATATATTTCACCCGTTTGGCCCGGAACAGGATGGATGTTCGCCACTTTATTGGAGTGGGGTTATTCTCGTTGGTTAGGTATCTTTATGGGTCAATTTATTGCGACCTTAATCATGGCCTGGTCGATGTCCCAAAGTAGATGGAATACTATTTTCCTCCTCAATAGTATTAGTGTAACGATTTGGAATTTATTGGCAGTATTTGTGATTCGACGGTCAACTCGCACAAAATTTCCTTTTAATGAAGTCAATCATGTAGTAATTTTTATCGCCGTTAGTTTTTTGGGAGTTAGTTTACCCAACGCTTTGATCGGGGCTTGTTCATTCACTTATCAGAAACTTGTCCCCCTGTCTGACTTTCTAAAAACTTTCACGGGTTGGTGGATTGGTGATAGTATAGGTATCTTACTTTTTACACCTTTCTTGTTAATTTGTTTTAAAAAACAGAAATTTTATGCCCCGCAGTCTTGGCTTAGTGGAGAATTTCTGATTATTGCTATTATTTTGGGAATAGTCATTAAATTTGCCTTATTTGAGAGTCAACCTGTAGAATATTTACTTTTACCCCCTCTCTTATGGTCTGTTTTTCGTTTTAGTCAGAAAGTTACTACTATTTTAGTCACCGCCATTTGTAGTATGGCTTTTATCACTACGGCTTATAAAATTGGTATTTTTTATAAGGCGGCATTGGCTAGTAATTCCCTTTTGTTACTACTTTTATTTGTGGGGGTACTTTCCCTTACGACGATGGTGACATCTGCGATTGTTTCGGAAAATCGTCAAGCGGCTTTGAAATTACAACAAGCTAATGCGGAATTAGAAGAAAGAGTGATTCAGCGTACTATGGCTTTGCAGGAAAGTGAGAATATTTCCCGAGAGTTGGCAGTGAAAGCAGAAACCGCAAATCAAGCCAAAAGTACATTTATTGCCAATATGAGCCACGAATTGCGATCGCCCCTCAATGCTATTCTCGGCTTTTCGCAATTGATGGTACGCGCCACAAATATGCCCCCTGAACAATACGAGAATGCGGGAATTATCTATCGCAGTGGTGATTATCTATTAACGCTAATTAATAATGTACTCGATTTATCAAAAATCGAAGCAGGTAAAACCACCCTTAATCTTACAGACTTTGACCTACATATCTTGCTGAATGATTTAGAAGATATGTTGCATCTGCGGGCTAATAATGCCGGATTGAATTTGGTATTCCAGCGAACAGAAAATGTGCCGCGCTATATCTGTACCGATCAAGTAAAACTGCGTCAGGTTTTAATTAATTTACTCAGCAATGCCATCAAATTTACTTCCGAGGGTCAAATCACTTTGAATGTCTTTTTGGGTGAGCAAGAAACCACAGATGTTTTTAATTTGCATTTCCGTATTCGCGATACTGGGGTGGGTATTGCTGCAGCAGAACTGCCACAACTATTTGATGCCTTTAGTCAAGCTCAAGCTGGAAAAGATCTGCAGGAAGGAACGGGTTTAGGTTTAGCAATTAGCCGAAAATTTGTGCAATTGATGGGTGGGGATATTTCTGTAGAAAGCGAATTAGGAAAAGGTACAAGTTTCCAATTGTATATTCAGACCAAATTGGGTCAAGAAACAAACAGCAAGAGTACAGGAGAATATCCAAGAGTGCTGGGACTGGTTCCCGGTCAACTTAGCTACAAAATTCTCACAGTCGATGATAAATCTATTAATCGACAATTACTAATTAAGTTGTTGAGTCCCTTGGGATTTGAGGTGAAAGAAGCTAGTAACGGACAAGAGGCGATCGCCATTTGGGATGAATGGGAACCGCATCTAATCTGGATGGATATGAGGATGCCAGTTATGGATGGCTACGAAGCGACAAAATACATCAAATCTACCACCAAAGGCAATGCTACGGCTGTAATCGCGTTAACGGCGAGTGTGTTGGAAGAAGAAAAGGCGATCGTGCTTTCGGCTGGATGTGATGACTTTGTTCGCAAACCCTTTACTGAACACACCATTTTTGAGGCACTAGCCAAGCATTTGGGAGTCAAATATATCTATGCAGAAACAATATCTCCTGTCTTGAATGATACAGAAACACGCCCCTTGACATCGGAAGATTTAACCTGTATGACTCAAGAATGGATTACTCAATTATACGCAGCGGCACTTGAGGCAAATACTAACCTCGTGTTACAACTTGTAGGAGAAATTCCCAAAACAGAAACTCGTTTGATAAAATCCTTTACCAAACTTGCCAGTCAATTTAAGTTTGAGCAGATTCTTGATTTAGTAGAACCCCCGATCAACAATGAATCTTAATTCTCAAGTTGAAAATAAAGGTAACATTCTATTAGTAGATGACCTGCCAGAAAATCTACAATTACTAAGCGATGCGCTCCTCAAACTCGGCTACACTGTTCGCAGCGTTACCAGTGGGCGGATGGCACTAAAAACGGTGAAGGTAAAGCGACCAGATGTGATTC
>Ga0164305_10000608_pt1 | contig 13682 bp, 13 predicted proteins | sample Whisoiple_237_MG_FD_110215 | JGI IMG/M metagenome (GOLD analysis project Ga0164305, IMG submission 110215) | Soil microbial communities amended with pyrogenic organic matter from upstate New York, USA - Whitman soil sample_237_MG | ecosystem: Environmental > Terrestrial > Soil > Agricultural...
ACTTGATCCAAGTGTCCAATTTGTTTTCCTTCTGCGTCAAACTGATTGGAATTTAGCCCAATTAGTTGAACTCCTGGCAAAATTTGGCAAGTGTAATAGAGTTGCTCAGGATTGTTATAGCCAAATTTGCGGTAATAGTGGGGAAAATCTTGAAAGCCGATTGATTGCTCATTGGCTAGCAAAGTTGGGACATCATGATTTCCCGGTACCACGTAAACTGGAAACGGTAGCTGTGCTAGTCGTGCTGACAACCAGGCATGATTTTCAGGTTCTCCGTGTTGGGTTAAGTCTCCAGGTAACAGCACAAAATCAAGGTCTAGCTGTTCCAAATGCTTAAGAACTCGCTCTAGTGCTGGAATGCTAACCTCTACCAAATGAAAGCGATTGGGATGATCCCAAATCGTTTCTGGCAAACCGATATGCAAATCGCTAACGACAGCAAATCGAAAATTCAAGCCCATAATTTGCCTTGAGCCATCCAAGAAGTGCTAAACACTGATCCCGGTTAGAGTATAACCTGTTGCTTGAGAGTGTTTTTTGGAATAAGGAGTGCCCAAGTTGGCAAGAGTTCGAGTACGCCAACACGTTAATCCCCTAAGTGGAAAGTATCAGACACCGATTAATCCGCCTGATTGGGAGAAGATTTATGCTGATATAACTCAGCCGCTACATTTAGATATTGGTTGCGGTTGGGGACGGTTTTTGTTAAAGATGGCTCAATTGCAAACTGACTGGAATTTTCTAGGGTTAGAAATTCGGGAACCTCTAGTAGAAGCGGCAAATCATCAACGAGATGAAGTGGGTTTAAACAATCTTCACTATTTGTTTTGTAATGCTAATAACTCGTTACCAGGGTTATTGAAGTCTTTACCGTTGGGAACTTTGCAGCGTGTGAGTATCCAGTTTCCTGATCCTTGGTTTAAGAAGCGACAAGCTAAAAGACGAGTGGTACAACCCCAGCTAGTCGATACCTTGGCAGCTTATCTGGCTGTAGGGGGAGAAGTGTTCCTGCAATCGGATGTTGAAGAGGTAACCGTAGAGATGCGCGATCGCTTCGATTTTCATCCCAGTTTTCAAAAGTGTAGTGGCGATACTTGGTTAGAAACCAACCCGTTGCCTGTTGCTACTGAACGAGAACTCTCGACTTTAGATCAAGGTGAACCTGTTTATCGCGTCTTATTTAAGCGTCTTTAAATGATAGTAGTCCCTTGAGCGATTCTAGGGGAAAGTCGCCAACGAGAATCAGTGTTGCTGATCGACTATCCTCGGTTTCATAGCTAAGGCAGAGACGTAAATAATCGGGGGGTAGATAGGACAAACGTTGTGCCCATTCAATGGCGACGATTCCTAGATCTGTCTCAATTCCTTGCCAGTAAGTTTCTAAATATAGCTTGGCAACATCTTCTGATTGCAGACGGTACAAATCTAGGTGATATAGAGGCAGTCGTCCGGTGGTGTACTCGTTAATTAACGTAAAAGTTGGACTGACGATTGAGTCTGTAATTCCTAACCCCTCACCAATTCCTTGAACCAGCGTTGTTTTGCCACTGCCTAAATCTCCCTCTAATAACAGGACACTTCCCGCCGCCAGAGATTGCCCTAAAGTAATCCCTAGCGATCGCGTGGCATGGGCATCGACTAAAGAAATAGTGATCGGTTCTCTCATTCTGCTGATTCTGCCATCTTTTTCTGAAGGCTCAAAGGTCGCATATCAGTCCAAACTTCTTTGATGTAGTCTAAACATTCTGTTTTAGAACCTACTTTCTCTGCATCTCTCCACCCTAGTGCATTTTCTCTCTCCGCAGGCCAGATTGAATACTGGGCTTCTTGATTCACAACTACCTTATAAAGGGTTGTTTCTTCTGGGTTGTTGGTCGTCATGACACTATTAGTTGGGTATCCCACCTAGATTCTATCAAGCCAAAAAAAAGCTCATAAACTGAAAATAAACAGCAAAATTAGCGAGATTGATGTCATTTTTATCAACTATCCGTTCAGCAGGTTTATGGAATTCGATCAGCAACAGCAAAAAAATGACCTTCTGGCTGTGTTGGGGCATTATCCTACTGTTGTTGATGGTTGTCCCTTTACAAAGTTGCGATCGCTCTCCTAACCAAACTATTTCTCATCCCTCTCCCCTCTCAGTCAGGATAACGATGAAACTTGAAAGTAATGCTTTTACCACAAAGGGTTTAATTCCGGCTCAATATACCTGTGATGGTCAGAATATATCACCACCGCTTAGCTGGGACGCTCCGCCGACAGGTACACAAAGCCTTGCGTTGATTATTGATGATCCGGATGCTCCAGGCGGCATATTTACCCATTGGGTTCTGTATAATCTTCCATCTGAAACTCGCCAGTTATCGCCAGCAGTTCCTACCCAAGCTGCTTTAGGCAACGGAGTCCTGCAAGGCAAAAATGATTTTGGCAACTTGGGTTATGGAGGTCCTTGTCCACCAAGGGGTACTCACCGCTATTTTTTTAAACTTTATGCTTTAGATCAACCCTTAAAACTAGCATCAGGAGCTACGAAGGAACAGCTAGTTACGGCAATGGATGGTCACATTTTGGCAGCAGCAGAACTAATCGGCAGTTATACTCGCCAGAACTAGGTTACGTTGCAGAAAATACTTTTTTCAGCATTAGACAGTAAGTTTGCTCTGGCTGCCTTGCCTCAGGATTTTAATCGGTGCGGTTGTTACAATTAGTCACTATCCTTTACAATTCTTGAGTATTTTACGTCTCCTCCGTTCAGGTGGAGATGGGGTCTTGAGCGAAGGCTCGAAATCTTGCACATCTCAACCCAATCAAACACTCTATTTAGAAAAAGATTGATGGTGCGAAAACAAACCCGATTGATAGTCAGCAGCTTGTTAGTCGCTGGATTGATAACTACTTGGTCATCAGTGGTTCAGGCAGATCAACCTACAGGACTCAGTAACCAGTCTCAGAATTCAGCGCTGAATAAATTACTACAAGAAGGCCGTCAGCGAGTAGATGCAAAAGATATTGCTGGGGCATTGGTACTTTATCAACAAGCGGCTAGCCTAGAACCGAGCAATCCGCGAATTTTCTCAGCGATCGCGTATCTCCAAACCCAGCAAGGCAAATTTGCTGAGGCTATAACTGCCTACCGACAAGCGATCGCCCTGGAACCAAATAATGCTGATTTTTACTATGCCCTTGGTTACAGTCTAGCTAAGGCAGGGGACAACGCTGGGGCAGCAACCGCCTATCGTCGTACTATCGCCCTCGATCGCCGTCGAGAGAATGCTTATTTGGCACTCGGAGTCGTCCTGCTGCATCAAGCAGACTATCAAGGAGCTTTAAAAATAGGACAGGAAGCGATCGCCCTCGATCCTAAAAATGTGGAAGCCTATCAACTGGTTAGTTCTAGCTTGTTAAAGCAAGGGTTAACTGGGCAAGCTATTCAGATGCTTCAGCGCGTTGCTGAACTGTCCCCTAGTGATAGTAATGTGCAACTACAACTGGGAACTGCGTGGTTGAGTCAAGGCAACAAAGGCGCAGCGCTTTATGCTTATAAACGAGCACTACAACTAGAACCGCGTAATCCTTTAATCCATTTACAGATTGGCAAAATTCTGCAATCTCAAAACAATCTAGATGGGGCGCTGGCAGCGTATCAACAGGCATTATCTCTCCAACCTAATTTAGTGGAAGCCCAAACAGCCCTCGGAGAGCTATTGATTGCCAAGCAAGATTACTTACGGGCGATTGTTGCCTATCAACGCTTAATTGAACTAGCGCCTCAAAATGCTCAGGCTTACTATAAACTCGCGCTAGTTTTGAAAGAGCGCGATCGCACCTCAGAAGCCATTAAAGTCTTAGAAAAAGCCCGCGAACTCTACCATAGTCAAGGAAAAACTGAAGGGGAAAAAAAGGTAGAGGCAGCCCTACAAGAACTCCAGAGATCCAACGGATAATGGCTCGTCTAGGCGGCAATTTTTTGTGAGTGGATAACTGGGCTAAGCAAGCAAGCTGCAATCCAGAGTATCGGCTCCTAGGGGGATGCCTACGGCGAACAACCTTCACACCTCTAATCCTAACTTTGGGAGTGTTTAGGCTTCTTCCGGAAGGTGCTATCCTCCACAGTAAGTGTGTTGTGTGTGGAGTATTGGTTATTTATGGTTACATTCCCCATCCGAACTCAGTTGTCTAGTACTTCTGAGTTACCGTTATCTTTAGTCGAGTCGGCACAGCCTGCAAAACGTAGTGCTGCCAGTTTGGGTTGGCATCCTATGGCTTTGCCAGCTACTCCCTTATTTGGGACAGATGGAATTCGAGGCAAAGTTGGAGACTTACTGAGTGCCCCACTCGCTTTACAAGTGGGTTTTTGGGCAGGTCAAGTATTAGGGTCTTATGCAACGGCTCCGGGTCCTGTTATTTTAGGGCAAGATTCCAGAAATTCTAGCGATATGTTAGCCATGGCTCTCTCGGCTGGTTTAACTGCCGCCGGGTTAGAAGTCTGGAATTTAGGTTTATGCCCGACTCCCTGTGTTGCTTACCTCACTAGCGTCACCAACGCGGTTGGGGGAGTGATGATTTCAGCGAGTCATAATCCTCCAGAGGATAACGGGATTAAGTTTTTTAGTTCCGGGGGAACCAAGCTACCCCAAGCCCTACAACAACAAATTGAAGCTGGGCTAAGAGGAACGCCTAATTTGACGCTGTTAACGGGAAGTTGGGGACGACACTACCAACGACCAGAGTTAATTGAAGATTATATGGAGTCCCTCCACCGATCCTTACTCCCCAAGAGTGATCTCCAAGGGCTACGAATTGTGCTGGATATGGCTTGGGGTGCGGCAGTTCAGGTAGCCCCGGCGGTATTTCGAGCCATGGGAGCCGAAGTCATCTGTTTGCATAATTCTCCTGATGGCGATCGCATTAATGTCAATTGTGGCTCCACCCATCTAGATTCCCTCAAGGAAGCCGTTCAGCACTACTCTGCTGATGCTGGCTTTGCCTTTGATGGAGATGCTGATCGCGTGTTGGCTGTAGATGGTCAAGGGCGTATGGTAGATGGTGATTATATTTTGTACTTCTGGGGTCAGAGTTTGCGCCAAGCGGGTAAACTGCCAGGAGATTTAATTGTTGCTACGGTCATGGCAAATTTAGGGTTTGAACGGGCTTGGAAACAATCCGGCGGTCAGTTGGTGAGAACTCCTGTAGGGGATCAGTATGTGCAAGCAGAAATGCTGCGCCAAGGAGCCGCCCTAGGGGGTGAACAATCGGGTCATATCCTTTGTCGCCACTACAGCATTTCTGGCGATGGTTTGCTCACCGCTTTACACTTAGCCGCCTTAGTCCGTCAGTCAGGGAACTCGTTGTCAAGACTGGTAGATCAAAGTTTCCAAACCTATCCCCAGGTACTCAAGAATGTGCGAGTAGAAGACCGCGATCGCCGTCTCAACTGGAAAAACTCTGAACTATTGCAAAAGGCGATCGCCCAAGCTGAAGCCGCCATGGGAGATCAAGGAAGAATCTTAGTCAGAGCTTCTGGCACAGAACCCTTGATCCGAGTTATGGTGGAAGCCGTTAGTGATGAACTCACTGAATACTGGAGCGAACAGTTGGTGATCGCAGTTCAGCAATATCTAGCTAGCTGAGTAGAGTTCTATAGCAGTTGTTCACTAATTTTGTAGTTGATGAGGGGATAGGAAAGAAAACGTAGTTTTAACCTAATGCTTTTCTCACTGGTTCCTCTCTATAAATTTATACAGTCTAGAACTTACACATTTTGAAAACTTCCAGATTTTAGTGGCGGGAGAGGAGATTAAACTTCGATCACCCATTCTTGATTTTTTCATGGCGTAAGTTCTAGATATATAGCTATGGATTTCTGGGTGAGGACAAAAGCCTTGATTAAGCAGGGAGAATTTTTTTCAAGAAAATTATTTTATCTGTGCGTTGTCCTATTAATATTGGGGATTTTTTTTCGGTGCGTTAATCTTGATAAGAAAATCTATTGGGGAGATGAAACTTATACATCTTTAAGGATTTCTGGCTATACAGAAAGAGAATTGCGTCAAGAAATCTTTAATGGTCAAGTGATTGGGGTTGCAGATTTACAGAAGTATCAGCATCTCAATTCCGACAAAAGCGCAGCCGATACCCTTAAAGGATTAGCTGTAGAAGAACCCCAACTGTCCCCACTATATTTTTTAATGGTACGATTTTGGGCACAGCTATTTGGCTCTTCTGTGGTAGCGGTTAGAAGTTTATCCGTCTGCCTGAGTTTACTAGCCTTGCCGTGCCTGTATTGGCTGTGCTGGGAATTATTTGAGTTCCCCTTAGTTGGATGGGTTGCGATCGCCCTAATTGCTGTCTCACCATTTCATTTAATTTATGCTCAGGAAGCACGACCTTATTACTTATTTACATTAGCAACTTTGCTGTCGAGTGCTACCTTGTTATTGGCTCTACGGCGCACTTCTCTCTTTAATTGGGTTCTGTATACTGCCACCGTAGTTTTAGGACTTTACTCTCATTTTTATTTTGTGCTAGTTGCAGCAGGCCATGGTCTCTATATTTTAGTCAGGGAGGGTTTGCGATTTACAAAAATTTTTAGAAATTATCTTCTCGCTTCTATAGCAGCTTTCGTCGCATTTACTCCTTGGCTTTGGGTCATTTTCACGCATTTAGCAGTTGTGCAAAAAGCAACTGGATGGACTTCAGAACGGATTGGTTTATTTTCTTTATTAAAAGCTTGGGTTGGTGACTTAAGCCGGATCTTCCTAGATTTAGGATTTAGCTCCAATGCACCTTTAATTTATCTAGTTCCTGCGGCTCTTCTGTTGCTGATTTTGTCAGTCTACTCTCTTTATTTTATCGTGCAATTTGCTCCTAAAAAAGTTTGGCTATTCATCGTAACCTTGATCGGCGCGACTGGGTTATCCTTAAGTCTACCTGATGTCGTTTTAGGGGGGCAACGCTCAGGAATTAGTCGATATTTAATTCCTTGTTACTTAGGGATTGAGTTAGCAGTTGCCTATCTTTTTACTACTAAAATAACTTCCCCTACTGTTAACCTGTGGCAGAGAAAAGGATGGCAATTAGTTATGATTGGGGTCTTTTCCATGGGAGTCTTATCTTGTGCTGTTAGCGCTCAATCACAAGGGTGGTGGCATAAAGATCCAACTTACTATTATCCCCAAGTGGCAGAGGTTATTAATCAAGTTCCTCAACCTTTAGTAGTGAGTGATGCGGGACAAGCCAATGTCATGGCACTCAGCTATCTGCTCAAGCCAGAGGTCAAGTTTCAGTTAGGGGGGAAAAATACTGAATTCCCCATCGCCAAGGGTTTCCAGAATGTGTTTGCCTATAGACCTTCTCAAGGAATGCAAGATAGATTGAAGCAGCAAAATTATCAGCTAATACCTGTTTACGAACCAGGTCAGCTTTGGCGACTGGCTCAACGGTAAAAGCGATTAGCTCTAAAGTAAGTGAAGGTAGCTGGCAGTTTCGCTATGCCAAAGTCAAAGCGTCAAGGAAAGAATCAACCAAAGAAGCAAGCAAAAGCTCAGGCTTCACCCCTTAGTCTTAAGGAACAGTTAGTTCAAAAACGCAAAGCCGCCAAGGAACGTCAAGAGTTTATTAGCTTTACAACAGCGACCGTGTTTGCTTCTTTGGTGTTAGGCATACTGCTTTTTCCGATTGGAGGTGCTAAAGCGGCAGGAGGGGCGATTGGTACTATCCTGTGTTTAGCTTTTTCTTATAAATATCCTCGTAAAGCGCTTTGGGGTTTTCTGATTTATATGCCTTTTAGCGGCACTGTCACCTATGCGTTGGCTGGGGGAAATACTCTGTTTCAATTGGCAAAAGATAGCTTCTATATTCCCGCTTTACTGGCGCTGGTTCAGGAGTGTTTCCAGAAAAGACTGCCAATTTTACTGCCCAAGGGACTAAAACCGAGTCTGATCATTTTGCTGATTTGTGTTGTCTTAACCCTACTCGTAGCCAACGGTTCTCAGCAGTTTTCACCGTCTAGGGGAGATGACAAGCCGCTTGCTATGGGCATCTTGGGACTTAAGGTTTTGTTAGGCTATCTTCCCTTGATTACCTGTGCGTATTATCTAATCCGTACCAAGCAGGAATTACTGTTTCTGACGCGGCTACACGTAATTTTAGCGATTGTTTGCTGTGGTTTAGGGTTTATTCAATACTGGATGCTGTTAACAGATCGATGTCATGGGACTCGTGGTTTAGTCGGAGATGCCTTATTTAAAGCTAGCCTAGAGGCTCGGTGTTTTGTGGGCGGTTCATTGCTTTATACCCCAGAAGAGGGCGTTATTCGCTTGCCAGGTACCTTTGTAGCCCCTTGGCAGTGGGGTTGGTTCCTGATTTCTAATGCCTTTTTTACGTATGCCTCAGCGTTCAGTGATCCCTCGGCCTTTGTTTGGCGACCGATTGGTTTAGTCGGGATGGCAGCAGTTTTTGTGATGGCTTTAATTTCTGGTCAGAGAATTGCTTTAGCGTTAGTTCCCCTAGTGACGGTGATTCTGCTGATATTAACGGGTCAAGTCACGAATCTGAAACGGTTTCTTCCCATTGCGGCTGGCTTAGGTTTGGTGATTGCGATCGCCTTCATTTTATTCCCCGACCTTGTACAAGAGCGAGTTGATAGTTTTGTCGGTCGTTGGAATGCTTCACCGCCGACAGAGTTTATTTCTGATCAAGCTGAGTTCACCTCTAAAGGAGGAAGTTTCTTCGGAAATGGCGTGGGTCGGGCGACAAACTCTACCCGCTTCTTTGGTAATACAGTACTCATAGAAACTTACTATCCCAAATTACTGTATGAAATAGGTCCCTTAGGAGTTTTGGGATTTTTAGGACTAGTGACCACCCTAACGGTGATTACCTTCAAAGCCTATCGCTCAGTTAAAGATAAAAATCTTCGCAGTTTTGGGGCTAGCTTTTGGGTATTTGTGTTGGTAATTAGCTACAACACCTACTATTACCCCTTAGATGTTGATCCCGTTGCCGTTTATTACTGGTTTTTTGCAGGGGTAATTCTCAAATTGCCCGAAATAGATCGGCAAGAACAAGAGAAACTAATGGCAGGGCAAGATAACGAGTTTCCACCCCAGAAGCAACGAGGCTTGAAAGCATCTAGACGGCGTTTCAGAGCCAAAACCCCTTAGTTAATGATTGTGAGCCAACCTTTACGAATTCTACAAATTGTCCCTTCCATTTCTCTGGTCTATGGCGGTCCTAGCCAGATGGTCTTGGGGTTATCAGCCGCCCTAGCGCGAGAAGGTGTTAGGGTGACGGTACTAACAACGGATAGTAATGGAGATGTGGGTCAGCCCCCCTTAGAAGTGCCTCTGAACCGACCTATCTATCAAGATGGCTATCAAGTTTACTACTTCCGATGTTCTCCATTCCGCCGCTATAAATTCTCTCTTGATCTGTTAAGGTGGCTAGCTGAACACGCTGCTGAATTTGACCTGGCTCATATTCATGCCTTATTTTCACCCGTTAGTACAGCCGCCGCTTTAGTCGCACGCTATCAACATCTGCCCTACATTCTCAGACCTCTAGGTACTCTAGACCCGGCCGACTTACGCAAAAAAAGGCATCTCAAGCAACTTTATGCAGCCTTGCTAGAACGCCGCAATTTAGCCGGGGCAGCAGCGATTCATTTTACCTGTACCCAAGAAGCAAAGATTTCGGAACGCTTTGGAACAACAACACCCGATGTGGTAATTCCCTTGGGTGTTCAGTTGCCCCAACAATGGCCACCAAGGGGGCAAGCACTAACTCAGCTAGGAATTCGTCCTAACTGCCCTTTAATCCTGTTTATGTCCCGAATAGATCCCAAGAAGGGTCTAAATCTCCTCATCCCAGCTTTAGAACAGTTGCTATCTGAAGGGCTAGATTTTCACTTTGTCTTAGCTGGAACCAACCCGCAAGACCCTGCTTATGAGCATAAAATTCAAGTACAGATCAAGACTTCACCTTTAGCATCCTGTACAACGATGACTGGGTTTGTCAGAGGTGAACTGAAAATGGGTTTACTTCAAGATGCGGCTGTATTTGTGATGCCTTCTTACTACGAAAATTTTGGGATTGCCGTAGCCGAGTCAATGGCCGCCGGAACCCCAGTTGTGATTTCTAACCAGGTCTATATTTGGAAAGAGGTGCAGGATGCGGAAGCAGGGTGGATCACTTCCTGCAACGTGGAAGATTTAACTCAGGTGTTACGTTTAGCGCTACAGGATGCTACTGAGCAACGTCGTCGGGGATTGAATGCTCAAGCCTATGCTCGAAAATGCTATAGCTGGAATGCGATCGCCCGCCAAACGATTGAGACTTATCAACAAGTTTTGGCGGGTCAACTCTTACCCTTAAACACCAGCATGACCCAGCGCTAAGCCTGCTACTAACATCCCTAAGACTAAAAAGGGTTGAGCGCTAGCTTGGTACTTCACGTCATTTTCCAAAGGATTGCGGAGGAAGTACATATCCTGGAAGGTGATTTGTGGGATGACAAGGAGTAACAAAATCACCGCATAGAGATTTTGATGAATGCTGAGTAGGTAGGCCGCAATTCCCAGTTGAAAGCTATCAATCATTAGTACACAAATCCAAGAGGCAGTACCAATGCCGAACATGACTGGGAGAGATTTTAGACCGAGTTGGCGATCGCCCTCAACACTTTTAAAGTCATTGACTACTGCAATTCCTAAGCCAGCCAAACTGTAGAATAGGGTCAAAATAATAATGGTTGGGTTCAGGTCACCAAATAAAGCATGACCCGCCCACCAGGGTAAAGCAATGTAACTGGCACCGAGTGCATAGTTCCCTAACCAGCCGTTCTGCTTCAGCTTGAGCGGGGGTGCTGAGTAAATATAGGCAATAAAAGAGCCACCTAATGCCAAGCAGGTAATGGTAGGAAACGGATGACCTGCCCACTGATCGAGAAGATAGGCGACCCCAATTCCGGCGACCAAAAGCACTACAATTTGGGTGATTACCTGAGGGACTGAAATAGCCCCAGAGGGAATAGGACGATAGGGTTCGTTGATCGCATCAATTTCGCGATCGTAAAAATCATTTAGGGTTTGGGTATAACCCGTCAATAAGGGACCCGACAGCAACATACAAGTGGCTGATTTGAGGACATTTTCCCAAGTCCAGCTAAATTCGCCCGCAGAAGCTGCACCACATACCACTCCCCAAATTAGAGGAATCCAGGTGATGGGCTTCATCAGTTGCAAGCGGATTTTCCAGATAGATTGCTCACCTGGAGCCGCCCCTTTCATGCCAAGCAATTGCCGAGTTTTAGCAGTGCGGTCACTGGAGTTAGGGGTTACAGGAGAGGGGGTTACGTCGGACATCGTTAATTTTTAAGCAATGAACATCATGCAGCATGACTAGTAAAAGTGGGTTATGAATCAGACCCATAACCCATGACTGATTTTGGATGATTAGCCAACACTAGATCTAGCTAGAAGGAAAGGATCAAGTATTTATCTTGGAACTTAGCCCCTTTGACAGGTTGACCACTGAGAGGTTGCGGTAGCAAGATATTGCGCCGTTGATCCCCAGCTTCAACTGTGACTTCCGGACCCGACTGAGTAAGTTTCACCTGCTTTTTATCGAATCCAGGTAAGAATAACCGTACCTGACGCGCCGCAATATCGATGACGATGGGTTGGGGTACCTGGGATGCCTGACGAAAGTTAGGTAAGGCTGCTATTAGGGTTTCCCAAGGATCACCGGTGGTTGAGCAACTGGGAATTGAACTCGCTGAAAGCGGAGCAAATTCATCGGCAAATGCTTCAGTAACAGGTGCTTGGTTAACTAGAATTCCTCCGACTGTAACTCCGACTTGTTGAGCGCTTCCCCAAAGGTATTTGGCAGTAGCGATCGCCACCGCATCCGCAGTCGTTACTAAGTAAGCTGCAACTCGGTTAGGATCAGCGACGGCGGCTTTTCCTTGATCCAGCAGATTATTAACCTGATTAGTTGGTTGTTGGGCAAAGTTCTCCCCTGTCCAGCTAACGTTGAGTACGGTACTGGTAACGGGTTGAATAAAGGGGGATATGGATTTCCAGAGGTCGGAATCTTCTACTACCTTGCGGAACCGTCGGATGTACCAGCTTAAGATTTCTGGTAAGCCCAACATCCGCAGCGTTGTCTGATCGCCACTGCCATCGTAGACAATGACATCATACTGACCCGTAGCTTCATACTCGCGAATAGCATTTAGTGCCAAGGCGCTGTCCATTCCTGGTAAAACGCCTAGTTCTTGGCCATAGACGTTTTTCAGCAGTGGAGTCCGAAGATATTGGGTTTCCAGTTGCTTAATCTCATCCCACCCTTGCTCTAGGAGGACTGAGGTTTGTAACTGCACAACTTTTAAGTTGGGGGCAAGTTCTTGGGGTTCAGAACCAATAGAGGTTTCTAGTAAGAGTCCCAATGCTGGACCTGGATCTTGCCCAATCAGTAGCACCCGTTGACCTTGTGCTGCCAATTGCTTGGCTGACGCGATCGCGAGCGTGGTGCGTCCCGTGCCGCCTTTGCCCAAAAAGGTTAGAATCAGCGCCATGGTTAGTTTTCTACAGTTTTAAGTTCGTCTTCAAAGAACCAAGTAGTCGATTTGTCGTCAAACTGTACCACGACCCCCACACCGCTACCATCTGTCATTCTGAAGTCTTTGATGGTGCCGATTTGACCGAGTTTGTTAACCAGGACAGGTGATACTCGATCTCTAAGGCGGTATACTTTAACTTTCTGACCGATCTCCATTTACACTCCGATACAATAAACCATCATTCAGTTTAGCGGAATCAGGAGCTATAGGATATTGGCGGTTCACTTGACTAAGAGGCGATCGCTGAAAGTGAAGCCGCATATCTTTCCTCTTACATAAAAAACAATTGAGCAGTCCAGTAACAATGTTTTAAATTATCTTGGTAGAGGGTTATATTTCTACAAAAATATTATAAGATCTTAAACTTAGTATGACTTAGGCTTTGACAAGCAAAAAATGGCGCGGCAATTACAACTATGCTCAAGCTCACCTTTAGAAACAGTTGCAAGTAGAAGTGATATTTAAGAAAGCGAGATTGGTTGAGGTAGATGAAAACAGTACTCCGTAAAGCTAGCGCGCTAAGATATTGGCTTTCATTAGATGAAAGGTGGTGGGCAAATTTTGATTTGTTAAGAACCTTAGTGCGTCGAGATTTAGAAGCACGCTATAAAGGTTCAATTTTAGGCAATTTTTGGCCACTTTTGAATCAGCTCTCCCAATTACTAATTTATACTTATGTCTTCTCAATCATTTTAAAAGTCAAACTGAGTCTTAATGGTTTACCAGATAATAATACTACCTTTGGACTCTGGCTATTTGCTGGGTTATTACCTTGGATTGCTTTTACAGGTGGATTGACTCAAGCAGCAAGCTCTGTCATCCTACAGCCAAATTTAGTTAAAAAGGTTGTATTTCCTTTATCTTTGTTACCTTTAGTACCAATACTATCAGTTTTTATAGAGAGCGCTTTTGGGTTAATAATGTTAATTGTATTGGTCGCTTTTTCATCTCAGACTCTGCACCCAACTTTAGCGCTACTACCTCTTATCTGGATACCACAATTGTTATTTACTGCTGGTCTAGGATATTTAGCCGCAGGACTAACAGTATTTTTACG
>Ga0164305_10000610_pt1 | contig 13668 bp, 13 predicted proteins | sample Whisoiple_237_MG_FD_110215 | JGI IMG/M metagenome (GOLD analysis project Ga0164305, IMG submission 110215) | Soil microbial communities amended with pyrogenic organic matter from upstate New York, USA - Whitman soil sample_237_MG | ecosystem: Environmental > Terrestrial > Soil > Agricultural...
AACTAAAATTTCCATCACTTGACCGGAGACTTCATCAGCATCGATCTCGTTCATCAGCTTCATCGCTTCGATAATACAGACTGTCTGGCCGACCTTGATGCGATCGCCCACATTGACAAAAGGCGGCTCGTCAGGAGCAGCAGCGCGATAAAAGGTTCCTACCATCGGCGAGATAATTGGCACCCATTTGGTATCGACAGAAGCAGGCACGGCAGCAGGTACGGCGACAGGGGCGACGGGTACAGGGGCAGCCAGATCCGCTGCTAAATTTTGGTCAACCGCAGGAGGTGACGCTAAGGTGGGGCTAGGAACCGCGCCCAAGGCGCTCGGAGCGACAGTCGCCACGGTAACAGGGAGCGCAGCAGAGGTGCCTGGTGAACTTGCCAGAATGCCTTTGCGTACTGTCAGTTCAATATCCCCACTTTTTAAGGTGAGTTCCGAAATGCCAGTTTTGTCTAATACAGTTAGCAGGTCACAAAGCTGGTTTAAGTCTAGTTGCACAGCAGATTCAAGGGTAATTGAGAATTGAAAATTGAAAATTGAAAATTGAAAATTCAGAACCAGGCGAAGCTATGATAATTCACCTAGTTTGGAGGCAAAAAGGATAGTTTTTAAGCTGTGAGCGATGAGTATTGAATTTTAACTTCTTTAACTCATAACTCAGAACTAAAAACTAAAAACTCCCTTTTCCTCCCTCGTTTCTACTCTCGGCCGAGGTACTTGTCTTCACGAGTATCAATCCGAATCCGTTCTCCAATGGAAATAAATAGAGGCACCATAACCTGAGCTCCGGTGGAGACGATCGCGGGTTTGCTGCCACCAGTGGCAGTATCTCCTTTGACTCCCGGATCGGTTTGCAGCACTTCCAAGACAACAGAGTTGGGCAGTTCCACTTCCATGATTTGGTCGTTCCAGCGCAGGATGCTGACTTCCATCCCTTCACTGAGGTACTTGACACGATCGCCTATTTGCTTAGCATTGAGGCGACTTTCCTCGTAAGTTTCCATATCCATAAAGACGAAATCGTCGCCCTCTTTATAGGTATGCTGCATCACACTCTTTTCCAGGTTGGCTTGAGGCATAGTCTCGCCCGCCCGGAAGGTTTGTTCTACTACGTTTCCGGTTTGGACGTTTTTTAATTTTGTCCGCACGAAAGCCGAGCCTTTTCCTGGCTTGACGTGGAGGAATTCGATAACCCGCCACACGCCGTTATTCCATTCAATTGAAACACCTGGTCGAAAGTCGTTACTGGAAATCATATAAATTTTTGCGGGCAATCCCGTCGCCTTGGCGGCACGGGGGAACTACAGTCAGTCGATTTTAGATTTGAGATTTTAGATTTGAGATTTACTCCACAGATGAATTTGGGAGATTGAACCTTGGTCTAAAATTTTGATCTCTCCACGACAGGAGTCTGGGGATTGTATCCGTTTTTGAGCGGGTCAGCTTAAAGCCGCACTCTAGCTAACGGCATCAAAAAGCAATTGGCATTTTATTTTACCGTTCAAAGGGAGCAAGTGCTTTACTGAAATGTTAATGGCAGTGGGGAGTGGGCTGTTGTCTGTTGACAATCAAGCATCCAGGATACAAGCCCCCGGATTCATCCGTCCAGAAATAAAAAACCTGTATCCGATGAAACTTGCCGAACGTATTTATCCGTGAGGTCGCCTCTAAAATCTAAAATCTAAAATCTAAAATCGATTGACTGTTGTTAGTGGGCAACTCCTCCCGGGCCAAACCTACAGACACTTTAGATGGGTAGCAGCTTAGAGGGCGGGCAGCGCTGTGGGAAGATAAGAGAGGCAATAAAAGTTAAAGTTATGTTGCAGTGGCCTAATTTCTCGATCGATACGTGCAAGCGCTGGGTCAAAACCGTCGCTTTAGCACTCTTGCTGTTCACTCTCTCCCTGAGTTTCAGTGCAGTCTCCCATGCCAAACGCCCCAGCAGCAGTATGCCTGCGGGGAATGCGATTACGGACGGGCGGGCGCTGCTGCGCTTCGCTTTACCTATTGACAATCAGACTGTACGAGAGTTGCAAATTAGTCTCGAAGACATTGGCAACCACATACGATCTAAACGTTGGGGCCCCATTAGCAGCGATGTCAGCAAGGCTTCCAGGATTCTCAACCTTCGGGAATCTGACCTTTTAGAGAGTATTCCCGACGCGAAAAAGCCGGAAGCTGAGGCGCTAGTTGCAGGAGTCAAGGAGAAAATTGCTCAACTGGAAAAGGCTGTTGAGGCTAAAGACAGGGACAAAGTGATTGACTTGAAAGCCACAATCCTAGGTTCGGTAGGCGAAATCGAAGAGTTGATGGTGACAAAGTTTCCGTTTGAAGTGCCTGCCAAGTATGCTAATCTGCCTCAACTGAAAGGGCGCGCTACTGTGGCCGTACAAACTGAAAAAGGGGAAATTACTGTTGTGGTTGACGGCTACAGCGCCCCGGTTACGGCTGGTAATTTTGTGGATTTGGTCGATCGAGGTTTTTATGACGGTTTGCCGTTTATTCGATCGGAAGAATCCTACGTTTTGCAAACGGGAGACCCCGAAGGGAAGGATGTTGGTTTTATTGACCCAGCTACTGGCAAATACCGGAATATACCGCTAGAAGTGCTCGTCAGGGAGGAAAAAGAACCTATTTACGGGATTACTTTAGAAGATGCGGGGCGTTATCGCGACGAACCTGTTTTGCCTTTTTCTGCTTTCGGTACAGTGGCCATGGCCCGTACAGAAACTGACCCTGATAGCGCTTCTTCTCAGTTTTTCTTTTTCTTGTTTGAACCTGAACTCACGCCCGCTGGTCTGAATCTGTTGGACGGCCGCTATGCTGTTTTTGGTTACATGATTGAAGGAAAAGAAGTTTTGGAGCAACTGAAGCAGGGAGACAAGATCGTATCTGCTAAGGTAGTTAAAGGAATCGAAAATTTGGTGCGACCTCAAGTTTAATTAATGACGGCGATTGAAATCGCTTTTACACCAAAGTGACGGCGATTGAAATCGCTTTTACACAAACAAAGCCCGCCTGCGCGGGCTGAAAAAATCAATAGTGACAGGCAGCGAACAGTTTTCTAAATAAAGGTAATGGCGATTGAAATCGCTTTGACACAGACAACTCCCGCCGGCTCGGGCTGGAAGAATAGATAATTTTTATAGTTGCGTTATTGAAATCAGGAATTTAATCGAAAGTATGGCAATTTTAGAACTTTTTTTGGTAATTGGTTTGGGCGGATTCGCAGGCTTGTTGATTGTAAAAAATGTGCAGGAAAGCCAGCAAAAACAGCGGTTAGACGAGGCTTTTTATCAGTTGTTAGAAACTCAAAACAGTCAAATTTCGTTGATTCAACTGGCGGCTAATGCTAGGGTTCAGGCTGAAGTTGCTCAGCAGTATTTAACTCGGCAAGTTAAGATTTTTTCGGCGGTTTTAGAGGTAGATGATGAAGGGGATACTTTTTATAGGTTTCCTAGGTTGCGCTTGCCGCCGAGTTCGGGTAAGGAATGGTAATACAGTTGACAGTTGACAGTTGACAGTTGACAGTTGACAGTTGACAGTTGACAGTTGACAGTTGACAGTTGACAGTTGACAGTTGACAGTTGTTAGTTGTCATTGGTTCAGGAATTACGCACCAATAACGTGCTACAGGTAAGACACCTGTTCCATAATACATTGAGTTTATTGTGGGATGGGCATCTTGCCCGCCCGCATCTCACTAAAAAATCCTTTTTAATGCTGATTAAAGATATCGGTGAACAAGGTCTTTTAAGAATATTGCAAAAATTCTGCCCCGCCGAAATAGTGGGTGATGATTGCGCTGTCATGGCTACAAATCCCAACCAATCTCTAGCTATCACTACAGATATGTTGGTGGATGGAGTGCATTTTAGCGATCGCACTACGGGGCCTTATTACGCAGGATGGCGCGCCGCAGCGGCAAATTTGTCGGATCTGGCTGCGATGGGAGCAAGGCCTCTGGCGGTGACTGTAGCCCTCGCTGTGGCGGCGGATACGGCTGTGGAGTGGGTTGAAGAGTTTTATCGGGGGATGACGGCTTGCTTGCAAGAATATAATACGCCGATCGTCGGTGGGGATGTTGTGCGATCGCCCGTGGTGACTGTGGCGATTACGGCTTTTGGACAAGTTGAGTGCGATCGTACCATTAGTCGGTCAAATGCGCGATCGGGCTGGGCGATTGTCGCCACGGGTGTTCACGGAGCCTCCCGCGCGGGATTAGAATTGCTGTTAAATCCAGAATTCGGGCACTATCTGGAAAAGGTCGATCGAGCTTCTTTAATTCTCGCTCACCGGCGGCCTAAACCGAGGCTGGATGTTTTGCCTGTGGTTTGGGAAATATTAGGTTGTGAAGGTGAATTTTCCATCGCCGGAATGGACAGCAGCGACGGTTTAGCTGATGCGATTATTCAAATTTGTCGGGCTAGCGGTGTTGGCGCAAAAGTCGATCGCACCAAAATACCCATTCCCGATATTTTCAGCGAAATCGTATCAACCGAAAAAGCTTTAGATTGGGCATTATACGGCGGCGAAGATTTCGAGTTAGTGCTGTTTTTGCCGATGGCGAATGGTGAGTTATTGGTGGAAAAAATAGGAAATGGAGCCGCGATTGTGGGAACCGCTACGGATAGCACCGATATTTGGTTGACTGATAGCAGCGGCATTTATCCTGATACTGTCTTAAAGCTCGATCGAGGATTTCAACACTTCTGAATTATCTTGCTTGTCCGCATAGGCGGACTTCGTTTGTGTAGACGCGGTTTCAAGCGGCTGGTTTTTGCCAGTTACAGATTTTCCGCCAGCGAACCGTTGACAATCAAGCATCCAGAATACAAGCACCCGGATTCATCCGTGAAAAAATAAAAAACCTGTATCCGATAAAGGAGCCCCCGAATTTATCCGTTAAACAAGCCTCCGAATTTATCCGTGAGGTCAATGCTTCAATTCTAAAATCTAAAATCTAAAATCTAAAATCGATTGACTCTGTTATTGTAGGCAGTCGCCAGATTATTTTGGGTTTGCGTCCATTTTTCACTACCGGGTTCGCGATTATTTAAAACTATTTGATAACCAGTAATGGCAATTTCAATATTATTCGCTCTATTCCCACTGGGAAAGTCACTAATATGAATACTCAAACTTTCAAGAAGACCGATAATTGAGCTAATTGTTTCTGAGTTTTCGCCGGCAATTAACTTCGGCACCACTTGCTGTAAAGTCTCGGCAAAAGAGGCATTAAGGAGATGTTGTCGCCCTTCCAGCATAGGATAAATTACTGCTGTATCCCCGTTGCTATCTTGTTCTGCTTGCAATAATTCTAGGAAAAACTTTGCATACTCTTGGAAATTTTCACTGGCAGAGTTATTGCTATTTACGTCATCGTTCATATCGATGAGTGGCGCTAGGTAACTAGCTAGATGTCGGAGGAATTTAGCGCCATTTTCGCCTCCTTGTTCTGCCAAGGTTGATGCTACTAACTCGCAAGTTTCCAGAAATCCGCGATCGAGTAATTCTGAGTTATCCTGTAATATTTGCGATTCGTCTCCGTTGGGGGCATTCAGCAGGGTGTGAATTAATTGCAGATAGGCTTGGGCGCGGTTTTCTTCCATTTTGAGGAGTTGTGAATAACACCGGAATAGATTTTATCATGATTGGGGGTGGGTTTTTGGGCTTGTTTCTGATTTTTGATGATTTTGACCGAGAATTTATTGATGGTACCCGCCACGTGATTTATCCGTGGAATCAATCAAAAATCCCAAATCTAAAATCCTCAAGACCCCGAAGTTATCCGTGGGGTCAATCCAAAATCCAAAATCTAAAATCTAAAATCGAATGACCGCAGATGTTGGCGGATGTACGCGGATGGACGCGGATAAATACGGTTATCTGGGTTTGCAGCAGTTAATGTTAACGCCTAGATAATGCTACTTTGGGCATTAATCTATCCAAAATTTGCTCGATCGCAATTACTGTCCAATCAATATCAGCTTCTGTGGTTTCTCGCCCTAGAGTCAAGCGAATTCCACCAACTGCGCCGATTTCGTCATATCCCATTGCTAATAATATCGGACTGGGAGTTAGTTTGCCGCTACTACAAGCAGAACCGGAACTAATGCCAATTCCTGCTAAATTTAGCTGCCGCACGAGAGTTTTGCCTGTAATTCGTTCTGTATTTCTCTGTTGATAAGGGCGAGAAGAAGGGGAGATTATGCAAAAACTGACGTGGTGCGGCAGCCGACAATATCGATCGCCTGTTGGTACTAAACTGGGTACGTGGGATAATCGGTCAAAAAGTCGATCGCGCAATGCAATTAACCTCGGCGTTTCCACATCTATTTCCTGCAATGCTAACTCTGCCGCCACCCCAAAACCGACGATTGCCGGCAGCGCTTGCGTCCCGGAACGCAGTTTCAATTCTTGGCCGCCACCGCCTAACATTGACACTAATTCTACTCCCGGACGCACGTAAAGCGCGCCTGCACCTTGTGGCCCGTAAAGTTTGTGACTGGAAACGGAAAGCAAGTCTACGGGCAGTTTCTGCACGTCTACTTGCAGCTTGCCGGCAACTTGAACTGCATCGGTATGAAACATGATATTGCGATCGCGCGCAATTTGTCCTAATGCCTCAATTGGTTGCAGCGTGCCAACTTCGCTTTGTCCGTAAATGATTGAAATTAACACTGTATTCGATCGCAGCGACTCTTGCAAATCCAAAGGGTGAATTCGCCCAAATTTATCCACCGGTAGGCGCGTCACTTCCCATCCCAACTGTTCGAGTTGTCGCGCCGGTTCTGCTACTGCGGAGTGTTCAACGCTGGAGATAATGATATGCTGCGGCTTTGTATAAAGACGCGCAATTCCCATAATTGCCAAATTGTCCGCTTCAGTGCCGCCACTGGTAAAAATCATCGATTCCGGTAGCGCGTTAATCAAGCTAGCAACCTGCATTCTTGCTAATTCTAAAGCTGTCGCCGCCCTTTGTCCCCACTCGTGCAAGCTGGAAGGATTGCCCCACTGCTGAGTCAGGGCTTTTTGCATGGCTTGAATCGCTTCTGTGCGTGCGGGTGTTGTGGCACTATAGTCGAGGTAAATTTGCATGATTTTAATGAGTTAGTGGTTAGTGGTTAGTGGTTAGTGGTTAGTGGTTAGTGGTTAGTGGTTAGTGGTTAGTGGTTAGTGGTTAGTGGTTATTGGTTATTGGTTATTGGTTATTGGTCAAGAGTCTGTGGGTGGTTTGCTTTTGGGTATTTTCTTAATTTTCAACGCTTGAGTATTTGCTTTGCTTTGAATTGAGTTTAGGTAAGCGTTGAGTTTGGGAGATAGTTCGTCTATTAAAGGTTTTATACGCTCGATTTGCTCGGTGGTTAACAGGTGTCGGGCACAAGCTAATCTTAACCAGTGTCTTGTTTCATGCAGTGACCCCCTGGCTATTTTGATAAAACGTTGATTATCATTGTAGTTATACCGCCCATTCCCCTCGGCAATATTAGCACCAATACTATCGACTGACCTAACCAATTGTTGCCCAACTGTATTTTTAGCAAAGAAATCCCAGGATTGAACAATCAACCAAACTTCATTAGAAATTTGCTCTGCTAATTGATAAACCTGCAACTCTTGAAACCTAACCATACATTTAAAAGTTGAACATTGAACAATTATAACATCTTCCAAAAAAAAAGCACAACTAACCAATAACAACTAACCAATAACAACTAACCAATAACAACTAACCAATAACAACTAACTGATGACAACTAACCAATAACAACTAACCAATAACAACTAACTGATGACAACTAACCAATAACAACTAACCAATAACAACTAACTGATGACTAACTTCCTGGTTTGCAGACGTTGTAGTCTTCGTGCGACAAAACTTTTTGGGGAATTAAGAAAGTGCCGCAATCTTCACAAAGCATTCTGTAGTTGCGAGTTACAGGAATACTGATTATCAAACGGTTGTGACGCAGGCGTTTGCCGCCGAAATCTCTGTAATTCTTATTTTCGCCCAAAGCTGCTATAATTGACCGGGCTTTAGTTACTACGTGGTCGGGCAGACCTCTGAGATCGATGATATCTCTAGCAAATGATGCTTCCCTCTCTTGTTTTTTGGTTTGTTTTTGTGTCAGCACTTCAACGTAATGCTGCTGCGCCACCAACTCTTGCGTGCAGCGATGGCACGCTTTACCATATCCTTTGTGACCGCACGGAAAAATTCTTTTTCTTTTAGCCATAAAGCAGCGGTATAGGGTTTGACCCACGCCCCTGAATGCTGCTACCCTACCAGTGATGCTTCCGGCATCGAGGCAGTTCTACAAGACGTAAAATCTATTCCCTTGCATAAATTTAATAGGTTGTAACTTTACTCGATCCAATAGCTTTGAACTGTGGTTCGGCTAATAACCTCTATATTTTTTAAACTTTTGTGGCTGTATTGTATTATCATTTACTCGGTTTCTGTTGTGCGGGGCTGGTGGCGATCAATCTGGCGGGCTGCGGACAAACAAAGCAAGACGTGCAGAATTTACCTCTCAGTCTGGCTCCATTGCCTCAAGACCCCTTGTTGCAAGTATACTTCAATCAGTCGATCGCTTCGAGTTATACAGAGCCTTACCGCCAGCAAACTAGACCTGGAGATGATTTAGAAAACTCGATCGCTGTGGCGGTCGCCAGTGCTGGATCGACGGTAGATGTAGCGGTTCAGGAGTTTCGCTTGCCCGGTATTGCCAGGGTTTTGGCCGATCGACAGCGATCGGGAATTAAAGTGAGATTAATTGTCGAACATATGTATAGTCGCCCTTGGAGCGATTTTACAGCTCAGGAGTTGGCGAAATTACCGGAAAGAGAGCGCGATCGTTATAGCGAATTTGTGCAACTTGCCGATCGCAATAAAGACGGTAAATTGACGGCAGATGAAATCAAGCAAAATGATGCTTTGGTAATTGTCAAAGATGCGGGAATTCCTGTAATTGACGATACTGCTGACGGCAGTAAAGGCAGCGATTTGATGCACCACAAATTTGTGGTAATTGATGGCAAAACCGTAATCGTCACTTCTGCTAATTTTACCACCAGCGATATACACGGCGATTTCAAGACAGCAGCAAGTCGCGGGAATGCCAACAATTTACTGAAAATTGAAAATCCTCAATTAGCGCAACTATTTACTCAAGAATTTAACATCATGTGGGGCGACGGGCCCAAAGGCAAACCGGACAGCAAGTTTGGCATCAAAAAGCCGTTTCGTCAAGTGCAAAAAGTGAGAGTAGGGAATGCGACTGTTGCGGTGCAATTTTCGCCGACTTCCCAGACTTTGCCTTGGGAAAAAAGCCCTAACGGTTTGATAAATCGAACTTTGGGTAGTGCGAAAAAGTCGGTTGATTTGGCCCTGTTTGTATTTTCGGCTCAGCGGTTGTCAAATACTTTGGAAATTGAAGCTAGCCGGGGAGTTGCGGTGCGAGCTTTAATTGACTCTAATTTTATTTATCGCTCTTATAGCGAAGGGTTGGATATGATGGGGGCGACTTTGATGCAAGATTGCGGGTTAGAAACTGACAATCGCCCTTGGAGAAAGCCGCTGACTACGGTGGGAGTGCCGCTGTTACCAATGGGCGATCGCCTGCACCACAAATTCGGCGTTGTGGACGGCAAAACGGTACTTACAGGTTCTCACAACTGGAGTGAGGCGGCAAATCACGGGAATGACGAGACCCTGCTGGCGATCGAGAGTTCCACAGTTGCGGCCCATTTTGAGCGGGAGTTCGATCGGCTTTACAAAGGTGCAACCTTGGGAATTCCCGCCCGAATCAAACAGAGAATTGATGCTAAGAAAAAAGAGTGCGATTCACTACAAGCAGCATCAAAATCTCCGAGTGCTAAACCTCAAATTGCTCCGGGTAAAAAGTTAGTTAATTTAAATGCAGCGAGTCAGGAAGAATTAGAAACCTTACCTGGGGTTGGCCCGAAGTTAGCCGAGAGAATTATTGCAGCGCGGCAACAGCAACCTTTCACCTCTTTGGAAGATGTGGCACGGGTACAGGGAGTCGGCGACAAGATTTTAGAGAGATGGCGCGATCGAGTAACTTGGTAGTTAAGTTCGTACTCCTCACATTTTGCACCATTCTCAATTACTTGTTTAGGAACAGGCAAGATGCCTGTTCCACAAGAAAATTCACTCTTTGTGGAACAGGCATCTTGCCTGTTCTTGACAATAGTGCAACATCTCAGTAATCAGGACTTCATCCCTGACTCTACAAAGTTCACAGTCATAACTTCCGTCCTTCCTTTCGCAACTCAGCATCCAAGACTCAAGTCCTCACTAGAAACCTATTGGAGCTACTTTGACAACATATCTGCTCTCAAGTTAAAATAACTCGTAAACAAAATGGTAATTGCTCAACTAGGGGAAAAAAGGGAGCCATCAATAGAGAGAGCTTGTTGAATAGATTGATAAGCAGTTAAACCTTGACGCTTCCCAGTATTAACAACTGAACGAACAGCAGCAAACAAATCTCGCCCCCATGAAGAACGGAAGCCATTAGTCACACGGCGAAATATTACACTCATCCGAATCGCCTGTTCACTACTATTATTCGTGGGTGGAATCGCCGCATCTTCCAGAAATAGAAATAAATTGTCAATCAGCCCACCGTAACGTTTTCGTAACCGGATACCATCCCGATGGTGTGGCGCTAAATTTAAAATCCCGGTTAATCTTGCCTGTAAATTTTCTCGATATCGATTGAGTCTGGTATCGTCGATTTTTTCTCGTCTTCGATGGATAATAAAAGCCCTCAATAATAACCTCTTCATCGCTGGGGCAAAAATCCTGTCTCCAGCATCAATCGCATATTGGCAATCGCGCAATTGATGAGCCAAACACACTTGCCATTGTGGTGCTGGGTGATTTTTTTGAGCGCTAAATAAGTCTGACACCCAGATATCAGGACGATGTTCTCCTAGAACTTCGTTAATTACTCCAGTTCCTCGACTCGGACGGATGACGTGTAAACAAACATCCTGGTTCTGAAACACCCACTCCCACTCCCAATGTCCGTTAACTCTGGCACTGGTTTCATCTGAACAAATTAATTTTGCCCGCCGCAACCGATGGAGTATTTGAGTTACTTGGTCATCTAAACTCGTTTTGACTTTCTCTAATAGGTTGGCGATTGCTCCTTCTGATATCTTGAGTCCAAAGACCTCTCCCAATATGGACGATAGCCGTTCGTAGCTGATGGCATGAGTGTAACGCAGATATGTAACTAAGCTTTGAATCTCCCGGCCAAACGGTGAACCTGGTTCCATTCCCAATGGTACAGGTGCAACATATTCGGTCTGACAGCAGGCACACTGACCACCATAACGTTCTATTCGGGTGACGATGGGGCGAATTGGGGGTAGTTCGATTTTTTCGTAGACGGATTGCAATTTTTGTGCGGCGGCGGTGACTTTCTCTCCACACTGGGGGCAATTTTTGAGTTGGGCGATGATTGTTTGGTCGGGTTCAGGATGTAGCTGTCTTCCCCCTCCTGCTCTTCCTAGGCTTCTTTGTCTTTTTATCCCCTCAATTTTCGATGGCTTAATATTGGCCTTGAATCCCTTCGACGGCGGAGTGCTAGAATTCTTGCTAGTTTTTTTGGGAGATGGCTCTGGTTTTGCTTGGTCTGTGGCTGCTAAGGCTGCGGTGAGTTTTTGGTTTTCCTCCCATAGCTCTACTATCAAGACTTCTTTTGCCTCGTTTGATAGTTGTTTTAGGTCGGGGAGTTTTTCCATTCCTTGATCTAATGTCTATCTTGTCTTCTTGTCAAGGGGGTTGAGCAATTACACAAAATGCTATCTATTCACATTAGAGGTAGAGAGAGATGAAACACGCCAGATTTATTACGGGGAGGCCACAAATCAAATTCCTAGCTATTTTGGTGGGGGCTTTTTTTTTGGCGCTAGCAGCTTTCACAGTTAGCGCCCAGCAGACGAGCGAAGCACAATTTAGGGTCAAAAACGAAAACGCTTTTAATATTAATTTGATTCAATTTAAGCGCATTGAATATGTAGGCCCGTGTGCAGGTACAGTCTTCTCCCCTGATTCGCAAAGCGCTCGATTTGTCTCCAGCAAAACTCCTCCCGGCCCTAACAGAAGGGTGGTGATTAGAAATGTGACTGATGGCATGGAAACTAACCCCTATCCTTACACAGACCGAGGTTACAACAAAGGTGAGTTTTCCGAGGATTTTGGATTTAAGTTGGGTAACAGTCACAAAACAAGAACTTTTTCGGTTTTAGAGGGAGAAAATAAGTTTCTCTATGAAATTAAAGAAAATGACCAAGTTATAGAACAGGGTGCGCTTACGGCTGAAGTTTCTATACAAAACTTAGGTACTTTTCCACGTCAACAAATTTGTGAAGATAAGGTAGAATGTCGGGATACTTCTGATTGTCGCGATAGTAAAGGCAAAAAAAGAAGTTGCAGACGAGAGTGTTTTCCTGTTCAACAGTGTCGCTGTCCGTAACTGCTTGAAAAATACCTAATTCTTTTAATTAACCCCAGAGGAATAAAAAAATAGAGGCTAAAATTAATTAAGAGAACTCAAACCGGAGCGCGGATAAATATGTCTCAGTCTGTTTTACCTGTTTCGGAAACCGATCGAGTTGATGCTTCGCCAACCTTAACTTTTGAAGAATATCTTGTCTATGAGGGAGAACCTGACGTTCTCTACGAACTTCACAGGGGAAAATTAATACCGATGGCAGCAGCAACTGCTTTACACGCAAGCATCTGCGAATTCTTAGTTTACATATTGCAGCGTTACTTAGCTGAACACAATCTCGATTTGGTGGCAAAAACTAATGTGGGAGTGAGAACGGAAGAGAATTCCTCGCGCATTCCTGATGTGATTGTTTGTACTCAAAGTCTTTGGGAACAACTACTTGCCAGACCTGGTGCTGGCGCAGGGTAAACGCATCTAGTTTGGGAAGAATAATCAGCGGCTGAAAGCCTTGCTCTACTGTTTGAATTTAATGAGATTCAGCCCAACGCATTCTCATCAATCAATGTTTATTGAGCATATTGTCATATCTAAACCCCACTTTCAGGAGAACTAGGGGTTTCAAATATTCTCTGGTAACTAGATGCGTTTACCCTGGGTGCTGGCGTCTTCGATTTAGATGAAACGCCAGTGTTATAGTCATTTCAAATAAGTATGAGACTATTTAAAAATGAGGTAAAATGAATAAAAATAGTGAAGTTGCTAGGAAAATGTCTTACAGTATTGATTTGAGAAAAAGAGTAGTGGATTATGTAGAAAATGGCGGTCGTATCGCTCAAGCGGCCGGACTTTTTAAGGTAGGAAGGGCAACGATATATCGGTGGCTGGGTCGGACTGACCTTAGCGCCACACAGGTAAAAAGGCGTAAGAGAAAACTAGATTGGCAAGCCTTAGAAAAGGATGTAAAAGAGAATCCAGATACCAGATTAATCGATAGAGCCAAGAAGTTTGGGGTAAGACCAAGTGCCATATCTTATGCTCTTAAAGAAATGAAAATTACTCGAAAAAAAAAAGAACTTCGTTACCAGGAGAGAAACCGAGAAGCAAGAATGAAATACTACAGATATCTGAGAGAATTGATTAAAGTATCGGGAAGTCAAAGTCGGGTCTT
>Ga0164305_10000612_pt1 | contig 13645 bp, 14 predicted proteins | sample Whisoiple_237_MG_FD_110215 | JGI IMG/M metagenome (GOLD analysis project Ga0164305, IMG submission 110215) | Soil microbial communities amended with pyrogenic organic matter from upstate New York, USA - Whitman soil sample_237_MG | ecosystem: Environmental > Terrestrial > Soil > Agricultural...
TACTTTTTTTTGCAACCGAGGATTCATGTACTTTTTTCGCAAACAGATTGCCATCCTGCTGATAGTTGTTGCTTGCTGTACGCTGACGGTTAGTTGCAGCGATAGCCCAGCTGTCCAGTGTACTAAGTTTACTAAAATTGTCAACAAAGGCCACGCTCTCATGGATGTTGATAAAGACAGCAACGATGCTGCAACGACCGACCACTTAGCTAAAAATTTGAACCTGATAGCGAATGAACTTGAAGATCTGCGAATAACAGATCCAACCCTCAAAGAAATTCAGAAGCCATCGGTTAAATCCTTCCAGGAAATTAGTCAAGCACTCGGCGACATAAGCAAAAGTCTTCAGGCTGGAAATCTCGCTTCTACAAGTATAGAAGGTCGAGAGCAAATCCAAACAGCTCAAGCAGATATTATTAGAGCCGGCCAACAGGCGAATCAAGCAGCCGCAAATCAAGACGCTTTGACTAGCAAACTGATTAATTATTGTCAGAGGGCTCGCTAAAGGCTAAGAGTTTTGAGTTTTGAATGCGTGAGTTTTGAGTTTGAGGAAGGCATCGCCTTCATCTATAGCGGTATTCAAGGAAGTGAGGTACGCGCTATAGAATTCGGAGAAAGACAAGGAAGCGCCGATGCCCTATTTGGCGGATGCCCGATGCCCAGGAACACCTAATTTACCTGAGAAAGGCTATAGCATCTACTAATTCCCCATTACCCATTACCCAGTTTAGTGATGAATTTCTAGATTCAAAATATAGCGACCGAGTTGCACTTTCTCCGACCACAACTCATATTCTAACCGCAAGTGTTCCGGTTCCGGCTTTCCTGTCAGCGTCAAGTTGCGAGTGAAGTTGCGGAGTCGCAACTGTTCGGGAGTCGCCAGCGATTCGCCCTGAAGCCAATAACGGCTCAGGCCGTACATTCCTCGTTCCCAGCAGTGGCGGTAACTGTATTTGCCGTTTCCTTGCATGGTCATAATGACTCGATAGGGCGAAACTTCTAGCCAGAGCAACCGGGGTTTTGTAGTTGGGGGCAAGATTGTAACTTGCTCGGCAGATTCGTCGGAGCCGTCGGAAAATTGGCGATCGATTATTGCTGGTTCGTGCAACAACAAGTGAAAGCGATCGCGGTCTTTTTGATAAAGCGTACCAGCGGTTTCAACAACTGACCACAACGGTAAATCTGTGGATACCAGCGATAAACTTACAGGCTTGCGGTGATGCGTCAGCATAAACAAAAGTGTAGGAGTTGTTGTGGATCGGGCGGTTTGAGATTTTAAGCTTTAGATTTTAGATTTTAGATTAGCTGGGTTCCAAATTCCGGAGCTTTTGCTTAAAAAAATGAAAAATCTACAACTGGCAATCGAAAATCGAAAATTGTTTAGTCACAATTCAATCATCTGGTCGATAACTGAGAGCGGTAGATGAAATCTAAGCAGATACACGGATAATATTGGTAAAATTAAGATGAAATTAAAGTGAAATCCGTGTCGTTGCATCCGCACTCCCGTGTCGCCGACAAGTGACAGCGGAGTCTCCGGGCGAGTTTAATCAGCCTTTAAGTTAACCGGGCACATTGGGAAAAAACCCGCCGGCCGTACAAAAGACGACTGACTTAGGACTGGGAAAAAGGTAGGATAGCTAACGCCATCCAATCATAGTTTATCTCAATGCAAGCTGACATTATAACTACTACGCTTCTTGACAAAAGCCAAACTTTAAGAATTCAAAAACCTGCCTCTGGCTTGTCGCTGGCGGGGAGGATTCGAGTTCCGGGCGATAAGTCGATTTCTCACCGAGCTTTGATGTTGGGTGCGATCGCCCGAGGTGAAACTACAATTGAGGGACTGCTGCTAGGAGAAGACCCCCGCAGCACGGCTAAATGTTTCTCGCTCCTGGGAGCCAAAGTTTCTGAACTCAACCCGGAACGGGTGACAGTCACGGGTGTCGGAATTGGCGAGTTAGAGGAGCCTGTGGAAGTCTTGGATGCTGGTAATTCCGGCACGACGATGCGGCTGATGTTGGGAATTTTAGCGTCTCATCCGGGGCGTTTTTATGCAGTAACGGGTGACAGTTCTTTGCGATCGCGCCCCATGTCGCGCGTCATTAAACCGCTGCAACAAATGGGAGCGCAAATTTGGGGCCGAAAAAGTAATTCTTTAGCTCCCTTAGCGATACTGGGACAGCAGTTACAACCGATTCACTACCATTCTCCGATCGCCTCGGCTCAAGTTAAATCTTGCATTTTGCTCGCCGGTTTGATGGCAAGCGGAGAAACTACAGTCACAGAACCCGCTCTGTCGCGGGATCACAGCGAGCGGATGCTGCGAGCATTTGGAGCCCAATTGAGCGTCGATCCAGAAACTTGTAGCGTGACAGTTACTGGGCCGACACAACTGCAAGGACAGAATGTGATTGTACCGGGGGATATTAGTTCGGCGGCATTTTGGCTAGTTGCTGGGGCGATCGTCCCGGGTTCCGAGCTCGTAGTCGAAAATGTCGGCGTCAACCCAACTCGTACAGGCATTTTGGAAGCTTTGCAAATGATGGGCGCCGACATTGAACTGCAAAATCAGCGAGAGGCCGCCGGAGAACCTGTAGCCGATATTTTGGTTCGCAGTTCCGGCCAATTGCGGGGATGCACCATTGCGGGCGACTTAATTCCCCGACTGATTGACGAAATCCCGATTTTGGCAGTAGCGGCGATCTTTGCGTCCGGTAATACAATAATTCGAGATGCGGCCGAGTTGCGGGTCAAAGAGAGCGATCGGCTGGCCGTGACTGCTGCGGAACTCAACCGCATGGGAGCCCAAATTTCCGAATTACCCGACGGTTTAGAAATTACCGGGGGAACTCCTTTGACCGGCGCGGATGTTGACAGCTACACCGACCACAGAATCGCCATGAGTTTGGCGATCGCAGCCCTCAACGCCACAGGTATTACTAACATTCACCGGGCAGAAGCTGCTGCCATTTCCTACCCCGACTTTACCGCCACTTTGCAACAAGTTTGCCATCCAAATTGAGATTGGGCATTGGGCATTGGGCATTGGGCATTGGGCATTGGGCATTGGGCATGGGTTGCTGGTTATCGGTTATGGCTATAGCCTTACAAATAACAAATAACCACTAACTAATGACCAAGGACTAATGACCAATGACTAATGACCAATGACTAATGACTTCCTCTAAGAATCTTTACCTACAACTTGTTCTTTTAAAGAATCAATTTCCGTTAACAACTCTTGGCGATCGGAAGCCTTGAGCAGATAGCGGTAAACAAACCAACCCGTATATCCCATGCCAATCAACTCAAAAACTGGAGCCACCAAAGGGACATCATTAAGAGCACCTAAAACTCCCAGCATTACCTTAATACTAATACCGCCTGCCAAAATTAAACCAACTGTTATGAGGGGCCTTTGGTAGTCAGCAAAAAAATTAGAGAGATAGGCTGGAAGTTCTGACAAAATTGTAATAACTTGGTCTTTAATATCTTGGAACTGGCTCGTCGTTGTTTCTGTGGTTGTCACTGTAGTCATGACCCCCGGTTTGTCCTCCACCAGATCTACTCTCACCACTTCAGTGATTGTTTGTGTCTCGTCCGAAAAGTTAGCTTGTGTCATTGGATACTTACTCCGTTGTCAGGTAAAATTGCAGGCTGTGAATTGCTGCCAGTATAATTCTCCGGCAATTAGCACAGCATCCGCGCTGCAGGGACTAATTGATGAGACTAAGGCAGAGTCTCACAAATTGCAAGCAAAAATAACGATATGACTTGATTGTAAACAATTGCCTTCGCTGCCAAATCGGTCTTTTGACTCATTTTTTCACTCGCTCGAGGTCGATTTGATTCGGGCAAGGGCGTCCTTGTTCAAAGTCGGTGATATTGCCGATCGTGGTTTCGGCGATATTTTTCAAAGCTTCCTCGGTGAAAAAAGCTTGGTGTCCGGTAATCAGGACGTTTGGAAAAGTCAGCAAACGCTGAAAAACGTCGTCTTGAATGACGTGATTTGACAAATCCTCAAAAAACAGATCCGTCTCTTGTTCGTAAACATCTAAGCCGAGGTAGCCAATTATACCAGATTTCAGTGCTTTGGTAACAGCTTTAGTGTCAATCAACTGACCGCGGCTGGTATTGATCAGCATCATCCCCGGTTTCATTTGCCCGATCGCCTCTGCACCGATTAAATGGTAAGTTTCCGGTATCAGCGGACAGTGGAGGCTGACAATATCTGAGGCGGCGAACAGTTCCGGGAGTGCGACATATTCCATGCCTAGGGCGAGGCAATCCGGGTTTTGGTAAACATCGTATCCCACCAGGCGACACCCGAATCCGTACAGAATTTGGGCAGTAATTGCGCCAATTCTGCCTGTTCCGACAATTCCCACCGTTTTGCCGTGGAGGTCAAAACCCAACAGGCCATCTAGGGCGAAATTGCCTTCGCGGACGCGGTTGTAGGCCCGATGGATTCTGCGGTTGAGGGACAAAATCAGAGCGACTGCGTGTTCGGCCACTGCGTAGGGAGAATAAGCCGGAACTCGCAGCAGAGTTAGATCTAAATCCCTCGCTGCTGCTAAATCGACGTGATTGAATCCCGCCGATCTCAGGGCCAGCAAGCGGACGCCTTTTTCGGCAATGCTGAGCAGCGTTTTCGCGTCCAACGAGTCGTTCACGAACGCGCAGACTGCCGGAAATCCAGCAGCCAAAACGCTGGTTTCCAGGTTCAGACGCGGTTCAAAAAAAACTAAATCGTGTTTGCCGCCGACATTCGCTGCTTCCAGAAATGTGCGATCGTAGGATTTGGTGCTGAATACGGCTACCTTCATGATTTTTGCCTGCAAACCCAGTAATAGTTGGAAATTATTTCCAGATCAACTCTAAATTTTACTAGAACGCCGTTGCCCCAAACAACCCACTTTCCCTGATAAATATTGAATTTCGTAACAAGAGCCTCTCTGAAGAAACCAATTTTTAACTTTAGGCTAACTCCTGCTTAATTTTTTGAATCTAATTGCTTAGACTGTAGTAAAGTGCGAGTGTTAATTGTTCATTTTTTAGGAGGTACTCAGATGCCGAAACAAATCAAAACTCAAATATATGCAATTTTAGAAAAATCCGAAATCGGCAATTTATACAGTTTAGCAGACGATATTTTTATCACTTGTTTAATTGTGATAAACGTCGCAGCTTTTATTGCTTCTACTTCACCTACATTGTCGCAAGAACAACAGCTAATATTGGAAAATATAGAAATTGTTTCATCCTTAGTATTTACCATAGAATATCTTTTGAGGTTGTGGGTGTGTACAGTCGATAGCAGATACAGCCACCCGTTTTGGGGAAGATTGAGATACGGTCTTACACCGCTAAGTCTGATCGATTTAATTTCAATCCTACCGTTTTACTCATTGCTGTTATTTCCTAATTTAAGCTTCGTTAATTTAATTCGCCTACTGCGCTTGTTGCGTTTGCTAAAAATGAGCCGTTATTCAGAGTCTCTCAGAACTCTGGGAGCAGTATTGTACGCTAAAAAAGAGGATTTAATTGCCACTGCCTTTGCAGTTTTTATTCTGTTAATATTTGCCTCTAGCGTCATGTATTTTGTTGAAAACGAGGCGCATCCAGAAACTTTTGCGAGCATCCCCGATGCAATGTGGTGGGGAGTTGTGACATTAACTACTGTCGGTTACGGTGATATTTATCCAATCACTCCTTTAGGGAAATTTTTAGGAGCAATATTAGCATTTTTGGGAATCGGAATTTTTGCGTTACCTGCGGGGCTCATTGCTGCGGGTTTTTCCGAGGAAGTACAAAAGAGAAAGCAGGAAAAAGTGGCGGCCAATTTACAGCAATCTGCTCACGATCGAGCGGTCAAAATGCTGGCGGAAATCGAGGTCGGTTTTCAACACAACCAAAGTGCGATCGCGCTTCACATCGAAAGTTCATCCGAGTTGATGAAAATGTGTGTTTCAATGACGAAAGAGAAGTTAGGAAATGATTTTCAAAATGAAGAAATTATTCGCGATTTAGCTATTCATTTTTATAATGAAGCTGTTCGCAAATTCGAGCTTTAATTACAGCTATATATTGCCTTTAATTGCGACCGAAGCGTTAGTAGAGCCAGCCGAAGGAAAGCAATCACTTGCAGTTAGAACCGCAAGCATCCAGGATACAAGCCCCCGGATTCATCCGTGAGGTGAATGCTTCAATTCTTTAATCTCAAATCTAAAATCGATTGACCGCTTTATGTACAGCACTAATGACTAATGGCTCATTACCAGTCTGGCGGCAAATTGTAATATTCAAGAGTCGATCGATCTTTTAGCAATTCTTGCGTTTCTCGATCGACCTGAATCTGACCGTCAGCCAAAACTAACGCCCTTTGAGTCGTTTTCCCGATCCAATTCAAATTGTGGGACGCGATCAAAATTACCTCGATCGGCAATTGGGACAAAACCTTAGCCAAGTGACGCCGCCACGACGGATCGAGTCCGTTAGTCGGCTCATCTAAGATCAAAATTGCCGGCTCTAATGCTAAAATTGCTGCCAAGGCTGCTAATCTCCTTTGGCCTCCCGAAAGTTCGTGGGCCGAACGGTTGGCAAATTCTACTAAACCAAATTCGTCTAATAGCGATAAAGCTCGATCGCGCGCAACTCCCGGCGGCACTCCGTAATTGCGCGGCCCGAACATGACATCCTCTAAAATAGTCGGCATAAATAGCTGGTCGTTAGCATCTTGAAAGCAAAATCCAATCTGCCTGCGCGCCTGCGATAAAGTCGCCTGTTCCAACTTTTTTCCCTGCACTCTAATCTCGCCGGATTGAGGCATTTTTAATCCGATCAAGTTTTCTAGCAAAGTGCTTTTGCCAGCACCTGTCAGGCCGAGTAGAGCAACTCTTTCTCCCGGGTGCAAAGTAAAAGAAATTCCCCGCAATACTGGCTTTTGCTCGGGATAGCCAAATATTAAGTCTTGCACTTCGATTGTTGGTGCGGATTTGAGATTAGTCATCCGATTTTAGATGTTAGATGTTAGATTTTTGATTGAATATTTTCTACTCGTTCCCAGGCTCTGCCTGGTAACGCATATCGGTCGGCTCTGCCTCCAAAGTTCCTCCGCAAAAAGCGAGGCAGAGCCTCTGGATATCGATTCCCAGGCAGAGCCGGGGAACCAGTTAAATGCCCAATGCCCAATTACGCATAACCGTAAGAAGCTATTGTTAATCCGGCTACTATTAAAATTGCGAGTGTCAGCCAGAGTCGCTCTTTAGGTGTCGATTTTGAGTCGGAGGGCAAACTTCCTTGATAGCCGCGAATTAGCATGGCTGCGTGTACTCTTTCTGCCCGATCGAGACTTCGCAAATAAAGCGCTCCGATCATGGAAGCACTGGCGTAACGCAGCCATCCTCCGGTACCCGACAAGCCCCGGAGTTGGGCAGATATTTTCATGCGGTTGACTTCGGCCAGCAGGATTTCTAAGTATTGTCCTGTTAAAAGTACAATCTCTTGCAAACCTGCTGGTAAGGGTAATCCTTTGAGGGCGATTCCGAAACTGTGGGGTGGCAAAGTTAGCAGGAAGCTGTTCATAATTAGCAGGCAAATTAGAGAACGCAGCAACAGAAAACTGGCGCGTTCCCAACCTTGGGGCAGCACTAATAAGAAGAGAAAAAGCAATTCTGCTCCCAACAGTTGCGCTAGGGTTCGTACCGGAGCCCTGAGCCGAAACGACCAAAAAAGTGCGATCGCCCCATAAATCCCCAGCCACAGCCAAGCGCCTGTCTTCAGAAAACCCATGCCAATCACAATTATGAGAGACACTCGCAATCGAAAAGGTATGGAGAGTTTAGACATCTTTAGGTTTTACCACCAACTGAGCAATCCCAAAAGCCGCGCCGAAGCTAAAGGCAGACCCTAAAAGTCCAGCAATGCTAGTACCAATAGGCTGTTCTTCTAATCCTTTAACTGTGTAATTTGCTAAAGGAGTGGGATTTTCGATCGCCACAGCTTCTTTATCTTTAAAGCCGTATTTTTCGGCTACCGCTTCTAACCCGTCAGGCCAACTTGAAGCAAACAGTGAAAGCACCCCGGAAATTAATAAAACTCCGATTACTGGCACTACCCATTTCTGCAATTGTGGCTGTTGTCCCGGCAGTAAATCCGGCCGTACTTTGACGAGATAAGTTAACACGCCGCCTGTAATTACCCCTTCGCCAATGCCAATTAAAATATGTACGCCTACCATTCCTGGCAATGCGATATTGAGCCCTACTGTACCAGAAATTGCCAGTTCGATCGCCACACAAATCGAAGCAGCCACGACGCTGAGACCGGCGGCGATGCCCGCGGCTAGGGGCAAACGATTTCTGGAACCTCCCAAGAGTTGCTGCAACGGCTGCAACAGCCACCAGCCCACCCAAATGCCAACTAGCCCCATGTTAAAAATATTGGCTCCCAAGGCGGTGATGCCCCCGTCGGCAAACAAGACGCTCTGAATTATAAAAACTGTGCTCATCGCTAAAGTTGCCGCCCAAGGGCTCCCCAAAACGACGGATGCGAGCGCCCCTCCCAACAAGTGGCCGCTGGTGCCGCCGGCTACGGGAAAGTTGATCATCTGGGCTGCAAACACGAAAGCTGTGGTTAAGCCCATGATTGGGGCTTGTCGGAGTCCAAGACTCGCGCGGGTTCGATTTAGGGCAACTGCAATTACTGCTGCGCTGGCTATGCCGGTGGCAATGGCTACTGGCGGTGAAAGAAAACCATCAGGTATGTGCATTGATGTATCCCAAACAAGAGAACTTCCAGCCCTTTAGTCAACTATTTTTTACAAAAATTTACTATCCCCTGTGGGGGTATTTCTGCGATCGAGCGATCGGGGGATTTGCAGCGGGCGATCGCTTATGGGATATAGATTACCGCCTCATGGGCATAATTTTGAGGATGAGGAATTTTACATTAAATGATCCTGAAGAATTATTCGGATATTTTATTTACAAACAACTCGCACATTGAAGCTTTTTGATAAAAATTATCAATATTTCTTTACATATTCCACTCCAAAATTGTATTCACAGTCAAGATCAACCAAGAATATTAAAAAAATATAAAGAATATACTGAAAATCTCTCATTGCCTTTATTCTCAATAATTGAAAATAAATAGCATTAATTTTTTGACGACCGCAGCAGTGAAATTAGCAGATAGCTAGTCAAAGTATTGCGTGTTATAGAAACTAAAAAGTGCGAATTATTACGACTTAAGATAGTTAGCTGTAGGTTTGCAGTTGTCACTCGCGCCCAAGTGCGATCGGCTTTGCCCGCACGAGCTGCATTATCAAGAAACTCAAAATACTAATGCGCTTATTCTCAAGTAATTTTCCGCACAACCTACAGGAGGTTTGCCAGTGGTGCACCACTCAACCCAAGACTCAACTACCGATTTAGTTCCATCTGAATTTCCCAAACAGTTAGATATCGCTCAAGTGTCTGTCTACGGACTTAGCTTTTTATCCGCTGGTTTATTTCTATTTTTACCTTTAGTTAACCTACTGCATCAGAGCCCTTGGCAGCGGTGGATGGGAACCATTCACGGCATGGGTGCAATGTTGACATTAGTGGTAATGGTTTATACGGGACACTTGGCTTTTCCCTTGCAGCAGGTTGCCGATAAAATCTTGCCACAAATGCGTACTTTAGCCTTTTGGTCAACGCCAGAGAGATGCACAAAATAGTTTGGGTTAGCGTCGGAGTTTTAACTCTTTTCTTTATGACTTTTCCCATCGCAATGTGGCGCGTTAACCAAAAAGAAAAGTTTCGCGGTTTTCACGTCAAGTATTTGACAATTGAGGGACAAAATCCCGCTAATGCTGTTGCTAAGGGGGTGGCCTAACCAGCTATTGCGAGTAACAGTGCGCTTCCGGCTGCAAATAATTCCAGTTTAGCTGTTGACAACCCCAAAAATTTGCCTGACAAGTCTCCAGACGTTGTACGTTTCACTAATACCTCTACTGAAACGGCTATTGCGAGTAGCCCTACAGATTATACTGTCCAAGCTGTACCTCTATCAGCAGGCCAGCAGGAAGTTCAGGCGGTGGATGGAACAAATCAGACAGCAGAAATTACGGATCGCGTAAAACTAGATGAGTTAGCTCTAAAAGTCTACGATCGCATCGATCGAAGTTGGCAAACTAGCCCTACGTTCAATCAAAATCTAGTCTATCGAGTCAGTACAAGTCAAGATGGGGCGATCGGCAATTTCGAGCCACTCAATCAACCAGCCAAGGATTACACCAAAGAAACTCCTTTGCCAACTCTGCTGAAATCTTCCGAAACTAGCAGCAGTAACAGTGCAGCACCAGTCGCTAAGTTTACTGTAGTGTTTGATCCTACGGGAACCTTAGAATTTAACCCGTAGCTCACATACAACATCTCTCCGGTAAGGCGCGCCATCAGCACCTTACTTTTCATTTTTAACTTAAATGTGATATTATAAACAGCGCCCTCTAAGGCATTCTACATCTAAAACAACAAATGAAAGAACTTGACGAAAAAAAAACTCAGGAACTGCTATGCACCATCATGGAATGGGAACTAGCCGGTGTCGTGCGCTACACTCACTATGCACTAATGGTGACTGGGCCAAACCGGATTCCCATCGTGCAGTTTTTTAAAGCACAAGCAACGGAATCCCTACTCCACGCCCAACAAGCAGGAGAAATTCTCACTGGTTTAGAGGGGCATCCCAGTCAGAAAATTGCTCCAATCGAAGAAACCTACAAACACTCGGTGAAAGACTTGTTGGAAGAAAGTTTAAATCACGAGAAAAAAGCGCTCAAAAAGTATAAATCTTTACTTGAAGTTGTGACTGACTCCAGCGTTTATTTGGAAGAATATGCCCGCAATCTAATTGGACAAGAAGAATTGCACCAAGTAGAATTGAAAAAAATGCTGCGGGATTATAGTTGATTTAATCATTGTTATTGGTTATTGGTTAGTGGTGAGTTATTATTTCCAATGACCAATGACCGAGGCCCCATGCCCATGCCCCATGCCCCATGATTATAAAAAATGAATTTTAGTGAAGCTGTACCGACTTTTGTAATTACCCTGCGCGAAGGCGTAGAAGCCGCCTTAGTCGTCGGGATTGTACTAGCTTGCCTCAAAAAAGCCGAGCAAACTCACCTCAATTCTTGGGTTTATGCAGGTGTCGCAGCCGGCATTGCTGCTAGCAGTTTTGTGGGCGCTCTATTCAATGGATTGCTGGCAGCACTATCAACATCAGAGCAGCCTTACGCACCAGTAGTTAAACAGCTATTAGAGGGCGTGTTGGGGCTTGTGGCGATCGCAATGCTAAGCTGGATGCTAATTTGGATGACTCAGCAAGCGCGCTTTCTCAAAGCAGAAGTTGAAGGAGCAGTTACAGCAGCTTTGACAGAAAATAGCAATGCCGGCTGGGGCGTATTTGGCTTAATTTTTATTGCGGTACTGCGCGAAGGTTTTGAAACAGTTATATTTGTCAGCGCTCAGTTTCAACAAGGTTTGAGTCCCGCTTTGGGAGCTTTGGCCGGTTTGACTGGGGCGGCAATCATTGGCGCGCTACTGTTCTCTTGGGGTGTCAAAATTGATATCCGCCTGTTTTTCAAGTTTATGGGGATTTTGTTGCTGTTAATCGTAGCAGGTTTGGCAGTATCTGCACTCAAACATTTTGACCAAGCCGCTGGGATTTGGTCACAGATGAATAGCAAGTATGCAGCGATTTGTTTTTATTACGATCGCCTCGCACCAGTCCACTCCTGTATTTTAGGGCCTATGGTGTGGAATGCAGCGGCAATTTTGCCCGATCGACAATTTCCAGGAGTGCTTCTCAAAGCACTGTTTGGATACAGAGATCGACTTTATCTCGTCCAAGCAGCGGCTTATACAATATTCTTAGCCACCATCGGCGGTCTTTATTTCCAAAAACTAGGATCTAAGGCGAGTGTTCCCAACCAAAATACTCAGCCAGCTCGATCGGAAACTCGCCCTCAGTAGATATGCAAGCTGTTTGTATCGGTTGTTTTGGTGATTCCAGGGCGAGAAAAAAATTAACCCCACACGCAAAAAATTGACCAAAAATTTTTGGTTTGCGGGATTGATTATTTGACTTTTACATAATATGATTAAATAATGGCATCAGTGTTTATTTATTTTATAAATACTCATATTAATATTATATAATAATACCGTCAATCCCCCAAAAAAGCAAGCACTACCCCTCAAAAAACACAAAAATTTTTTAAGCAAAATTAACTAAGTTAAAAAATTTACAGTTAACGGTTAACAGGGTCATGGAAGACGCGGACTACCGTTAGGGCGATCCTGTGAAGCCCCAGGCGCACCCTGCAAAAGTTAAGGCTGTTCTTGCCGACCAAAAATCTTGCTGGGGGCAGATTTTTGGTCAACAGTTTTCTGATATGCGCTCTTATGGCTTATAATTAGTACAAGAATATTTACAGAGCCCCGAAAGTTCTTAATCAACCTTATAATCCTTAATGAAGCTTAAAATTAAAAAATTGTTCGTTAAAGTTACCTGGAACCCCCAGAAGGCTGTAGGATCTGCCATTCGGTTAGCGGTGAGATAAATAATGATGCCCCGGATACTTGTTATTGATGATGACGCGGCGATCGCCGAACTCGTAGCCGTCAACCTAGAAATGGCTGGCTACGAAGTCACCCAGGCAGAAGACGGCATCAAAGGTCAGGCACTAGCCATACAACTGCTCCCCGACCTGATCATGCTAGACCTCATGCTGCCTAGAGTAGACGGATTCACCGTATGTCAGCGTTTGCGGCGTGACGAGCGCACCTCAGACATTCCCGTCTTGATGTTGACAGCCTTAAGTCAAACTCAAGACAAAGTAGAAGGCTTCAACTCCGGCGCCGACGACTACCTGACCAAACCCTTTGAACTAGAAGAGATGCTAGCCCGAGTGCGAGCTCTACTAAGGCGCACAGACCGCATCCCTCAAGCTGCCAAACACTCCGAAATTCTGAATTACGGCCCGCTGACCCTTGTCCCCGAAAGGTTTGAAGCTGTTTGGTACGCTCAAACAGTCAAACTGACCCACCTAGAGTTTGAGTTGCTGCACTGCTTGCTTCAGCGCCACGGTCAGACAGTCTCTCCCAGCGAAATTCTCAAAGAAGTGTGGGGTTACGACCCCGACGACGACATCGAAACTATTCGTGTACACATCAGACACCTGAGAACCAAGATGGAACCCGATCCCCGCCATCCTCGGTACATCAAAACCGTATACGGGGCTGGTTATTGCCTGGAGTTGCCCAACAACGAGCAAGTAGCTGAAGAAACCAAATCCTCTGCTTGAGCTAGCCCGCCAAATACAACAAGCAGTTAAAAATTCCGCTAGAAAAGCCTGAGAGCAAATGCTCTCAGGCTTGGTTGTTTGGAGTTTGAGATGAATATGTCAACAAGTAGGCATTAACTCTCTTGATTCGGAAAAAACAATCCCGCACCCTCCTCCCACCGCCTACCGTGTACACAGAAGTTGATTCTGAGCTAGTTTCCATCCCAAAAAGATGGATTCAAACTGTCGGAGTCCATGAACAAGCGTAGGCATTCCGGGAGGTCTCTGAGAACTATAACCAGACCA
>Ga0164305_10000613_pt1 | contig 13616 bp, 13 predicted proteins | sample Whisoiple_237_MG_FD_110215 | JGI IMG/M metagenome (GOLD analysis project Ga0164305, IMG submission 110215) | Soil microbial communities amended with pyrogenic organic matter from upstate New York, USA - Whitman soil sample_237_MG | ecosystem: Environmental > Terrestrial > Soil > Agricultural...
CCGCCGCCGATGCCGGTCCCGACGGTGATGTAGGCATAGCTTTCCAGACCCTGCGCGCCGCCCCAACGTCCTTCGGCCAGGGCCGCGCCATTGACGTCGGTGTCGAACCCGATCGGCGTTCCGAACCCGCGCAGAGGCGCCAGCACGTCAGCCCCGCTCCAGCCCGCCTTGGAGGTGTTGACGATACAACCATAACCGGCGGCCGCCGGATCCAGCTGCAGCGGGCCGAAACTCGCCACGCCGATGGCGGCGAACCCTTCGCTCCTGTGCCAGCGCGTCAGCACGGCCTGGATGGCGGAAAGCGTTTCAGCCGGCGTGGTCGTGTCGATCCGGACTTCCTCACGGATGTCGTCAGGCCCCGACGCCAGCAGGCAGACGCATTTCGTCCCGCCCAGTTCGACTCCCGCCAGCAGCGGACCCCGGTCTGACATCAAACCCCCTCTCCCGCCGTCACCAGCAGGTATAGCCGCCATCCACCACCACGACGCTGCCGGTCATCAGGCTGGCGGCGTCCGACGCCAGGAACAGCACCGCCGACGCCACCTCCTCCGGTTCGCCCAGGCGGCCCATCGGGGTGGAATCGATCCATCGCTTGTACATCGGAGCCTCGCGATCGGCGAAGGCGTTCAGCGGCGTGGCGATATAGGTCGGCGCCACGGCGTTGACCCTCACCCCCCGCGACGCCCATTCGGCCGCCAGCGATTTCGTCAGGTGATGCACGGCCGCCTTGGAGGCGTTGTAGTGGCTCTGGCCCTGCGGCCGGTTAACGATGAACCCGCTCATCGAACCCACATTGACGATGCTGCCCGAGCCTTGCGCCAGCATATGCCGCCCGAAGGCCCGCGCGCACCAGAACGTCCCGTTCAGATTGACGTCGAGCACGTTAAGCCAGCGCTCGTCCTCCATATCCTCACCGGCGATCTCGCTGCGGGCGATGCCGGCGTTGTTGACGAGAATGTCGATCCGGCCGTGCGCCGTCATCAGCCGGTCCGCCGCCGCCTTAACCGCCGCGGCGTCCGTGACGTCCAGCAGGACGCCTTCGACCACATGACCTTTCGACGTCATCGCCCCGACCGCCGTGTCGATGGCGGCGGCGTCGCGGTCGGCGATGACGACCGTCGCGCCGGCCTCGGCCAGGGCGTCCACACAGCACAGACCGATGCCGCTCGCGCCCCCCGTCACCAGGGCGACGCGGCCGTCCAGTCTGAAACGCTCGAGATACATGAGGCCTTCCCGTTCAGGACCAGAGCGGTTCGACGGGCATATCCGGGTCCCGGCCGGTCTGCCCCTTGTCCAACGTGTGCACCTGGCGTGTCGCATCGTCGTACTGCGGCCAGGGCGCCGAGCCGTCGCGTGCGAAGTCGACCCAGATCCTGTGAATGCGGTCGGCGAGGGCCTGGGGAGGATTCTCGCCGAGGAACCCCTTCTTGCCTGTCCCGGTCGCCAAGGTGTCGAACACAAACGGCACATCGACAGCATGGGCGGCGCCCAGCTCGCCATCGAAGGCGGGCGAACGCCAGTCCATCTCGTAGAACCATGTCCGCCCCCTGTGCGCCCGGGCGAACACCCGTGCGGGCCAGCGGAACACCAGATCGGTCATGGCGGCGGCCAGCACGTCGCCGGGCCGCGCGCCCTTCATTGTCTTCGCATAGGCCTTCAACACCCTGCCCGCACCGCGATGCGAACGGCTGAGAAGGAACCAGGACAGCAGCTTGCCGAGCTTCTTCTTCACCCCGGTGGGGACCAGATAGATGTTCATCTCCTCGGCGTTGGTTCCGATCAGGAGATCGACCCCCGCGCCGTTGCCGGCCTTCAACGCCTCAATCGGCGGGACCGGAATGACGTCGTCGCCGTACACCGGCAGGAAGCGGCTGAGGCCATAGGCCGGGTCGCGGCCATTGTCCCCGCGCATATCGAGTCCGGCGGTCGGCAGGCTCACCTTGTCCAGCGCTTCGAGTCCCTGTTCGATCGTCGTGCTGCGGAAACCTTCCGCTGTCGCAGGCACGCCCATCAGCTTCGCCACCTTGCGCGTCACCTTCCCGGTCACCTCGGGCGTCCGGACCATGAACCCATGGCCGCTTTGAAGAATGACACGGCGGAACAGGCCCTCCGCCAGCGGTGAGACCATCAGGTCGGCGATCGACATGGCCCCCGCCGACTCCCCGAACAGGGTGACATTGGCGGGATCGCCGCCGAACGCAGCGGCGTTCTCCCGGACCCATCTCAAGGCCGCGATCATGTCGCGCATGCCCAGGTTGGTCGGGACGCCCGGAATGGGCAGGAAGCCCTCGATTCCCAACCGGTAGCCGATCGAGATCAGGACAATCCCGTCGCGGGCGAAGGCCGTTCCGTCATGCACCGGCGCCATCGCCGCGCCGCCGGTCCAGGCTCCGCCATGGATCCACACCATGACGGGCAGGCCCTCGCGATCCACGGGCGTCCAGATATTGGCGTTCAGATACTCATCGCCCCTGACCCAGCCATCGCCGACCAGCGGGACCAGATCCAGGGCGTCGAAGTCCTTCATCAGGTAGGGAGCGCTGGGTCCGGGACTGACGGCGTCGCGAACCTCGCTCCAGCCGGGATGGGGCTGCGGCTCCCGAAAGCGGAGATCTCCCATGGGCGCAGCCGCGTAGGGAACGCCGAGATAGCGGGCGATTCCATTCTCCCTGACGCCTCGAATGGGTCCGGAGCTGACAACGGTCGTGACGTCCACGCAGAGGCCTCCACATCCGGCGACATCATCGCCCGTGCGTCGGTAGATACACGTTCGCGTCCGGCTGGCGGCGCGCGCCGGTTTGCGGCGTCGCAGTTTTCGGATGCCGCCCGCGATCTTGCGCCGGGCAAGACGCGCCTGGTGATTGCCCACGCCTTCAATCAGAGGAAGCTGTCAGGGTTTCGCGCCAGCCCATTTACAGGGAAAACCTGAGTTCAGTCGTGTCGATCTAACAGCTTAATACACGAACCAGACAACACTACGATCTCGCCTGTACATCTTTTTTCCTGTATAGATGAAATGTGCAAGAGTGATTGCACAATTTTGATGATTACAAATCACGAATGACCATAAGTTTCGAATGGACAACCTTGAATCAACTCATTCAAGTTGGGGATATGGCCAACCAGGTCATGTAACATCGCTTCCGCGCGCCCATGGCCTTCTATCACGGCGGGGGGCTTCATCGGTGAACGAGGCCGTCATGGTCAGGCGGCTTGAGGGACAGGCTCCCCTGTCCGACATCGAACGCGGCCTGCTGGGCAAGCTCAGCGTTTTTCGCGAGAGCATCCAGACCGGCGACGCCCTGACCCGCCCGGGCAAACCCGTGGTCGCCCGCATCATCATCGCCGGCTGGGCCTGCCGGCAGCGCACCCTCCCGGACGGCCGCCGCCAGATCTTCGGCTTCCTCATCCCGGGCGACGCCGTGGGCCTGAGCACCGCGAGCAGTCCGCTTGAGGAAGTCTCGACCGTCGCGTTGACGCGGGTGGAATGCGTCGACGCCATGATCCTGAAGGAGATCCTTTCGGCCGGCGATGAACGGCATGCGCGGCTTCAGCGCGCGCTTAGATCCGCCCGGCGTCAGGAGCACGCCGCGCTCCTGGATCATATCATGCGCCTGGGTCGACAGTCGGCCCAGGAAAGGCTCTGCCACTTCTTCCTCGAAATGAGGGATCGTACGCGGGCGGCGGGGCTGGCGGAGTCCGACGGGTTGTTTCCACTCCCCTTGACGCAGGAAGTACTCGCCGACGCCCTCGGGCTGAGCATCGTGCACCTCAATCGTACGCTCCAGCAGATGAAGCGCGACGGCCTGATCCGTATGCGAAGCGGCTGGCTGGACCTGCTCGATATGCATCGGCTGGAAATTCTCGCCGACTACGGTTCCCACGACGAATAGATCGCGGCGGCCGAAACCATCATTTGACGAAGACCGTGCGCGCTTCCCGATCCTAGGTTTCGGGCGGGAGTTTGCAGGTATGTCGGCGAGCTTGTTGAAGCGGATAGCCATCGGATCCACCTCACTGGCCCTTGGGCTGGCGATCTCGAACGCGGCTATTGCGCAGGAACACGACGCCGATCTGGCCGCCCGACTGGCGCGGCTTGAAGCGATGGTCGCGGAACAGCAAAACCGGCTGGAGGCCCAGGCGGCCGAAATCGCTCGTTTGCGCGCCGACCAACCTCTCGTTTCGGACGAATGGCGCATTCGGACCGACGCCGAACTGCGCGCGGACAGCGCGCGGGGCCCGACAGCCTGGCTCTCAGACCCCGTTGATCCGCCGCCGCAAAGCGCGCCCCAGACGCCGGTCGCTGCCCCGCCCGCTCTCGAAATGCGTCGCGCAGAGCTGGCCGCCATACCCGAGGGCATGGCCGTCCTCAGTCGCGCCGGCCGCGTCTCGTTCGACCTTTCCGCCGAATACACACGCTCGTCTTCAAACCGGCTGGTCTTTCGCGGCATCGAGATCGTGCCCGGCATCCAGATCGGCGTGATCGAGGCGAATGAGGCCGACCGCGACACGCTCTCCTCGAACCTGGCCATGCGGTACGGGGTGACCGACCGGCTGGAACTGGAAGCCCGCGCACCCTTCATACGACGGAACGACACCATTACGACCGTCCAGCAACGGGATGAAGCGGTGACCCGAACCATCGACCTGAACGGCGAAGGGATCGGCGATGTGGAAGGTACGGTTCGCTACCAGTTCAATCGCGGCACGCACGGCGGCCCCGTCTACGTCGGCGCCATCCGGGTCAAGAGCGACACCGGAGAAGGTCCGTTCGACATCGACCGCGACGAGTTCGGGATCGCAAGGCGACTGGCCACGGGATCGGGCTTCTGGGGTGTCGAACCGGCTATCAGCGTGCTGTTCGCCAGCGACCCGGCCGTGCTGTTCGGCAACATCAGCTACTTCGCCCACCTGCCCCGCGATATCGACAAGACCGAAGGCGAGGTCACCATCGGACGCGTCGATCCCGGGGATTCAATTGGCGCATCGTTCGGGTTCGGGTTCGCGATGAACCAGAAGTTTTCCTACTCCCTCGGCTACCGCCACAACTACATCTTTCCCACGGAAAGCGAGCTCAACGGGCAGGTCGAAAAGTCCGACGAGTTGCAGGTCGGAGCCTTGCTTCTGGGCATGTCGTACCGGTTCAACGACACCTACAGCTTCAACACCAATTTCGAGTTCGGCGTGACGGGAGATTCGCCGGATATGCGGTTCACGGTTCGCGTGCCGTTCGCCTACTGACGGCGGTCAACGTCGAAGCGACGCCAGAAGACCCGCGTTCATGTCCTGGCCGATCTGCGCGCCCAGACGTTCGATAGCATAGCTGCGTTGCATGGCGTCGAGGTCCGGGACCATGAGCGTCACTTCCAGCTCCTGACGAAGGTCCCGGCCGTCGGCGTTGTTGACGACCAGATTGCGGATTCCGCCCTGCAGGGTGTGGATCAGGGCTGTGGAGCCGTTGGCGTCGGACAGCAACAGTCCGTCGGCGGCGCCAAGTCCGCCCAGATCGAGTCCGCCCGCCTTCGCCGCGTCCAGCGCGCTGGCGAGATCGACGGCGCCAGGCACATTTCCGACCCGGCGCTCGGAAAGGGCGCCCGTCGGGCTCCAGATCAACCGTGTCTCAAGCGCCAGTTCGCCGCCGACATAGGTGCGCGCCACCGCGCCAAAATTGAAGGTGATCCCATTGGCCGTGATGAAGCCGCCGCGCAGCCCGGCGAGATCCGCGTCGGTCAGGGCGGTCTGAGTCTGCGCAAGCGAACGGTCGAACGGAAGCGCGATCGCCCCGAGAGCGACCACGAACGCCAGAGCGGGATAGCGGCGCTTCATCGTAGATATCCGTCCAGCGGGAAGGTCGTGGATATCTGGTAGATCGGCGGCAGTTGCTGCGTGAACGAGGCGAGTGAGTTGGCAGGCATCGCCGTGTCCGGGCGCAGGGTCGCGAACTTCGTCCAGTCCCCGCTTTCGTTGAAGTGATCGCCAGGACTTCTCAGCATGAAGGCGACGCCGTTCCAGAGGGCCGCAAACGCCTCGCGCGAATAGACCTTCAGGCCCACCGCGGGATCGCCGATGAGCACGCGGTCTGCGTCCATCCCCTTCAGGACGACGAAATGTCGATAGCCGCCGGTGTCGACCATGATGATGGCGGGTGCCATGCCTTTCTCCAGATCATCGAGGGTCAGCCGGAAACCGTCAGCCAGATAGCCATGGCTCTCCAGATATCTCTTCATATCGAGCAGTGAGAATCCGACGCGCCGTATCTGCTCCTGATCGCCGGCGGCGAACATGGCCTCGAACACCGCGCGCTCGTCCACGTCGCGACCGTAGTGGTAGCGAAGCAGCGTCGCCAGCGCCGCAGAACCGCAGCTGAAATCGTACTGTTGCCGGACGACAGTGCGGAACGGGATGTCCCGGTAGCTGACGACGCGTATGCTCATGGGGCCGGTCGGCCCGTTGAGCTCGACCTGGGCGTGGGCCGACGGCGCCGCCGCCAGGAACAGACAGGCGAGCGCGGCGCGCATCACCGACCCATGATGTTGATCGTCAGGGCGCCTTGCAGGTTGTTGTTGTTGCCGCTGTTGATCACGAAATTGCCGACGCCGGCGAAACCTTCGAACGCGCCCGGGCCCAGCGTTATGGGGCCTGTGTTCACCGCATTGGCGGTGATGGAGTTGCCGCGATTGATGGCCGTGAGATCCTGATCGCTGAGGATGGTGGAGGTCGACCCCTGCCGCCCGTTCAGATCCGAGAGTTCGCCGACATCCAGCGCCTGAAGCATGGGCGGCGTCCGGGTCTGGATCGGGACAAGCGCAGTCGCAGCTGTCGGGGCGAGAGTCTCGATCGTGGGTGGTGGAGGCGGCTGGAGCGGTGGGGCCGTCTGTGCCCCCGCAGGATGTGCGAACATGCACAGGCCGGTCGCTATCGACCAGAGTTGAATCCTCATGAGCTGGCCCCTTCAGAACAGGAGCGACGGCCGGGGTTCACGGGCCCCGGCCGCGCCGTTACGTGCTCTACTGTGGTGCGCCGAAGCTGACGTTTGCGTTGGCGGAGATCGCCGTCGACGCCTGCCCCACCGACGCAAGGCCGGTGTTGTTGGTCACGGTCTGGATGCCTGCGAAGCCGGCGAAGGCGCCGCTCTGCTGGTTGATGGCCCCGGTCGTGACGTCGCCGTTCTGGGCGCCCCGGTCCTGTTTCCACATATTGAACTGGATGTCGCTGACCGACGCCGCGAGAACCTGGAGCGACAGGGCGACATGAGTTTGGGAATGATCCGAGTTGTCGTTGTAGGAATCCTCGGTGTTGTAGGAATCGTCGACATCCACCGAGTTATCCGAGTTGTCGTTGTAGGAATCCTCGATTTCCACTGAGTTATCAGAGTTGTCGTTGTAGGAATCGTCGATCGAGTTGTCAGAGTTATCGTTATAGGAGTCGTCGATCGAGTTATCCGAATTGTCGTTATAGGAATCGTCGACGTTGTACGAGTCCTCTATCTCCGACGAATTATCCGAGTTGTCGTTGAATGAATCGTCGATGGAATGATCGGAATTGTCATTGAACGAGTCGTCGTAGTCGGTCGAATTGTCCGACTCGTCATTGAACGAGTCATCATAGTCGATCGAATTATCCGAGTTGTCGTTGAATGAGTCGTCGTTGTCCGTCGAATGATCCGAGTTATCATTGAACGAGTCGTCGTAATCGGTCGAATTGTCCGAGTTGTCGTTGAACGAGTCGTCGGTCGAGTGATCGGAATTGTCATTTCCGGAATCGTCGATGTCCGTCGAGTTATCGGAATTGTCGTTTCCGGAATCGTCCACGTCCGTGGAGTGATCGGAGTTGTCGTTCCCGGAATCGTCAACGTCGAGGTCGACATCGATGTTGTTGGAATCGTCGACGGAGTTGTCGTTTCCGTTAGCCGACCCGATGAGCGCAGAGTCGGTGATCGTCTGGGTCGGGCCTGCGTCCTGCGCTGCGGCGATGGACGCGTATGACAGCGCTGCGGTGATCGCGAGGGCCGACGTCATGATTCTGGTCTTCATCTGACTGCCTTTCACATGAACTCAGAAGGCCCCCAATCGGCCTCCGAATCCATCAACTGCGCAGCGCTTGTCCAGTCCAGCTTCAACATACGGAAAGTTCCACGGTGCCATAATAATGGCCGCGCCGTGTCATGAAGTAGTTTGGGTTATCAAATGACGCTTATGGATGACCGAAAACAAATAGAGCTGCGTCATTTGTTAAGCCGTGATCTTGCAGCGTATACCCGCGACCTGAAGGATGTGATCGGGTTTTTAACATGAGCCTATTATTGATTGATCGTTTGAGGATTTTTGCAGGATCATAATCGGCTATCTGTGGCGGGAGACCCACCGCGGGCGTGGCGCTTGCCGGCGCTGCGGCAGAGGTCCGCAGAGACAGACAGTCCGGATGACACAGACGAAAACCATCGGGGTTCGGCAGGTTCGTAAGAGCAGCCCTGGCTACAGGGTGGCGTCTTGATGCTCAGCTCGTCGCGACAGCCGATCGAGCGCGCGGGACCCGAGCGGATCATCGCACGCCTGACGCGCCTGGCGCCGCTGACCGCGCCCGACATCGCACTGCTTCGACAGCTTGACGATTGGCGGCACGACCCGCCTGACACCCATCTCATCCGGGAGGGCCAGAGGACGACTCCCCGGTTTCTGGTGTCCGGCTGGGCCGCACGCATCAGACTGCTTGACGACGGTCGTCGCCAGGTCATCGGATTCGTTCTGCCGGGGGACGGGATCGGTTTTTGCCGTCGCCCCCAGCCGATGGCGACCTGCGCTCTGGTGGCGCTGACCCCGGTTCAGACCCTGGACGCAGAACCGGTGATCGAGGCCTTGGCGGCCATGCCCGATCACGCGCCCCTGGCTCGCGCGATCAACATCGCGGCCGGAATGGACGAGGCCTGGCTCATGGACCAGATCGTCCGGCTGGGAAAACTGACCGCCTATGAACGGCTATCCCACCTGATCCTCGAACTCCGATGCCGCCTCGCCGCGGTCGATCACGCCGATGACGCCGACGGTCTGAGCTTTCCTCCGACGCAGGAGGTTCTGGGCGACGCCACAGGCCTGAGCCTCGTTCATGTGAACCGCACCCTGCGTCAGCTTCGCGAGGACGGCATGATCGGGCTGCGCAATGGCCGGCTGAAGATCCATGACGCTCCGGCCCTGGCCGCGATTTCCGGCTTCCGCCAGCCGCGCCCAAGCGAATGGGTCGGTCCCGAGTGTTAGGTCAGTCTCGCGAGGCGTCCGACGGCTATTCGCCTCGGATCATCCGCCCGATGGCTTCACCCAGGGAGTCGATCGTGAAGGGTTTGGTGATCATCGCCATTCCCGGCTCGAGGAAATCGCCGCGATGCATCGCCTGCTCGGCGTAGCCCGTCATGAACAGCACCCGAAGGTCCGGCCGGCGGACGCGGGCCATTTCCGCCAGCTGTCTTCCGTTGCGGCCGGGCAGCCCGACGTCCGTGATCAGAAGATCGACATCGTTCGAGTTCAACAAGCTCAGGGCCATTTCAGCTTCGCTCGCCTCGAGCGCCGAATAGCCGAGCTCCGCCAGAACATCGATGACGAGCAGACGAACCGACGGGTCGTCCTCGACCACAAGAATGCGCTCGCCCCGTCCGCGCGTCGCCGTCAGGCTGGCGCGCGCGCCGGGGGCGACCTGCGGCTCGACGCTGATCGCTTCAGCGCGCGGGAGGAACAGATTAATCGTCGTGCCTGCGCCCGGAGCCGTCTCTATCTCCACGGCCCCGCCCGTCTGCCGCATGAACCCGTAGATCATGGAAAGACCAAGTCCCGTGCCCTGACCGATCGGCTTGGTCGTGAAGAAGGGCTCGAACACCTTGTCGCGCACCTCGGGCGGCATGCCGGCGCCGGTATCGGTGACGCTGAGCAGGACATACTCCCCCTTCTCAAGCCCGCTGTCGGTGCGAGCCGCGCCAATCCGCACCATGCGGGTGCGCACCGTCAGCACCCCGCCCTCCGCCATGGCGTCGCGCGCATTGATCGCGAGGTTCAGCAGGGCGCTTTCGAGCTGGTTGGAGTCGCTCCAGGCAAAGGGCAGCCCCAGGGCGAGGTTCGTCTCCAGCCGGGTGCTCTCGCCGAGCGTCCGTCGCAGCAGATCCTCCATGGACGCCACCAGCGCCGTGACGTCCACGCCGCGCGTGTCCAGCGACTGCTGGCGCGAGAAGGCCAGCAGGCGATGGGTCAGGGCCGCGGCCCGCTCCGCCGAGACCATGGCGGCCGTCATGAACTTGTCGAGGTCGCCCAACCGCCCCTCGGCGATCCGGCGACGCATGATGTCCATGCTGCCCATGATCCCCGTGAGCATGTTGTTGAAGTCATGCGCGAGGCCGCCGGTCAGCTGGCCGACGGCTTCCATCTTCTGGCTTTGGCGCAGTTGCTCCTCGAGCTGTCGACGCTGGCTGATGTCGCGCCCGGTGAGAAACACCTCGTCGCCACTGGCCACGCCCGTCCAGTCGATCGACAGCCAGGCGCCGACGCTATGCTCGATCCGGCACTCGAAATTCCTCGCGGCTTCGCCCCGTTGCAGGGCCGCCAGGGCCGCTGCGGCCACAGCCCGATCTTCCGGGTGAACCAGTTTTTCGAACAGGGTCCCTTCCAGCGTTCCGGCCTCGTAGCCCAGCGTTCGGAGCCACGCCGGGTTGGTGCCCTGGAACACGCCCGCGACGTCGCAGACGGCGAACAGATCGCGCGACAGGGTCCACAGCCGGTCGCGCTCGCGGGTGCTGATCTCGACCCGCGTTTCCAGCGTCTGCGCCAGATCACGCAGGCGGGCTTCGGATTCCTTGGCGGTCGTGACGTCATAGACGACGCCAACGAACCTCTGGCCCAAGGCTGCTGCGTCAACCACCACCTCGCCGCGTCGGGCCAGCCAACGCTCCTCGTCGTTGTCCGCGCGCCGGATACGGAACTCCGCATAGGCGGACTGTTGATCGGGATGGGCGTCAATGGCCGGGACGATCGGCGATCCGCCCTCGACGACGACCGAGTTGATCGTGCGCACGGGCAGCGACTCCGCTGGGTGCAGTCCCAGCAGCCGGCAGAACTGTTCCGAGACGGACGCCGTGCCGAAGCCGCTGACGTATTCGAAACTGCCGACGCCGCCCGCCGTCTGGGCGACGCGCAACTGTTCCTGCACGCGCTTCTGTTCGCTGATGTCCGACAGAACGCCGGTGAAGCGCGACGGCGCGCCTTCGTCATCGAGATGGAGACGGCCCTTGGCCGACACCCAGCGAACCTCGCCGTCCGAGGTCACAAGACGATATTCGCGCGCGAAGACCTCGGCGCCGTGCAGCACGCCGGCGACGGAGATGCGAACGCGCATGCGATCCCTCGGGTCGACCGGCTTGAAGAAGGCCTGTGTCGCCAGACCCGATCGGGCTTCCCCGGGATTCAGACCGTACAGGTCTGCGAAGCGCGCATCGCCGTAGAGCCGGTCGCCGGGAATATCCCACTCCCAGGCCCCGCTGGCGCCGGTCAACGACGCGACCGGCTTCACACCGCTCCCTCTGCTGGTCGCTTCAGGCGGCATCCGGCTCCCCGCCCACGATCCGCTCCAGGAATTCGGCGATCAGAACGCGCAGGGCCTCGATCGAGGGCAGGTCCATCAGCATGGCGATATAGCCTCGGATGTCCCGGCCGCTGACGGAGAAGTTGATGTAGAGGAACAGGACCACGCCGTCCTCGGCGTCATGCTCCGCCAGTTCGAACAGGACCTGGCCGTCGCCGCGGACGACCTGCGGCAGGGACATATCGAGCGGTCGACGAAGCATATTCGCCATGCTGGCGAGGCAGCCGTACAGAACGATGTTTCCGGTTTCCGAAAGCGCCTCGTCCTCTATCTCGAGCACACCCTCGTGGTCGAGTTCGTCACCCGTTACGGCCCGGACGAGGGCCAGGCTGTTCGCCTCGGGAAAGATCAGCAGGGCGCGGCCTGAAAAGGCCCCTTCGAAGTCTTGGCGCACCGCGACGAGATCACCCGTCTCCCGCTCCCTGATCAGGGTGGCCGCGGCCTTGCGGCTGACGATCTCCAGCGCCGGCACTGACAGCAGCACCTGATGCCCGATCATCTTGCGGAGGCTGGCGGCCGCCCGGCTGACGCCGATGTTGACCAGCTCCGTCAGAGCGTCCTGTTCGAGCTCTTCAAGATAGGGCTTCGGCTCGCTCATGCCTGTTCGGAGCGCAGCTTGAGCGCCGCCCCCGACAGGAAGCCGCGAATGGCGTCCTCGGTCACCGGCTTTGCAATGAAGCTCACATCGGCGGCCCGGGCGCGCGCGATGATCTCGTCCTGCACGTTCGCCGTGGCCAGCGCGATCGGCATCTTCGGATGGGCGGCGCGCAGTTCCTCTGCGAGGTCCAGCCCGTTCCGGCCCGGCATATTGTAGTCAAGAATGGCGAGATCGACGCCGCCGTTGGAGATCGCTTCGACAGCCTCATCGGCGTTGGTCGCCTCGCGGCGGTCCCAGTCCGGCTGAAGCGCCGTCACAGCCTTGCCCACCACGATTCGGGCAAGCTTGCTGTCATCCACGATCAATAAGGTCGTCATCTCGATCTTCCGATGTCCAGCGCCGCGTAACGGCGCGAATTCCTTGGTTCTTCGCGCAGCTTACCTTTGTCGCCGGGGCGGCGCCTTGGCAACCGTTTCGTCGGTCCGGAGAAGAAGCGGCAACCATTTGGCCAGACTTGCTTCCGCAGCCTCACCGTTCACAGCCGGCCGAAACGCAAGCAGCACCTGCAGGACCGCGCCATGAAGGCTTTCGCAGGCCGAAACGTCGATCGTGCGTTCCGGAGCGTCGTGGAGCAGCGCCGCAAGCGGTTCGGCGTCCTCGACGCGGCAGGCGCCTTCGAGCCGGATGATTTTCCCTGTCAGGTTCACGGTCATCCGGCCAGTTCCCTCAGGTCCAGCACCATCATCAGCCGTCCGTCGCCCAGCAGCGTCGTGCCGAGGGCTCCGGGCGCGGCCGCCAGCAGGCCTGTCAGCGGGCGCATGACGATGTCCTGGCGTCCCAGAATCCGGTCCACGGCGACCCCGACCATCTGATCGCCAGCCTCGGCCACCAATACGGTCAGCGCCGCTCTCCCGTCCGGCGCCTGCTCCAGATCGAGCAGACTGCCGAGGTGAAGCAGGGGCAAGGTTTCATCGCGCAGCACGAACGCGTGGCCCAGCCTCACAGGCGACACGCGCTCCCTGGGCAACTGAAGCGTCTCGCGCACGGCGTCCAGCGGCACAGCGAAGCTTTCGTTCGCGGCCTCGACGATCAGGACGCGCGTCATCACTACCGTCAGCGGCAGCCGCATGGCGACGATCGCCCCCTGCCCCGTCTCGCCGCCAAGCGTCAGCCCGCCGCCGAGGGCCTGTACGGCCGTCCTGACGGCGTCCATTCCCACGCCCCGTCCTGAAACGGCGGTGACGGCGGCTGCGGTCGAGAACCCCGGCGCGAAGATCAGGTCCCGCGCCTCCGCCTCGGTCAGGGCGTCCGCCGCGGACTGGTTCAGCAGACCCCGGGCGACAGCGGTGCGGCGAAGGGCGTTCGGGTCAAACCCCCGGCCGTCGTCGCTGACCTCGACCAG
>Ga0164305_10000614_pt1 | contig 13615 bp, 7 predicted proteins | sample Whisoiple_237_MG_FD_110215 | JGI IMG/M metagenome (GOLD analysis project Ga0164305, IMG submission 110215) | Soil microbial communities amended with pyrogenic organic matter from upstate New York, USA - Whitman soil sample_237_MG | ecosystem: Environmental > Terrestrial > Soil > Agricultural...
GGGCTGTTAAATTCCCTGCCATCGAGTTAACTGAATCCGTTAAATCTTTCCAGGTTCCTGCAACTCCCCGTACTTCAGCTTGCACGCCTAATTTCCCTTCGGTTCCTACTTCCCTCGCAACCCGCGTTACTTCCGACGCAAAGGAGCTCAACTGGTCTACCATTGTGTTAACAATTTGCGCTGTTTGGAGGAATTCTCCTTTGAGGGGTCTGTCTTCTATTTCTAACGCGATGGTTTGCGATAAATCTCCTTTTGCTACGGCCCGAATTACTCTGGCAGTTTCAGAGGTTGGTTGCACTAAATCTGTAATTAAGGTATTGACAGAATTGACGCTAGCTGCCCATGACCCCTCGGCGCTGCCGATGGTGGCCCGCTGGGCGATTTTGCCTTCTTTACCGACAACTGTGCCGATCCGATCGAGTTCGGCCGCCATTCTCTCATTGAGCTCGATAATTTCGTTCAGTTCGTCAGCAATTTTCCCCGCTAGACCGGTCTGGTCTATGGGCATCCGAACTGAAAAGTCCCCTTTTTTGACAGCTACTAAGGTTCTGAGTAACTGTTTGGCATAAGCATTATTGGAATTGGGGCTTGTTATCTGTGCAGTTGACATGACCGTTACCTTTGACGAGTTTGAAGGGGAAGGGGGGAATATTTTTGAGATTATTGATATTATCCGACTAAAGCAGTGTTTGATTGCTTCTATCGAAAGATGGATGACAAATTGCTGTTTATCAGCTATTTTGTTATTGGTTATTTTATACTGGTTAGCAAACTCTTCTTGGTAACCAGTTCATTGTGGGGTGTCAGGAACAGGCCTGGAAGCCTGTTCCACGCTGTTCCACAAAGAGTGAATTTTATTGTGTGGCGGGCATCCTGCCCGCCACACAGATTACCAACTGCAATTATTTCCAATTTTGCCACGAACTATTGAAAATAGAAGTACCCGGAAAGGCGATAGGATTAGCATTTTGTTGCAACCGCAACTGCAACACTTCCAAGTTTGGCTCGCGGGACGGCAATTCGTCCACTAATTCATAAGGGAGAATCCCTTTTTCTAGGGAAAAAGCAGCCGTAACTCCCGCCGCCGCACCGGCAGACCATTCAAAAGAATGCACTCGATAAGCAGCGGCCGCTATGTGGCTAACAGCAATACTTTTACCTGCCACTAACATATTGTCAATTTTCTGGGGAATCATTGCCCGCAGCGGAATTTGGAACGGATAAGCTTGCCCTTGACCTTTGCGAGTGCCTTCCCGTTCGGTATTTCCCGGTGCTTCCGGCGGACTGTTAGTCATGCAGGGGTGAAAGTCGATCGCATAATGACCGATACCCACAGAATCAGGATAAATCGTAGCGCGCGATCGCGATTTTGTATCCTCAACAGATTGACTTCCTACAGCCAAAGCCGGCGCATTCAAACCACCCACAGCCAACCACAAATTCCGATACTCTTCCTCCGACAAATTCTGGCGGTAAAAATCAGCCGTAAAGTCAGTGCGAGACATATCAACTTCCCACACCGTAAAACCTTGAGGCTGATTGAAACTCGGCCGCCCAATAATGCGCCGGCCCTCCCGCATATAAGGATATTTAGAAAGTCCGTGCACCGTCCCCATCGGCGAATCCAACCCGCTCAAAAAACGATTGTTTGGATTAGGCTTTTTGACTCCCTCTCCTAGCTGCGAGTCAGTAGTTCCTGTTACCAGCCAGTAGAAAAATCCTTTGGCATTTTCCTCTCCCTTTCGCAAAGTTTCCGTTCGCAAACCGCCCATCCATCCCCCCGGTTGCAGTTGACCTGATTCTGCCAACTGCTCGCGAGTATAAATTAAATTATCCTGGGCAGAACCGGGGCGATAGTCATTGCCCCAAGTCCAGTTTTGCATTGAAATATCCCCCGGATAAATGGGGAATTGCTTCGGGTCTGAAGGTCGCTTTTGATCCGGTCTCATGCTCCTGATTTGGCGGTAGGTGAAAACTAAGGGAAAGCTCGCCAATCTCTGCAATTCATAGCTGTAGTAAGGAGCATATTGTTGATAAAAAGACGGCACTTGATGCTGCTGCGGTTCCTTCGTTGCCTGCATCGCAAATGTGTAGGTAAAACCTTGAGTGCAGTAAGCGTCGCCGGTTGGGCTGGGGGAGGAAGGTTCCAGAGGGGAACGCGGGTCAATTCCGAGGCGATAGGGAACATCGGCAAGTCCGATCAATTCGCCTGTTTCAGTGGCATCTACAACGTACCAATCAGCAGGTCTAGGTTTGGAATTTGACTGGTTAGGTGGTTTGGGAATAAACCGAATAATAGTTTTATTAAAACGCGGAGAATTTTCGTAGCGATAGGCATCTTCGATAGTTTGAGAAAGAGTTTCGGTGTTGAGTGGTGGGGTGTTGGCGGCCGGTTTGTGTTGAATGGCGATCGCACTTTTAATTTGTTGACCCCCAACTGCATTCCCCGCCACAGCAGGAGTAATTGCTAGTTCTTTAATAACTGTATTGGGAAACCATTTCAGCGTGCCTTTACCTTTTCTAGCGGCATCCTGCAAGATGTTAAATAGAATTTTGTGACCGTCGTAGGGCATGAAACACGAATAGCTAACCCAACAGCCTCCGGGATTTAGCCGGCCGTAATGTTCCTCGATCCGCCGCCGCAATTCTAGGTAGCCGCGGGGGTAAAATAAGAGCGATCGCTGAGTCTCTCTTTCATCGAGTGCGGAAGTTCCCTGGGAGGAAATTTGACCGCCTACCCAGTCAGTAATTTCAGTAAGGCAAACTGTGCGCCCGGCCAGCAAACCTTCGTAAGCGGTAGCCGCACCTGCGAGCCCGCCGCCTGCTACTAGAATGTCGCAAGTTTCTGCAGAGTCGGGATTGCGGGGAGGTTCGGCAAATACTGGGGAAATGATCCCAATCGCGGAAATGATGCCGAGGGTGAGGCTAAGGATCGATCGACCTTTGAGCAAAAATAGATACTGTCGAAGTTTCATCGGAGATTGTGGAATTAATTTTGACATAGCGCGAAAAACACTCATCCCATCTAAATGTTTATTTTGCAGTATACTGGTATTTCGCCGTGTTGTCAGGGAAAACTTTTTTAGAGAAGAGGCATTAATACCAGCAACAACTATTGAACAGCCGGATGAACCTTATGCTCAAAATTGTCAAAATTTTTAGGTCATTGATTCCTTTTGAGAGTTTAACAATTACCACCAGTTTAACTTTTTCTGAAGTTGTGTCCAGGGTGGACGAAGTTGTCACTACTCCCCAACTTTTTAGAGTAACTCTACCCTTTGGCTCGCCACCTGCAAAACCCTATGAAGGAACAATTTCTGGCAAAAAATTCAAAATAAATCGCATCATCATCGGTCGCAATTTATTGATTCCAATAATAGAAGGAGATATCCATACTCAAAACTTCGGTTGTTACATAAAAATTCGGATGACTTTAAATAAAATAGTTCTAGGATTTATGATTCTTTGGCTATGGACAACGGGCAGTATTGGAATGTTTGCTTTATTTGCTTGGTTAGTAGAACCATCCGTGGGAGCGATATTTATACCAATTTTAGGAATGTTTATTGTGGGCTGGCTTTTGTGCTTGATTCCCTTTAAGATAGAAGCAAAAGCAGCAACAAAATTTTTGTCTATTCTGTTAACATAAAGTAATTCATCACGACAATATTTGAGCTGTATTGTTAAAAACACTCTGGCTTCATCGGCTGTAAAAAAAACAATTTTCCGGGATTACCCATGCGTCAAAACCAACTGAAACAAAAAATTAAACAAGGCGAAACAGTCCTCGGTTTATTTATGAACTGCCCTTATCCCGCATTCATAGAAATCTGCGGTCACGCTGGATTTGATTTTGCCGTTATCGACATGGAACACGGGCCCCTGCACCCGCTTGCTGCTGAAGATTTGTGTCGCGCCGCCGACTGTAGTGGAATTGCACCCATTGTTCGGGTCAGCAAAAACGACGGGCCGCAAATTCAACGAGCTCTCGACATCGGCAGTGCAGGCGTTCAAGTACCTCAAATTGAAAGCAAAATCGATGCCGAAACCGCTGTCAAAAGCGCTAAATACAGTCCTCTGGGCACGCGAGGCCTTTCCTTCGCTACGCGGGCGGGACTTTACACCGCCGCAGGTACAAATATCACTGACAAACTCAACGAAGAATCCTTAGTTGTGATTCATGTCGAAGGCAAAGGCGGCATCGACAACCTGGCAGAAATTGTGACTGTGCCAGAGGTGGACGTGATTTTTCTAGGGCCTTACGATCTGTCACAGTCGATCGGCATTCCCGGCCAAGTCCGCGATCCCCGAGTCATCGACATGATGCAGGAGGCCGTGCAAACCATCCGCAAAGCAGGCAAAGCCGCCGGTACTTTTGCCGAAAACCCCGAAATCGCCCAGCAGTGGATTGATGCTGGCGTTCAGTACGTCGCACTTGGGGTCGATGTTGCCGTTTTCCTGCGGGCCTGTCAGTCGCTGGTGAAAGCAGTCAATCGATTTTAGATTTTAGATTTTAGATTTTAGATTGGGGATTTTGGATTAAAAGAAGAACCAGCCCCCGGATTCATCTTGCAAGCTTTACGATATCTTTGCAATTTTTGTAGTGTCTTTTACGACACATACAAAAATCCTGCGCTACAGTAGAAGCATACACCTCCTCAAGGCAAAATTAGGGAGGGGAGCAAGGCTTCAGGGAGTAAAATCTATGAAAACCGTATTAGAATCCATTCATTTGGATTATGCTTTCATGTTTACTTTCAAAAAAGTAAACTCGATTAAGCTAGAAGGTTTCAAGAAATTTTTTGACGATATGCCTGTCGATCCGTATGTGAAAGGTAAGTATCGTTCGAGAAGATTATCGCGGTTTGCAGTCAACGGAAATGAGTTAGTTAAGTTACCTCACGGCTATTTGTATCAAAGCAAAACATACAATCCGCTAGTGGGTGATATCAGGCGGGAATTTGCCGAATTGGACGATCGGCTAATTGCCCTCGATAATTTCAAACAGATGATTTTTGCTTTTTTCGATTCCTGCAAAATTCACCCGGAAGCTGAAATCGGCATCCATCAAATCAGGACAACTTGTTCGCCAAACAATTTCGGGAACCCCGCACCGGAAGGCATTCACCAAGACGGTACTGACTTTATCGGGATTTTCTCAGTTGACAGAACTAATATTGTAGGCGGTGAAACGCATTTGTACTTGGCTAAAAAAGAGAAGCCTGTTTTTAATAAAATTCTGCATCCGGGAGAATTGCTGTTAGTTAACGACCACGAGTTTTTCCACTTTACTACACCGATTAAACCGGAATCTGAAGGAGTGGGAACCAGGGATGTCTTTGTGCTGACTTCTCCGAGTTTGCTTACCGATTGAGGATACAGTCCTGGACGCATAACCTAATGATGTAGGGTGCGTACTACGCACCTTACTCAGATTACCCATTACTGCATCCCACAGATCGGCTTTTGGTTGCGCCCCCACCCATTTCGATCGTCGTTAATGCTTGGGAAAATCGATTCCTGAAATTGATATTCCTTCCATCTTCTCCACATATCGTCCTTGAGCCGCTACACACTCTGCCATTTTTTTAGCTTGTATGGGTTGACTCCTGGGATCGGGGGAGATACCTCTATACTCCCATGTACCGCGAATGTCGCCAGAGAATGCTTTTCCATTGTTTTTTAATACTAGCTCTGTGCCAGTTGCATCAATATAGTATTTCCCATTTTTAACAGACACGCTGCTAATTGTGATAGATTCGACTCCTTTGTAGGGATTTGCAGGGCCATCAACGATCTTGATGCAGATTCTATTGTTTTGATGTGCAATCTCTCTACGGGAGTTATTGAACATTGTTCCTTGAGCGTAGTAAGCTCCTGTGGGTAGAATTGTAGAGCCTTGTTGATTACTTTGAGCAGATGACAATGATGAGATTGACAGAAGGAGAGAACTAACAATTAGTGTTTCGATCGCCAAAAATTTCATTTGCAACAAAACTCCATTAAAATTGTTTTTTCAGATTCTACACGATCGCAGATGCTCTATAAACTTCTCTAGAGTTCTTGCAAAAGTCAAATTCACCCCCCACCAGTCCCCCCATATCTGGCTATAGATATAGTAACTATAACAAGCCCTACAAATCTCCTCTCAAGACCAAGGGATCTCGCCCTTCACTCTGTTCTGCATGCTTTTGGAGGAAGCTGTGGAGCGATCGCACTCCTCACCTAAATATTTATTTGTACTTTTTTGAATAAATGTAAATAATAATAATTTTTTATATAAAATTTAAAGTTTGCTTAAAGTGCAGGCTAGTCTTTATATTAGAGGATACATCTACTTACAAATTGAGAATTGCTAAAAAAAATGTGTATTAATTATTAAAAGAGGCTGCAAGGATGATTAACTTAGCCGGCTACGAGATTACTAACCAAATTCATGAAAGTAACAATTCTTTAGTTTACCGAGGACTGAGAAAGCAAGACAACCAACCTATAATTTTCAAATTTCTCAAGCAAGATTATCCGATGCCAGCTTCGTTAGTCAGATACAAGCAGGAATACGAAATTACACGCACTCTTAACCTAGAAAGTGTACCTAAAACCTACAGATTAGAAAGATACCAGAACAGTTTAGTTATTATTTTCGAGGATTCGGGTGGAAAATCATTAAAGCTGTGGTTGGCTTCTCCCAAACTTACCTTAGAAGAGTTTTTGGCAACCGCTATTAAAATAACCCGGGCTTTAGGCCAAATCCATCAACATAAGATTATTCATAAAGATATCAACCCCAGCAATATTATTATTAACTCGACAACAGGGCTAGTCCAAATCATAGATTTTGGCATTTCTACTGTCTTTTTGCGCGAGAATCCTACCCTAAAAAATCCTAATGTTTTAGAAGGCACTCTCAGCTATATATCGCCGGAACAAACAGGCAGAATGAACCGAGCGATCGACTACCGCACAGATTTTTACTCATTAGGAGTCACTTTTTACGAACTGCTAACGGGGCAAGTGCCATGGGATTACGACGATGCAATGGAATTAGTCCACTGTCATATTGCTAAACAAGCAGTACCGCCCCAGGAAATCAATCCCGAAATTCCTAAAGCGGTTTCTGATATAGTAATGAAGCTGTTAGAAAAAACTGCTGAAAAAAGATACCAAAGTGCTTGGGGAATCATCGTAGATTTAGAAGAATGCCTGGAACAACTACAGGCTAAAGGAACGATTGCCGATTTTGCGATCGCCCAAAAAGATATTACCGATAAGTTTCAAATTCCCCAAAAACTCTATGGGAGAGAACGAGAAGTTGAAACCTTGCTAGCTGCATTCGATCGCGTCAGCAATGGTACAAAAGAAATTATGTTAGTGTCGGGTTACTCTGGCATTGGCAAATCTGCCTTAGTGCAAGAAGTTTATAAACCAATTACTAAGGCAAGCGGTTACTTTATTGCCGGAAAATTCGACCAATTTCAACGCAATATTCCTTACTCAGCTATTGTTAAAGCGTTTCAGTCCTTAGTCAAGCAAGTTTTAACAGAGAACGAAACGCTACTCAATGCTTGGAAAGAAAAACTTTTAGCAGCTTTTGGTGATAACGGTCAAATCGTTATAGATGTCATTCCCGACGTAGAACTCATCGTTGGCAAACAGCCACCCGTCCAAGAGTTAGGTGCTACGGAAGCACAAAACCGCTTTAATTTAGTCTTTCAAAAATTCATCCGCGTGTTCTGCTCGGTTGAGCATCCCTTAGTCATTTTTCTGGATGATTTACAATGGGCTGACTCTGCTACTCTGAAACTGCTGCAAGTAATGATGGCAGATGATGAAACAAAATATTTATTTCTAATGGGTGCTTATCGAGATAACGAAGTCAGCCCCAGTCATCCCTTGATAATGACTCTGGATGAACTGCAAAAGCAAAAAGCGACTATCAACCAAATTACGTTAACTCCTTTACATCTCGAACAGATTGTTAATTTGATTGCTGATACTGTACGTAGAGATATAGCAGCAGTCATGCCCCTAGCCGAGTTAGTCGTTGGGAAAACTCAAGGCAATCCTTTCTTTGTCAATCAGTTTCTCAGAACTCTCTATGAAGAAAATCTCCTGAATTTCAATTTACAGCAAAGAAACTGGGATTGGAATATTTCAGAAATTGAAGCCGTAGGGATTACCGATAACGTCGTTGAGTTGATGGTCGGAAAATTGAGAAAAATGCCAGATTCCACTCAACAGGTTTTACGGTTAGCCGCTTGTGTTGGCAATAGTTTTGACTTAAATACTCTCTCGATAGTCAACGAAAAATCTACCGCCGAAACTTTTCAAGAGCTAGTGCCAGCCATCCAAGATGGATTAATTTTAGCCACTTCTGAACTGGGCGTAACAGACGAAGAAATTGTTCAGTCTCATCTGGTCATAACTACTTATAAGTTTTTGCACGATCGCGTGCAACAAGCAGCTTATGCTTTGATTGAGCAAAATTCTAAAAAAACAGTTCACTTGCAAATCGGTCGCCTGCTGTGGCAAAATACCTCGCCAGAGATGCGATCGGAAGAGATATTTGCCATCGTCGATCATTTGAATCTAGGAATTGAACGGGTTAGCGATGAATCCGAACGAACTGAAATTGCCAAACTTAATTTAACGGCAGGTCAAAAAGCCAAAGCAGCAACGGCATATGCTGCGGCTACCGAATATTTGCAAGCAGGTTTGGGACTGCTAGCAAATTCTAGCTGGACTCATCATTACGAACTGACATTAGCGCTGCATGAAGAAGCAGCAGAGGCAGCATTTCTGAGCGGTGATTTTGACCAAATGCAGAGATTCGTTGAGATAGTACAAAACCATGCCAAAACGCTACTGGACAAAGTGAAAGTATATGAAGTCCAGATGCAAGCTTATGTGTCGCAGAACAAGCTAATTGATGCAGTTAATACAGCGTTAGAGGCTGTAAAGCTGTTAGGAGTAGAGTTTCCCCAAGCGCCGAAACCGTCAGATATTGAGCAGGCACTAGGAGAAACTGCGGCAATTTTGAATGGGAAGCGAATTGAGGAATTAATCGACCTACCTCAAATGAGCGATCCCTATAAACTAGCAGCCATGAGACTTTTATCAAGTATCTTTGCTGCTACATATATTGCAGCCCCAGAACTGTTGCCCTTGACGGTATGCAAACAAGTAGATTTATCCGTCCAATATGGCAATGCTTCGGTATCGCCCTTTGCTTATGCCAATTATGGTTTTCTTCTTTGTGCCATAGTTGAAGATATTGATTCAGGTTATAAGTTCGGTCAATTGGCTTTGAATCTAGTGTCAAAGTTAAATGCTCAAGAAATCAAAGCCAAGACAATTGTCATAGTAAATATATTGCTCCGACCTTGGAAAGAGCATTTGAAAGAAAGCTCAGAGCCTTTGGCCTCAGCTTACTCTAGCGGCGTGGAGACAGGAGATTTACAATATGCTGCCTTTGGTTTACTGCATTACTCCTATTCCGCTTACTTTAGCGGCAAAGAACTGACTGCCCTTGAGAGAGAAATGGCAACCTACAGAGATGCTATTCATAAAATCAAACAAGAAACAGCGCTTAATTATCACGAAACCTGTTTGCAGGCTATCTTAAATCTGCTCGGAAAAAGTGAAAATCCATCCCTCCTAAAGGGTGAAGCCTGCGATGAGGAGAGCAAGTTGCTATTGCACCAGCAAGCAAACGACCAAACAGGAGTTGCCTACATATATTGGAATAAATTTTTACTGAGTTACTGGTTTGAAAATTACTCAGAAGCCATTGAGAATATTGCTATAGCAGAAAAGTATTTAGACGTTATATTAGGATTGCCCCTTGTTCCCATTTTCCATTTTTACGATTCTTTGGTGTGGTTGGCCGTGTATTCTGATACTCCACAGTCAGAGCAACAGGGCCTTCTTGACAGAGTACAAGCTAATCAAGAGAAAATGCAGAAATGGGCGCATCATGCCCCCATGAATTATCTTCACAAATTCTATCTAGTAGAGGCAGAAAGGCATCGTGTTTTAGGGGAAAAAATAGGAGCGATCGAGATGTACGACAAGGCTATTGTTATGGCTAAAGAAAACGAGTACATCAACGAAGAAGCACTCGCTCACGAACTTGCTGCCAAATTCTACCTGTCATGGGGTAAAGAAACGATCGCCCAAGTTTATATGCAAAATGCTCATTATAGCTACCAAGTCTGGGGCGCTATAGCTAAAGTTGAGGATTTAGAACAAAAATACCCCCAATTCCTAGCTAGAACATCAGCCAAAACCACAACTCAAATTAAAGTTAACCAAACAACAACTCAGCCTACTACCACTAGCACTAATTTGGGAGATACGCTAGATTTAGCCACAGTAATGAAAGCTTCCCAAGCAATTTCAGGTGAAATCGTTTTGAGTAAGTTGCTGGAAAGGTTGATGAAAATTGCGATCGAAAATGCAGGCGCTGAAAAAGGATTTTTAATTTTAGAAAAAGCGGGAAACTGGGCGATTGAGGCAGAAGGTTCGGTGAAGGAGGATGAAGTTAGCGTGCTGCGTTCGCTTCCCCTCAATGCAGAAGCTGATTCTGGGGAAATGCCCAAACTGGCAAGCGCGATCGCCCACTACGTCATCCGCACCCAGGAAAACGTGGTTTTAAATAACGCCATCCAAGAGGGACAATTTACCCGCGATCCTTATATTGCAGCAACTCAACCGAAATCGATTCTCTGCACTCCTCTGCTGCACCAAGGCAAACTGACAGGCATTCTTTACCTAGAAAATAACTTGACAGAAGGAGCTTTTACTACAGATAGGCTAGAATTGTTAAAATTGTTATCAGCCCAAATAGCCATTTCCATTGAAAATGCCCAACTCTACAATAACTTGCAGGAGTTCAATCAAAACTTAGAGCAATTAGTGAGCGATCGCACCCACGAATTATCCAACACGCTGGATGCTTTAAAAGCCACTCAAAGTAAGCTAGTAGAATCTGAAAAAATGGCATCGCTGGGAGGATTAGTTGCAGGCGTCGCCCACGAAATTAATACTCCCATCGGCGTGGGCGTTACCATTGCGTCAGCATTGGCAGAACATACCACAGAATTTGCTTCTACTTATAAGAGTGGCAAAATGAAACGCTCGGAACTAGAAGAATTTTTGGATATAGCCACCCAAAGCAGCAACACCCTTCTCACTAATCTAAATCAGGCAGCAGCATTGATTCAGAGCTTTAAAGAAGTGGCCGTCGATCGATCGAGCGAAGAACGACGAACTTTCGGCGTCAGAAATTATATGGATGAAATTTTAACCCAATTAAAACCAAAATTGAGAAATAGCAAACATTCGATCGCAATTAAGGGAGACACCAAAATGGCCCTAGATTCTTATCCAGGTGCTTTATCCCAAGTTGTCACAAATTTACTGATGAACTCTCTGATTCATGCTTACGAACCGGGCGAATCTGGTCAGCTCGTTTTTGATTGGCAACAAGAGGGCGATCGACTTAGATTTGAATATTCCGATGATGGTCAAGGAATTCCCCCAGAAAATTTAAGTAAAATTTTTGAGCCATTCTTTACTACTAAACGCGGTCAGGGTGGTAGCGGGTTGGGATTGCATATTGTTTACAATTTAGTTACCCAAAAACTTCTGGGTGAAATAGAATGTAAAAGTGAGGTCGGAGTAGGCACCAAATTTATTATTAAGTTCCCCCTACAAATCGATTCACAACCATAGTTTCCTAAATCTAAACATCAGTAATACAGAAAGATGAGCAGCAATGGACAACAATATTTACGGCTTTTCAAATGAAAAATCATCTGAAGAAGTGTTATTTGCGGAAGAATTTAACTCAGATGAAGAGTTATTTTTTGCCGATGAAGTATCAGAAGATTCTCAGACAGAAAACTGGAAAATTTTGATTGTAGATGATGAGGCTAAAGTTCATACAGCTACCGATATTGCCTTAAGAAAGTTTGTTTATGAAAATAAATATTTAAAATTTATTAGTGCTTATTCCGCTAAGGAAGCTAAACAGTTAATTCAAGAACATCCTGATGTGGCTATCATCCTGCTTGATGTAATCATGGAAACAGATGATGCTGGCTTAGAGTTTGTGAAATATGTCCGCGAAGTGTTAGGCAATCAGTTAGTGCGAATTATTTTACGCACGGGTCAACCCGGACAAGTACCAGAAAAAAGCGTTATTATTAATTACGATATTAATGACTATAAAACTAAAACTGAATTAACGACAACAAAGCTATACACTACGGTGCTAACAGCTTTGAGAAGTTTTTGTCTAGGTCAGAAATTGCAGTCGGAAATAGAGCGGCGCGAACAAGTAGAGAAAGCACTCCGTATCAGTGAAGAAAAAGAACACCAAAAAGCTGTTACCTTAGAGCATTTTGTCAAAGAGTTGCAAGAAACACAACTGCAGCTAGTTCAAAGTGAAAAAATGTCTAGTCTTGGTCAATTAGTTGCAGGTGTCGCTCATGAAATCAATAATCCGGTTAACTTTATTTACGGCAATATCTCCTATGCGAAAGATTATATTAAAGAACTCATCTATATGTTGAATCTCTACCAACGCCATTACCCACTACCAGAAGCAGAAATTCTCAATGCAATACAAGATGGAGAGTTGGAATTTATCGTGGACGATTTGCCAAAATTGCTTTCTTCCATGCAGTTAGGCATCGAACGCATTCGCATTATTGTTGAGTCTCTGCGAAATTTTTCGCGTTTAGATGAAACGGAAATCAAATCAGTAGATATCCACGAAGGGATTAATAGCTGTTTGATGCTTTTACAGCATCGCCTCAAGGCTAAGTCAGATCGCTCTACTATTAATGTGATTAAAGACTATGGTGACTTGCCGCTTTTTACCTGTTATGGAGGTCAACTTAATCAGGTGTTTATGAACCTTTTAGCGAATGCTATAGATGCTTTGGAAGAGCGGGAAAGTAGAGAAGAGGGTGCAGTTTTTCATCCCCAAATTTTGATTCGTACTGAAGTTGTACCGGAGAATTCGCAGGACAAAATTAGCACGGGTTCAGGGATTCGGGTAATTATTGCTGATAATGGTATTGGCATGACTGAGCAAGTTCTTTCTAAACTTTTCACTCCCTATTTTACTACTAAGCCAATCGGAAAAGGTACAGGGATAGGGTTGTCAATCAGCCGAAAAATTATGCGTGAAAAACACTGCGGTCAATTGCACTGTATTTCTGCGCCTGAGCAGGGAACGCAGTTTATTATTGAGATGCCTACTATCTGTATAGTAACCAATCTCGCGGTATCTATGGTCTAGGAAACTCATTGGGCGGAATCCATCATAGAGCAGTTTTCCGTTGCAGGGGAGAAATCAGCAGTAATTCCGAGAGTTACCCTAATGGGCTTAGACAAAAAGTGAAGCCCAAATGGCTAAAAGCCTAGAGAGAGAAAGACTTTTACCTCGAATGGGTAGGAATATAATATTTACAAGGGTTTAAGCTTAGTGGTGCAGAAAACTATTTTTGTTAATAAGAAAATGACATAACTTTAGAAAATTCAATCCGCCGCTCTAACTTCGCTAGTTTTTTGATAGAAGCACAAGCGGGAGGAATTTTCACCC